>JAABUK010000658.1_pt1 | contig 70650 bp, 60 predicted proteins | sample 5559141 | NCBI WGS metagenome assembly JAABUK01 (sample SAMN10711869, study PRJNA513367) | rock metagenome | isolation source: Antarctica rocks | place: Antarctica: Victoria Land, Pudding Butte nord | collected 2016-01-03 | reverse complement strand
AACATTATATTACATATGTAAATAGATATATTTACCTTCAGGCCACCTTTTATTAATAATTGGAGATGGAGACCCTAAGTTAAACCTTTTGTTTCTTTTTTTTTTTTTTCTTTTTTTTTTTTTTAATCTAATACAAGATCTATCATACGATACACCTTTTGCACATATAAACAGTCCTGAATAAGCAAAACCATGGGCCAGACCTAAAGCTATTCCACCTTCTATACCTTGTATCGTATTACTAAATACACCCATAAGATATACTGCAGCATGCGAAACAGATGAGTAAGCAATAAGCTCTTTAACATCTATAGTTCTTAATGTACTTATACTGGCATATACAACGGTAATAACACCTATAAGATATATTAAAAAAGTACAGTTTAAATAAGCTTTAGGTAATAAAGCTAAAATTAATAGAAATATACTGTTTATAGATATAACATCCAAACGGTATAGGAACTAGAGTAATAGAAAAATAGTAACCTAACAGCACAGTTTTATCTTATGTTAGGATTATTAACTAAAGATGTATCGATGAAATTGTCCTCTCCTGGAGTAAAATTTATACAACTGACGTGACTAGGTACTTTACATAAAGCACAAGTTGCCTGGTTAACGACAGGCGAGTTAGATAAATTAGCGTTACATTCATGACAAGTGTCATTTATGTTTGCCTGCGCTGCAGTTCAAATGTGAGCATCAAAACCATCGGGGTCTACATTATTAGGATCCACTACCGAGGGTTCATTCCCTTGGGTATGAAGGACAGAAAATCCAATTAAATCTAAAGCTAATAGTATAACAAGAGTTATGCATATTAAGGCTAAGCTTGTAAATTTGTTTTTATTAAACAAGCTGCTTTGCACCGGTAAATATACAAAGGAAACAAGTAGCGTACTACATAGGGAAATTATTAGTAAATTTATTGTAAACATTATATTCTCTAGATTTATATATTTACCTCCAGGCCACCTTTCATTAATAATTGGAGATGGAGACCATAAGTTAAACCTTTTTATATCACTTTTGTGGCACTATGGTAACAATGAGTGGGTTACAAGTTTACCCTGTGATATAATGCTAATTCTAGTAACAATAACCCAATCTTTCGTCTTACAAGCTATCCGTCTATACAAACAAAATGAGTAAATAGTTTGTACTTTTATTTTAAAGGGGGCTTTATACACTAGATTAGTTTACAATATATATACATATATATTATATATTATAAGAGTAACCTAGCATCCTTCTCCCTTATGTTTTACTTAGTTTAAAGTAAAACCCTGTGTTTCCATGTTAATTATATACAACGATGGGATAAATGCTTAGACACAACTACGGAATAAACGCATATGTAGGGTATAGATAAGCATTAGTTAACAGGATTACGCATTTATTTATACGTAGCTATTGCAAACGACCAAATATGTCACCTAAACCCAAAAAGCAATAAGCAAAAAGCAAGAACTAAAGAAAAAGACCATTTAAAAAATTAAACAGAGATTCTAAAAGTTCACGAAGAGATTCTAAAGGTTCACGAAGAGACTCTGACTTGTTAAGATTAGCTTGTGTGTTACTAGATTCAACCTGGGCGTTATCATTACCAGGCAATTGTGCTCCACCTGAACCTGAACCAGAACCAGAACCAGAACCAGAACCAGAACCTTTATTGTCGTTATCCGAGTCACTAAGGGGTTTAGGTGGCTTTGAAAAATAACCAGGCATATCATCCAAATCAGCTTCTACGATCTGGTCATCTAACCCTGTTTCTTTGGCTGGAAGTTTCTTAAATCCAGCCTCCAATAACTTATTATTAACTTTAGACTTTTCTGTTAGAAGAGCTATTATTTTTTCGTGTTTGGTGACTGAATTTTCGATCATCCTGTCTTCAATACGGGCAGAAGGAAGAGTCTCGGCCTGGGCCTTGGCTTCTTGATAACTAAATAATGACGCTTGCAGAGCATCGTATCTTTCTTTTTCAGCTCTGAGCTCATCATCTAGTTTATTGTACTGTTTAATAAGATCTTTTATATCATTCCTAACACTCTGCACAGGTAAAGATACAAAGGCGTGAGGTTTAGGCGGACTGTTTAAACCTCACTCCAAAGAATTAAAGGATCTACTTAGGTGTGTTTGTAGGATATCATAGTAAAACTGTGGTGTTAGTCATGGATACCTTGATGTAGCTTTACCTACTGTCAACTGTGTATATAATACGTGTAAAAACAGTCAAGTAGCTATAACACTAACTATAGACCCCAAACTAGATATCATGTTTCAGCCTGCAAAGGCATCAGCATAATCACTTATTCGCCGTGGCATACCTTGTAAACCTAAAAAGTGTTGAGGGAAGAATGTAACATTACAAAAACTATGATAACCTTATTATCATCATATAAAGGTGGACTATATCTTAAGCTATATAGGTAGTACCTATATAACTTTTCTTTCGTGTAGCCTCTGAGGATCCTACTAAGATAACGTAATGACATCCGTTGGTTTCCTGCTGATTGTCTAGATATACTTAAGATTTTTACTTACCGATTCTAAAATAAAGGTTGAGTACTTAAGCCTTATGAGAGTTTCCAGCATATAGAAAGATTAGCAGGAGCTAATGCGGTTTATTTTTGACGGGACGGGCGAGGAAAAGATTGTATAATTAACGATTCTCCATTTAAATTTATTCACTCTTCGGTGTCTATACTTTTTTTTATAAGTGTTCATCTAACTTTGAAATGTTGTCTAGCTCCATTAATGGATGGAAATATTAATTCTTCACCACTCTGGTTATAACAAAAAACAGATTTACCACCAATACCATACTGTTGAGAAAGTTTACCTTTTAATCCTTTAGAAGTATGACTATGAGTAAGGTAAAATTCTTTAATACCCTGAGCAATGGCCTTTATTGTCTCAGGGGAACTAACAGTACCATATCTGGGGTGATTCTCTTTTTTGAAAAGCTCTTTTAGTTTCTTAATAGTATCAATGGAGTGACGAAAACCAAATGAACTACCTGCAACTTTTAAGACATTATATCTAGGTTTATAATAATCCATTCATTTTTGTTCTAGATCCGAACAAACTATTATATCTGAAGCACAAATTTCTAATATAGCAAGGGAGAAATTTTTTAATTTATACTTTCTCATTGCTCTAGCTAATACTATATTTGTAACCTTGTCAGAATTGGCAAGGTAAAAATGAGAGGTCATTGTTCTAGATAAAGCGAGACTACTCCCCACGTATAAATCCTTAGTTGTATTATTTATAAATAAGTATACTCCAGATTTTCCTCTTAAAGCTTTATAAATAGCTCTTTTACTTTCTTGAACATTATCAAAAAACATAAGAAGATTGTCGGATCCCCCGGAAGGGGATAAGGAGGAATGAGGTGAACCACCAGTACCTTCGAAGTCATTATTAAATCTTTTTCTTGCCGTCTTGTTTGTTTTTTCGCAAACTTTTGTGTCAAAAAAAGACATTGTTCCCTTTGCCTTAACTCCTATAAACAAGATTCAGAAGTGTATTTTACCTCATGATCTGTTGTAATCCACACCTAATATTTTAGGTATTCAAAAATATCATGCACTGTATAATGCGAATACAGCACCCATACTTAATACATAATGAAAATGAGCTACCACGTAATACGTCTGTTTTTATATATCTATTTATAAACTAATAACAATACTTTATGGCGCGTTTCTAAGCATATTTCTAAACGCTACAGTATTATTTTGTTTCCATCACTGAGGTTGATTGGCATTACCAACTTGACCTTGTATGATGTTATTGTACACTGCAACATGATGGTTACTTAAGAAAGTTAATACGTAATGCTGTTGCGCAGGAGTAAAAACAAAATGGCTTAAGCTACTAAGACCTAAATGTGCTCGGCGATCCAAGGCCGTAGCAATGTTACCCATTAGTGGTTGATTTGTAATAGCATTGTATTGATAGTTTTGCCCATTTGGATCAGCTACTGGTATAGGACCGTTAGTTTTATTAGCTCTTAAGGTAACACCGACTTGATTTGTTCCATCGGCTTGATTTGCTCCACCGGCTTGATTTGCTCCACCGGCTTGATTAACTCCACCTCTGCCACCACCAACTTTACTAGCATTCATTTTTTTCATGAGCATGTCACTATTTAATACAGAAATTAATTCACGTACAATGTGCGCGTATACACTCATGAAAGCATAAAAGCTGATAGAAATTGAATGAAACATATCTATGAACACGTTTATATCTAAATATATTAATATAATATATCTGCCAAGCAAACCTGTACTAAATGTGATAAAAAAACTATATAAAAATTTTTTATTAAAAATTATATCTAGCAATTTTTTTATAAAAAGTCAAAATTTGTTAGGCTTTTTAGGTGGTAATGCGTATAAACAATTACCCTTACGCATATACTTTATAACGGTTTTCTTACAGTAAAGCGTTAGAAATAATAGACAAAAAAACTGCATATTATATGTCAAGTGTATATATATATATAAAACTTCCCTTTTAGTATGTTTAATTAAAACTAAGACTAGTTTAAAACCTACGCTCTTAAATAGGCTTTTTAAATGAAACAATTTATAAGGGGACTGGACTAGATCTTTATTAATTTTAAATCTTATTTTTCTTCTAATAAGTAAATTAAAATTAAATACACTGCGTATAGTCTCTACAGATCCTTATATATATATATATATACATATATATATATATATATATAAAAACCCACGGTATAGTCTACAATAATGTCGTATTATACTAGCATTAAAATATTTATTATAAATTCCACCGTTCGCTATATATCGTTTAAATATATATTACGGATTAAGCATTCAATTAATAAAAGGGTATACTAAATGAATATTTAATCAAGCAATGTGACAACACAACACATATATTAAAAGTAAAAATAGTTCTTTCCTTACTTTACCTAGCATAAGATAGGATGGCAAAAAATTTTTAGAGTAACTCTAAACATTATGGTAATTATAAAACTTTAGGTAAGATATTTGTTTATAACCTAATAGAGGATATTTTTTAAAATGCTCAAATAAAAGTAATCTAGATTCAGCATTATATAGATGTAAACGATAATATTGAAAATTACCGTTAGCTTTAGGTTTATCTTTACAAATCTGATTATTACTTTTGAAATACAATTTTATTCAATTTAAAATGTGCAATTCATCATTTTGCCCTATAGTAAATTTAGACCCTCTTAAATTACCTTTTTCATTGAAGACTAAATTAAAATTACCTTCTGCTTCTATAAACCCGGATAACCAGGGAGCAAAATGTGGAGGTAATACACTTATACTTTCAAAGTACTGCAAATAAACTTTTTTATTTTTGTACTTATTGTTTCTATTGACTAAAAAATTTTCAATATCTTTTACTAATAAACAATCTTTAACAAAATGTAATTGGCATTGTTTTCTAGCGGTTAATAAAGGATATTTAGCTAAAATAACAAAAACTTTAGCTAAATCATTTTTATTACTAGCTATTCATGTAACATATCTTGTCTTTCTTTCGATTACTACTCTGCCCCCTATAACTTCTTTTATTTTATTTAACATGTTAAGGTTTTCAATTGTATTGTTTAAAGAAATTACTATTCGTATAATTATACTATTTGATTTATTAGAATTTAAATTACTTGTAATAGTACCGTCTCCTTCTAGTAAGCCTACAAAAAATTGCTCTATGTATGTTTTATCTTGTATAGTTAAATGTTCAGAGTTATTTGGAAAAAATAAATTTGAATCTTTGCTTTGTTTTGGTCCCTTTACTATTTTACTATTAATAAGTTTATCGTGGAATGCTATATCAAGTGATGCGTTAGCCAGAACAACTCCACTTACGTATAAAAATTAATTAATCTTTTAGTCTTTCATAACTAAATATATATCCACTATATATACCACCAATACGGGCATATTTTTTTATAATACTATGATTTATTTTAAATGCTCTTTCAGCATCTTTTACCCCTTCATATTTACCAATAAAAATCTTATTCGTATTGTATACAAATATTGCTTTTCTAATATAACTCTGATTGTTAATCTTTAACATTAATTCATGACATTGTTCTGAATATCAATCCAATATTGAGGGTGTATCGGTTAAATTATATGGTATATTACTAAAATATCATTCACCTCTAAATATTGTTTGTTGTTTGATAGTATTAACTAATGTGGCATGATTTGATTTAATTAATTTAGCTAAAGTTAAAGCTGAAGGAAAAATAACTAACAATTCTTTAAATGAATTATAAACATAGACAGGATAGACTGCATTACCTTCAATCATCCTCATTTTACTTTCAATAGAATGACTTTTATTATAAAAAGGATTATTTTCACCTGTTAAAGCCCTTGCTATTAAAGCTTTAGTTTTATCAGAATGTATTCTATTGCTACCTAATTTAGATAGTAACTTCTTAGTCTCTTCTGTATGTTTATAACCTAAGGAAGAATAAGCTTGTTTCAATACATTATAATAAGGCATTAGAAGTGTTATATAAAAAGTTTCTTTAATCGCTAAAGATTCGGGTTCAACGTATTGTAAGATTAAAAGAGTAAAGTTTGATTGCTCATATTTAAGTAAAGCCTTTGTAATTGGCATGTTAATATTTTGTTTACTTTTTAAAAAAGTATTATTAAGATAACTTCTCATTCTAGATGTTAAATTTATAGAACTTCCCACGTAAGCGTGACCATTTATATTATTTATTAAACAGTAAACGCCAGATTTATCTGTTTGATCTTTTAGTATTTGAACTCTATCTTCTCCTAAGCTATTATAAACCTTTTCAGGCTTTAAGTTATTTGTATTATACCATGTAAGAGAATTGCTAGTTAAGCTAGAATAAGATCGAGTTATAATATAATTTAAGTATTGGATATATAAAGAGATTAATCAATATTTTATTACACGGACTATATGTTCTCATAATAAAATATGAGTACTACGTATAGTCTCTGAGGTTCCTACTAAGATACTTTTACTAAAAAAAATAATCCTTTGGTTACCTGCTGATTGTTCAAAATTATACATTTTTACTGAGATTAAGAAATAAAATTCTAGTAGCATAATTGTAAGAAGTTTCCAGCATATAGTAGTATTTAAAGGGAGGGCTAAGTGGATTAATAACCCTCCAACGGTGAATAAAAATACAAACCCTAATGCAAAAAGCATAAAGGGTGTTAGTAGGAAAGACCCACCGTAACATGTAGCCAATCAACTAAATATTTTAATACCTGTAGGAACCGCTATAATTAATGTGGCAGCTGTGAAATAAGCTCTTGTCTAAAAGCTAATTGGTGGACAGTATCTTGATTTAATCTAATATTAAACCTCTTGCGTACTTGTCTCTGAGGATCCTTTGGTCGCAATACTTCTAATTTTCTTTACCCCTGTTTTTTCTAGATGTTTTCCTTTTGTTACCATAATATAAACCTTTCTGAATTTTAGATAACTTTTGTATTTACCTGCAAAAACATTAAATCTATCAAAATAATTAATAAGGGATACTGCCGTTTTAAAGCCTGTGCTTTTATAGCACCAAATTCCAGAACCATACTGGGAAAGATTACCCATTTTTAATGTGTCGTGTAAAAGCTTTAAGGGCAAGCTATCATTTTGTTTCAGAGAGTACTCTAGTCTCACACTGTAACCCGTTTTGTGTGTTTTACTGTTAACTACACTTATATGGAAACAACCATCAGCTTGGGTAAAACCAGCTAATCAATAATTGTTCAAACTCAAAAAACTTAAAGGAGGTAACAAGGTAATGTTTAAATGTTCAGTATAATTATGTTTCACTAATTGATCATACTTACAATTGCTAACCAATTTGCCATTAATAAGAGATAAAATTACAAATAAACCTTTCGCACTTTTACAAATGTATCTAACTGCCTTTTTGTCTTTTATTTTGTAAACATTACCATGGCCTATTTTCTTTTTGATGTAGTAAGCCAAGGAGGTATCCTCTTTACTAAATATTATATGTAACTGTTTATAACCAAACCAGCCATCTCCTTCGATCAAGCCAGCTAAGAAATGGGCGAAATCTTGGTCTGTACAATTTGCTTTATGGCCGGGCACATGTTCAGTAACTAAGGGTAAGTTTGTATATTTATTATAAGTATTTTTAGTAGCTGCCGTAGCTTTTGTACTAAAACCAAAGTTTCCTGCTGATTGTCCTTTACGAAATAAATAGATTGTTCCTAGCGTAAAAATTACGAGTGGACTACTTATATAGGAGTTTCCAGCATATAGCAAGATTTTTTCCGTGAACACAAGTTTATCCACGTCCAGACCAACTGAGTACATGTGGTGCAAAGAATAACAGGGTTCTCCATTGAATTCTGTGGACTATATCTTCATCTTTTATTTTATCATACATCCGGTCTTATTTGTAATGCTTGTAACTAAGTTTATTTCTTTACTTAGTTTTCTAATATCACTAATTCCAGTTCCTGTTAAATGTGCTTGATTTTTTACCATTTCGTAAACTGTTTTTCATTTTTGATAAGATTGTTGTTTTTTAGTTTTCAAATTATATTTATTAAGATATTTAATTATAAGAGGTGCTTTTATAAACGAATTACTTTCTATCCTGTGCATAAAACCAGTGTTTCCTCCTTTAAGGTTTCTACAACTTAAAAACAGATTTAATTGGTCTTTTATAAATAGCATACTGTTCAAGCTATCTTTCTGATCTATCATAAATCTTAATTTAACTTGATAACCTAAAGTCATCGCACTTCTTTTAAAGAGCGAAACATTAAAACAACCTTCTGCATCAATGAATCCAGATAATCAGGCGTTACTTATTAAAGGTAAAGCATTGTTATTGGTTTCAGTCTAGTCAAAGATATCTAACCATTTTTTAAATTGTACTTTTCTTTTATGTGTTGCGATTGCAAAGCATCAGCATCACCAAATTACCGTTAAATAAATTAATTAATATGTCAATGCTTTTTTTATCATCCACTAAGTAACGGCTAAATTTAGAAAAATGTCTAACTCTACCTATACCTAAGGTTTTTTGAATATGATCTAATATTGCAGTTTCTTTTTGAGTTGCGATTGCAAAGCATCAGCATCAGCACAAATCTTGCTCTATTTTTTACAAGTAGAAAAGCTCCATCGCCTGCACTAAAACCTATAAATCAAGTTAGTGATTCATCAGAAATTATTTGTATGTTATTGTTACTTTTATTCCTATAAGCTTCAAAATTAAAAGATGTTTTGCGTGTAGTCTCTGAGGGACTCTTTTCAGTTATGGTATTCGAATTCATTCACTTTAATGTGAAAGGAAACGATGCAGAACTAAGATTCCCTGCTGATAGAGCATAGCCTATAAGATTTTCACTCTTAAAAGTACCTATAGACACTAAGCTGTTCCAGCATATAGCGAAATTTATTACCCCTTAGTCACCTAAGGGGAAAGCCAGCCATTGACTTCAAACAACGAAACCAAGAACACCTATGGACATCATAGCATATACCATCCCTAGAAAACCAAAAACACTCTTGTTTGAACTGGCTGAAATTGTTGTGCTTATTACACCAAAACCTGGTATTATTAATATGTAAACTTCTGGATGACCAAAAAATCCATTTCTTCAAGTTTAACTTACTATCTGTTTAGATGCTCTCGTATTAAACCCAGGTACCGCTAATTTATATAATTGCGGGCTTGTGCAAAATATAGGTTAAACTACATTTAGGAAGAAATCGACTGTACATTAAGCATCATTTCAGACACCTACCAGTGAAGCAGTCTGTAGCGGTCACTTAAATAACCGACGGTCTTTAAAGGAGAAATTTATTAACCGTTAACACTAGTATCGCTAATATATACACTAACTTTTCCTTATAGATAATATAGAATATTATTTATGTTAAACATCCCAGAATATATAATCTAGCTGTTTAACTTAAGAGTTGCAAGCAGTAATATTAAAATATTAACTAAATCTATGGTATATTGCTATTTCAGATCTTATATCTTTTTACATCTGTCTTTATAGCTTCATAACTTATTTATTTTATACGTTAAACCATGACTTGTTTTCCCTTTTACTGGAAAGGACCAAATTTAAAGAATATTTGATTTATTTATCATTCTAGCCTTTTCAATCATAAGTAGCCTTTTTTCACTTGAAAGGTGGTTTTTTTTTACTAACTCTATATATATTTGTTTTCATAAAATGTATGATAAAGATTTTTTAGTTAGTAAGGTATGTTTATCAAAGTAAGGAAATATATTGGGACAAGCTTTTACACCAGCAATACGATATTCATACACATCTTTCACAAAGTGATTACTCACTATGCCTGCCTTAAATAAAATAACCAGTTGTCTCAAGATAGCAATATTGCTCTCTCCCTTTTGAGCTACACTATAGTTAAAACTAAATCCTTTTTCATCGCGAATAGAACACGTAAAGCATCCTTCTCCGTCTGTGAACCCCGCCAATCAACTGTTGTACAGACTAGGCTTAATACAATTCTTAATAAATGTTATAGCCTCTAATCTAACGGTTCCTTTACTAGCTCAAAGGTTAAAAGCTGTAATAAATTTTTCCAACTTATCTTGTCTAGTTGGTAACAGGGTGTTACCATTAAAGATACTAATGATTATTTCTATTTCTCTTTTATTTTGTGTAACATATCTACTAGTTTTTACTGATTGCGAAATAACCTTACCAAAACCTAATGTTTCTCGTATGAAGTGTAATACTTTAAGGTCAGTAGTGGACTGCGTTACTATAAAAGCAAGATCTCCTCTGTTGTTTACAACAAAGGAACATTCACCTTCACTAAATCCTATGAATCAAGTTAAAAAATTATACGAAGGTAACAAATAGTTAGGTAAATATGTTTTAGATTTTAGATAATAAATCGAAAAATCGAAATCATTATTTAGTAGGCCACACGGTGTTTCGGTTATTTCTTTTCCTTTTACTATAGTACTGTGAGATTTTAAGTTACTAATCAATAAAGCATTTGTTTTTATGATTAAAAATGATGTTGAAAAGGCTATAAGATAAATAAATAACGCTTTAAATATGAATATTGAGAAAAGATGTTGATATAATATCGGGTCACCTCCACCAGCAGCTTCAAAAAATGATGTGTTAAAGTTTCTATCGGTTAGTATCATAGTAATTCCACCAGCAAGAACAGGTAAAGATAATAATAGTAAAACGGCTGTTATAACAACCGCTCAGCCAAACAAGACTAATTTATGTAATCTAATACCCGGACTTCTCATGTTTAATATTGTGGTAATGAAGTTCATAGCACCCAATAAACTACTTATACCTGAAAGGTGTAAGGCGAATATTGCTAGATCTACACTAGGGCCACTGTGACTTTGTATTCCGCTTAAAGGAGGATAGCACATGCTACTAAAAAAAAAGTTATGAAAAATTAAATAATGAGCAAAAGATTTTACAAACATATATGTTAATTATCTACATATATTAGTTTATAAATACAAATAAATAAGAAAACAACTAACATTAACATTAATAAACCTAATGTATTAAGTTGTGTAATTATGTTAAGAATGTTTATAACCAACCAGGCAAATTCTCGAAATAGTAATACTATTTGACCTGCATTTGCCATAATTGTAGTAGCTATAGCCAACTTAAAATAAACCTTTAACATAGCATATGCTGTATCCCAAGTCACACTAGATTTATATACCCATATAATGATTGATAAAGGTAATATAGCACCTAAAGCTGCTCATGCTGGGTTACTATTTAACTCCATAGGTAATATTGAGTTATACTCAAAAAAAGGTACATAACTACCGTTTGGTATAGTAAAACCATAGCCTATTATATCCCTATCTAAAAATAAACCTAGAATTAATATTATAGTTATAATTAAAGCTATTAACCAATTATTATTAGGTCTTTTTGGTTGTTTAGGGTTTATATTGTTGTTTACTTCTCATAACTTTTCTTTTTCTTTGTTTTCTAGACAATTTTGTTGGTAACCTCATTTTAAAGATTTATATTTACTAATAATAAACCTTTGATAAAATTATCGTTACACGCAATAAATTTCTTTATTGTTCGGACTATACCTTCATCTTAATGATTTTTTTTTACAGATGTCTACTTTAAAGACAAAACAATTATGATATATCTAATAAATTCTTACGTAGTTTTCTAATGATGTTTCTTATATTAGATAATTTATTAAAATCACCTTTATTTTTAGCATAAGCCCTAGCTCATATTTTATATTCTAAAGACTTTACTCCTTTCATTGTGTCTTTAAAAAACAAAATAATATTTTCAATGGCTCTATAATTAGTTGTATCTAAAATATAATGATTATACAATTCTTTATACCTAACATTAGTCTTAATATGTAGCATAAGGGCTATCCCTTCTAAAACAACTTTATCTAATTTTTGAGTTAAGCCAAAACCATGTACTATTCTATGAGAATCTTTGCTAACTAAATAAAAACTACCTTCAGCTTCAATAAATCCCACCACTCAGCTTTTAGTTATTACCTGTTTAACAGAATCTAGATTAGCCAAAGGAAAATTTGTATTGTTTCAAGCTGGTGATATATAGTCATTATTAACTTTAGAGTTTTTAAGAGTCAAAAGTTTTACATTTTTGTCTTGTTTACTTAAATTATCATTGTTTATTATAGTTAAAGCTTTCTTAAATTTTACATAATCAAAATATTTAGTTGTTAAAAGAGGATATTTATCAAATATGGGTAACAAAACTTTTTCTATTGTTTTTCTATCCCTAATAAAAAATTGTGCCTTTGTACCATCTTTTGTAATAGAACCTACACCTAATTGTTTTTTAATATAATGTAAAATTCTTAAATTATATCTAGATTGAGCTAGTTTATAACTTAAACCTCATTTATCTCCTTGATGAGATATATGAAAATTACCATCTCCATCTGTAAACCCTACTAACCATTGTTCAAAAGAAATTTCGGTATTGTTTAAATTTTTATCATTAAGATGCTCTTCGTTAAGTCTCTGATGATTTGTAAATAAACGTTTATTTATAAATCAGGCGCATTGTCTCCGTGACATACAGATTTTTACATACGTACTATTTAATATGATATTAATTAAAATTAGACATGAGTAGTGTATTACATTCGACCCTATATTTAGAGGTACGAGGAGATGTTCACGCATCGAGAAGAGTTTACTTTGTTTTATGTCACCATAAAATAACTCCCTAATTCCTTTAAGAGTTCAACCAGTACCAGCACCGTTTTCAATACCACTAGCAAATAAAAATAAGATTATACTAGGTATTAATAATCAGAAACTAATATTATTAAGTCTTGGAAATCCCATATCTGGACCTCCTACTAATAATGGTAGTAAAAAATTACCAAATCCTCCTATCATTGCAGGCATGCAATTCTACACTAACTCTCATCAGTGGCTGGACTATATCTTTACCTTTAAAGGAAATGTTTATTAAGGTATTACGCGTGTAGTCTCTGAGGGTCCTACTTACCAAGGGTGTTACGCATTTTATGTAATAAAAGCCCCCATAGTTTTGGTTTCCTGCTGATTGCCTAATCCATTATAATGTAACTGTATCATACCACTTTTCTTGTTGTAAATAGAAAGTTTGTATTACTAGTTATAATGGCTCTAAAGGTATTCCAGCATATAGCGAAAAGAAAGTAAAATATTTCTACTTTACCCGGCCATGCCTTGTCAGATGCTTATATGTTAAATGTCTTAATTTTTGTAGGTAAATTTCCATTTACCTCTATAATAACCAGATTTGTCCCCTTTTAAATAGTCTCTAATTACTTGACGGTCACCTTTGAGATGTTTTGCTAACCCATTTAAAGAGTTGAATTCTAAATTTTTACTTGCATCACCCTTGAATTCTGCAAGTATAGCTTTGGCTACAGGATGCTTAGCTTTATGTTTGTCTCGTTTAGTTATAACTAAAGTCTTTATTTCCTCTAAACTCAATAAATTATTATTCACGTCTTCAATTAAGTCGAGAGATAAAAAAAAGCTATCAATATATAAAATACCTAGGTCCAGGCAATCGTTTAAAGTATTGTGATGAACGTTTATTGAATCATAGGCGTGTTGCTTTGATCCAAATATAAACAGTAAAGTAGAAGTTTCAGCATCATACATATACACGGGTACACCTCTTTGTTTACGTAATCTATCTTTCATCTCTTGTACCATAGGCTCATGATAACCGGAGCCACTGGCAACTAGATCTACATTAAGGTCTGGTTTCAATTTATTTATAAAGTGCTGCTCTAAGGCTACCACTTCATCCAAACTAGATGCAGCATCCATTATATAGATAGTCAAATTTATGCCATCAAAGCCATGTTTGTTAAAATGTCTAATAACCCTACGTACTTTAGTTTTAAGGATTGAAGGCATAAAATAAGAACATATACGATTATATAAATTAATAGAATGACCTATATACATGCTTTTTCCGTCTGTAGTTTCTCATACATAAACACCTTTTTGCTTTTTTGTCATCTTAAGTATTATATTTCTATTATTGTAAGGGTCTTTCACTAAGACTTTAGTGTATTTACTAGGTTCATCATGGTTGTTTTTAGGGTTATTGTTATTATAACTAGCAACTTTTACATCAAACTTATTATCTGTAATGCTTTCATCTTTGATGATTTCATCCTTGGCTAATAAATCTGATTTAACATTTAACATATAAAAATTTGCAATTTTGACCATGAAAAATATCATAACTATGGCATGAGCAGTTATTATACTGTTATATAATTGATTGTCCGCTATAAACTGAACTCCAGGTCCAGATAGCTCTAATCTTATTAATACAGAAAATGCTGTTCCTACTAAACCTGCTAATAGGGCAAAGATAAGATATAAGGTTCCTATATCTTTTGCATTTGAGGAAAAAAATCATCTCTCTAATCATAAAGATATGTCACTTTTGTTTGTATATATATTATTTTTAGTGCTTTTTTTAATATCTTGAGTAGATAAATTTGAATCATCTGTTAAGCAGACCTTAACAGATTCAGTATGCCAATTACTAGGAATGGGCTACTGAAAATAAGAGGTCTATGTGTAATAAAGGTAAAAAAACTATTCATAGCCTATTAGTTATAAAATGGGCGGCCACAAATATATATATATGTCTGCGACACTATGGTATATTAGAAAAAGGTAAAGGTAAAGGTAAAGGTTACACAATATCATTAAATGTAGTCAGGTTAATGATATGGTTAAATCATAAAGTTTACGATTTAACTTAACGAGGTGTTAGCTGGGCTTTATATCTACATATTTTACAATAAAAGTATTATACATCCTTCTCCCTACGTGTTTTATATATAATTAAATATAAAACCCTGTTTTTCCACCTCGGATTCTTTTCCGTGATGGGATAAACACTTGTGTATATACATACACAAATGTTAGTTAACAGTATTAAGTTCTGTCCCACAAATATCCATGGCAATAAACCAAATATTTTGCCTCCAAACTTTAAGGCTTTTACAAACACACTTAACAATAAACGTCTACCTTTTCTTACTAAAAAGTGCAGATTTAACTTATGAACCTAGGTAATGGGTAAAAATATTCCAATGTAACGCCTTACCTTAAATAGATGTACTTAAAAACGAAATTGTAAATAAGAACTAATTTATTATTAACTATTCTACATTATCAAAATCACGCAGGGATTTTAGAATACCCTTGGTGATTTTTACGCTATGTCAGTTAGGTTCCTTCTCTTCACCGAGTTTAAGTAAACCTGCCCTAAATTCATTTAAGACTGATAGCTTTTTCCCGCCTTCATCATGCTCTATATAATTTATAAACATCTCCTTAGTATTAGCAGATTCTAAATGAAAATTAGAATGCTTAAGACTAGGGGGACCAGACACACTATTACTAGATTTAAGGTTATAATAATGCCATTGTAAATGGTCAGCCAGTTGCCCATAAGTCCCAAATTCATCAGCTTTAGGCATACAGTACAATGGTTCAGATGATACCACATGTACGACAACAATAACTAGAAAATATATTATATATATCAATACCATTACTTTTTTAGTATGCATAAGTTGAACAGTCAAGGAAGCATATTTTACATATGTTCAAGCTGTATTAATGTTTATTGTAAGCAATGCATATAATATCAATAACAATAAGCTAATGTCTTTAAAAGATATGTATGGCATTAATATATATAAGATTAAACCAACTAAGATATATAAGGCATAAGATGTAATAACACCTGTGTCTAAACTGCTTAAACTTTTGCTCAGTTTAAGTAAACCTTTTTCTAAACCATATGGTCCTAATAATTCTACTGAACCTTTATCTAAAACTTTAGTAGTTTGTCCTCCTAAATCAAGAATGAAACGAATAACAAATTTATTATATAGGAGTTCAATCAAAAAACGTTGGTTGAAAAAACTAAAAACATTATAGCCTAACCTCGTGAACTTAAAACTAATAAGTAATTTAGGTATATATTCAGTGGTAACTAAAAATAAAACGGATAGTGTGATGGTTAAAAACAAAGGCAATAATTTGAACAGTGTAGGTACAGCAAATTCAGTGTTTAACATAATTTCGTGTGAAGGATGTATAAATAAGCTATTATCTGCAAAAAAACCCGAGGCTAGCCCTATAAATATGTCCTTAGTTATGTAACCAAAAAATATAGAGAAAACAGCTAAAATTATTAGAGGTAGACACATAAAGATGTCCCCTTCATGTGCCTTTTTATAGTTAACTAGAGGCCCGTTAGCATTAGTTAAAAATGTTAAATATAAAACTTTAACTGAATACAAAGTAGTAAACATGGCACCAATGGTTGCTATGAAATAAACAACAATACTAGATAATTGAAATTGCCCAAAGGCTGATTCAAGTATAAAGTCCTTAGAATAGAAACCAGTCATAAAAGGAAAGGCCACTAGACTAAGAGAAGCTATTAGCATTACTGAGTAAGTTAAAGGTAGAAATGCTATTAAACCACCATATTTCCTAAAATCTTGATTATCAGATACAGCGTGTATAACGGCACCTGCTCCTAAAAACAAAAGTGCTTTATAAAAGGCGTGATTTACTAAATGGAATAAGGCAATGTTATATGAAGATAGACCCACTGCAATAACCATCATTCCTAATTGACTCATAGTAGAGTAAGCTATAACTTTTTTGATGTCTTGCTGGAACAGACCTATTAAGGAACTAAATACAGTAGTAATACTTCCTATTCATAAACAAAGTATCAGCACTGTTGAGCTATACTCAATTAAAGGAGATGCTCGCATTAATAAGTAAACCCCTGCAGTCACCATAGTTGCTGCATGTATTAGTGCAGAAACAGGTGTGGGCGTAAATGTTGATATTTATATAAATAAATATACGCAAATACTCTCATATTTGTTCGGACTATATCTTCATTCATTATAAACCATATAATGAAGTTTCACGTGTAGTCTCTGAGAATCCTACTAGGATAAGAATTATAAGTTATCCGTTGGTTTTCTGCTGATTGTCTTAAACTAAACTTAAATTTTACGATTCGAGTAACTTAGTTATAAAGAGTTTCCAGCATATAGTGAAATTTAAGGAAGGCCCCCATAACATGCTTTTATTTTATGCCTACTTTATATAACATTTCAGGTATTAAGTACGGAACTACTAATATTTTTAGTATTTCCATACTTAGTCTACTTGTTCTAATTCTTCAAACCTCAACCCCATCCTCCTTTTTACGTTTCTTAAGTGTAGCTTTTATTCCGAATTTATTACCTAAAACTTTGATTAGTCTTTCGACGTCTTGTTTAGTAAAGCTATCCGTACATATAAATGTACAATTCTCCGAAAAGTAACCATCACCCATAATCCAATGAGCTAAACCAAGAGGGGTTAGTAACTCTTCTATATTACAAGGTACAAATTTTATATTTTTACCATCCTCTTTTTTGTATCATGAACTATGTAGTTTGCTAATACTTTCTAAAGATTTAGTAGAAATTGAATATTGTGTAGCTTTTTTACCAGTTGTTTCAGGATTAGGTCAAGGCGTAGCTTCAAATTCAGTACAAACAGGTGCTAAAGCAACATGTTTCAGATATTTAACATAATGTAGTATCTCAGATGAAAATGTAAACTGCAATCTACCTTTTGTCCCAGGAGTGAAAGGGTCGTACTTTCTGTAACCATCTCCTAACATTTCTCCTGTAACAATCTCCCAAACACTGTCTGGAATAACTCATTTGGATAATTCCTCTTCAGTTAAGCTAGTAGAACTAAATAATCATTTGTTGTGATATAGCTTATCACCATCTAAATAAGATCGTACAGTAGCACGATTAATACCCAATTTATTAGCACAATCAGTTTTGGTTATGAAAGACCCTGCTATTAATGATGATGAGTTTATTATATCATATACCCATATCAAAGGTTTATCAGGACTAGGTGTACGTAAGGATCTTTTTGTTGTAATAGGAACTAGGTTATAAGTAGCCGGTATCAAACCTGTGGTATATAAATAAGAAAATATTATTGACATGAAAAATATTTTTTAACCTTCCATAGCAAGAGGTAACCAAACATGAAGACCAACTTGAGAACTTTTAGCCATAGCTCCAATCAATAAGCAAACTCCAATAATAGTAACAACATTTCCATTTACATAGGGAGCTAATGAAAACACGGTGGAATAATCTAAGTTACCAAATGTTCATATCATAGCAAACATACCTAAGGTTAAAAAACAATCACCTACTCTGTTTGTTAAAAAGGCAGACATAGAACTTTGGTTAGCCGCTATTCTAGTAAATCAGAAACTTACCAAAAGATAGGAACAAACTCCAACACCTTCTCAACCTACAAACATTAATAGGAAGTTGTTTGCTGTAACTAGTATAATCATCATGAAAGTGAATAAACTTAGATAACTAAAAAATCTCTGATTATGCGGATCATGACTCATGTAACCTATTGAATATGTATGTACTAACGAAGAGACAATTAAGACAGGTATCAACATACAAGCCGTTAAGGTATCAAAGTTAAACCCTCACAGTACATTAAGTGACTCTGAATCAACTCATTTAAATAACAATATGGAAACAGATGTGTTGTTTAAACCCACTTCAAAAAAACCGAGTGTAGATAAAACTGCTGTTACTATTACACATATACATGTAATTGATTGTGCTCCGCTAACTCCGACTTTTCTCCCAAAAAACCCGGCAACTATTGAACCTAGAATTGGTAAAACTATTAAGGCTAAATACATTATTTATACTCTATTGCTATACTTCCTCTTAATCTATAAAAAGCTACTAATATACCTAAACCTATAGCTGATTCTGCACCAGCTATTGCTATTACATAGATAGCGTATGTTTGTCCTAATATATCATCAAAGCTCAGTGAACTTACTAATATTAAAAATGTAATAGCTAAAAGCATTATTTCTATTGAGATAAGCATTAAAATTATGTTTTTTCTATTTAAAACAAAGCCCAAAATACCTATTAAAAATAATATAAGGGATAAATTCATTGTTCTATTAAATCTTTTATAAAAGTGTATTTTTTGGTCTATGGCTGTTTGTGTTTTTACACTTGCCTAATAGAGCCTGTTTATTTATTATTTTCTAAGTGAAAATACATATTGGCAAAGAAAGCAAGGTGGCATGAAGACATTGTACATTAGAGTAGACGTCGTAACATAAATAACATAATTGTAAACATTACTAGTTATACGTGAGTAAAACAAATAACTGCTAAAGGTTGAACTAAACACTAATTTAATCAGTGAAACTCTGTAGCATTTAAGTTAAAATTAAAGTGTATTATTAGTTGAATAATATTTCTGCCTAGATAGATAGGTACACGTACACGTACACATCTACATCTATATGAACTACCTATTTGCTAACGTAGCTAGCCTCTTTCCTTGTAGTGCTAGACATTTATTTGTGTCTGTTATCTATATAATGCTTTTTTACCCTATTAAATTGCGTTACCCTACATTAATGCTAAAAGAAAACATGTTATGAGATTAAATAGCTTAAATACGCCATAAGAAAATTGTGATAAGAGCAAACAAAAAAGTATACAGTTAAATAAAGGTATAAGTATACTAAGTTAGTATAGAGACCATATATAACGAAAAAAGAGTACAATGTTAATAAACCCAACTAACATCAAGAGAAAATATGTAAATTCAAATCTATCGACTAAATTAGTCAGGAATATTTAAATCATATTATCTACTACTCATTTGACGTCTTCCTTGTGTTCCTAGATTTCCTCTCTTCGCTTCACGTATTATTTTTGCTTGTCGAGCTCGTAGAAGGTGTTCCAGATCATAATAATCTCTATTATCTCTACCTTTTATTTCATAACCTGTATCTGTAGCTCAATCATGACGTTTTTTTTTAAAATCTTCCTGTTTTTTAATTTGCCCTTTTAAATCTAGAAATATATCTATAAGCGTGGATGCTTCTTGTGCTGTTACTGCGGGTTCACCCATATATTGTCTTACCTCGTTTTCACATCTAATAACACGGTCCAGCTCTGCTTGGTGGAAAGCAGCAGCTCTTTGTTTTCGTAGACGTTCACGCTGACCTTCACGCCTACGCTTTTTCTCACTTGTTTCATGTGTCTCACCACCCCAAAGAGGACTAGGGTCGTTGGGTCCTTGAGGGCCAGGATGATCATTATATGGACCTTGCCCGTTAGAGCCCCCTAATACACTATATAAAATAGACTTCATAAGAATAAGGTAGCCAAAAACACCTGAAAATAAGTAACAAGATAACGAGAATAAAATAAAAGAAGCGAATAAACCTAAAATAAACCAAAAAGGTTTATCTGTTTTTAGGTTAGGTGATATGATAAAAAGACGCACCAACAAAGAAATAAAAGAAAAAAGTAACAATGTAGCTATAATAGCTTGTAAAACACATAGAAATAAATCATAATGTATAAAAGCCATACTATAAAAACAAACACAGCATATAATAAAGATATCTTTTGCGTTTTGGAAATCCGTAATAAAGTGAATAAAACCATAATAGATATCACTACCTAACTCTGATATATTTAAGTTATAAATACCATTATGACAGTACTTATTACTTAAATACACACATAGAGGTGTTTTAAGGATAAGATCACATAGGTAGCTTTTAATATAATCAAATAGCCTACTATACAAGAAATGATAAGGACATCTTAAACAGTATAAGAGAGTTTTCACCATATCTATTATAGAACGTATAAAATGTATTGCATCAAAAAATTGTCTTATCTTACTATAGCTAGAATAACTCCTTCTACTCGCTCCAAGAGGCATAACCATGAGTCCTGCAATTTTATTATACTGCTTACTCTTACAATTAGACGTTTGTCTACTATCAATAGATAATGCCTTTTTACCTAATTCAAATGCAAAGCCTAGAGTTAAAGCTAAAAGAAACATCAGCATTGTTGCTAATCCATAGATATCATTTGTATACGCGCTCACGAGATAGGGGTATACTAATAGTATTTCTAAGTCAAATAATAAAAACAACAGAGCAAATATAAAAAAAGATATGCTAAACTGTGTTCTATTTTGTCCTAAAAATGAACTAAATCCGCACTCAAATGCACTATCCTTTTCCTGATATGGGTTATGTGGTGCAAATACCAAATTAATAGCCAATAAAATAAAGGCTAATAAGGGTATAAACAAAAAGAAAAATATTGTACTAGACATCTAAGGATTAAACATTGTAAGTGCTAGAATATTAGTTACCTTTAATCATGTTTCAGGTACGAATATGAATAATAATAGTATTAAAGTTAAAACGGAAGTCGTAATAGTTGAAGTAGATGACAACTTAACACTATAAAGGTAAAATCTTGTTTTTTCTATGTTAACACCATTATTGTTTATAAACGGTGTAATAGTAGCGGTCAACTTTATATCTATAAGATCTTGGTTGTATTCATATTCGTATTCGTCCTGGTAAAAGAATATTTGTTTTACTATTCCTAAATAGTAAACCGCACTTATAACGCTTGTTAATATAGCAATTAAGGTCAAAAAGACATAACCGCTATCTAAAGCAGCAGACAGGACCAATTGTTTTGCAAAAAACCCTATGAGAGGTGGTATACCTACAAAAGAAAATAACGTTATGGTTAAACTTAATGCTAGTATAGGGTTAATGTTAAAATAGCCTTTTAATTGACTAACTAGCTGTATAGGTGAGTTATTTCTATCTAATAAGTTATTGCATTGTTCTTTTAAAGAGCCTTTATTTACGTAAGGGTATAGAGAAAAGCCTATGGTAATTACTAATATAAAAGCGTTCAAATTTGAGATAGAATATTGCATTAAATAAAACATAAAGGCCTGAATAGATTCTAAACTGTTTATACTTAATGCTAATAATATAAAACCAAGATGTGATATAGTACTATAAGCAAGCAACCTTTTTAATCTAAGTTGTGTTAAACCCAATACAGTACCTATTATAAAGGATAAAAATGAGCTAAACAATAGGCTAGTTATTCAAGTATAATTAAAAGCGAAGTAAAAGTTACTAGTGTAATGTATTAGCTCTAACAAAAAGATTAATATAGATATTTTAGCCATTATTGCCACAAAGGTTGTTACTATAGTAGGGATAGCATCGTACACATCGGGGCTTCAGAAATGAAATGGTGCAGCGGATATTTTAAATAAAAACCCTACTGACATCACTAAAAGAGAAATATTTAAATAAAAAGGTTTATATCAATCTAGCATGTTACTTGTATATTCGTTGGCTAAACTAGACAAGCCTATTATAACATAATAACCGTCTAAATTTGTTGTACCAGAATTTGCATATAATAAACTCGTACCCAAGAGTATAAAACATGACGATAGCCCACCTAATAAAAAATATGTGAGACCAGCTGAGGTAGATAGTTCAGAGTTTCTGTAAAGCGTAGAAAGTAAATATAAACCATAACTTTGTAGCTCTAGAGACAAAAAGATTGAAACTATGTCACTAGAAGACACTAAAAAAGTACCTCCTATTATTGTGAATAATATAATTAGAGGGTATTCTATTAACCTAAACTGTTGTGCCATTTTATTTATTAGATTTGTATCGTATGAAAATTTAGAGAAAAATAGGGTATATAAGTCGGCATAGTATCTAATTCAAACTTTTCGAGGGTAAAACCCGGTTAATTGTAGTATAATTGCGCAGATAAGAAATATAAATATATGAAACACTTGCGTTATAGGTGTTGCATGTAAAAGACCACCATATAAACCTATACCTCCGCCTAAGAAAAAGATGTTTAAGTTTTTTAAGGCCACAAAAGAGGAAGATAGCAAGATTATCATGGTTTTTCTGGAATAAAGGATGGATTTTTCTCGTCTAAACGTGACGGCATTAGATAATAATAAGAATAATAAAGAAAATATAGTCATTGTTTTTGTAGGATTCAAACCTACCTATTTTTTGTTCAATTTCTCCCTGTACATCAAATTATTAAAAAAAAACAGAAAAAAAAATAATAAATTTAAAGGTTTTATCCTATTAGAAAAAGAAATAAATAAGTTAAGATCTATAAAAGCTATGGATAAAGATAAGGCATTATGCAAAGCTCTAGTGATAGCATTAAATGCTAGCCGGGAGAGAAACTCGAATTCTCATTCTTAATGCATGAAATTAACGTTCTAACCAGTTGAACTATCATTTTATTTAATTTACTCTCTTAATCATGTACTTACCTTTATACAACTTATCTTTATTTATGTAATTTAATAATGTAGCATGGTTTACTTTCAATTCTCTGGCAGCAGTGCGAATAGAACTATATTTTTTAGTATCGTTTGTTTCAATATTTTTAAGGGTAACGATATGAGATGTGGACAGCAATTGGTTGGTTTTAGCTAAAGGAGATAATACTGCACCTACTCTTGCTTTTCTCAAATTATACAAAGCTTTATCGCTCAACTTACGCGATTTAAATTTAAATAATGTTTATTCAGAATGTTTAAAATGTAAACTAGATCCTGCTGTAGTTAATATGTTATATTCAGGTTTAAAATAATCAATATTAAATTGCTCTCTTTTAATAACATCAGATCTAGCACAAACTTCTAATATCTCCAGTTGGAAATTCTCATGTCCGTGAGCCAGCAGAGCATTGTAAAATTTACTTTTATATTTTGAGGTTCTTTTAGCTAAGTAATTTAAAGAAAAATAATTGCGGAATCGTGAGCTTAAGTTAACAGAGCTTCCTACGTAACATTTACCGTTTATTTTATTAACTCACCTATAGACTCCACATCTTTGTTTATTGTTTTGTAATATCTTATTTTTATTACTTAACGCGTCATCGTATATTATAATATTATTGAAATCAGAATGACAGAATTTTGCTTTTTTTAGATTTGTCTCGAAATATTTCATATTTCGGCTTTTGAAATGTATATTGTTTAGTGTGTTTTTTATCATGAGCCAGAGGAGAAATTCGAATTCTCGTTCTTAACGCATGAAATTAATGTTCTAACCTTTTGAACTACTCGGGCTTTAAATTTAGCATTACTAAACGTTTATAAATGAAAGAAAAAGCGCTTGTTTTGCTTTAATTTAATTTAATTTTTAGTTAGGTATTTTAACTAAAGGGTGGATACCCTGGCTCGAACAGGGAACTTACTGTTCCACATACAGTTGCTCTGCCATTGAGCTATATCCACCTATATATGGCTGAAGCTGATTGTTATGTTGGGGTGATTCGAACACCCAATAGTAAATACCAAAAATTTATGACTTGCCTATTAGTCTACAACATATAAAGATGTAAAAAAGCAGGATATTAAGTAAGTAAAACATATTTAACCGCAGTTTGCATTAGTGCTTTACATAGCCTAACCTGTAAGGTAAATCCGACTTGAACGGATAAGATTTGATAATCAAATAGTCCTAAGCTATTCATGTCTACCAGTTCCATCACTACCTTTTTTGTTTGTTATAAAAAAGTTATCTCTTATTATAAAAACAACAGCCTACGAACAATATGAGTTAAGCTGTCTGCTTTCTCGTTATGTTTCATATTATATGCTTAATCATAAAAGGTTTAAATAAATATATTTTTTCTTTAGATGTAAGTGTGGAAATGTGGAAGTGCCCAAGATAAGATTCGAACTTATAACCTAAACATCTTCAGAGTTCCGCTCTACCATTTGAGCTTCTTAGGCTATACACATATTGGTACATACATACATACATACATGTATATATATATATACCAATATGTGTATATATACCTTGTAATAGATGTTATATTATATATATTATGTTGTATGTGTTACATTATATGTGTTACATTATATAAGTTATATAGTGGTACTTACTATGCCTATCCACATCCACATTGCTGGTAGGTCATCTTAAATATATATATATACAAGTTAGTTATTATAGCAAAATAAATTTAGCATTTAGCAGAAAAATAATCTTTACATTTAATATGTGACCGTTATGGTTTGCGGTAAGCTCTGCCATACATGTATCTACACACACAATAAATGTAACCTATCATGTTGATATCTAACAAGGCGTAATATAGCTTAAAGGCAATATTAATATGGTACGATTTACATAAATCAAATAAATATTTATTACCATAAATCTTTAACAAACAAATAAGTAAAAAGTTAGTTTTGGAGATATCAGGAATTGAACCCGAATTCACGATATGCAAAATAGATGTTTTACCAATTAAACTATATCCCCTACAGGTTTAATAATTGCTCTGAGGAAGACATTTTGTAAGTAAAAGTTAAAGTACAAAATTTAACTATATTTCTTATCTTTGTGAAATATAATAATTATCCGAAAAACGACTTGAACGTTCACGATTAGTAATCTTATTTCGGATAAATTTATTGACTTAAAGGTTTAATTATCTAAATTTCCCCTTTATAAATATTATCATTTTTGATACATTTATTAAGATATGTATAATGCATGTTAACATAAACTGCAGCTTTTCTTATAGAAGAAAATTCTTTAGTTTCTCCAGCTTTATTATTTATCACTAAAACACCTTGTGATTGAAGATTACCTTTTTCTATTTGTGATATTGCGATTTCTGATCTTTTTTTTCTTAATTTAGCATTACGCATAATCTCAATAGTAGCTTCACTATATTTAAACCCTAATAAAAACCTGCTGTTTTTAATATATTGTATTCAGGATTAAGGTTTTGTAGACATTATTGTTCTCTATTTATAAGATCTTCAGTATTGCAATATTCAATAATGTCTAAAGTAAAATTATAATAACCATGCTTTAGTAGTGATTTATAAATAATACTGTTATTAGCTTTAATTTCTCTTTCTAAATAAGAAATATTGTAATAATTTTTAAATCTATTTTTTAAGTTTATAGCCGATCCTATCTAAAATTTACCAGTTAATTTATTGGTTCATTTGTAGATATCAGTTTTTTTTCTTCTCATTTAATATAGATATTTTATCTGTATCTGCATTTAGATAAGAAATAACTGACACATTTAAATTTGAACTAGATAAAGTTGAAAAGCTAGCGAATGTGAAATTTGTGTTATAAATAATTAATCTTTTCATGTATCCGAGAAACGACTTGAACGTTCACGATGTAATTCAACGAAGCTTAAGATCGTCCTGTCTACCAATTCCAGCACTCGGACTAGCATATATGTTTACATATACAAATATAATTTTAAGGCCAGAATGATTTGAACACTCATCTAAACCATCATGAGCAGCTCGCTTTACCAATTAAGCTATAGCCTTTTTATATTATAGCTATTACGCTATAATAAAGATGCGGATAAAGGACTTGCACCCCTGTATCCTGGTCATGAGCCAGTTATGTTACTATTACATCAACCCGCATGTATTTTATTGTTTTTAAATAAATGATAGCCCAGACGGGATTCGAACCCACGCTCTATTGGTGAAAACAATATGTCCTAACCATTAGACAACCGGGCCTATGTTTAAGTTATTTAAATGTTTTTTAAATAAAATGAGCCCAGTGCAAGTATCGCACTTACTTCTACCGATTACAAAACGGTTGCATTGCTTTTATGCTAACCAGGCTTATGTTTTAGGATAAATTATGTTATATATGTATATAATATACATAGGTTTAATCTATTTAAGTATACGTTACCTCATACTCATTCGTATAGATAAGCGTACTAGTTAGTAAGTTATAAAATTAGTACTTAATGCCTAAAAACCTCACAATTATTTAAACTTAAGCCTATTAATTAGGATCATATCGTTCATATCTTTAATAGTAGTGTCATCTAGAGGTCACAGTGTTAAACCAGCTCTCAATACTACACTACAGTTAAAGATAGGAAAAGACCTAAAATCGTAGTATTAAACTACATATATTTGAGAATATCCTAAGGTATGTTTCGTGCCTATATGCATTCAGCGCTTATCATTAACTAACGTAGCTTTCCTGCCGTGCCTATCCTAAAGATTACTTTAGTGAAAAATAATACCCCTGTGCAAGCCATGGTCCTAAGAGGATTGCGCTCCTAGTTATAAACTATTAACTATATTAATATAGGAAGATAAACAACAGGTAAACCATAGGTTAATATACCCAACTCCTTTCGTACAAGGGGCTATCCTTATTTTATTCTAATTTCCTCTAGAAGATAGAAACCATACTGTCTTACGACGTATTTAACCCAGCTCGTGTAGCTCTTTAATGGACGAACAGTCCTGCCCTTCATGACTCCTACATTCATGTGGATGAGCTAAGCCGACATCGAGGTGCCAAACTGCGCACTCAATTTGAACTCTCTGGCGCAATTAGCCTGTTATCCCTAGCGTAGCTTTTTCAATAATCCAAGACCTTTCCTTTCTGCATCTTGTGATCATATGCCCCGCTTACGCGACTGAAAGACGTGTAAGTCAAACAGTAAAGCAAGATTAAGCCGTTAAACTTGATAAGTAACGTAAACATCATTTAATTAAATATCTGTTTGTTAAGTTGTCTTGAGGTCAGCCCTCTCCTCCCCTTATAAGCCAGATATATAAATAAACAACAAAAATAATTATATTGCTATAGTCAGAACATTAGTCTTATAATAACTTTCACTCTAGAGTCAAGCTAATTGCTGGGTACCTCTACAGCAGTCTAATTATTTAATTACATCTATATTTTAATATAGTTAAAATCTTACTTAAAGAAAAAAAAAGTTCCAACTTAAATGGATATATAACTGAATTAATACTAAAATATTTTATAAATGTTAAAATAATAATATTAAAATAATACTACTTTCAGACTAAAAATAAAAAATAGATAGGAAGGCTATACTTGTAGCCTATATATATATATTTAGTTGCGAGATGCAATTTTACAAAAATGAATTTGGATACTCCCAGGTACTTTTTATGGGATCTGTGCCCCGCATAAACTGCCACCTAGCAATTGTTCCTATCAATTCTTACAACCAGTGCTTGTTTTTAACGCAAAATCTTAAAAGAATGGCCATAATTAGACCTATCTCCTGGCAAGGTTTATATAATATGATAAATGAAGTAAAGGTGTTTCAATTTTGTCTTATAAACTGCCTTATACACTACAACTCATTATATCATACTCAGTAACTAGCAACAGTAAAGCTGCATAGGGTCTTCTCGTCTAACTAGAGGTAAACTGTATCTGCACAGTTATTCCAATTTCACCGAGCCAATCATAGAGACAGCTGTTGTATCGTTACATCATTCATGCAAGACCGCATTTAACGGCCAGGGTATTCCGCTACCTTAGGACCCTCATATGTAAGGCCGCCATTGAACGGGGTTTCCTTCAAAGCCTAGCTTATCTTAGTCAACTAAGCAAATCCGATAACCAGCCGCCATCGGGCAGAGATCACACCCAATACTTCGAATTCATTTCTTTGCAGCGTGCTTTGTTTTAATTAAACAGTCGTACAACACCATTCTATGCCTCCTCTTCCTTGCCTAATATTAATCAGGAGGAATGGCCCACCTTATCCCGAAGTTACGAGAGTCAATTTGCCGAGTTCCTTAATGATTGTTTGCTCGAACGCCTTCGTATACTCTACTCGCTTACTTGTGTTAGTATCTAGGTACGGTTGAATTAGCATGGTCCTTGTTTAATTGCTCTTCTATTGCATAAAACCTACTCCTTCATGCCGAGTATATAGTTTTCCAGTACACCCGTCACCACGCGTGTCATTTTCTATAAGCTCTCTAGATTTGCTCATCGTTTACCCCTTTTGAGATCTTTTTATAAATAATCTGTTTACTTATATCCATTTCTAATAAACTTAGAGGCCGTAACTTTAATCAATACCATAAGCTTTAGGCGAGGGGATTACAGGATTCCCCTTTATCGTTACTCATGTCAGCATTCTCTCTTGAGATGTTTAATTTTAGTTCTTATAAAGAACTAGTCTAAAACTTGCCCTATGTTCCGCTACCCCAAATATACAATACATAATATATTTATATATATGGACAAGGTCTCGGTATATTGTTTAGATCCGTTAAATTTTCGGTGCTTTTATCCATATAATCTTTGGTATACAAACAGAACCAGTGCTCTGTTACGAGGTCTTCAATAAATGGCCGCTTCTAAGCCTATTTCCTGGTCGATTGGGATAAATACTGCCTTAATTTCACTTAACAATAATTTTGGAACCTTATTAACTCTTGTTCTGGGCTGTTTCCCTTTAGACATACAACCTTATCGTACTATGTCCGATTATTCAATATACATATCTAGTCCTTCCGAGAACAAATACTCACTGATAGAGTCTTCACGACCCCCCAATGTCCACAAAAAACATTCACCCTTTTTTGAAAATGATGAATGCTAGTTGTATGAGATCACAATTCTGTACCTTCTGATATTCTATTTAAATTACCTACTTATATAGGTTTCGCAGAAAACCAGCTATCCTAGTCAGTATTGTCTTTCACTAACTTACCACAATTCTTCGGATATCTATACAACGATAACCCGTTCGGACTTTTATAATCCTGACTGTGGTAAGATCACTAGGCTTCGGGTCTAATTTTTAATACTACATCATTATATCATAATTGTTTTATCTACGCATTGCTGCTCGCATCAAACATTAACTTGCTGACCCATTATGCGAAAGGTACGCTCTTATTGTTTATTTAAATTTCACTTGAGCTGCTTATAAAATTGCTACTTCAATCATTTCCCTCACGGTACTATTCACTATCGCATATATATCATATTTAGTCTTAGAGGAAGGTTCCCCTTTTATTCAAACAGATATGCACTCCATTTTACTTTTTTAAGACTTATCTTATTTCATTCACATTACTTAAACAATCTCTTTTGATTTATTTTCCTGAAGTTACTAAGATGTTTCAATTCGCTTCGTTTAATATAGAGATATTTAATTTCTTATTAGAGTTCAACATGTCCACCGATCTACCTTATACATGTACAGCTCATTTGAACCACGACCTGTTTTAGCCTTGCCTTTAGCCAGCTCTCTTTGATATATAGCTATGATTCCATAACAATTCCTTTGTATACTTATTAGCCATTTATATGGCAAAAGATATTATCCATATCATCTACATCACTATTGTATATTATAGATTTAAACTAATTCCTACTATAGTTTAAATGTGTAGTGTAATATATTAGATCTAAAATCGGGTCACTATGATTCGAACATAGCAATTCCTCAACCCAAATGAGACGCCTAACCAACCTGGCTCTAACCCGTATGTGTGTGTTTACGTATGTGTTTATTTGTATTTATATTTATAATATTTAAGTTTTATGTTAATAACTACTTCAGAGAATATCCGATTCGAACGGATGTGATCATTTTAATCAAATAAGTTTCAAGCTTATCACCTTAAACCGCTCGGTCAATTCTCTTTTAAATTATAAACCTAATATATATATATATATATCATTGATGTATGCATAAAAGGTTTTACAATTGTACGTAAATTAGGCATATGTTTTTTAATAATATAAATTCTAGGTAAATGTGGTTTAAAATAACGGACGTTACAATGTATATTATATTTTATTATTAGTACATTTATTAACAGTACTACCTCTTTTATCGAATAATAATCAGTGCAAAGTAATACCATTAAAGGTTCCATGTCCCATTATTCAATGAGCTAATGCAACAAAGGTAAGATCATTATAAATAGAAAGTTTGATAATTTTAGTTTTATTTATATAATGATACTTGTGTAATTCTGTTATGCAAGACATTGATCTTGTATACAATACCAAATTGTATAGTGACTTAGCATATCTATTTCTTTTTATAAAAGCAGGGTAACTAGAACAGTAATGTGACAAGATATTGAACACGAAATATATATATAGCCTGAATGTGCCGCAGATTGAGTTAAACTTAAATAGGCATTTTTACTTGTTGCGAAGCATGACATTACCAAAAACTATAGAACCATCGGATAATAATATTCCCGTTATAACACTTTTAAAAAAATAGGGTAATTTTATCATGTTTAATTCAATTTGAGTAAATTTTATTCCAACTGTAGAAGATAAAATTATACCCCAAGGTATTAAAGATTTATTAGTTAAATGGTTATTAAAAACATTTTTAATTACAGTTATACTATTAAAACTACTATTAATATAAAAATTAAAAGGAGAGGGCGTACTTGAGTAAAACTTTATAAGATTGTTAAATATAACATCCCTTTTGGCTAGTGATGAAAGATATGAAAATTTATCTAATGTTATTAGATATCAAACTATTAGTATTATTAGGATAATTTGTAGAACATGTCTCGTTATTGTTATCCTTATTGTTATTATTCACATGAAAACTATTAACATTGCAATTACTATCTACTTTTTTATCATTGTTAGCACAATTATTAGTATTATTATTACTATTTAGCGTCTCATTAGACATTTTATTTTGTAAGTGTTTAAATTATTTATTCTCTTTAATAAATACAGATTTACCACTATCTCTAATTTTAACATTAGACCTTCTATTTCTAGTAAGATCTTGTCTAGGAAAGAAATGATTAGGATTAACATTATTGAAGTTAATACTACTATTTAAACCTACTAAATCAAAATTAAATAATGCCAATATATAAGCATGATGTCTGATACTTAAATGTGAAGAAAGATGTCTTTTACTCCCAAATCCACCGGTAACAATAATATTTTCTTTCTGTAATGAACTTACAACATAAGATCAAGTGAAGCCGCGAAATATAACCAATATATTGTTTTCTAACCCATTATATCTAGTATATTGCTCCTTCATTAAAGATATATATGTGGAAAATCTAATTCGATTAATGACAAATGACATTGTTTCTGTGGCTATATCAACAAGTATACCAAGATTGTCATCTTCACTAGAACAATTTTAAATAATTACTATCTAGAATTTATTTATTTTAGATAGTAATAAACTTTTAAAATAACTAAGAGGAAGAAAACTAATATCAACAGACAATGAGGTAATTTGTACATTAAGATTATAATGTTTATCTTCAAGTCATGTTAATCTATTATGAACCCTATATTGTGACATATGTGAAAAGGATGCAATTATATCATAAGTATGCAATTTGAACTCTTTATCAATGTTAACAGATCTAATCATAGTTTAAATTTAAATTATTAAAAAATGGGCCATTATAACACCGCGCTTAAATAGAGGTTTAAACAATAAGATAACTAACCCTCTAAATTAGAACTCCCATAAAATCAGAACTAAAACAATACCATATTAAGCTGTGGTTATGATCGCAATCCTTAACATTTATAACAGGCAGGCAATAAAGATAAAATTATAAAATTTATCTATTATTTTTCAGTTTTTAAACCTCATCTATTATACTGTTTGTAATAGCTTTTTTATCTTTATTGCTTTGTTTTTGCATCTCTCTTATGATTTTACTAATCTCAGATCTATCAGATTCAGATAAACCATCTTGACTTAAATCCTCTTTGCTTATCTTATCTAAAGATTTCCCAACAAATTAAAATATCTCCTCTGCATTTGATAATTATTTTATTTTTTTTTTACATAACTATCATAAACATCTTGAGGATTGTCTATAAGGGTATTACCTGTAATAAAATTATAACCTTTAGCTATAAAAGGTAAAAATATTTTAGCTTGACCAGCTTCTTGTAACACTTGATCAATAGCAGCACCACCAGCAATGATACCAACACCACCACCTACTGCACTACAACCATACCTTCAACAATAACCAAATTTAGCTATTAAACTAGCATAATGATTTAAAGGTGAATTCCTTATTTAAAATTCCTCAGAGTTATTGGTAACTTTTCTTATTCCATATATTACTTTTACAATAGACATAATAATTATTTGTGCAATTTGTATTACAGCAAATATTAATACTATTCAATTTAATGGGAAAAATAAAATAGTATATTTTTTACTTAGGACTAACAAGACACTAAACCCACCTATTACTCTTAAAATTATAATTATAATATGATTGTACACTTTGCTAACATTTTCAGGCAATAAAGGGATACTATAAGCTCTAATAATCCCCTTTTTAAAAGAACTATAGTGAAACACAACTTTAAAGAGACGAGTTAATTTAAAAATAAAATTTTTAATCAGAGTTTAAATTTAAATAATAATAAAAAGGAGCGCAATAACACCCCATGAAATTAGAGGTTTAAACAACAAAAGAACTAATCCTCTAAATTAGAACATAATATTTTGTAAAAACTAAACAATAACCCACATAAATGTGAACCTGTGAACCTGTGAACCTGTGAACCATCATGGTAAAAATAAAAGAAATTATATAAATAATCTAAAATAAAGCTAAAATGTAAATTACTAGGACAAGTGCTATCACCAAAATTATATAATCTTCAAATGATATTACAATTATTATACTTTTTATTGCAAAGCATCATATGTATAATAGAGTAATTAAATCATAGTAAAAGGTGAAGTTATAAAGTACTGGCGCTTTAGTAATTATAAATAATTATTAAAGCACTAAGTCACTTACGTAATATCTATAAATTAATTAGTACTTGGTTCCTCAGCCACTTGATTCCTCAGCGATTTGAACGCCAAACCTACTCTTATCAAAAGTATACTTTACCAATTAAGTTAAGGAACCTTTGGTCTAAATGTATTATATTGTACTGTACAGTATAGTTAACCATATTTAAATTAGGCCCCTAAAACAGAATATCTAATAGGTTTATTGCTAAATTATTTAGGCTTAGCACTTTAATTAAAATGTTAATAAGCTAATATCTAGTACCTAAAACTTACGGAAAAAAGATGATTCGAACATCCAGGTGTTAATTACACAATATTTAGCAAATATCTTGCCTTACCAATAGCAATTTTTCCTGTACATATACAATATGTGCTTTACTTTAAATATATACGAGTTAGGCCGGCCACGATCCGACATCCTCTTTCATGACAAGAAAGCCCTTTGCCAATTAAGCTACTAACTCTTGATATTAGTAAGTAAGTACGGCCAGTCGAAATCGAATCGACACAATTCGTTTGGAAGACGAAAGGTCTACCATTAACCTATGGCCGTTGTTTAAGTTTTAATTTTACAAAACAAATCTTAAGAAACAAGTACTCTAATGTAATTAGCCCAAATGGATATAGGTAAATTAAAGCAAGTAGAAAAAAACATAATAATATGTAAACACTCACTAACCCACTAACTGATGAGATTTAATCAACATCATCTAAATAATTTGGCATATCTAGTAGATCATCGTTAGTGTTAACTGGTGGTTTAGTGCTTTTACTCTGTCACTCAGTGCCAGAGGGTAATTCTTTCTCAATTGCTCTTTTTTCTTTTACCTTTTCTCTTCCCATATCCTTCAATTCATCTTTAATCTGACCTAAAGCCTTTTGAGTAGAGGATTCATCATTAAAATAGTCTGGGTATTCTTCTTTATAAGGATCAACCCTTTCGTCGTTATCTTTTTCGTTTGCTGGTAAAGTTTCGTTGTTTTCCATAACTTCACTAACATCGATATATTCTTGGGTTAACTGTTCTAATTCTTGATCAAGTCTTTCTAAGGTTTCCCTTATCCTTGCCGTATCTTTTTCTTGCAAAGTATCATGTAATTGCGTAGGTGTATTTGATGACGTATCTGAGTCAAGTGTAGGGTCAATCTTAGATTCATTATTTGGATTTGTGTAAAGCATACCACTGTTTATATAATTAAAAGAAACAATTATGATCCTCAATAGTAAATAGATATAAAAAGAAACAATCAAACAACGTCTACAAAATGTCAGTAAAGTATAGATGATTCCAAACCCAGATGGTGATTTTCGGTAAAATGATAAGCTAACAATCTTCACAAACCTACTCCAATAAAAGCAGTACCGATCATCACATGTAAACCATGAAATCCAGTACCAAAATAAAAACAAGACCCATATGTACTATCAGATAAAGTAAAAAAAGATAAATTATACTCTAAACCTTGCAGAACAGTAAAGATTAGGGCTAATATTACTGTAAACACTGTGCCGTATAAGGCTCCTTTTCTATATCCTTGTATTAAAGAATGATGAGCATAAGTAACTGTAAATCCTGATGATAATAATATAACTGTATTAAGTAAAGGTAATTCAAAAGGATTAACTGAGTCTATTCCTTTAGGCGGTCACTGGGCTCCCATTTCTACAGCAGGTGATAAGGCACTATGAAAGAATGTTCAAAATATAGCCAAGAAAAATAATGCTTCGCTCACTATAAACAAAGCAACTCCCATGTTTAAACCTCTTTGCACAGCTAAAGTGTGGTTACCTAAATATGTTGCTTCACTAATAACGTCTCTAAATCAAAAGGACATAGAAGAAATTACTAATAATAGCGCCAGATACACAAAGTCTTGTGCAGAAGAAAAACCGTGCATTGTTAAAACACCTGATGTTGTAAGTGCCAAAAGGGAAATACATGTAAATATCGGCCAAGGTGAAGGCGAAACAAGATGAAAAGGATGAGCTTGGAAATTACTTCTTATTAAATTCGTCATATCTTGTTTTCTCTTAAGATATACGTGCATACGCTAAGCACCAAATATCTATATAAATGGTATTGAGTAAACGAAATATCTATGCTCTAGATAAGTATAAGGAATAGGTGATTTGAACACCTGACCTACCGTGTGTAAAACGGTCGCTCTACCAATTGAGCTAATCCCCTCTGTTTTAATAAATGTGTATTTACACTATTCCCTTTTGTAGTATATATATATATATAAATAGCTGCTTTTAAGACCTATGGGATTTGAACCCACATAATGATGATCAAAAGTCACATATTTTACCATTAAACTAAAGTCTCTGGTTATCTTTTTTTAATGACTTTTGCATGTCCTTATATTTATATATATATACACTTAAATATTAACTATAAAAGCACTTACATTACAGGTTAATTTAATCCTTTTGTTTTATTGTTATAACAATGGCACCAACCATAGCTAATAAAAGTATAATAGAGGTTATTATAAGTCACATTGAGTAACTAGTGTACATGATATTACCTATGCTAGTAATATGTGTTGATTCTGCTAAACTACCATCTCAAAATTTAGAAGATACAAACATTATTTCGTTATTATTATTAAATAGACTAAACGCGTTGTTTATATAATCAGTAAAACTATTATCCATCATAAAATCATTCAATGTTTTATTTATATTAATACCGTAACTATTAAAACCAGACAAGTTAAGAGGTAATATTTGATATACGGGATAATTAAAAGACACAGCTATAACTAATGCTAATGGTATGCTATTACTAGTATCATTTAATAGTTCAGATATTCTAACGTTAATTAACATTAAGATAAACAAAAATAAAATTGAAACAGCTCCAACATACACTAACAGATAAGATAAACCTATGAAGTTTATACCTAAAATCAGTAAATAACACGCTATACTTAGAAATAAACCTATAAGAAATAACACTGACACTATAGGATTTTTGCTAATTATAACAAAAATACCTGATAGTATTGATGCTAAAGAGATAATATCTAGAAACTCAGCTCTATAACCATTAGTAAAGGTTTCATTTATCAGAAGTAAGCTATTCATGTTTTTAGATCTTATAAATTTATATCTCATTGTACAATTGATAAGTGCAAAGTCTGTTTTAAGATAAAGCAAATATTTTGTTTGTATGAGAACTTAGAGGTTAACTTTGTATCTCTATGCACATATATATATAACGTGTACAAGAGTTGAACTCATAATCGTTGTGGCCGAAACACAATGCTTAACCAATTAAGCTAACACGCTTTGTAATAGAAAAGTTATAATTATTAATATACAGACATGTACGCTCTAAGCATTACCTAAAGCCCTTGAAGTGAATTGAACACTTATCAGAATATTAACAGTATTTCGCTCGACCGTTGAGCTACAAAGGCTGTTAGTGATAAAGTTGTAAAAATAACAACACTCTTTTCTTAACATCGGTAAATAAATACTAAGTCCTCAACTTTAAACATGAAAATAAAACATAGTTTTTAAATGTAGTTATTTTAGCCTTAATCTCTGAGAACCTAAGCCAAGAATACTCGGATTTGAACTGAGAATTTGAAGTTTGAAGCTTCCTATTTTACCATTAAACTATATTCTTTTTATTGCAAAACATTATACACACTTGTTTCTAGATATCTAAAAATAAGATATAGATATGTATATAGATATATAGATATGTATATAGATATAAGACATACTATCAAATCGCTGAGTGCGCAAGTCAGATTTATAAACACGTCTATATAATGTTTAGATATGTATATATACATATATATACATACACATAAAAGTAATAAGCCCGCGTATTCTATAGGAAGAAAAGGACTCGAACCTTCGACAGCCGTAGCTATTGAGTTTACAGCTCAACCCGTCATACCAACAAACGGGACCTTCCTTGTGTTTTTGTAGCATAAAACAAAAAGTAGTAAATCTGTTATCATCCACATGTGGATGATAATCAATAGATACATAACATATCATATTGTGTAGATAGACATTGTTTAAATTATGTCTTAACCACTTAAGAGTTGTTTTATGTACACACAATTATGGTATGCCAATATGAAAAAGGGATAGGTAGCTCATGTGTTACAAAAGAACCCTTAAGCTTGGATTATTCTTTTGTAACTGGGGTATTTTTAATATTTATTAAACCCGTGCAATTTCCACTACACGAACCATATTTCGACTTAACACCAATCAAAGTCACGCATACGAAGACAACACGCCCAAGTTTCTAGACCAAATTGCCCAAATTTAAAACAAACGCTAGCCAAACTTATTGCACATACTTCTTTCGGCGCTTGACGAGTAGTAAGTACCTATCTGAGATTAGATTCACCGTGCCGTACTTATACACGATTACTAGTAATTCCTATTTCACGCAGTCGAGTTACAGACTATAATCCATTGTTAGTGTATATCCAATTTTGGGGGATTAGCTCAATTTCGCAATTTCACATCCTTTTGTTAGGTTTATGTGGCACGTCTATAGCCCACAATATTTAGGCCATAATGACTTGTCCTAGTCCCTGTTATCATACCCAATATAGCGGAGAACAACTTTATATAAAAATAAAGTAAGGGTTTACGTTAATTTAATGGAACTAACCATAGTCTCGCGACATTAACTGAAGACAGCCGTGCAACGCTTGTAAATATACTTTTCTCCCACCTTTATCTAATATATTAAAAGATAAAAAAGGGAAAACTAATATAAATATTCAAATTGTGGTAAGGTTTTTTGCGGAACATCAAATTAAACAACATACTTCACTACTGGTTTCAGAAACGGTCTAATGATTTCAGTTCCAATGTTGCCAAATTACTCTTGAGGTGGAATGCTTACACTTTCATTTATAGAATAAAAAATCTTGTCTCTAATCTATGACATTCATCATTTTCTGCTTTGACTACTGGGGTATCTAATCCTGTTCGCGACACAAAGCCTTCGTCCTTCAACGTCAGTTATCACATAAGGAGATGCTTTCGCCTATACCTGTGCCATCATTTTTCCTACGAAAAGAGGTATGACAGAATTTCATCTCTACACCAGCAGTACTTTAATACCCCCTCATAAGTAACTCTAGTAAAGTAGTCCCCAAATGGGCTTGATTTACCGTCTAGGTACCCTTTAAACCTATTAAAGATGAATAACACTAGTCTTCTACGTATTACCGCGACGGCTGGCACGTAATTTGGTCAAGACACATGGGCAGACAATGTCATCATCATAATTCTACCCAGAATTTTATTCGACATAGTCGATATTGCATCAACTATTTGTTGGTGCAATCAGCTATTGCTATACCTTCCTCCAAGTTGCTGGTTCAGCCGTTAGGCTATTGACCAATATTCCTCACTGCTGTAATATTCATCGTGGGCTTTGTTCAGGCCCACTGTGATCGATCAACCTTCCAGTTTCGACTACGTATATAAAGCTAGTTAAGCTGTTAAATCAACTACTACTATACACGAGATACACGCTTCTAAGGGCGAAACCTAAGTTTCTTTGTTATTATAAGGGATCTTTCTCCTTACCCCAAGGCGGTCGTGTTATCTTATACTCACCTGTACACCACTACACCGCACTAAAAGAGCGATGTCGTTCGATTAGCATGTGTCAAGCATTTGGACAGCGTTCACTCAGAGCCATCATCAAACTCAATTACATCCTTTTTATATATTTATCGGTCTTCTGTAAAACTAGTTATTTTTTTTTGCGAAGCATGACATTATAGCTTTAGAGTAGTAAGTATATACAATGACATACTACTAATATAGTATTTTAACGATTACATTAACTTAGGTTATTTTATAGTTTACATAATATAACTAACTTTGTATATTTGTATGAGCTAATTTGCTCTCATTATCGTAATTCTTAATGCTTCATAGAGCTTTTTTACAATAACCCTAATACTAGCCTTAGGCATAAATATCATTTGAGTCATAACATACCTAGAATCAGTTTTTGTGTTATCACCCTGTAACAGCGTATATTGTGTAAATACAAACTAACATCTTTTCTTCTGTTTGGCGTACATTTAAACAAATGCTATCATACGCAGGCGTTATCCTATTTATTATAATACTTTACACCATAAAATTTATATCAAGTGACGGGATGAAATAATCTGACAACACTGATATTAACGAATATCCCATAGTTACAACCGAGACCTTAGAAACTAAGGGTGATATAATAGATAAAGATTTACCTATCTCTACAATATCTTACGAACAATACTACCGTGTAGAGCAGGGCTAAGGAAACACTGAAACTGTCACTGAGACTGTTTCGAAACATCAAAGTGAACTAGAATCTAGTGACCAAATATTTCTTGAGATTATATTACATAACATGGACAGTTTTATGTCTAATAACGGTACTACTGTTTTACCCACCCATGATATAAGTACCGAACAATTGATGCGTGCGTATTATAGATTTAATAAAAAGTATCGATGCAGATACCGACCCTGATATAGATTTATCGGATACTGAAAATAATATATACGGACAATTAATTAGAGAAATACGTAGTGGTAAAGCTGTATCCGTCTACACTCCTAGCGAGAGCGACGACTCTGCATCAGATTATTTCATCTTAGACCCTAAGAGTGCCAACGAAGACACGAAAAATAAAAAAATTAATGTCTCTCTCTCTCTCTCTCTCTCTTTCTCTAATACTCATGGTAACGAATTTAAAGCTAATGCTATGCGTATTTTAAGGGATAAAGAGGCACACATGGAAGCTGATAGAAAACAATCTAAAGCTGGGATTAAATAAATGATACACAACACTATACTACACACATGGTTATTGTTACACAGCCTACAGATCATCCTCTACCCTTACCGAGTTATAATGAGGTTACTTCTTAACCCAGCGTAGATGATGAGGATAAAGGAAAAGCATGGTTTAAACAAATAGCCATCCAAAAATATTGAGTTAATAGGTATCCTTTTTGCTACAAAAATATAACAAGATAACATACGAGGGAAATTATTATATAGATGAGTGAATTGAAGATTCAAAAGTTGCTAAAAACATGGCTAAAAATGAATGAAAAGATCCCGTAAATAATCTATTACCTTCTGTTGGTAAAGATAAACACAATGATAAAGATCAAGAAGATTTTTTTAATAGAGATAGTGATAATAATAGATAAAGCTTTTATAATTATGTTTTTTTTATCCTATTTATAATTAAATTGGTGAGTTCATTAATTTTAACTAGTTTACCATTGAGTTCTAAGTAAGGTGCCCCATCTTCTAATTTGCTACTATTAAATTTATTATTTAAAGATAAATCATAATCTACTAGAGGGTCTGTACTAGGGTTATCATGTTTATCGTAAATGTCTTTCATAGGACCTTTAGCTGAAGGATTCACTATGTTGAACTGAAATTTTATTGTTATATCAGTTGTACGTGAATCATAAATAGAATCGTTGTCATACACAAAGGGTGCATCAGATCTAAGCTTATCCTTCAACGCAAAATATAATACTGCAAGTATTCCACTCTGCTGACCTGCTTTAGCTACCATAAACTGGTATTCATAGTATAGTACTAGAGAATCTATATTTTCACCCTCTATGATAGTTTTAACATAAAGTGTATAGATCTTATCTATCTCACAGCTTTGAAATAGATTAGTAGTATTAGCTAAGGTTAATTCATCGTATTTATATTCAGTGTAATAGCCTAGGTTCGGTATAACCAAAGGATTGGACATAGGACTTAAAAAACTTTGAGATTCTGGTATGTCTTTTAATACTGAGGCATAGGTTCTTTTAGCAATTATTATGAGAGGCAGGGGCGTTTTCGTACGTAGGGCGGTATTATTTTGTATTCAACTTTTATCAATAGGAATTGCACCTCTTCCTATTGAGTAAGTTTTTGTTCTGATAATTGCTTTGGCTAAAGGAATGGAGTTTTCTCTTTTGGGTGAAACGGCATTAGAATTTGTTAAAAAGATTGTAGTTTTATTCATTAAAATTAAAGGGGGTTGCACCACATGTCTATGTAACATTACCAGGTTGAATGTTAGCATCGTTTTACTATTAAACTATAATCCTTTTATATGGTATAATAGAGATTTAACTACTAACAGATAGTATATATTTAGATCTAGTATTGTTCCTTACTGAGGAACACATGGTATTTTATAGTTAAAAAGTTAATTCATACCTTGCCTAAATCATCTAAATTTTTAAAATGGGTGTCGGATTCTAAACTTTCCGTCAGCATTTGAGATAACGAAGCAAGTAAATCAATATTATGGCGGTATTTGCTTACTAGCAAAAATTTAAATTCATAGCAGTATGCTAGCTTACCTTCTCTATCGCGTTGTTCCATAATAGCTAGGATATTTAGGGTATGTACAATACCCGATATTAATTCTTTAAGCAGATCAGGATTTTCTAGGGTGTTATTGTACTGTCGGCATTGTAGGTACGGTAGATTTGCTACAGTGCCCTATTAGTATATACTGCAGCTCTTGACTAGCTTCGTCTTATTTATGCGCTTTTACAAATAGGAATTAATTAAAAGCATCACTGTCTAGAAGACTCATAACGGTAATGTCAACCTTAACATATTTCTGTACTTTTTTCTTAGCAGGTCCTTTCGGTTTGTATGCTTGAGTACTTATGAGGTAGCTAAGTCTGTACATAAGCAATAAGTCGTTTATTACTCCCTAGACGTAGTGTTTTTGTGACTTTAAGCTATTGGTATAGATAAACGTATCCATAGCTTAGATGTTTAAGGATTAAGGATTGTCTGTTAAAACTGGAGCAATCTCAGCAAACTTTTACATACTTTTCTATAATGTAGATAAGCTTGATTTACTGTAACCTAATATTATAAAATACATGGGTAATAAGCATCAGCGTATGTAAAGTGTCGATCGTTAAATATTGTAAAAACTTTACCTAAGGCTCTATAGATAACAACTCGATATCTGGTTTAAACTTGATTGAAAACTGAGTAGATAAGATCTGTTATGCTATGAAAAATAAATAGTGAAGTAAAAACCTATTTATAACATACAACAGTCTGGCAAGAGTAAGATAATAAGCAGTCTATGCTCATACCTTAGGTCACTGATTGCTATTTATGCTTATCATTACCTAAAGTGGTCTGCTACTTCATTGCTCACTCCATTGCTACCTTCATCCCTAATTTTTCCTCTTCTGTCATAGGAAATTCATCATCACTCTCAGTCTCATCCTGAGCTGTCCTTAAGATTTCGTCTAAATCAGCCCGTTGTTGTGCATCTTGATCTGACTCAGGCTGTGGCTGAGACTGTAGCTCAGGCTGTGGCCCAGGTTGTGGTTGTACCTCTAGCTCTTGTTGTTGAGGTAGATGCGGTGAAGCTAAGTAAGCGTTAGGGTAATGAGTGACAGATTAAGACAAAAAAGGAAACTTACAGTGATAGATGAAAGCCAAACACGGTGCAGTGTTTCCAGAGCAAGCCTTCTCTTTTTCCAAAAGATGCCTAAAAATGTCCTTGTTGTTTTGACTTAGACAAAGCCACTCCGTTGTGCCACTGGGAAGTTTTCTAGGACGACCTCGATGTCCAGTTCTCTATATGAAGGGTCTGCCTGCCTGCTTTCGTACTGGCAACTGGAACAAACGTTTGCCTTTGTTTGTGTTGGACGGACGGCAGAGTAGGAAATTTGAATTCAAACCCGCAACAGATGGATTCAAAGTCGTGACAATGATAGGCGACATGTTGAGACGGTTATGACAGCAAAGTAACTGTTGGTAGTTTTGAGAAAGACCAGATAGTATGATAAAGCAAAAAGGCACTGTTTCTTAGATGGAGAGATTTGGAGTTTCAACGCACGCAACGGGTTGGACGACGTGTTACCTCACGTCATATTATGTCATGTTACAATGTAACACGGCACATCACAACACGGTTTAGCCTAAATTAGTCAGTGATCTGCATTGCAGATCCCCTAATTTGAAGCCATCATGAAGGATTTGCAACTTGGACCCACATGATTTGGAATCACATTGAGTGATTGGCGATTTGTATCGTTTGATTTCAAATCATGACAGTGACCAACAATGATTGGCAATGATCAACAATGATCAACAATGATCGATAAACAATGATTGGCAATGATAAACAACAATCGGCAATGATCAACAATGATAAACAACGATCGGCGATCTATATCGTTTGATTTCAAATCACCACAGTGATCGGGGATCTGGACCATCCAAATCATGACAATGATCGGCAGCTGACGTGTCTGGATGACACCTACATGCTTCTGTAATCAAGCAGTCATGGCACCTTATCTTGCATAATGAGCTAAAATACAACCCTTTTTATCCAATCATCATACAAAATCTTATCAGGTGTCAATTCGATAAACCGGATTTGAGATCCGATGCCGTGTTTAAGCGAGATAACGCTATCTTAACAAGTGATCTAATCCACTCACGTATCAGAAAGCTATCTTAAACTCGGGAATCGAGAACCAAAAGCCGAAACCTGCATTAGTTGGTTTCACTAACAACAGATGTGGATCATCCGGACTGGTATGGATCATCATTAAAAGACACATGACCAAATGGTGTACGAGACATTTTCTACAGATCGAAAATAGCGAGTAGATCGGTGAAGGTCAAAACTGAGCTAAGATACACTGGGCAAAGTACAGCATACGATGCACGCATGTGTATCAAAGTGAAGCATATGATGACCAGTGTGTAAAGCATGCGATACACGTGTGTGATTCATAGGTCGTACATGCAACGCACGTGTCTCACTTATTGGTCGCATATGACAAATGTGACTCATAGTGGAGTATATAATGACAAATGTGTAAAGCATACGACGTATGTGTATGACTCAAAGTAGAGCATGTGATGACGAATGTTGCTTAGAAGGTGGCGCATAATGTATGTGTGAGTCATGAACATTTTTTGATGACCTAAAACATGAGCACAAATCGAGGATAACTTCAGCCCTATTAGCTTGCCTTGTACTATAAGTACAAGGCAATTCTCCCTCTTTCTACTCTTAATTTCTACCATCAAGCCTTTTAACTCCACACCAACATACACATTCAAACCTAAATTAACACCTTGCGTTACTCAAAGCTAAGCATCAAAAAGCTTTGACAAAAACTTTGCACAATGCATCTTCTTTCTGCTTTGGGTGATATCCTCAGCAAAATGCCAGGAGTAAGATGCCCAAGATGCGCAGAGCGTGGCATAGAGACATGGGTCTTGTCGGGCAAGCATTGTCCTAAATGGTTTGTGCTACTACTTATGATTTATGCATCGCGAGCTAATTACAAATGAAAGTAACCATCCTTGTTAAAGTGGTTGAATAAAAGGGAGGAAAAGAAAAAGGAAGGAAAGAGAAAACAGGGAAAGGAAGGGAAAGGAAGAGTTGGAAAGGCGAATGACTTTTCATTTGTTGAAGCTTTTACATTACAACATGTAATCTGCTAGGTTCTTGATTTGTAGATGCTGTTACATCACAACATGTAACGAGTTAGGTTCTTGCTTTGTACGACCCTTTATATAAAAACACACTTATTTAGCAAACATTTGACTCTAAATAATAACCTTCTTGGTTACAAACCGTGACCCTGTTTGTTTGTTCTATTATTTTGGAGAGTAATATCACATGTAATGAGGATACTTTCCTGTAATCTGAATCCGAATTATCTCGTTCTACCAGTAATAGAACATAGACAACCCGAGTTTATGTGCTTATGAGGCATTATCATACACGAACAAAAGTTCGCCTTAGCAAGGGTAAACCAGATTTACCCTAATGGGATCTGTCGCAACTCTTACTACTTAATTACCCTTGTTTTTACTTACTAGGAAGCAAGGTTTAAATTTTGCCATACAAATGCTCTTATTGATTATGCTTTTAGTGTTTGCTACATTAGTTAATTTATGATTAAGGGGTATTAGGTGCATAACACAACCTAACAATACGTAAAGTTAAATCATAAAAAGTATTTATGATTTAACGATATCTGGATACAAATAAGCCAGTTTCTGTTACTATTTATGAATCTAAATAAAGGCTAGGTTTGGGATTGGTATTTCAATGCTATACAATACTAGAAAATTAATTTTCCATATATAAACTGTATGTTTTTTATTCTCTGCTAGAAACCAAAAATTATATTTTTACATGTATAGACATCAGATGTTTTTATAACGTAAAAGACATTTTTATCTACCTTTGTATAAACCTAATAAGCTCTGGACTTCCCTATGCTATTTAGTTAAAAACAACATAAAATAATTTGTATCACGGATATAATCTTATGCGATGCCAAGTGTGTGCGATATAGATATAGATATAGATATAGATATAGATATAGATATAGATATAGATATAGATATAATGTACGAATAGTTATTACATAATAGCAACACTGATGTTAAAAAGTGCAGATACAGTAAGTACAATAAGCATTTGATATTTAACTACTGGGTCACCGCATACAGGATAGCGTTGACATACGATAGATAGAATCTGTATGTCTCATTTTAAGCAAGTGGGCATAATTTACGTCCAATAAGGCACGTAATGAAAGGTATAAATAGAACTAATAGTACCATTATTGCTATTAACAACATAAAGGCGAATGTTATCTGGTTTAGTAAATAAAAAGAAACCAATTGTAACATAGGAAAATAAAAAGATATGTTGGTACTATCATTGCTGATTTTTGCACCCTAACCTAGACATAGATGATAGGCTTTAGGGACTTATAACCAGTATGAGTAAATGATTGACCTAAAAACTATTGTGCTTTAGTATAATTATTATAATTTTGTTACAAAGATACGCGTTGTAAATAGACGAACAAACCTAGGTAGTATGTACTTTGATAATATGTATGTAATTACTATAAGTAAAATAAATGCAAATGTTATTTGGTTCAAGTAATAAAAAGGAACTAGTTGTGGCATATTAAAGTATAAGTTGTATGTTGGTACTATCATTACTGATTTTTGCACCGTAATCTAATTAGAGATGATAGAGTTTAGGGATGATTGTAGTTTTTAGTAATTAACCTAAGTGAAAATGAATAGTAGTTAAAAGGTGCAGCGAATATTTTAAAGAAAAGCCTACTAATACAATACGCTTATCTCCTTAAAAACATCGATGTATTTCGCACTATTACAGGTAGACCCTTGTTGGTTACTCTAATGTTATGGTATCTAGTACGGGTACGGGCATACGTAGGTCGAACAAAAATACCAGTAACACCCTCATGTTGTAATTCCCTATAACAATAAGGATGATTAAATCTACTATGAGAAGTATGAGAAAACATAAGACACATCCTAATAACACCGTTATCATTATATTGTACCCTAGACTTAAGGGGAAAGATTAGGCTTAAATTAGTACATGTAGGATCTAGCTCATCATAAAGATGTGCCTGATTGTTAGCATGTTGGGGTTGAAAGGGACAATAATTTAGATCTACCACTATTTCTGCGGCCCTTCTACGTTTCTTTATATCTACAAGAGATTCTGGGTTAGAACCCGGGTAGCGGTCAGGACTATCATCCTTACGTTTTCTGTTTCTAGTAGAAGATTGTGTGGTTTTACCAGATGTAGTAGTAGTAGTAGTAGTAGTAGCTTCTGTATTTAATATAGTATCAAAATATGATGGTTGTGTGCTTACACCTGTTATAGTAGGAGATAGCGTATCTATATCTAATACAATAGAAGATGGTATATCTACACCTGTTAGAGTAGAAAATGGTATATCTATCTCTGACACAATAGAAGATGGTATGGCTATATCTGATATAGTAGGAGATTGTATCTCTATACCTAATATGGTAGGAGATTGTATCTCTACACCTGATATGTTATTTGTTATCTCTTCAACTACACTTAATGGGGTATACTTAAGTAGAGCTGATACAAAATTACACCCAAAAGATAAACATATATCTAATGGTGGGAACTTAGGTGCTGCTCATATAGGTATATTTGAGATAGTTACACCTGCTCTTGGTAATAGATCTAATATCATATCTAAAGAAACCCCTGACTGATGAGTAACAACATTAGGTCCATCATAATGTAGAAAAAATAAAAGTCGTTCAACAAATCTAGGTAATATGTATTTTGAAAATACGCATGTAATTACTATAAGTAAAATAAATGCAAATGTTATTTGGTTCAAGAAATAAAAAGGAACTAGTTGTGGCATATTAAAGTATAAGTTATATGTTGGTACTATCATTGCTGATTTTTGCACCGTAATCTAATTAAAGATGATAGAGTTTAGGGATGATTGTAGTTTTTAGTTACTAACCTAAGTGAAAATGAACAATAGTTAAAATGCGTGTTAATGCATAGTTAACAATAAATATAAGGGTTTATTACATTAATCCTTGTGTTACGTTTTACTGTATACACTTTACGGACATCATCTAAAAACCCGATTAAATGAGCAAAACCGAGATCGAAAAAGATAATATTATCTTGTTAGAAACATCCTATTACCGGAAATTACTACAGGAAGACCGTTGTTGGTAACCTCAATATTAAGAAGACGCGTAGCACTTGCCGTAAACTTAGGTTGTACTCAAACACCAGTCCTACCATTGTACACTACCTCTACATAATTGTCAGGGTTGACTCTACGGTTATCTTGTTCAAATCTAATACATCTTATAAGAACTCCGTTATTATTATAGTCCAACATAGTTTTTCTATAAAACAACTGACCCAACTTCACACACATATGATCCAGAGTGTCATAAACGTATACGCCATGGCCGCTTCGTAAACCTAAATATTGCATCTCGACCCTTACCTGTGCTTCCTTCCTTTGTCTCTTAGCCTCTATAGTAGGCACTGGATTTGTCCCGCCACCTATATTAGGACTAGAGCTTCGATCTTTACGTTTATTACTACTGCTAGACGTATGAGAAGTAGGCACAGATAAACCACTAGTAGTAAGCGGTTTATTAATAGGAGTAAACCCAGAGCTTACAGATATTATAGGTTTATATCATGAACTTCAAAATTCAAACATTATTACTTTAAGCATCAATATATTTAAAATATTCACATCTATGAATTCTAACTTAAATGTAAGGTCTGTCATAATATACATAAGTGATTCCATCCCAGGTAATAAGTGTTCCTTTATTAAAGTGCCGCTATGTTTAACATATTTAAGATTGTTATGATAATTATCGCTATTATCTAAATATATATCAGTTTTCAAAGCATTATTATGTGGGATATTTCTAATTATGACTAATAATAGTAAACCACATATGTAAGTAAACAAATATGGTATATGTAGAAAAGGTATACTTGGATCGACAGAGCAAGGTAAGTTTGATATAGGCAAAGATGATGTATTTGGAAGCAAATTTGGTCCCATTGTTGAAGGTAAGTTCCAAATAGGTGAACATGGTACATTTTGAGGCAAATTTGATATGATCGCTAAAGGTAAACTTCAGGTAGGCGGAGATGGTATCTTTGATATCTCTAAAAGTATATTAGAAGAACAAAATCCTGGTTGAAACAAAGGAGTGCTTAAGTGTTTAAAATCAGGTTGAGTGGCTAACATATTAGAAAAAGCGTGCATCATTATTGTTTTGTTTATCATTGTTTAATGTAAGTCTAAGGCGTCCTTAATATATGAAGATGTTAGTACTACAAACACTTGCGCTTGTATAAAAGCAATTCCTAACTCCAGTCCCGAAAATGCTATTATAAAAGCTAAAGGTATTAGACCCACAAAAAAGTAGATAAACCCTGAAGTCATAATGTTATAAGCAAATCCACTTAATATGTTTAATAGCATGTGACCACTTAGTCGTAACCACAAATTTATCCTCTTATTATATAATATAAGTAACTTTTATTATGTATAAAATAACATGTAATACTGAAGCCTTGTATACCTATAACTATAATATTTAATAACTTTTACCTTAAAAAACCCATATATTCTAGTAATTTTAAACTAATTTAAAGTAATGTGTACCTTTATAAGGATTAGTTCTATTTTATTTTAAGTATAAAGATATACTAGCTTGACGATAACCTAATGCTCTAGCTGCGGCACCAATAGAAGAGTATATTGTAACCTCCTTAGTGTCGACATTAGTAACCTCCACTTTCTTAGAAGTTTTTTGAACTTTTTCCACGTTAATTAAATTTGGGCTTTTATTTTTAGAGTCGAGTAATTTAAAAGTATATCTACCAAAAACAGGTTTATCTTGATTCAATAAAATGTAATGTTCGATATATCTTTTATCGATACCTAAAATACGGGCAGCTGCTCTAATGGCGTGGTAAATAGTAGTAGTATTTGTTTCCATATCAGTTACCTCAACTTTTATACTTCTAGGTTGAACTGCCGATAATTTAGCTGAAGTTTCTGGAGATCTTTTATAGGCAGCAATACGCATCTTCTCTATAGAAGCTTCTGAATGTTTTCAACCAGATCCTCGAGAAGGGCTTCCAGGAATTTTTAAGATATTATACTCTGGAGAGTATACTTCAAAAAAGTGTTTTTCTCTAGAAATAATACTATCAATGTCAATGTCACATATTTCTAGGATAGTGACACTAAAATTATGATAACCGTATTTTAATAATGCAACACAAATAGGCATACTTTTTTCGTTTAGTAGTCTATTAACATTGTAATACTCCAACAATCTACGTCTTAAGTTTACGGAACTACCAACATACTTTTTACCATTTATTTTATTAGTTCACAAATAAACTCCGGCTTTACCCTTAACATATTTAAGGATATCTAGTTTGTCTTTGTCAGCATCAGAAAAAACAGCTAAACCGGAACAAGAACCATCCTTACTTGAAGTTGAATACGCTCTTGCAGATATTTGTCTTGCTTGCAGGGAGAATTTTCCCTTAGCCCCGGCTACGCCTCCCAAACAGGTAGGTTGATAAAAGAAACTACGATATCTAACGTTATTTAAGTTAAAGCTATAAGGTAAAACAGACTTACTAATTGAATTTTTAATAATAGTCCCCATCCCCTTAACTGAGACGAAGTCTATGCTTAGGGGGATAGATAATACAAGTCGTCCACAATTATATCCTTTATTTAATGGTAAGAAAAAAAAAAACTTCATTTTTAATCAAAGATGTTTAAATTATCCTTTCTTCAAAGGTGTGCTATACGAAGTATTGCATCAACAGGATTAACTTTACTATTTATACAGTAACAGAATATATAAGAATATTTAATGAGGAAAGGCTATTGTGGTATCTTTAATCTTGAATTACTTAATTTCTTTCAATAACCGGATTTCCCGGCGACTAGAGTACACCTTACAGTATTACTTTTTAACACTGAAGAACCGTCTACTCGTTGCTCTTTTACAGAAAACATCTGACTTAGATCCGCGATCACCCATTTCTATTACTAGAATCTCTAATGATATTACTATACCCTCAGTCATTAATGAGGCCGGATAAGAAGTTTATCTTTAGTTATTAGAGCTTTAGGGCTTCCCCGGAGTTTGGCTCTTTAGACACAAGAAGAGTGAGGCACCTACTCTCACCTTATCATGTTGGCTGCTAATCTTAGCCCCAGGGACACATTTCTAGCTAGGTATGAGATAAACTCTATTAATACCAATAAAGGTAATAAACCTAAAGGACAACCTGCAGGTACAAATAGAGAGAAAAATCTTAAACCATGTTTTTGGAAGCCTAGTATAGTAGCTCCTAAAACTACTGTAAAACTAATAAAAAATGTTAAAATAAAGTGTGAGGTAGAAGCAAAACTGTAAGGTACCATACCTATTAAGTTATTAATTAAGATAAATGTAAAAAGAGCGTAAATAAAAGGAAAATATACTTGTCCTCTATTTGCATTTATTTGGTTTATTACTATACTATGTATAGTAGCATATATCGACTCTTGACTTATCGATCAATTATTAGCTACTACTTTATTATAATTAGTGGCAACAAGATTTAAGGTTAAGGTAATAAATGCAGCAATTGTTAAGTAAAGTCCTAGATTGGTTAAAGATATATGTAAATTAGCTAGAACGGGAGCATCTAAACTCAAAAGGTTTCTTATCTCAAACTGGTCTAAAGGACTTGATATTATAAGCGAGTGCGGGTGCGGGTTCTTCATATTAAAATTAGATATTAGCCTTGATTTATATACAATAAAATAACCAAGGTAAAACTTTTAGCTATAAACATAAATTATGAAAGCCTTATGTTTATAAGACTGGTAAAAGTAACACTGCTAGAGTAGCAAAACTAAACAAGTCTACCGCACTGATGCGGGGATAATTAACCCAAAAAAACATATGTCCCTTGAACAGTCTATAAGCTATTGAACTTAGAACTGGGGTAGTGCAAGTAAACCTCGTCTGGGCGTTTCGCTTGTTACGGATACTGTATCTTATCTAACCCTACTTAGGGAGAAAGTTTATAGTTACTGTTTGTTAATACGAAGCATAGGTAGGGTTTTCATCATTACATTATATCTTATTTCTGTTATAAAAACAATAATAGGCTTACTTAAAGAGTCTTTTCTAACAGAGAAAAGTATATTTAAGTTTCTATTTGTATTCGTAATGTATAGTTAGGGTAAATACACTGGTTTTATAGATAAAATTAAGATATTTACTTAGTATCCATCTTTTTGAAACTAATTCTAACATATTCAATATCTTCATAACCTAATTCATATTTCCCTAAATAAATAGGTAGCCTGACACTAACGTTATAAGACAAATAATTAATATCACTATCTGTCTTATAGTCTAATAAAATACCATTTCCAACCATAAAAGAACTATTAATATTATATCTAACTTTAACATAAACAGTATAAACAGAACCCTTAGGAACTCTAGTAATAGCGTTCTTAAGTGTCTTAAATGATGAGTAAACACTATTAAGTGAGGAAAATTCAAATGCATCAAGATATAGATTAATTTCTTTATCTTTACTTAAAATATAATCAGTAGAAACAAGAGAATTAAATTTACTTTTACCCGGTTGTAAACTCATATCTACATAACGCATAAAACCACAATATTTATTAAGAGGCTTGCCAAGGGTAAGCGTACTTGGCGCTACATCTACTCGATGACCAGATAAAGATACTTTAGTATCACCCTCCTTTTTATATATAGTATCTTTACTTTTTAGTACTTTTTTATTAATTATAAATGGTAGAGACAATAAAGAAACATTTGCAGGAATTATTTCAAAACTATATAAAACACAAGGAACTAATATAATAAAAGCAATAACAATCGGTAATAAAATTGTTCAACAGAATGACATTAACTGATCAAATCTTATACGAGGGAATGACGCTCTGGATCAGATAAATATAAATATCATTACACAAACTTTTAGCCCTAATGTTAAACCATAAACTAGCCCTTCTATTAAAGGATTAGATAAAAAAATTTCATAATCATAGCTTATGATACTTATATATAGGTAAAAATCTATCTCCTTAATAAAATAAATTAAGGATACGAAATTAATAAGGTAACCACCTAAAAACAATATACTTGTTAATATACACATAAGGAGGATACTAGCGTATTCAGCTAAAAAGAAAAACACAAAAATAACCGCAGCATGTTCTGTCATAAAACCACTAACTAGTTCAGATTCCCTATATAATGTATGTAAAAATGAAATTAAGTTATAATTTTCCTATTTATTATTTACCTTAAACCTGTATAGGTCTTTGTAAACAAGGTCTGAATTTAAATATTTACCTACTGTAACTTTACATAAATTTAGATATTTAGTTAATACAATATTATTTTTAAATTTTGCAATTAGATTATTATCTAAGTTATATATACCTACTCTATAAGGGTGCTTACTTATTGTATCACTTATCTTTTTCTTTGTTGTTTCGCTATGTTGTTTACCATACATAGGATTCAATTCTCCGGGTTTACTTATCAATTTTAATGTTTCCTCTTTATGTGTTTTACCATACATAAGATGATTAGATTTATCTTTAAATATTTTTAACATTTTAAACTTAGCTTGATCTGTATGTTTATAACCTTCAACACTTGTAGCTGTTTTCATTAAATTATATAAGTTATCAAAGGGATACTTTTTAATATAGCTTGTTTCTAACTCGGTTAAATATTTATTACTTACCACTTTACTCTGGTAAATAAAATACTCACATACACAAAAATTAAATTTATCAAAACCATACTTTAATATGGCATTTTGTAAAGCGGTATTAGATTTTCTATTTGCAAGATGTTCAATAAGTCTCAAGTCTAAATCTTTGGCACTACCTATATACCTTTTATCATTTACAGTGTTTATAAAACTGTAAATACCTGCTTTATTGTTTAATGTTTTACTATAAGAAACAACTGTTTCATTATTATCTAAATCATGAAAGACTTTTATAGGTATAGGAGTAGATGAATAATCCGTTGATTTATAAGAACAAGTAGAATAGTCTTTTCGTATATTAATTAAATATACATGCCCTATCTTGTTATTATTACATATAGGTAATGCAAATTTCAGACCCACACATTATTCTTACATTTACATGCAAGATTGGACTATATCTTATTAAGCACAATATAGTTTTGTGTTTAATGATTGCGTGTAGTCTCTGAGGATCCTACTAGGATATGTTAATATCTTTTGGTTTCCTGCTGATTGTCCTTTAGATTGTTCCAAGCATAATAAATATGAGTGGATTACTTATATAGGAATTTCCAGCATATAGCAATCTTTTACGAGACCAAATCATATTGTTTTTTGTTCAATAGCCTCAGCTAAATCAAAAGGAGCTCTATTTGTTTCTGCTATGGAACCTATAAAAAATATTATAAAGATAGGTAATAGTGGTATAACATACCAAATTGCCTTTTGTGCTTCTACGTTAACAGTTAAGCTTAAGCTACCAGATAGTAGTATTACAAGTAAAATAGCCGAACTTAAAATTAGTTCATAACTAATTAGTTGAGCTGTACTCCTCAATGACCCTAAAAAGGCATATTTGGAGTTAGCAGATCAACCCGCTAACAGTATACCATAGGTTGATAACGATGAAACTGCTAGCATATATAGTATACCTAGATCAAAATCCGAGATAGCTAGACCTGGGCCGTAGGGTACAACAGAAAACCCTAATAAAGAAAAGATTAAAGTAATGATAGGGCCAAGAAAAAAAAGAATTAAGTTTGCCTGTGTAGGAGACACATATTCCTTTAATAAGAGCTTTAAGGCATCCGCAAACGCTTGTAGAAGACCATAATATCCTACTATGTTAGGCCCTAACCTTCTTTGCATACTAGCCATGGTTTTTCTCTCGGCAACTGTAACAAATGCCACAGTTAACAACACCGGGACAGTTACAGTTATAACTTCTACAATAGATACAATAATAGGTAAATATAACATAACGCGATAATATAGTACATAACTTTTTGTCTAATAGGAAAACGGCAAATTATCTATAACTTGTTAAGTGTTAAGGCTAAAAATTGCTTTTACACATGATTTCTTAAAAAAAAGCCAAGTTTATTTAAATTGAATTTATATCTTTAACTATATGTATATATATATTAATGTACAAATTACACATAACTAATATATAAAAAACTAAATTATTAATAGCACCTATAAATAAATAAGGTTAAATTTGTCTGTGTAGCGATCACATATTTTTCTTTTATGAGTTGCGATTGCAAAGCATCAGCATCAGCATCAGCAAAAAAGAAAATAAATTAGCCAGCTAAATATACGAGCTATATATGTGTATAACATATCTAAAAATTCTTATCTAGGGCTCGAACCTAGATCCAAATATTAGGAATATTCTGCTCTACCATTGAGCTAATAAGAAAATAGTAACTTAGCTTTATGTCTTTACTTAGGAAAAGCAGATATAATGTTACGCATAAACCACCTTGAAATTTAACCGTACAACTAGGGCTATAAACATACTGAGCAATAAAACAGAGTAGATATAAATTAAGATAAATATGCTTTACACATATATATACATGTATGTATACGTTAGTTATTGTATATTAAGTTTACAGTTTAAATATAAGGATACGAGGGAATTGAACCCTTTATATAAGATTTGCAGTCAAACTGTACTACCTTGTACTAATACATATCCATTGGTTTGTATATTATAAGTAAAACTTATATATAACAAACAAAATTATAAAGACAAATCTGATTTGTCAGTTTATAACTCTACCTTGCTTAATTTAAATGCAAAACCTAATGTTAATGCTATAATAAACATAAGTGTCGCAGCTAAACTAATAATTTTATACGCATATCTAACATATTTTGCACATAAAAAGATTATATGTAAAAGCCCTTTAAACAGCTTGAACATATATATATATATATGTATATATTTAAAATGTACTTAATTCTACCTTTAAGCCACAAAACCATTAATAGTTAGTAAGATGCATAATTGTGCGCCATATCCTAAGAAACAACCAAGGTAAGTCTGAGTTGCAATATAGTATGTATTCTTATCTAGGATTCGAACCTAAATCCAAATATTAGAAGTATTCTGCTCTACCATTGAGCTAATAAGAATAGCTTTATACAAAAATGTCTAATCATTTGCATACAATCTAAGTATATATATATATATATGTACAAGTAATTACCATACAAAGGATAACATAAAATATAAATGCTGTATTTTACTACTGTTTATGTGTATGGTTTTAAACTTTGTAAAAGGTGGTATAGTGATAAAAGACTTTAATAACCTATTACTATAAAAAATGTAAATCATTTATTGCCCTTGTAATCAAGAAACAAATTTTTCTTTAGACACAGACTCTACAAGGACGGGATTGAACTACGTAGTAGACCACAAACTATTCATTGTCACTAAGTGAATTCCCATCCACATAATGATCCATATTCCTTCTTATAAACTTCCTTGTATCATGATTTAGTTGTGGATACGTGTGTTTCATTTTATAGTATGAAACATTTTTTATAGCAGTAAAAATTGTTCTACTTTCATCAAATCTAGTTCTGAATCACGGATCCATGCTTAATTTTTCTTCTATAAGGTCCATTAGCTTTAATTCAGTTTTAGCTTTAGAATTTACTATTTTGTAATGTCAGTAATCCACGGCTGTTTCTGGTATTTTAGTAGGTATCGATGGTATAAGAGGTGAATCTTTTTGAGCTTGTTCCATAAGTTCAGCTTTTGAACTTTCGGGTAAGTTAACTCGTTGTAAAATACTTGAATTTTTCATTGTTTTTGATAATTCTGAGGGATTATTCAAAAGGTCAGTTGTTTCTTGTGGTATATTATTTACTGCCTCTTGGATTTGTGCGGGACTTAGTGTGGTATTGGAGGCTGAACCTGTTATTGGTTGAGAAGTGGTGCTTCCACTTCCACTTCCACTTCCACTTCCACTTCCTGATATAGAATCTTCTGTACTTGCGTATAATGTTCAACTACCGTAACCCATGCTTATTCTACCATCTCATGTAAGTGGTAATTGTGCCGAGAACACAACAAGGAATGCTAATAAGCCATGGTAACAACCGTTAGCATACCAGATTAAGAATGTAGCAAAAAAAGCCAAAAAGATAGCAAGGTATAGTTGTATAGATTTTATCTGTTTTCCTCTTAAATTAGCTATAATTATTATACTACATAATGTAACCACAAGGTTAAATAATCCATAGTATGTTAATAAATCTAACTCTCCTAAGAGGATTCGCATAGGTAATCTATAAGACAAATACAAACCGATACCAATAACTATAGAAAAGGATATGGGTTATGTTCATCAACTAACATTATTATCCCTAATGAAAAATCTAAATAAACTACTTTGTAAAGGTAAATATGCAAAACAGTGAGGCCGAGGTATATTACTAGTTAGAGGAACGTATGCATTAAATAAAGCCAGAAACCTGACCCTAAACGTTATGTATAATAATCTAGGGTGTTTATTTAGTGTTGTCGACCTCTTCACATGAGTAGTTGAGTAATTTAAAGTTTTTATAAACAATAAATAATATTGTTCTTGTAGTCAAGAAACAAATTTCTCTATAGACACAGACTCTACAACGATGGGCATTGAACTATGCAGTATACCACAAATTTCTGAACATTGACCATAGAAAGTTCCTTCTCTATTAATCATAAGAGAAGTTTGGTTTAATCTTCCGGGATAAGCGTCACACTTAATACCCAGGGCAGGACAAGCAAAAGAATGTATAACATCAGCTCCAGTCACAATAACTCTTACATGAGTTAGTTCAGGTATAATAAGTCTGTTATCTACTTCTAACATTCTAAGTGCACCGTTTTCTAAGTCAGATTCTGGTACTAAGTATGAATCAAACTCAATGAATTCATCATCGCTGTTTAAGAAATCAGGGTATTGGTAACTTCAGTATCATTGATGCCCTTCTGCTAATATTGCCATTGCTGGATCACTTACTTCATCCATTAAATACAATAATTTAAAAGATGGAAAAGCAATTAAGATTAAAATTAAGGCAGGTGTAATGGTTCAGATCAATTCAATTAATGTTCCGTGACTTGTATATTTATGTGAAATAGGTGCTTCTGTATTAGTATAGTTTTTAGCTATTGAAGTTAAAAGTCATCCTACACCAAATAAAATTATAACTAGGTAAAATAAAATATTATCATGTAATTCTACTAAACCTTCCATTTGTGGTGTTGCGCTATCTTGGAAGTACATCCCTCAAGGTTTAGGTGCATCGCAGTGTAAAGTGGAAGCAGTTAAAAAGCTTGTATCTGTATGCAAGTATAAAAGGGTTAAAGCTGCAAGGAGCAAACTTACACTTAAGAAAATAGAAATATGCAGTAATCAAACTCAAGGGACCCCTTTATATATTTTTCTAGAACGATGACAACATGTGGGACAAAGTCTACCCGGACGGACCCATGTCTCTATACCCCTCGTCAAACAATATGCACATAATACATATGGTGTACTATGCATTGTCATATGGGCATAGCCAGGTAATGATCATATACGACCCGATATATGTGTTGCGTCTATCATATTAAGAGGCATAGTGCTTTCGCTAACTGTAGATTTTTTATCTGCTAATTCAATTAAACTATTTTCAAGTAAACTAATTACAGGTACTATAATTAAAAAATGCGCAAAGTAAATAACCGTAGATATTTGTCCAAATTCTATAAATGGTGATTCTACGTGTTTAGCACCTAATTCCATCAAGATTATGAAATTTCCTACAAATATGAAAAATGCTGCTTTACTTAAAGGTCTAAATTGTGTACCTCTAGATCTAGAAAGATCGGTAAAGGGCATAACTAATAATATTAAAATAGCAGAAAACATAGCAATAACACCTAATAGTTTGTTAGGTATAGATCTAAGTATAGCGTAAAATGGTAAAAGATCAAAAAATTTTTAACATGCGAATTACTATTGTACAAGTATACAATGATTAAAACGCAATTGACAGGCTTATAAACCAAGCTTATATAACATTTCTTTTATGAAAAACGGAGCTACTAATAATCTCAAGTTTTCCATAGATTCTTTAAATATATAAATACGGGGTTTATTGTCCCTGTTATAATGTATAGAACATTTAAGTTTAAATTTATCTTGTAGAGTAAACATAAGTTTGTCTGTATCTAGATTAGAAAAAGCATAAACACTAAGATGTAAGCCATCTCCATGACGACTCTTGTAGAGGTTAAACCTCCTTTTTGAATATATATCTACCTTTATATGGTCTTATTTGATTACGCTTAAGATAATTTGATATCGTATTATGCCCTATGCTTAAAGCTCTAGCTGCTGCATGAACAGAAGTATAATTGCTTCTAGTATTTAATTCTAAATCAGTAACTTCTATTTTAATCGAATTAGGATGATTTATATAATTAGAATCATAATTAGAAATAGATAAATTAGATTCTATCTTATATATACTTTTAAAAGGCTTTGAACTTAAAATATATTTTTTCAAAGTAGTTTTATTAGTATTAAGACTTTTAGCTGCATCAGTTAAAGAAATAAATACCTGCGAAACATTTGTTTCTAAGTTAGTAACCTTAACCTCAAGAGACTTACTTATATTCAGTTTAACAAGATTTTTCCTTATCTTAACTAAATCCTCCTTAGTGTGTTTATAACCTAAGGATGAATAGGCTGACTTTAAAACATTGTATTCTGGGTTAAAATAATCCATATAGTATTGCTCTCTTTTAGCTACATCTTTAGCTTCACAATATTCCAATATTTCCAACTTGAATTTGGAATATCCATATTTTAAGAGAGCTTTATTAATAACCATACTGTTACGGGAAGGATGTGTAATATAAGTGAGATTAAAATAATTTCTTAATCTTCTACCTAAATTAACACTACTTCCAATATAAGACTTTTTAGTATATAAATGAGTTCAGCGATATATACCAGATTTACCCTCGTTATATGTGATGGAATTTCTTCTATTAGAGTACGCATCGTTATACGTTACTATCGGTATAAATGTTAAACAAAGATCAATTTTTTTCATTCAAATATTTATAAATAACCAATTTATACTCGGTAGCGTAATTCCACCATTTTATTAGAAGAGTGTATTCAAAAGGCTAGTCCTCTAGCAGTCAAAATATTATAGATAGTTTCTGGCACCTTTTTTACATTTAAGATATAAAACATTTCTCTCTATACATTAAAACAAGGGAGTTGCATAGTTGTGAAAGATATAGCACTATATGTTTTTTTAGTCCTATTGTCTCTAACTATTCTAGTCTGGGGCATGTGACCACTAACACAGAAAGGCTTAAATATACTATACACATAGTTAAAATACTCCTTGTGTGCTATGGCAGTCTGAGCATACACCAATCTAGAGCTTCCAGTAAGAGATCTTTTTACTATGTGACCGTCACCGAGCATAATACCCACCAATATATCCTTTATATCATAGGGTAAAGTTATGACAACTCTTTCAGCAGAAGATAAACGTGTAATACCTTTTGTAGAACGACCCACATAAAGCAATAAACCAGTCCATAAAGGAATGCTGAGTATAAGATCGTGTTTATAAATATATACATATATTTATGCATCGTATCACTACGATGATTGGACTATATCTTCATAATAAAAATTATTAATGATAATTTTTATTATGTCTTGCGTGTAGTCTCTGAAGACCCTATTAAGTAGTAAATTATTAGGTTTCCTGCTGATTGTCTAGGTATACTAGAGTTTCCAGCAATTGGTAAGATTAAGTGACATCTTTTTTATCACTCGGGAACTATAGCTGGAGGTGTTTGCATTGGATTAGCCATTACGTAATTTTCACTATCTCCTAATAAATTAGGGATGAAAAATACAAGTAGTGATAACACTAAAATAAATATAAAAATAGTTATTAGATCTTTAAAAGTAAAGTAAGGGGCGAATGGTAATCTATCATAATTACCTGATACACCCAATGGGTTACCTGAACCTGCACCATCGTGTAGTGCAATTAAATGCATCATAACTAGTGCAGCTAAAACAAAAGGTAAAACAAAATGTAAGGCAAAAAATCTATTTAATGTGGCGTTGTTTACAGAAAATCCTCCTCATATTAACTCAACTATATCTTGTCCAACCCAAGGTATGGCACTCATAAGACTAGTTATGACTGTTGCGCCTCACAAAGACATTTGTCCATATGGTAAAACATACTAATTTACTTAATATAAATTAAAAGATATTTATAAAAAGCTATAATAACTTTGAATTCATGTATTATATTAGTTCTAGGTGTGCATTATTTAGTAAATGACATGTAACTAAAACTAAAAATTCCGACTGTGCATTAAGCATCATTTCAGACACCCATTAGTGACCCAGTCTGTCGCAATTACATGGATAACTGACGATCTCTAATCTTTAATACCATGCGTCTTTACTCATTAGTGTTTAAGTAAACAAGGATTAAAAAATTTTTGATCGTTTTCACTAACATTGCCAAAAAAACCCTAAGATTTCTTCAATACCCCTGTCGGGCTATTCCACTTTACTTTTTATTTTTCTCCATAGATTGCATAAAAAATTTTACTTGTGGGACTACAATTTAAACTCAAATTTAAACACGAACAAATAAATTAGGCAGAGGCTAAATAACCAATGTTTAAACATATTTAACAATTAAACGTCTTCTCAATATCTTTTTTGGACTTTTTAAAGCCCGAGATATGGTTTTTTGAGAACAACCTAGAGATTTAGCGGCATCTACTATACTAGGATATTCACCATATACTGTGTAGTCCAAGTTATATAGTAGTATAGCTTTAGACTTTTTTTTCATATTTTGGATAGATTGCGCTGAATAGATAGGGTTTACTCGATTTAAAGCCGCTTGTCTAATCAATTCAATGATACTAGGGGATAAGCTTTTATTTTTATTCAAGTTACCAACAGTCATTCTACGCTCTTCACTGTAATGGGCCTTCATATTTAGTCTAGTTATTTCAGTATGTTTATAACCAAAACTTGAACCAGCTTCAGTCAATATGTTATAGTTTGGTAATAAAGATTTTAAGTAAAAGTCTTCCAAATCTAATAATCTTTTATTGTTCTCTTTGTTTACTGTCTCAGGAAACAATTCTAAGATTATAAATGCAAATGAAAATATTCCATATTTTTTTACTGCATTTTTCACTACTTTACTACCATTAAAATTAAACAAGTGATTAGTGAATCTAGCATGTAATCTACCAGTAGAAGCTGATCCTATATAATAATCCAAAGTAGCTTTATTTAAGATTAAGTAAATACCACTAAGATGTCGTGTTTCATTTATAACTCTAGTTTTAACAGTACTATCTTGAAGATTTTCATATACAAAAACCGGATTCAGTTTTTTTTCTGCTATAAATTTCGTCAATTCTTCACTATCTTGCTTACATGATAATGTTACAGTAAAACCTCTTCTACTTGAAGTAGAAAAATCTCTTTTACCTTTTATATTTGTTTGCTTTAGCCTAGCATAACAAGAGTTAGGTTTGTTTCCATTATTGCTGTGGTGCTTTCTAGAGCTAAATATGTTATTGTTGTAGTTGTTGAGTTTTAATCGTTTTGGGCTATGTAACAAACCCAGGAAAGCTGTCAAAGTCCCGGTTTACTATCCATTTTTATACAAGATAGGACCCATGTAGTCCATCAAAAAACTGATCCCTATACTCGCTAGTTATATTTCCAATTTTTATCATTTGGAGCCTTGTGTAGCATTAGCTAGGGACTTCCGACTGTACATTAGACATCATTCCAGACATCCACCAGTGACCCAGTCTGTAGCGATTGTGTATTCAACCGACGGTCTTAAATATGTAGTTCTTTTTGACCGTTTTCACTAGTATAGCCAAGTAAACTTAGTTACCCAATACCCCTGTAAGGGTATTCTATCGATATATGATTATAATAGCATACTTTTAAATACATATTGCATATGCTCTAAGCGATAGGACTTTAAATATAGTTAATATTATTTATAATTGTTTAATTTTATATTGCATTTCAGGAACAATGTGTTTTGATACTATTTTTACAAGATCGGACATAGATTCTTTCCATACACTAATTCTTCATTGATTATAAGATCCAGTTTTAACAACACTTGTTTTTAGATTAAATTTATCCTTTAACAACTTAGCTAAGTAAAGGCACTCTATTTGTGTAAAACTATGAGTTGATAGATAGATACCTTGTCCTATTTGGCTTGAACCATCTTGCATTATTCAATGAGCTAAACCCACCGGTGTTATGTATTGATCTATTCACTTTGGCACTCTTTTAACAGTTACGCCATTTACCTTATGATAAAACCCTTTGTATATTCAATGAAGACTTGTAAATGTAAATAATGTTAATCTATAATTGAATCTGGTTACACTACTATCAGATCGTTTATCATTAATCCCTTCTGATTTTTTTACTAACTTTGGTACAAAATAAGAACAATACCCTAACTCAAACAATAGTAAATTAAGTTCATGTATATATGCAGAATTAGTAACTGATTGTTCAATGTTAAGTCGTATACTATGTAATGTTTGACCCTTAATTTCATCAGCTCACCAATCACCAAGCATACCACAAATAATAATGGATAAAACATCCTTATTGTGTGGACCTACGCGTAACATTGCTCTAGTTCTAGCCCTGTTAAAGGGGAGTAAGCTTAAACATCTGATTGTGCCTTTATAAATAATATTTACTAATCTTCAATTTGGCCACTTTTTTTTAGCCATCATTAAGATAAAGATAACTGTACCTATTGTTCAAACTAATGTTCTGGGGGCTTTATATGATCCATAGTATAGTCCTCTACCTATGTGTAGATAAACTAAAAAGAAAAATGCAGATGCTGTGTTTGAATGTAAATATCTTATCAATCATCCATTGTTTACATCACGCATTATATGCTCTACTGAATTAAATGCCTCTAGAACATTAGCGTTATAATGCATAGCTAAGGTTACACCTGTGATTATTTGTATAACTAAAGAAAAACCTAATAAAGAACCAAAATTTCATAAAAAACTTATGTTTGATGGTTGTGGTGAGTCTATTAAGTATGAATTAACTAATTTCAATAAAGGGTGACTTTTGAATATTCTCATTTTAATTTTGTTTATATATATATGTTATAGCTTTATTTCTAAAAGTAGTGTAGAAATATAATTGTAAGGTTAATATATTATATACGTATACGTAATTGTAAAAAATATGTTATGTTTTAACTATGTTTTAGCAGTTTCTATTAACTATTATGTTACATTGTAAAATTATACGGTTGTATGTCTATAATGCCGTAATAAGATATCTAGATCTAGTGTAATCTAGTGACACCACACAAATATGGTATATTATCATGCCAGATTACACTACGCTATATAATACTTTGTTTTGTTTCAATCTATGTTATCATATGGGTTGTTTATCCCTTATTTCCGTTTTTCACAAAACGGTTCAGACTATTTCATCATCTTTAATTGCTTTCTATATTAAGGCGACGCGATATTTGTTTGGAATGCTACACTTGGACTATTTACGTTTAAGTTAAAGCTAACTATGCTAATATATTAGCATATATATATATATATATAACGGTTAAGATATCTCGTTTTTAGAGTTTAGCTGCTATTTACTCATGTTTTCAAACCAAAAGATCCAATACGTAACCTGGATCTTAACTTAGTGTATTGTAAATTAGATTTTGCATGACCTCTCAACAGAACAGTAGACAAACCTTTATAAGAAGAGTCCATATTTTTTATGTTACCTTTATACCTAAGCTTAAAAACAGATCTCTCAGCGGTATTACGTCTAGTTAATCTACCTGCGGCTTCTAACCTTATACCACTAACATATTTGTTTCTGATACCATTTATGATAGCATTTGTTATATGTAATGGATAATTAAAGTATTTTAGGCCTTTAGGGCTGTATATATTAAAATCTTGTAGCTTAGATGTGGTGTTATTGTTGTGTACTTTTGATAACAACAAATCTAAAAAATCGTTATCTTGTAAATCTGTATCTTGTTTTAAATTTGGTAAGTTACTAACTATGCTATCAATTTTTATGTTTTGTAGTTTCCTTTTTCTATTATAAATCTCATCATATACAGCCGATCTGTTCATAGGTGATAACCTAAACATTAATAAAGATGTATCTAACACCCTTAATAATCTGTTTTTTCTGTTTCTTAATTTTGTAACTAAGGTTTCTGAAAAAATATAACTATTAAGGTATAAATATTTTAAGTTTACAAGATTAAACTCCGCCCTTTTATTGTAAGCTCTTTCTACTAAGCCAGTAATAGGTAAGAGATACCTTTCTTCAAACTTGGATTTATTGAAAGATATTAATTGTCTAAAATAAACTGAAAAGATTTCTTTACGTAAAGATTTAATAACATAGTGTTTTAAATAGTTTATTTCGTGAGTTAGAGACATACTATCCTCTGTTGTACCGTCTATAACATTAATCGAGTTATAAAATGCCTTTTTTTGTTTGCTTACTTTCGATTTTACAATTAAACTCTTTTCTTTGATTAACCCCATTATTAGATAAGACGGTCAAGGTATTTTACCACGACGTATTGTAGCATGTCGAACAAAGTGCTTCTCCAATATTGCATTTGTTTTCGTTATAGGTAGTAATTTATCTATTTGGTCTATCGTTGCCATGCTGTTTATCTTATTAAGATAATACTTTTCTTGTCTATTGTAAACATACAGAGTAATGATCACTTTGTCGTTTGTATGCTTAATTTCAGGTCTACTAACAAGCATTCTATTCGTTGACAATCTTCTAACTCTTATACGTAAACGACGGGATATTACTTTTTTTTCTAACTTACGACTGTAAAGGTTAAAATAACTCTTTATTAATTTAAGCATATTTTTATCTGTTGCAGGTAGTGACTTAATAGTATTATTATTGTAGGCATATATACTATTAAACCACTCTTTATTTGCAGGTAGATAGTGTCTAGCTTTACCTACAAAGTTACTGCCTTTTTTTATCTTGCTTCGGCTTTGTTCTTTTTTTTTGTAAAGTGTCTTTTTTTGACATTACATTGAACATACTCAATCTGTTAAATACGCCATTGTAATCGAGGGGTAGACTTAAAAGCTGACTTTTTAAGAGAAACGTGCTTCCTATGTAGTTTTTAGGTATATTATTTATCGCATTGCATAGTATAATAAATTTTATATATAAATTATGGTATAAACCAGTATTTATTATAAGCTTATAGGTAGAATATGCTAAAATAATATATTTAACGCAAGTAGGCAGATATAAGATTTCATGATAAAAAGATATATCTAAAAACGAAAGGTCAAGTGTAAAGTTTGTGTTGTTATCATAGCTATCACCATTGCTGTTACCATTACCGTTATCCTTGCTATCGTTACCGTTACCGTTACCATTACCATTGTCGTTATCATTGTGGTTATCATTGTCGTTGTTACCAGAAATAAGATTGTTACCACTACCGTTACCGTTACCGTTACCATCATTATTTCGGTGATTATCGTTCTCATGTCTGTCATTTGTTTCATCAGCATTTTCTTGGTTACGTAACTCCGTTAGACGACTATTAATAGCTGTTAATTCATTCTCGGCATTAGAAATAAATTGATCTCTGTCACGTAATTCAGGATGGTAGCCTCTTATATCTTCTATGTCATTACGAATAGTCTCAGTACGTTCTTCAAGCGGAGGGATAAATTCTGGACCAACTGACCTAAGGTTTTCTTCCTGATGCGATATCCTTGCTCTGCCGAACTCCTCGTTTGGGTCGAAACCATAATGTATATGGTAGGCATAAGGAGGAATAGCATATTCTGCCTCCTCTACAGGTTCTATCTCTTCAATTTCTCACTCTTGTTGTTCGTTATCTGATATTTCTCTATCGACATCAGGCTTTGTCCTATTATCATGCTTAAAAAGTCTTACGCTTGTAGAGAAAGGTTTGGTATTTAGGTTGAGATAATGACTCCTTTTTATCTGAACTTGTATTATTTTAAATTTAGGGTGTTGTATGTATACAAGCATTTTATTTATTGTTAATATATATGGGACTTCATTAATTAAATTAGATTAGATTCGACTTTGTATTTGTCTTGTCCCAGGGTTGACTTTTAAATTTTCTCTTTTTTTTTCACTTTATTATTCTACTAAAAAATAACAATAGTATATAAGATAAAAGTAAAAGTCTATTTCATTAATTATTTAAAATTAATCATTATACGGGCGTATCCCTTGAAATGTTATTATCAAGTTATAGATAAAAAGTACTCATATTATGATACGCCTAATAGAATATAGAAAGCAATTAAAAATGCCAGGCATGGTTGGAAAGTTATTGTTAGCAATACTCACTTTCTAGTCGTTGAACGTTTTCATCTTTTATGTATTTCAGTTATAACTAAAATACATAATGCTCAGATGAGATTCGCTTCAAATGCACTTATAAACTAGATAAGTCTTTCTTGAAATTTGCCTAGATTGTAATTGTACCAATGATATTTTTGACATTGGAGGACTAACATTAATCCGTGTTATGCTCCTTATGCAGGGCATACTATGTGCATGTACATGTACGTATATATATGATGACATGCTACTAATATAGTATCTTATCGATTAAAATTAATTTATAATTAATATTAAAAATTTTTAGGAGATGCTTAAGTAAAATGCGAATAATAACTTACACAGTAGTATGTTTATTGTACAAGAGTCATCTTTTAATAAGCCTAAGTTTAGTAGACGTGTGTAAGAGTCGAACCTACAATCGTTGTGTCCGTAGCACAGTGCTTAACCAATTAAGCTAACACGCCTTTCATTTATGTATGGTGTAGACTAGTCTTTATACAATTAGTTTAAAACTAAGTGCTATATGTTTAGTTGCGAAGCATCAGCATTGCATATGATTTATTTTTTTTTCATGACATTGTATATATTCAATAGTTTTATTAGTAATTAATAGAGATATTCATAGTTACACATGTGAAGAAACAGAATAAATCAAAGTTGAAACTGAGTAGTGTAAACCGTCTAACACAGGCACAGGATATATACCTAGTATAACAGTAAATAAAACTAATGTTAGTAAAATATAAAATTCACGTTTATTAATGTCAGATATATTTACAATGAAAAATTTAGAATATGATCCGGCAAAGGCTATTCTGTTAAACATATAAATAGTATAAGCAGCTGAAAAAATAATAGAAGAGCTAGCTAAAGCACCTAATACAGATAGTCTTTCAAATGCACCATATAATGATAACAATTCACCTACAAAATTTAAGGTAAGTGGTGCACCACAATTACCTAAACATAGTATAAATAACATGATAGAAAAAATAGGCATCATTTGAGCTATACCTCTATAATAGGTTATTAGTCTAGTAGAAGATCTATCATATAATACACCCCCTACACAGATAAACAATCCAGAAGAAACAAAACCATGGGCCAGACCTAAAGCTATTCCACCTTCTATACCTTGTATCGTATTACTAAATACACCCATAAGATATACTGCAGCATGCGAAACAGATGAGTAAGCAATAAGCTCTTTAACATCTATAGTTCTTAATGTACTTATGCTGGCATATACAACGGTAATAACACCTATAAGATATATTAAAAAAGTACAGTTTAAATAAGCTTTAGGTAATAAAGGTAAAATTAATCGAAAGATACCATATAAGCTTAACTTAAGCACTATTCCTGCCAGTATTATACTACCGCTTAATGGTGATTCAACATGAGCTTTCAATAGTCAAGTGTTTAAAAAAATAACGGGAGTTTTAACTGCAAAAGCTATAAAAATACCACAAAATAAAAACAGTTGAGTAGAATAGTTAAAGTTTGTTTTATATAAAGCATCAAAGTCAGTAGTACCTATTATTGAGGACATTGTTACAATAGATAATAGTAAAAATAAAGAACCTAAAAGTGTGTACAAGAATAGGTAGAAACTTGCTCTTACTCTGTTACTTGAACCATATGATCCTATGAGTATAAATAAAGGAGGTAATATACTTTCAAAGAAAATGTAAAACAACAAAATGTCTAGCACTAAAAACACCAACAGTAATAATGTTTCTAGCAACAAAATCGTTACAAGAAATGTTCTTATATTATGAGATATGGATGTTCAGTTAGATAATAAGGAAATAGGCATTATAATAGTTGTTAACAATACAAAATATATGGATAAACCATCAACACCTAAATAAAAACTAAAAGAGCTTATCTCATGATGTTCTTGTACAAATTGAAATTGATTGCTGCTAAAATCAAACAATGCAAAAATCACCAAAGAAACAAGTAAAGTTAGTATTGACGTTTTCAAGGCCATAGATTTAAGACGCTTAATGACTAAATTTCGTGTATAAACAATGTTTTCTTCATTATATCTTGCGTAATTGTAATTACTGGTAAGACCAATCCGCTCTTTTATTATCTTTAAAGGGGTTTTGTATTGATTAAGAGTAGGGGCTACGATTTGAGGGTAGTGCATGTTTGTAGAAACAAGTAGTACTCCACATAAGGGAATTAGCAGTAACAGTATTATAAACATTATATTACATATGTAAATAGATATATTTACCTTCAGGCCACCTTTTATTAATAATTGGAGATGGAGACCCTAAGTTAAACCTTTTGTTTCTTTTTTTTTTTTTTCTTTTTTTTTTTTTTAATCTAATACAAGATCTATCATACGATACACCTTTTGCACATATAAACAGTCCTGAATAAGCAAAACCATGGGCCAGACCTAAAGCTATTCCACCTTC
>JAABUK010000655.1_pt1 | contig 70777 bp, 84 predicted proteins | sample 5559141 | NCBI WGS metagenome assembly JAABUK01 (sample SAMN10711869, study PRJNA513367) | rock metagenome | isolation source: Antarctica rocks | place: Antarctica: Victoria Land, Pudding Butte nord | collected 2016-01-03 | reverse complement strand
CAGAGTACAGAGTACAGAGTACAGAGTACAGAGTACAGAGTACAGAGTACAGAGTACAGAGTACAGAGTACAGAGTACAGAGTACAGAGTACAGAGTACAGAGTACAGAGTACAGAGTACAGAGTACTGTCTGCATGCTGATGACGGGGGCAAAGACTTTGTTGGCGTCACACTGATGTCACGGTCTTTGCCATGATGCCTATAGTGCCTCCTTGTCTGCCACTGCACCAGTCACTCAAAATTATGACTAGGAAATGCTAACAGCAGGGACTGAAGCAGAAGTGTTCCTGGTCTGAGAGCCAGCGCTCCCCGGAGTAGGGCCTGGCACTGAGCCCCAGGGCTGTCATCATGCTACTGAAATGGCCGAATAGAGAAAAGCCTAACATCATACAGTTTGGGTGCGCAGGGTCCTGCTGCCTAGTAAAGCACTGAGGGTCACAGTAGCATACAGGTAACAAACACTGTCAACATGCCTGCAACTTCTGCCTAGATCTATCAACAGAAATGCTATTTGCTGCCCTTTAGGGCACCGTTTGCTGCTTAGTAATACTGAGGTGCATCTGCAATTCACAGAAGACCAAGCCAAAGATATACCTGCACACATACATGCATTTGCAACATGCATGATCACAGCAGCAACAGCAGCATGCTAGACCAAAGTGAATACTTAAGCAACATGCACAAGCAGGCAGTAAGACACATGTTGTTGAGTCAAGCAATCACAAAGACATAGACCACTTACATAGCCTTGACCTCTTCACGGTCATGTTGCTCAACATGCATTGGAAAAAATGCATATAGACATACACCAAACAGAAAGCACTGACCTCTTCAGGAGCTCCCTCAAGCTCCGAAGCCAGAGCCTGCACAAAGTCGCTTCTGCCAGCCTTGCGTGCAGCATGCTCCTGCCGCCGTCTCTCCTTCTTGCCATAGTCCTTGTCAGGGTCATTGTCCATGGAGACAGGGTTCAGCTTGGGGGGTCTGTACACACCCCCCTCCGCGGCCTGGGTGTCTTGAGCTAGCTTGGGGATGAGCTGATCAGGCTTGGGACCAAAGCGAAGGGGGTCACTGGTAGCTGCTGCGCTGTCTGCTGCCACCTCCTGATCCTTCCCTGATATCTGCAGCAGCAAGGTTCTTTGAGGTCAACAAAAGCTACACGTTATACTTACCGGACAGACTGAGCACCCGTCAGCACAAAGAACAGGCCAGCTATGCGACAGCAAAACATGGGAGAAGGGGTGCCGACATCTTCACGGAAGAACTTACACACTTGCAGCAGTTTTGGCAGCAGTGCTGATGCAAGCTTGACAGGAACATGCATGCAACAAGCACGTTATAGCAACTTTGCTCAAGGCTGTCAGAATGCCACGCCAGCCAGTGCTGACCAGCATCAACCCATACAACTGTTGCACAAGGGTCTCTCACAAGGAGCGCATCTCTCAGGTTGTTCTGCAGCGTCTTGACTTTTCTTTTGTCAGAGATCTCTCCGTTCATGACATCTTCACGCAGTATCTCTGCCATAGAATACAGACTCAGTCCTGGGCAGAGCAGTATAACACTTGGCTTCTCTTGAATTCACGCTGAAAGATGTAGTCTTTCCTTTAATCATCTTCACTACAGACCCAGTCCATATGACAAGAAGCCAGCACATGCAGCAAAGAGGCACCTGCAGCTGAGCAGCCATGAGCAGCTTGTCCATCTGGTACTGCAGCTTCTTGTCAATGGGTCTGATCTTCTCAAGGTACGCTCTGAGCTCCAGCAGGCGGGCAATGACTGGGTGGTCCCTCACGGGCCGCCCCTCTGCTTTCAGTAGCAGGTAGAAGACTATGTTGATGCAGTAGTGCAGCAGCAGCAGGTGCTTGGCCTCTAGGTAGCTTACGCCCTCTGCTGTTGCCAGGTTGCCGCCTCTGACCTGCCACGACACATGCACTTGCTGACTAGATGCATGCATTGGTCCTGCACTCAAAGAAGCATCAATGGCAAGGCAAAGGGCTCCTGCGAGGCCAACATATACAGACAAACAAAAGGGATATCTCGGGAAGAAGGTCACGCATGAGACACAGCAAAGAGATGACAGTTGCAGCTGCAAGACCTGCTGCTGGTACACCAGTGTGCAAATTGCCTGCAATGACGAAGCACAGTCTGCCTGTGAGCAGGCACAGATTGCATAGTTTGATGCTGTACTTTCCTGTAGCAAGAGCACCGACACCACTGTGCATTCAAGGCAACACAGCAGCATCACAGCACAACAGCAACTGCACAAGGGGCTCTTACTTCTTTCAGTACTGGTCCCACGTGTGACCTGACTTCCGCCAGGCTGCCTTGTAGCTCAGACAGGAGAGCAGCAAGCTCGGGTGCATCTGCCATGACTGCTGACATGCGCTGCTCATCAGTCAAGGCCCCCTCATCACGCTCTAGCCTCTCTACTGTTGGGGCATGTGCACCACTGCTTGCCACCCCATTAGCCTGCATGACATGTGTTGATTGTCAGCATGTTCTGGTAACCATCACAGGTTAGGCGTCAGTTGCTATGTATGTTGCTGCAAGCGGATTGGGGTGCATTAGCTCTAAAGGCTTGAAGACATGCTTGAAGGGGATTTGACACAGCAAGTCTGGGGTCAAGCATCAGTAGCAGAAATGGCGTGACTGTGCAGCGCATGGTTTGTCAATGTGCTGCTAAGGTTTGAGGTGTTTGAAGGCAATGTGAGATGCACAAAAGCCTTGTGTACGTTTTGGCACCTTTTCTTGACCTACAAAAAAAACAAACCTTTCTGGGTTTCAAACAGTATGTTTGTTTCAGAAAAGGCGAACCTGTCTGGCTTTGGCGCCCATGGTGTCAGCCTCCTCGTCGCTGCTACTGCTTGCTTCCAGCCCATCCTCTTCTTGCTCAAAGTCCTCTGGCTGCAGCTGCTCAGCAGCCTGTCTCTGCAGCCTTTGTGCTTCCTCCTCTTCATCCTTGAGGGCCTCCTCATCATCAGTCAACTGCAGCATGGTAAAAGCAAAGAATAGCATATACTGCTGATGAGTGTCGAGGCACAGACTCAGTTTCCTGCATTGGCTGCAGCAACACAGTTGCAATTCAGAGCATAGGAGTCTCCCCAGCATGAGTCAACAGCAGCACAGCAAAGAGGCATTCACAGTCTGAGTCATAAACCTGCTGCTGCAAGGGCAGCATGTATGCAGCAGCAAGCAGCACATCAATGCTGAGAGGTGCAATCATCGTGTCACATGGCAGGTGCTGCCAAATTGCACCTACTGTCATGACCTTCCGTCGCTGTTAGTCTGCCACTCAGATATCTGTATCTGATACTGACAGCTCATGCATCTGGTAGCCCAGCGCTTGATACTGGTGACAATGTGATTGGTAATCATGCATTACCCATGTATCAACGCACAGAACAAGGTGTATAGAAATGGACATGACTAGTTGTGCCTGCGCACCTCGTACTCCTCAGTGTCAGCTCCATAGTAGCCCCTCTTGCTCTTACCCCATTGCTTGTCTTTGGCCATAACATCATCCTCACCATCTTCTTCGTCTCCTTCTTCAGCTTGCTGCACGCTCAGCTTGTTGCGCATAGCTTTTTCAGTGCGCTTGACTGCAGCAGGAGTTGGGCATTGAGTCGAAGGGCGAATTCTCCAGAGGATGGTGTCAAGCCTCCACATGAGCAATTCATAGCGGTCAGCTAACTGCAGCACTTACGTCTGCCCAAAGTGCCGCCCTCTGCGTCACTGTCGTCACTGTCAAATTCGTCATCTGAACTGTCATCGGCGTCGTCCGATAAATCGTACAAGCCCTCGTCTTCTACATCATCGGACTCGGAGTCTTTAGCAGCGTCCAGGCTTATAAAGTCCTTTTGCTTGTCAAAAGCGTCAATCTCGTCGTCGGAGGGCAGTTCCTCCTCAATGGGTTTTGGCTTCGATTTGTACACTTTACTGCGCGCCATGCTTGGCAATTTGCGGAAGCAGGCTTGGCTGGACCAGCGTCCTCGCGAGGATATGCAAATGGCACTGCCACTGCACCTCAGCAGTTCGTGAAACGCCATGGCGGTGAAAACCTACATAACCCTACTTGCTGGCGTTACACCCACAGTAGCTGGGCTGCACACACATACACACACACAGGAACTGTGGCGTACAAGTCAACTGCCCAGACTCTCAGTGTTATTGCACAAAATCATTTTCAGTTGTCATGTCATGTTCATTCAAAGCAAATGGGTGTTCTCAGGGGTGGTCAAGTCGGTCATATAGCTGATACAGGTGATCACTCTTGCAGTAGATAGGATGATGCTCCATGACTGCTATCAGGTCTTTCAACCCCACGATCTGGCCCTCTGGCGCCAGCCTTGATGGCGGCAGCAAAGACCTGGAAGCTCCAGGCTGGGCAGCTGCTGCTGGGGGAGGAGGCGTCCTTGAAGGCTGAGGTCTGGCAGCTGCCCTTTCAGCGAGCGTCATGGGCGCAGCTTTTGCAGGACCTGGCTCCTCAGGCTTGCTGGTCGAAGGTGTTGCAGTGGCAGCAGCAGCAGAAGCTTCAACTGCAGGTGGCTTTGGCCCTGCACAGAAAATCCAGTACATTGTGAGTACATGCTCTCGATTGATAGCAGCAAAGGCAAGAAAGGAGCAGGGTCTTGATGGGCCAGAATCAGCACCAGTATGTGCTCAAGTGTGAACAGCTCGTCTGCTACATGTGATGTGTTTCCCAGCACACCAGAACAGCTTAGTGAATGACACCGGGTCGTGCTCTGTATTTGTGTCCAGCATAATACAAGAATTGTGAAGAGTGTGTGTTTGTGAACAACATCACATGAAAAGGTAGCTGCAGCAGCACCTGCAGCTTTTGCCTTCCCAAAGTTCTGCCACCTGGCACCCCCCCCCAGGGCAGCCTTCAAAGCCATGTTGGTTTGAAGCTTGTTCTGCCGGTCTAACTCCTCCTTCTGAGCCTCCTTAACCTTGCGTTGAGTGCTTTCATCCCCATCCTTGTCCTTTGACTTGGATGCCTGCAGCAATGTGCAATGTCCGCAACAGCAATTTCAGACTGGCCAAGTCAGACCACTTTTTTGTCAACGAGATGTAGCTCTGATAATCCTGTGCTGCTTGATAACAACTCCCTAGCTTGCTGGACAAATAGAGGCTCAGGCGCAGTGAACTGAAGGCAAAACATTGCGCAAACAGAGCATACAATGACACAACAAGGCTGGCCTGGACATATAAAGGAGCACGGAATCAACCAAATCTTGCATGGCACAGGGTCAAAGAGACAAGGCTTGACTGACCTCCAGGAGAGCCTTTCTAGCAGCTTCCTCTTTGGCTACGGCTTTATCTCTCTCAAGCCTGGTTTTCTCACCCAGCGCTTTGCGCACGTCTGTTGTCATTTGCATGCCCTCCTGTTTCCTGCAAAAGTGCAGTTTCCAACATATCCAGCATGGTATGTCCAACCATTTCTTGATTTATGTGCGTCATCTCTGCGCGAGGGCCATGCTGATCTTCTCTGTATCATTCCAAATTCAACAGATGTCACCGAAGTTACATATTCAGCATGTGATTTGTCCAGCATATCCAGCATGTGGTCTGGCCAACATATTTGGCATGTGGTAAGTCAAAATGACTCACAACAGGTGCAGCTCACCCATGAATACAAAGACGGTGCAGCTGCTAGCAAACATGCAGCAAGGCAACGCAACTCTGCCTTGTGCCAAACAACCAACAAGAAAAAGGTCCTGTTTGTGTAAACTGTCATGTTCACATAGCAAAGAGGTACAAATTGTGAAATTTTCCAGTGCCAAAGTATCTGCAGAAACAAATTGTGGGTTGTCACCTGCTGAGGTCTGCTCTCTGACTTGCCATTTTACACGCTTGTGCAACCAGGCCTTCCATGTGCAGCCACACAGCTTGATTCAGATACGCATGCAGCCGTGGATGCACACCCTGGATGTTATATTGCTTCACAGCCTCCTGCACCTGCAATCAACATGCAACAAAATTTAAACCAAGACGAGGGCGCACTTTGCATGGCCCAGCACATGGCAACAGACGCATTCAAGTTTGACAGCTTGTGCCAGATGCCACATGGCTCTTCACGCCTGTGAGCATGCACTTAGTGTGTACTTGTGACGAACTCAATGTCAATGATCCAGACCTTTTGGCATCAACTGGGGAGAATGCCTCTCATTTGGTTCTCAGCAGGTTAATCTGGCAAAGACCTGAACAGCAATACAAGCAACAGTGCTGCAGCAATGAGGCAGATAGGACTGCCTCAAACTGCTCAACACATCTGGCAGGTACAAACCTGGAAACGCACACACTCACAGCATGACTGCACGCATTTGTTGAGTATGTACAAACAAGCAAGGCCACCACCTTGAGCTGTAAAGGATGGGGATTGAGGAGACGAGGTGGGGCTGGGGCGGGGCCCCTAGCTGAGGTGGGCCTGGCTTGCTCAAACATAGCCTCACGCTCATCATCTTCATCAACGCCAGCACCCTGCATGGCAATGACCACATGACAGCTGTAACACAAATTGTGGCTCAGGTAATACTTGCTGCGCAGGGGAGAGATTCTTGCTCTATAGAACTGACAATGATTGTACAGCTGCAGCTAATGGATTGTGTGAGATGCAGGCCATGGATTATTCCTGCAGCACTTCTGACAGACCATGCAGTTGATGATCATATTCTTTGGTGAAAGAGTCAGCAAAATTGCATGGCTGCATGTCATTAGTGTGACAATGGCAACGTGTTTTATGTCACTGCAAGATTGTGGAAAGACTTGCCCGCAGCACATCTAAGTCCTCATCTGTGTTTGGCTTGTCCTCCTGCTTAGTAGCCTGCCGTTTTGCTGCAGGTGCTATGACAGGTGCGCTGGCAGGGCGCTTTGCACTGACAGGCCGGCTGCCTGGCATCATTTGCCCGCCTGCAGCATTGGCAAATGCAGTGGTTGCAGCCATGCTGTAAGTGCACGCAGTGCTGTGCAGATTGCACTTTCAGAGACACATGTCATGCAATCACAGACCTACACAGCTCAGCATAATAGCACACCAGGAAGCTCAAGCAATGCAGGAGGCACACAAACCACAATGCAGCTGTAATCTTTGTGGTTGCTACCATTGCCAAGATGTCTTTGAATAGTTTGCAAAAGTATACGTGATTGTCATAGTGTCCTCTGCAGAATCCTATGCTTCCAGTATGCAACATCAATTGATAGGTGGTATGCACTGATCATCTGTCTGATAGAGGTTCTGTGCACAACGTATGTTTCATTGTCCACCCTTGACAATTGAACAGCTGCATACCAGGCATTTGCTGGCCATGCAGCAAAGCTGCTTGCTGCTGCTGCTGATGTTGCAAAAGCTGGGCTTGTGTCAATCCGCCAGGCATTGCAGGTGACATTGCCCTCATCGGGGGTGACGGCGCACGCATGGTGTGCTGCCCCTGCAAACCCCCGGGGTGCAGACCTTCCTGCTTGATGGGCCCCTGTGGCATCGGGTGGGAAGGGGCACCAGCCGGACTGGGCCCTGTGCCTCTGCCCATGTTTGCCAAGTGAGGCAGCTGAGTCTGCACCATGGGCTGCTGCTGGCGAGCTGCTTGCATGCCAGGGATTTGAGCCTGGGAGGTTGCTGCTGGTGGTATGCCAGGAAGCTGATGAGCACCTGGCGCTGCTTGTTGTTGTGATCGCATCTGCTGAGAGCGGCCAGGTTGTTGCTGGCCAGAGGCCAAAGCTTCCTGCAAAGCCACACAAGCTGTTCAGCACAACAAGCACTACATCAGCAGCAGCTGTCCTTATTGTGATGCATGATTGCGCTGGCATATCTTTACAAATAGGATGCGCCATATGGCCTTTTCTGCTTAATGGCAGGAAAGTCATGTCATCTGGACTCTGCTTGAAGATGTATAGTGCTTGCATGGAAGCAACATGCAGGTTTGCATAGCCTGTGGTGTGCTTTGTTGAATTTCACCTGAGAGTGTTTTGCTGTGAGGCTAGTCCCATTAGTCAGCTTGAACTCATGAACAAGTTCATCCCCAACCAGGCGCATGATTTCTGCTGGTAGATTGGCAGACGTAGCTTTGTCCTACAGGCACAGTGCTTGGTTGAAACATATACACACAGCAATATCATACAACAAATGGTGAAGTGCCTGCTTTCCTCAAGTGCACTTAACACTACAAGAGACTGCAGAGAGTGCTGATCAGTACTCCCATGGCATTACATGGGTCATGAAGCTGCATGGGTAGAAGGCATTGCGAGGAGAACATGTTCACACAGCAGAGCTTGACAGGCATTGAAGGGGTGCGGGTTGAGAGGTACAGAGCCGAAAGCCATAGGAAGAGGTGATGGTCAGAGGTGCCGAGCACGAAAGGACAGGTATGAAAGCTGACATGCCTTTTTGGCCTTGCCTACAAGGTTCCGAGCCTCATGACGTTTTTGTGTCTGATTTGTTTCCTTCCAGCGCTGATCAGCAAATGCTAGCAGCTGCTGATAGTATGAGAATGACACCGCATGCCCAGGCTTTGCCGTGCCATTGACCTGTGCAGGTTGCTGAACAGGAGCAGCGCTTGCAACAGGCCTGTACATCATGCCACTGGCATGCCCTGCCATCTGAGCCATGTGCTGCTGTGGTGGTTTATAAGATGCAGTAGCACTGCTGACACCAGCAGACACAGCCTGGCTACCAGCAGGGGATCTGTTGGCTGCAGCTTTCTGTTGCTGTGCCAGCACCTCTGTGGGATCCAGAATGAGCGTAGCTGCAGGTACCAACAGGTCTTGCTATCTGCAGGTGCACAATGTAGACAGCTTGGATGTGTCTCGTTTTCACCTTTGTTGGCAGGAGGTGAGGAAAGTGGTTGCTGTGCTGCAACAGCCTGAGCTGCAGGAGGCTCTGGTGTGGCGCGAGAAGCAGGCAGTGAATTGACAGCAGCAAGCTGGCGATAGAAATCGTCATCTTGAGCATTGTCAGCTGAAGTATGCGCAGAACCGCCTGTTGTAACTTCAGCAACCTGTCAGCCAGACCACTCGCTCTTGAGTGTTTCTCTGACTCAAGTTCAAGGCACATGCCAAGCGAGCGAAAGAATAAGCCTTGCACTGCAGCTACATCTTTGTTCGAACTACTGTCACGGCTCATGTTGTACCTCATCGTCACTATCATTTTGAAGGAGCAGTTTCTCAAAGTCTGCCATGGACCTGCTGGGGTTTAAGCCAGCAAGCGTTTACAAAGTTCAGTGCATCGAAAGATCTACACTTCTGATCTTATCAGGGCAATAGGCAGGCAAGCGTTTGACACTTGAAGCCCGTCAGTCCGCCAGACCTGACACTGTGATCAGAAAGAGCTACAGAAGTTGCCAGTCGAGTGTATTCATGATGGCAGGGCAACTGAAACTTACAGTTGCAAACCACGAGAGTGTATGTTCCTGGCCTGCTCATGCCATAATGGATCTGAGCTTGGTCAGCTACTCACTCCGCCTGTTAATCCAGCAGGGTCAGCGTAACAGTGTCTTTTGGTTGGCCGTAGCACCGTAAGTCCGACCGTAGGCCGTAGCACCGTAAGTCCGACCGTAGCACAGTAAATCCGACCGTATCACCGTAAGTCGACCGTAGGCCAAGTTGCAGGCCATTTGCGCAGCACATTGCCTTCCCGACCAAGTCTCGTCTACAGTTGATAAACGACCTCACGATATGCCTGCATCCAAATCATTGTCTGATTCGGGTCTTGTTGCGATGAACCTTGTCGAGATCGTAAGGTGAAATTAGTCAGCAGTCCTCACCAGACCATGAAGTTCTTGCCTCCAGCTGCAGCTCTGCAACTGACTCAGAAGTCATCCAAAGCAGCAGAAAATGCTGCAGCCTTTGCTGAGGTGGGTCTTTGTGAGGACCACGTTGGCGTTGTCGAAGCTGCAAGCTTACAACACTCGTATGGTTTCAGGCTGCCGCTCAGGGCGTGATTAGTGCTCAGGAGTTGGTTTCTGGTTGCAAGAAGGCTTTGGCTGCCGCAGAGCATGCATGCAGTGACTTGATCGGTAAAGATTTTACTTTCAGCTGGGTTGCGAGTCTGCACGCTTATAGCATGCCGTTCACCTGGCGGTGACGCTCTGCAGAAGAGAAAGGCTCCACTGATGAAGAGCTACTGACGTTCACACATTTTGCACAATACTTTGCTCAGCGTGCCCAAGCTAAACACGCTGAATCTGCCAGGCTTGGGGAAAGGCTGCAACAACAGCAGGTGTGCTGATCACTCTCTTGACCCACTCTGTCTACCTGTTGTGTCAGCACTGTTGCATCAGGTCACATGCACTGTACTTGTGTGATTGATTGGGGTGTGTGTCACAGGGCATTGTCTCTCAGCAGACGCAGGAAGTAGACAATGCAGAGACTGCTGCTGCTGTAGCTATTGATGACCGCGAGAGTGCAGTCAAAAAGCTTGCAAATGCGCAGCGAGCCCTGGAGGATGCCAAAGGGAAGCAGCAGCATTCACTGCAAGTTACTGCCAGCCCTTCAGCTTTGCCAGAGGTGATGCCAGTCATTGCTGAGTCTCAGATTTCAGCTTGCCGCTGTCTTGGTGCCCTTTGCATGCCTCAATACTGCTTGCATATGTTCTCCCTTCCTCCTGACAACCCCAGCATCAAGACTTTGTCCTTTGCCCGCACCTACACAGACAACAAGACACCAATCAACTGTGTCAAATCTCCATGCTGCTCATGCACAACATTTTGCATGTACTGTTGCTGCCAAATTGGTGATTCTTCCTCGCCAGCTAGCATACTTTTGATTTTGGAAAGAAGTCTATTGTTTAGGGGTTTTTGGAAGGTTCAAGGCCTTTACTGTAGTCCATCATTTCTTGACCAAAGATGCTCTGATTGGTCAATTTCTGCTCCTGTTCACATTGCAACTGCATGCAGTGGTGTTGCAGACAAAGGAGGAGCCTTCCAGTCCTGATGGCAGGCCTCCTCTTGATGCAACCAAGCTGAATGGAAAGCACCGAAGTCGCAGCAAATCACCATACTCATCAAGCAGCAAAGCAAACTCTAGGTCAAGATCACGATCTAGGCAAGTGGCATTTCTGGTTCCTAGCGTCATTCTGAGCATTCTCTCACACGTAAACTTTGTATCATGACATGAGGCTGTACAAGTTGCTGCACCAATAGAGATTGTGCAGCAATATTGATTCTGAAGCAAGAGTGTTTCATGAAGTTTGTGAACAGGCCAATTTGTTGTGTCAGAGTGTTTGCCATCACAACCTGTTAATGTTGAGCATGTCAACATGAACAATGTTGATGTTGACATGCCAGATGTCTTCTGTCAATCTGTTGCCTTACATGGCTGATATGCAGCTGCATCTTACAGAGGGAAGAAGAGGGCCAGGAGTCCAGAGAGGGCCAGCAGGCGCAGTCGTCGGTCTCCCAGCAGATCCAGACGCCGCTCATCCCCCCGGAAGCGTACCCCTCCCAGGCGCTCAAGGCGAGGATCAGGGGTCCATCTTTGCTGTAACATGTCATGCTTCAGGCAGCAATTTGTGTCACCCTGCATGCCTCCGCATGTGCCTTCTTTCAAGCACATGCTTGTCATGCCCATGTGCGTACATTGCCACAAGGGTTAGCTTCCATCAATTGTTTTGACATTGCTCTGTGGCCATTGGCACATGTGCAAAATTGTCTCTGATTCTGACAGTGCTTTGTTTGCCACAAATCTGGGGTGCAGGGGATATCTGTGCCTTGAGAAAGAAGTGCATATACCGCACAGCTTGCTTTTGGGTCCTGAGAATGACTCTGAGTGAAAATTGTTATGTCATGTGGACACAGGTCAAGACCCAGGAGATCATCTCCACACAGGCGAGCAAGCAGCCCCATATCATTCAGGCAGCGCGATTCTCTGCGGAGGGACAGCAAACGCAGCCCCCCTCAGCGTCGGCGTAGCCCCTCCCCACCCTCCCCCCGCAGGCGCAGCAAGGAGCGCCGCTCAGAGCGCATCAGACCTGCCAGTAAAGAGCGCACTTCCAGCAAGAAAGCTGTTGAAGACAAGGGCAAATCAAAAAGGGACAGCAAGGACAGCAATGATCATACCAAGAGCGACAAGGCCAAGCCTGTCAAGAAGGCTGAGCCTGCCTCAAAGGTCAAGGCTGAGAGCCCAGTATCTGACTCAGACTCAGAAGATGCTGGACCCAAGCTCAAGAAGGAGCTACAGCCAGTCAAGGTGAAGTCTCCAGTCAACAGCAGCCCTGAAGAGAGCAAGAGTCCAGTCGCCAGTGACTCTGACAGCGATGCAAAACCGCGAAAGAAGCTAGCAAAAACAAAGGCCAAGCCAGCAGCTTCAGACTCCAGCGGCTCGGACAGAGTGGAGAAGAAGGCCAAGACAAAGGCTGTGAGCTCCTCAGAGTCTAGCCCCTCTCCTGTGAGACGCAAGAAGCGCAGCCGGAGTGTGAGCAGCAGTAGTGTCAGTAGTGGGGCAAGGCGCACAGGCAGGCGTGCCAGAAGCCGCAGCAGGTGAAGCCTGCTGCCTGGCTTTGTTTGTGTGCATCATTTTTCATTTGCCCTTGTGAGCTTCCCTGGTGTAAAGGCAATTTGCTGGTGAATTGCTGTGTTGTGGGTTTTTCCTGGTTTGCATAGTTGACAAAAGGCATGCAACTCAGTACATAAGGTGGCATTCTATGCTCATTGGCATGCTTTGTGCATTCAGTGTGTTGCTCACTTTGCATGCAACTGTGGTGCTATCAGACGTGATGTGCAGACTCAACAATGCCATGGAGCTTTCGTTGCAACTCACATGTGCAGCAAGTGATCATGACTTGAACATTGAGAATGTCGGATGTATCTTGATCTCCCAGCTATTGTCTGTGATTGATTGATTGATTGATTGATTGATTGATTGATTGATTGATTGAAGGATTGATTGATTGATTGTGCAGTAGCTGATCTGAGACACATGCATGCTTGCAGGGTGAGGAGCCCTGTCAGGCGGCGGGTCAGCAGCAGGGGGCGCTCACCCATCCCCCTGAGACCCGGCCAGCGCCGCCCCTCTGATCTGCGAATAGATGAGAACACAAAAACGCTGTTCCTGCAAGGCCTCAAAACAGTGCTCCGCCGCAAAAGAACGCCCTTCAACATCTCCCTCATCAATGATGTCATGCGGGCAGAGGACAGGCGCTGGAACGTCAGAGTTGCCTTTGATGTCTCCTTTGCTGTGTTGTGCCAGAAATTTGAGCTGGACAAGGAGATTGTGTTGGGCTACTCGGGGGACTCAGTCATGATTGACTCAGCACCCAAGTATGAGGTTGACCGCCGCTCGCTGAGTCCAGTGAAGCGAGGTGGCAAGTCCATTTCACCAGTCAGGCGTAGCAAAGCCTCCTTGTCTCCTGTGCCTAGGCGAGGGGGCAAGTCTGTCTCACCGCCCCCCAAGCGCAGGTCCATCTCACCTGTCAAGAGGCCGGCAAGGTCCCCCTCACCTGTCAGAGCTAGAAGGCGGTCGCCATCACCCCCTCCTAGGAGGCGGCGGCGCAGCTTGACCCCCCCAAGACGCAGGTCTTTGTCCCCACCTGGTGCCGCTGGAGACCGTTGGGTCATGAAATGAGAGCGTGACTTTGTTGATAGCTTCTAGCCTTGTCCTTGGCATGATGAGCAGCACTGAGCAGACGCATTCCTGGTAGACTGCATGTGCCTCAGCACAGGTGTTGCTCATTGGAGAGCTACTGCTTGCATGCATATAAACCAGCTGCAGCATTGCTCTCGGCAGCAGTCATGCAGAGTGTCAAGCTGTTCAGAGGGCATTGCAACTGTGTTCTGACATACAGTAATAATGCTTCACCTTTGACACCACTCTATATCCATGTGCGTGCTCTGTTGTTGCAAGCAGTCTGCTGTTGTGGCACCCTGTGAGTGCCTCTTGAAACAGTCTGTTGGCGAGGTGTGTGTAAAGCCTGCAATACATTGTGAAGACACTGAACTTGTACTGAATGAGCAGACCAGACTGATACTTTGCCATACGCGTCCAGGTGGCTGTTTGCTACGGCCTTGTTGCACACTAACATACACGCAGACCCTGAACTGCGTAAACTCTGCTTATACACCTAAGATCAATGTTCAACAGTTGAGCATCAATATTGCAATGGCTAAACAACATCATTCTGGTGTTTGCTTCCAATTGTCCCGGGCACAGCATTGGCAAGGTGTTGAAGCACCTGAGTTACAATACGCAACAGCCACAGAATCTGATGATGATGATGATGTTCGTGAATCGTGACTTTGTTACTAAGCTATCGTTTAGTCACAGCTTCAAAGTTTGAACTGCAGTTCCGTTTCTGCTGCTGAGTGTATGAAGAAAAAGACAAGGCCTAGTCTGTGATTGAGTATTGTGACCGGTCACGCCTCATTGCAGTGCAGGCGCTTAGGTGTGGTTCATGTTGCTCTCATGATGGTGGAGCTGCGTAGGTGTACCTGCGGCCTGGTCTAGTCAAACGGTGCCGATGAGGCTGCAAGCAGGTGTTGAGGCTGTTAAAGCTTCCGCACCAGTTGGCCACACCTAGCTGCGCACGTTTGTATATGCACGCCGAGAAACGGCAAACGTTCCGCGGGCAGCAGCTGGTGTTGTCTGGTGTTTTCGGCCTGAGTTGACTTGAGTTGTCAAGCAGTTGCTGTTGAGTTGGAACTGCCATTCATGGTCAGCACCCGACAAACCTTGCAGCAGGTGGCGCAAGACGCGTCATATGCTGCAGAAGATTCGAAAGCAATGTCAGATGAAGTCGAGATAAAGCAGTCAGGCATGCAGCGTCCAGTCCTGGCCTTCATGCCTGGCAAAATCTCCTCAGATAAGTATGAGCAGCGTGTTGACAACTGTACCAAAGATCAGCTGTCGCTGCTGCTGACCTCGCCATATTACCAGCAGTGGCAGCAAAGCAAGCAGGCTGCCAAGGCCCGCTCCTGGAAGCCTTCACCTGAATTTTTACTTGGCCTCCTGTGCCTTGTCATGCTGCCTTTGGTGGCTCTAGCACCCTACTATTTGCCCTTACATGATCAACAGGTGAGAACACCTTCGTCACAGCGGCCATGGCTCGCTGACGACCAGCTGCGCTTAGGCTACACAAATTCAGTGCTGGCTTTCATCTTGTTCAAGTGTTGCATGTGCGGTGACAGGTGATCTCGGCAACGCAGCAGCATGGCAGTGCAAGCCAGCCTGAAGCATCAGCCCAGACACAACATCCACACTACCCCAAGGCAGCAAATGACTTTGATGTAGACAAGTACATCACAGCTAGCGATGCAGATGTTCCTGACGCATGGCACATTCAGCCTGTCTCACCTACTGATCAACAGCATGAGTGGTCGGGAAATGTGATTGTGACTCAGCAATGGACAGACGACTTGGAGTCTATGCCAGAAGAAGACTTCCAGCATTCATCACCTTTGCATGGGTATGTTCTACACAAGGTTGCAGTCACAGCAGCCCTCCTTATGCTTCTCTGCTGCTCTCATATGTGCTTTGACTGCAGGGAGGAGCATGGTCCGCATGTCTGGGTCGGTGATCTGGAGCTTGCCACGCCAACAGCTGCGTTTGGTAAGCCTTCGAATCATCTGCTATAAGCTCAGCAACAGGACCCCAAATTTCACGATGCAAATCAGCTTGTGTGTGCGAATCCTTCACAGCTGCAGCTTGCTGAATGACAACCTGTGTGTCATGTCTGATTTTCAGGTCTCTGCACGGCAGTTGCTGCGTTAGTCAGTCTTGTGACCTTCTGGAAGCATCGGCAAGCTATACACCATCTACAACAGCATGTGCGCAGTCTCAGAGAAAAGCTCACAGCTGCTCTGCAACACCAGGTGAGGACTGCAGCCTACTGCAACAGCACTGCAGTCTACTACATTCATCTCATGCAGAAGGACACGTGAGCAATGGCAGGATGGCAGCGCATGCATAGCTGCCTGAAGCTCTGTGTATTATACTGGGTACAATGCGTCACCAAGTGCGTGCAGGCCGTAAACTTTGTGGACTCATGCACAAGCAATTCACTGACTTGCTCAGAAGAGCTCAGATAGTCTGCAGGAGCAAATTGCAGTCACAACGCTGATCATTTGGCACAATGACATATAACCTTACCAAGTCAGCACAGTCTGGCACAACAGCCAGCAGGCACATCATGTAGAACAATATATACACAGCATGCATGTGAACCTTGCAGCAACACTGCTACAGGCAAGTGCACAAGGCAGCTTGCTGAGTTAGATTGCGCAGCTAGCAGGCAGGGATGTTGCTGAAATAACAAAAACAACAATGGCTGCCTGCATTTAGATAGCGCTGCTAGCATGCAGCTGAAGGTCATTGCATTGCTGCAGCAGGCAATCGCTGAATCAAGCCTTATGAGTCTGCAGCCAGCTGACACGGCAATGTCGATAGTACTGACCATCAGCAGTGTGTGTGTGTGTTAGCTGCAGCTGGAAGTGCTCATTCACCATGCTCTGCTACAGGCGGCTGCTGAAGGCAGCTTGGCGAGTCTGAAGGAGCAGCTGGCAAGCATGACAGAGGTGCACAGCCAGCTGGAGGAGGCAGTGAAGGCCCTGCAGGGCAAGCTGGAGCTCAGAGACCAGGAACTTGAAGTTCTCAACATGGAGCTGCTGGCCAAGGACAAGGTGGCTGCCCTGCACCAGGCCATCCGAGACCAAATGGCCCTGCAGATGCCCCTGCCTCAGGTCAGCCTGCCCTCTGTCACATGTTCTGTTTGTTGTTTAGTCATGCCTGATGTGCTGTGCATGGCTTGCACCATTGTGCACTTGGATCAGCTATCAATGACAGATCAAGACAGGTATGCCTTGTGACAATTCTGGTATGGAGAAGCACATTGCATGCTGCTCTGCTTTGCAGGATGGCACTGGGACCAGGATGGTGGCTCACACGAACTATCAGACTTCATTGTGTTGCTACAAATGAAACAGTCATCTCTTCTATGAGCAAGGGCTGATCAACTTGTTGATCAAAGCATCATCACAAGCCTGATTCAAACTGACTTAGTATGTAAGATCTGTGTCTGAATTACAGCAGCATGCTATAAACATACCAGCGCTGAGTGATGGCTTGCACTCAGGAGGAGGAGGAGCTGTCAGAACCATGTGGCAGTGAGATGGGGGACATGATGACCCCACCCCAACCTGCCCCCAGGAGCCCCCCGGCACAGGAGGGATCAGAGGCAGAGATGTCCTTCAGAGATCTAGTGGATGACTCTGATGAGGAAGACCGTGAAGGAAGGGGCATGAGCAAGTCAGCGATGCATGGGCAAGTGCTGGTAGACCCTGAGGATTTGCAGGTCTGCCTGCATATGTACAACACTGCTGGTGATGTGTATGCCAGCCCTGCATCATCTGCACTGACCCTTGAGACCTGTTGATCCCGATTGCATTGGTAGAGCATCTGGCCACTGGTCCACAGGACTTGCATACCATTACACCAGCACGACGCAACTTCTGCATGGGACATTTGCATGCCAAGATCAACCTGGAGCCGTCAAGACACAAGCATGTCAGAGAACTGCTCTGGCGTCTCCCTCACAAAGAAACAGCTGTGCTTTTTACAAAACACACACTACTTTCCACAGAAGAGTCCTGCATACATTGCATTGTGCAGCATCACGTCGCTGATGCCTGCCACGGTGCAATGTTGCTGGAGGTATGGCATGATAAAGCTATTGTTACTATTTTGTCGTGATAGGCCTAATGTACAAGGCTGCCCCGATGGTTGCCAGCAACTCCTGCTGAGGCTAAGGCCCTACCCCGTAAGGGGCCATCGACTCTTGTATGATAAAGCTATGCTGCTGCAGAACTGGGCTGAGATGGAGACAGAGTACAGGCAGGTGCAGGAGGAGTGCCAGGAGCTGCACTCCCTGCTGGAGCAGCGCGATAACGAGCTCTGCACCCTCAACCAGAGCCTGCTTGACCTCACTGTGCGCATGAAGGTGTAATCCTCTATCCTCATCATTGCCTCAGTTGGAGTTACAGCAACTTCATGATATTGTAGTTTGCACGTTTGCGTTGAGACAGCTGCAAGGCCGGCCAGTGTGATGCTGGCTTTGCCCAGCATTGCAGTGACATTTCATCATCATGACCGCATGCAGTCATCACAAGCTCTCTCTGTGCTGTTTTAACATCTTTTGTCAGGTATGGCAGACACATGGTAGCATGCAAAACTGTTTGCTGCATGGCAATACTGGATCTATACTCTGCTGCAGCTCAATGATCTTTGTCTGGAGTTTGACAGTCTGTGGTCTCATCACGTCTTCGACCTCCATCAGAGCAGCCTCCAAGCTGGTCCTTGCTTTTCATCATGTGCATGATGTGCCCAATTGTACAATTTTGCGATCCGCAACTTTAGTGTCTGTCTAGACATCCTACTGAAGGCCACTGATGCATCAAACATCCTGTTGCAAGATGGCAGGGTTCATGCTGCAAATTGATAGTATGTGGACTGGTGGCTGCTGGTGCAGGGGGAGCTGGGGAGCAAGGATGACAATGTGAAGGACCTGCGCAGGTGGCTGGACCAGGCCCAAGGGCAGCTGCAGAACACCCAGACGGCCCTGCATGAGCGTGAGGCTGACTGCAAGACCCTATCCTTGGACCTCAAGGCAGCCCTGGCAGACCTGCAAGCCTTCAAGGTCAGGATGGTGCCAAACTTACATCCAGCCCTCGACCCATTGACAGCAGCATCTTCTATATGAGGGATGTAGACGCATTTAAATTGTTATAAGCATGCTAAATGACTGATGAGATACCCAACACTGTATGTGCAGCTTAAAGCGCAAATATTCATCTTAGCCATTACAATGGCTCAGCTGCGGTGCAGCATCTCCAGCTCAACTATCTGCAAACCAAGTCCACATCATGTGGACTTGGTCTGCAGATGCAGCAAGCAGTCCTGTTTGAACACACCTGTGAATGACCACAAAGTTCTGAGAACTCGACCATTGCTGGCTGTGTTGCAGGACAAGGTGGCAAGCAGTCAGAGTGACACCAGTTCCAGCAAAGCAAGTGCACAACAGAGCATTGATGTGGCTGAGATGCAGCAGGGCCTGCAGAAGAGCAATGCTGCTCTACAGGATGCCCAGAGCCAGCTGTACGCCAGGCAAGAACAGGTGCAGGAGCTGACTCAGCGCCTGGAGGCTGCCCAAGCTGAGGTTGCCAGTCTGCAGGTCAGTGGGCTGTCTTACACCTGACACCTTTCAAATACACCTTTTAAATAATTTAATTCAAATTAATTTAAATTCGGGGCCCAATTGAGTTGATGAATGCAACGGTGCGAACTGCATCTTCCAGATCACGTCTGCCTGCAGGAAGGTGGGACCTGCGAAAGCAGACAATGACTTGACTGCATGATACCTGAGTATTGAGACTGTGGACATGGCATGTCAACAAGCTCTAGGCAGAATCTGTGCATGCAATGTGACATGATTAAGCTTGGAATGTCTTTGATGTGTTATGGCCATTCAGCTGACTGCTGTCGGTTTCTGACAACAGACGCTTGCAGGCGCCTCTCAAGCACTACACAGTCCACTCTCTGCCGTCCAGCCAGTCCAGGAAATTTCACGCATTGCGTTTGACTGACAGTGTGATGCCTCGTCTCTGAGTTAACGGTGATGGGCATGTTTGTACAAAGTCATGTGCATAGTACAAGGCCAGCTCCATGGTTACCTGCCATGTTTGACCAAGCTGCTACTGGGCAGCCCGGTATAATGCTTGGCTTCTCATTGAATCGACACCGAATGGCGCAGTCTTTTCTTTTCTTTTCTGACAAGCTGGTGAGTCTAATGCCCTGTGTGATGCTTGTGCAGGTTGCCTCACACAGTCTTGTGTGTCAAAGATACTGACGCTGAGCGCCTGTCCAAAACGCTGCGGCATAGAGCTGCTAAGGCTTGAATCTGCCAAAATGTGTGCAGGCTCAGCTGGGTGCGGCAGAGGCAAGGGAGGCTGCACTGGCTAGGGAGCAGGAGGTGATGCAGGGGGCTGTGACTGGGCAGGTGTCAGGGGTCATGGACATGATGAGGAACATCAGAGTCACCCTGTCTGTCAAGCTGACTGAGAGCCAGGAGGTATGCAAAGCCCTGGTTCAGGAGGTGACCGCCTACAAAGCCAAGATTGCTGCCTTTGAGAGGTAAGCACTAGTGTACTCTAATGTGACTGCCGCCTAGCTGCTGCCTTGTTTGATGTGTGCCTCAGCAGGCTGCTTGAGCATTGCTGCCAGCCTATGCTATGTGATGATGCCACACAAACATGCAGAGGGTTTGGGGATGCTGCAAGACACCTGTTTGTGCAGGGGCCATGAGCAAGGGGATGAAGCAAGGCTGAGCCTCACAGGCGGCCCTGCATCAAGCTCAGCCTCAGAGTCCTTCCTGGCCTACACCCCAACCAGCACCCTGGCCATCACTGCCACCTCCCTCACCCCCCAGTCTGTCACAGGCTCAGTGGCGGGGCCCTTGGCCTTAACCCCTGTGCGCCGCATGGACCTGCCCCATGAAGGTATATGCTGCTCAATGGCTGCTGTTGCTCCTCTCTGTGGGGATGGTCGTGGCCCATTGTCTTTTGGTTTGCCTAAGCATGTCACTGGTGTGCGGCAATAGTTGTGTAAGGTTGCTGCAGCTCGGGATTGATGTTCTTGCTCCCAGAGAGGTACATCCATAAAGATGGTTCCCAACAGTGCAAAAGCTATTGCAAATGCCTGACCCTGGCCAAACATCAAGTCTTGTTGCATCTCTGCACAAGCTCTTGCATGAAAATGTGTACAGAAGATTTTGACCAGATGGCGGCTGCACAAACCAGGTTGTACAGAAGATTGCATGCAGCAAACTGTCAATAGAAGGATATGAGGAACAGCTGAATGACTGAAGTTCCTGCAGGTTCCACTGGAATGACTCCTGTAGGGGATGAAGGCTTCATGGACCCCTGCTCACCCGTGGCCCTCACCCCAGAGGGGTCAGTGAACTCAGGCTCTACAGGACCCTTGGCCCTGACCCCCAGCCCCCTGCCTGCCAGGCTGCCCAGCCTGGAACGGTCTGTAGAGCCACAGCAAGCCAGGTGGGCAATCTATGCATGGAATCAGGCTGTCATGCATTTTCTGAATCTGTTGTTTTGCTTTTTGCGTTGCATTTGCCCATAGCATCGTCAGTCAGCCTGTCTCTGTGTGTGTATGAGAGTGAGTGAGTGTTGCTGAAATGTCTAGTGAGGCATGTTTGCAGTGAGTTTTGATGTGCATCTATCCTTGCAGGGAGAGCAAAGTGGAGAAGGGGTCTTACAAGATGGGTGCCTCTGACCCCACCACACCCAACCAGGTGACCCCTCTAGTGCTGTGCATCACATGCTGAAGCATCTCGTTTTGTTCACTCACTGGCCCCACACTCACGTCAATAATGATGCATCTGTGCTGTAGCCATTGTCAAGGCTGTTAGTGTATGTCGTGTCAAAGCTTGTCAGCATACAATCATGTCTTAGCTCACGGTGACAGGGTTGTTGGGTCGTGACAGAGCACACAACAGTGCATGCCAGCAAGCACATCTTCAGCCATCTGCTTAAGGATACCTTGCAAGCTTGCTGTTGTAAACTCATCTGTGACAGCACGTTGTGTTCCATGTCTGACACAAGCTGTCACTGTATTGATCAGCTTGTTGTTTGTTGAGGGCAGGCAGGCGAGGAAGGCAGCGAAGAGGAGAGGGAGAACATCCCACCGGCTGGTACACCACCCTCTGAACGCAAGGTGACCGGGCTCCCACACACCTGCTACTGATGTACAACCATGGTGTTGCATATGTTCTTATATTCTTGAGACAGACAAATGCAATGCTGTACCTGTAGCAGGTTTTTGTAGTCCAGCTGCACTGGCTCTGGCTTTCCATCTTCATCCACCTCAGCAGCTCTCAAAAAGACGCAGCCAACACTGTAAGGTTGCACCCTTGACTTGGCATTGTTGCCTCTGACTCTCTATGAGTAATCTGGTGGCTGCTGCAGAAGCTGGCAGTGAAGCGTGTGAGGGACGCCTTCAGTCGCCATGGGCAGTGGCACCTGGTGGCCTTCCTCAAGGACCTGGGCTGTGCCCCCCCTTCCCAGCTGGAGCCTGTCTCCCAGGCCCAGTTTGAGAGGGTCAAGGACAATGGCCTCAGGGCTCTGCACCCCGCCAACCAGCAAGGTGGGCCCCTTGAGGCTTGCATGCCATGCTGTGTCTTACCGCACACTGACACAGGTGTATGGATTTGAAGATTTAGGGGGTGTGTGTAGTGAAGCGAGGTGGCAAGACGCAAGGCAAAGGCTGCTAGACTGGTAGCCCTTGCACATGTGTCACCACAGCAAGAATTGGCTGTGCTTGGTGCCCACTTTCCATGGTGGAAGTTGATTACAAAATAAACAATGCTGTTGGCATGTTTGTATTTCATTCTTGTTGACTTTTGCGTCCACTGTGTGCTGGTTGCACCTATATACCTGGTCAAGCAGGCAGAAATGGCCCGCTGCATGTCACACGCCACTGCTGAGTCAGATTGCACATGTAGCACTTTTGCGCCCATGACTTTCCAACCCTTTCTGTGACTGCTTCATCAGGCAAGGATGACTACCACAAGACTGCAGCAGCAGAGGCAAGAAAGATTCTGCAAAGCTGTGAGTTCCCTGGGCCTAAGACTGGTGCCAAGCCAGTCAGTCCCTACTGGTTTGCCCGCTCATAGGCAGTAGATTTAGAAAGGCTGTTGAGGGTGGTCAGACTGCAGAAGGCTGGTCAGTACTTGATGGCGGTGCCTTCAGATTTGTATTTCTTGCAGACAGAATAGTTGCTAACTATGTTGCATGCCAAGATTAGATTGGTGCATTGAGAGGCGGTGTATGTTGGCTGTTTTATGCTAATTGTACTGTGATAGAAGAGAAAGCGTAAAAGGTTGGTCAGTCCCTGTCTCTGCAACAATATGTGTGCAGCTGACTTGGTGGCTTAGCTTATCTGCATTTCACCAACCGCCAAAGACTTTGGCCATGATTGCCCTAAAAGGTTTGAAGATTTGTGTCAGTTATGAGCAGCAGCTTTACTTGGCATTGAGCCATCTCTACAGGGCAGAGAGAGAGAGAGAGAGATTACAATGCTTTAGCCAGCCAGCAAGTCTGATCACATATAGAAGAAGACGAAGATCAAATGTGGAAAACATCAAGACAGTCTAGAACGAACTTGAAAACCTGCATATGCTCTTGCTGCGCAAAAAAAGATCTCATGGTGTTTGTGTCCGTGGAAAACAAAGGAGCATACCGCTGCCTAACTGCCTGGAGAGCTGGACACTCAAAAATCATGTGCAATTCATCTGCCACAGCCACACAGCAGACAACTGCCTTCATTATGCAAACATTCTGCAGCAACATTGCTGAAGAAGAAGAAGATTACAAGCTTTGGCTGACTGAGACTGTCAACTCCCAGCTCCGAATCCAGTGGCGACCGCTCTCTGCTGTTTCCAAACAATTATATCTGACGCTGTACACCTGTGCGCACGAGAAACGCTTCACTCTCATCCTTACTGACAGCTTCTCTTGCGGCCGCCAGTATCGCAGCGACCCGGACCTACTTGCCCGTCTACAGATCAACCCTGTTGGACATAAGCTTGCGCCCAAGCATATTACAGGCAACAATGCCACACAGCTCGTTACTTCGTGGCGACGTCGTGGCGATTGCTAGGTCAGTGTCTCCACAAATCCCGGTACTGGGCAGGCAGGCTGCTCACTTGCGTTTCGGTGTCTTCCTACTCGTGTGTCCAGCACACAACTTGTCTGTTCCATGCTTTTGTCGCGTGTACGGCTATCAGCTATCACTGAACTGCTTCTCTTCAGCGTCCAAATGCGAGCTCTCCTGTCGCAGGCAGCGCTCCTGGGGTTGCCAAAGACTGTGCAGCAGCCAGCCAAAAGCAAATCAAACTCAGCGCGTCAACAGATTTGCAACCCTGGCTAGCCAAGGGCTGGGACAGCCAACTTTGGAAATGGAGGCATCTGATCAGATGCGGCGTCTGGGGGAGGATGCTCAAGAAGCTTTTGCTAGCGGCAACCCTGACACGCTTAGGCAAGACGGAGGTGACATGATGGAGGTGTGTATTTGACCATTTGTCCCTGCAAATGCAACTACTAGATCAGCTTCTGTAGCACATCAACTATAGCCATGCTTCAATGCCACTTCTTGGCATGTCCAGGGAATGCTCAAGGAAATGGAAATTGTGCGAAAAAGAGTTTTGGAGAAGCCTGGAGTGCTTCCTCAGCTGGTGGCGCAGCTGCGCATGGGAGATGTAGATCAGCAGAGCAAAGCGGCAGAGATGCTGTTCTGTGTGGTGGGTCAGGGACCTGGTAGAGATGTTGCTGCTACCAAGCAGGTACTCATGACACTCTGTCTGAGCACCATGTTTCAATTTTGCAAGGACATGCCACTGGTGGCCATGTAAGCTGTGATCACAGAGCGTTTTGGCAAGAACTGCATGCTGCTGTGCTTTGTGCTAACAGCTTGCGCCTCGAAATTATTGAATTATACAAATGCAGTACCTCAGCTGCGCTTTACTCTGCATGTCTGCACTGACAAGTACTGCCATGTGCAATAGCACTGCTTGTGACAACGTCAATCGGGCAATGCAGGCTCTAGAGTGCGGGCTCTTGCAAGCAATCTTGACAGGCATCCAGAGCATCACAGCACAGCCCAGCAACCGGCTGCGGCAAGACCAAGATGCACAGCAGCTCATCTCATTGCTGGTCGCCATGTTGTCACAGCTGACAATGGAGAAGTCAGACCAGGCACCCATCCACACCATAGTGTCACAGGGTGGTGTGAAGCTCCTCAGGTCCCTCTTTGACGTCATAGCAAGTGAAGGCGGTCAGCAGAATTTAGTCAGCATGCTCTGGCACTGGTCAACCTGCAATGAAGACCTCCGGCAGCAGGTCATGGACATTGGCATGCCAGAGTTGCAAGTTGGCCTGCTGGGCTTGCAACACTCCCCAGTTCAGCGCCAGACAGCTGCAGACCAGCTGTCAGCCTACGTGTCCTTCCCAACACAGCAGGAGGACAGCGAGCAGGCGCCAGACTCCCGCCTAGCAGCAGACCTGGTTCATGCTGGTGCCCCCATGCAGCTGATTGAGATGTTGAGCAGCCGGTATCATGACCAAGTGCGGTGTTCAGCAGCACAAGCAATCTGCACTCTAGCCACCTTCAGCCCCAAGTCAAAGATGAACATCATTGCTGCGGGGGCGTACCACCCGGTGGTGGCAATGTTGCAACGGTCAGAGAGCCCTCCAGTCAAAGAAGCCGGCTGTCATCTGATGGTGACCCTAGCAACAGGGGACCCGGGGGCTGGCCCTATTTTCACCCAACCAGAAGCTGCAGTGCAATTTGCTGCCATTGGAGCAATCTCTGCCCTGGCTGACATGCTGCGCCCGGTCAATGAACCCAGCACACGCATCACTGCAATCCTTGTGCTGCATGTCATGGCCAATGCATACGAAGATCGTGTGCAGAAGGCGCTGGTTTCAGCGCAAGTGGTGCCTCTGTTCTTGGATCTGCTAAGGGTGCTTTCTGGGCGACTTCCCTGGGACAGCTCCTTGGATGAGCTTGAGCAACCAACAATCGAGGGAATAAGGCTCAAATCTGCAGAGATCCTGGCTATGGTAGCAATCAACAATCAGGCCCATACAAGGCTGTTAGTAGACACTGGTGTCATTCCAGAGTTAGTGCTTGTTGCATCAGGTAGTGAGGTGCCTGAAGAGGACAGGGAGCCGATCTTGCGCATGCTGCATCATTTGTGCAAGAGTGATGGAGATGTGCTTGCTATCCTCAGTGCAATGATGACCGAAACATGATGGAAGACAATTCCCGACGTGCAATGAAACGCCTATAATGTCGTTTACGTGTCTGTATACATATTGTCTTCAGCGTTAAATGAAGTTTTTAGATCTTTCTTTGCAAGCCTTGTACTCACCAGGGTTGTCATGTGGGTACTGCTGATGCATGTAGGCACGCCACTGTTGCTTGCTGGTGATGACTTTACTTACAACAGCAAATCACAGCAAGATCTATTTGCAAGGCTGTCGGACTTGTTGCCAGCATCTCACTGGTGACCCATGCCTGAGTCGTGCTCAGCAAGGACTCGACATTGGGAGTTTGCCATTCCAGGGTCCCCTGATGTTACTTTCTGGGGTACTGCTGTGACCTGCATCCTGACATGGTAGCAATGCACTTTTTGCCTCAGCTCTGCCACAGCGTCCGCCCTTTGTCAGTACAGGGACCGCAAAGAGCATATCCACGTGCATTTGGCTGAGAATGTGATAGGTTACACGAGCAATTCAAGACTGTAGGTCCATCCTGAGACTGCCGGATAGGAGGCAACAGGACTCATGTGGCAACATAGCTATGAGTCTTACAATGTATACCAATGTGTAATTGGCGTTGATAGAGCAGACTCATAAACAGACCGTGAAATCTTGCACTGCTGCACAGAATTGCTCTTGCTAAGTGTGGGCCTGAAGTCTGTGTGATGGCACAGTCGCCTTTGTCGCTGCCTCATGATCATGCTCACACTGCTCATGTTAGTTATTCAGAAACCCAACAACCTGAAGCTCAGTTGGTGGAGACTGTGAGCTGTATGCTTCAAGCTGCTCCTGCATCATGTGGCAGCCTTAGCTGGGCATGAATGAGCAGCAAACAACAAGCGCAATGGTGTGAGCTGAAATACTACAATCAGGTCCAACATCCACATACCAAGTCGGGGAGGCAGCTCATGTCATCCATTGCACTGAAGTGGATCAAGTGAGAAGAAAACTCTGTGATGTAGGCAGATAACTGTTGTTCAGTGCAATGCTGCCTGGCCTGCAATGACAAACAAAATGTTGCACGACTGTTACTTTAACATTGCCAATCCCAACCCCCTCTGTGAAACTGAAGTTTACATTCAGACTTGGCATGTACAGACTTGGAACATTTTGTTGCATGACATGGTTTGTAATGACTGACAACAAGCAACACACAGGAAGTTGAGGTGATGAAGGGTTGCACCTTTGTTTGCATGTGCAGATGATCACTTTCTGGATTGCAGCAAAGCATGACTGAAGCACTTACGTGTGTCCCTGATCAAGCTAATGATGAGGGTTGGTGGCAACCTGAGCATTCTGCAAGCACAAACTCCTGTACCTCCAATGCATTCCTCACGCATGCCAGCTTCGTCAGCTTGTCAGCGTAAAAGAAGCAGTGCGGGGAGGCCTCCAAAGTGGCAAAAATAGATATCAGTCAGGCTTCAGGCCCGCTAATCCAAGACTGCAGGACGCAATCTTGAAATATTGTCAGTTTTGCTCTCCAGCACTACGAAACCTGTGAGAAGCAAGGTCACTCTCAGGCTTCAGACCTGTGAATGACCTTACTTTTCACAGGTTTCGTAGTGTTGGAAAGCGAAACTGACAACAGTTCAGAAGGCATCCTGCAAGCATTGCAGACAACTGCAGCATCATAAGAGAACTTGCCAGACCTGCTGAAACAAGAGCAAAGCTGAGTCGAGCATTTTCAAAGATTGTGTCAGTGAGAGTGCTAACTGAGCCATCAATGACTCACGCTATCTGGTGTGGGAGCGTGCTGCAGCCCTGCTACTCGGCTCTTTTCAGTCAGGTCGTTGAGCTGACCGGAAAGAACAAGATAGCAGGGCTGCAGCACACTCCCAAAGCAGACAGCCAATACTGCTGAAGCTGCTCAGCGCTGCAAACAAGAGTCAAATTGACAATGCTGTGCATCCTGAGGGAGACGTTGACCTGCAGCATTTAGACTTCATTTTTCCCCCACACAAGTCGCTCAAGCGACAGCACTCCCGTGTGTCCTCTTGGCGCGATGCTCAAGTGTGAATGATCGTTGGCGATGGAAAGCACAGGGGATGAACTAAAAGAGGCACCACATGGCCTCATCAACGAGAGTTTCCAGAACAAGTACGCCTAGCTTTGTCACCGTTATAGGGTGTCCTGTCAGTCCAGCTCTGCTACATAGGGCAACCTATGATATAGTGCGTGCGCTGCAGGTGTTATTTCAATTCTGTAGTCAACTTATTGGTCCGAGACCCTACTTTGAGTCAGTATTTGGTCGAGTCTGTCAACGATGGGAGGGTTCCCACCAGTGCACCCCAGTTCGACGATAGCTGGCTGACAGAGTTGCTGCGTCTTTGCAAAAGTGTGCTTCTGGGCAATGGACCCTGTAATGTCGAGGCCTTACTTGACAAAGTCAGGGATGTTTACCCCGAGCTGGTGGTGCGAGACAGTAAGGGCCTGAAGAAGGCTGAGCAGCTTCAGCAAGACTGGGCGCTGCCGCTGCAATATCTGCTCGATGTACTGAGCGGAAAAGACCAGTTAGCAGAATTGCAGCCCACTCCCAGGGCGGACAGCGTGAGTCACTGCTGGTTCAGTCAGCACTATCACTGACACAAGCTTGGGAACTGCTGAACTCAGTTTTGCTCTTGCTTCAGCATGTCTAGCAAGTCTTGTTATGATGCTACAGTTGTGTGAAAATGCTTGCAGGATGTCTTCCAGAGAGTGTTTTACTCTGCTATCCAATATTGGAACTCCTGCGGGAAGCAGGGTCACCTGCAGGCTTCAGGGCCTCTTATCAAAGATAGAGTGCTTAAGCTAACTACGTTTGCCACTCTGGAGGCCTCTCTTGAAGACTTCTTCTTTGCTGAGAAGCTGGAGAAGCTGGCATGCGTTGAGGGATGCGTTGGAGGTACAGGAGTTCGTGCCTGCAGAATGCTCAGGCTACCTCCGACCCTGGTCATCAGCTTAAACAGGAACCATGTAAGTGCTTAAGTCATGCTTTGCTGAAATTTCCAGAAAGTGATCATCTGCACATGCACATATTGTTTACAGGGCACAAAGATGCAGCCCAAATCACTTTGGCTACCTGTGTATCAAAGTGTCATCCACAATGACATGCACCAAACTCTCCTACGTCTGTACATGCCACAGCTGAATGCAAAGGTCCACAGGCAGACATGTCCACATGCTACTCAGTGAAAGTTCTGTTGCATGCCACATTCTTGCACAGGGGGTTTGAAAGGGTGGAGCTGTTGTCAAAAAGTTGTCATTGTCTTTATTAGTAATTTTCTGCTTTCCGGCACATGATGAGCTAGGTATGAGCAAGGCAAATCTTGTCTTTTGAAAGCAGTCTATTCTGAATAATTCTGCTAGGTTTACTGACTTTGCTATTTTTGACGATCAACATCATCAGATCTAGGGTAATCAGGTGAGCACAGTCCCGTGACTTCCCCGAAAAAACAGCTGAGGCAATTCATCATGAGGAGTTCCAAGAAAATAACCTAGCCGACTGAGTCCTTTGCTTTGCAGCTGAGACTGCACAACACTGAGGTCTGACAGCATATCATGCCAAATGGTGCTGTGTGTAGAGTATACAGAGAGTTGCAATGTGCCCCATCTTGTCTGCTTTATCACAGGCCATTTACCACACAAGAGTCTCTTGAAACCCCCAGTGGAACACAAGTTGCACCAGTGCACTCTGTGTGTATCAACTAGGTGCAAACTACCTTGCATTTGGATGCGAAAATGGTGATTCTTCAACTTGCGGTCTCCTCAAAATCAATCAGAAGACAAGCCAACATGTTGACCTATGTAACCAGCAGCTCTGCAAGGCAGCAGCCTTTTGCATTCAGTTGAGCAGGTCAGGGAGCAACAAAATCTTGCCTATCACAGCTGGTCACAGACTTTTCCTCTCAAATCGCTTCACATCACTTCAATGATCGATGTCAGCGACCTCACTGACTTGCTGTAAGGGTTTTGTATCTGGGTGTGGCATTCCAGCCTCCACTGTTGCGCTTGTGTCTGCTGTTTGCTGCTCATTGAAGCCCGGTCAACTTTGGTGGTGGCTGCAGACGGATGGAGTTTCCAGGATCAACACGCCAGTGGAGTATGGCTACAGGCTGGACATGACCAGGTTCTGCACCCTGGACGCCTGTTCTGATGGTTGGGGCCCTGAGTATGAGCTGGGCAGTGTAGTGATGCACTATGGCCACACCGCCAGAAGTGGCCATTACACGTATATGCATCAGTGGAAGGACGGTTGCTGGTATTTGCGTGATGATGCTCAGCCACTGCGGCGTGTCCCCGACCCACTGGATGCGCGCACGCTTGTTGTCTGGCTCATCTTTCACCGAGTTCCACCTCAGGGGTAAGCAGCTTGTCAAACAACAGTGCTGTACTACGCTTGTTGCATGCTGCTGCCATCTCATGCATTTGGACTTTGGCGCTGACATGGCACTTCAGCACTGTACAGCCTTCTGTCTGTGTGTCTGCTGTCAACCAATAGGATGCCTTGTGGGCAGCGTACTCACCTTCTGCGCATGTTTTATGTTTCTGTTTGTTTTTTCTTTTGTCTTGGCGGGAGAGCTATTCATTACACATACATGCAACAAAAGAAACCACAAGTGTCAAACAGAATCTCTTTTGCAGCCGAAGCTGCAAGTTACCCTCACGACTTGGAAGGAGACAAACACTAAAGCCTGCAGAAAGTCAGCATGTCAAGCAAAAACAAGCCAAGCACATGTCAGCTGTTCATTAGGTCAAAGCATAGCTTGTCCATTGAGCAAAGCTCAAACAATGTTCAGATCCATCCAACAGAGGCATAATAAGTTTCTGAGACCAGAAATGCATCAAGGTTGCAAACTTCACAACAGGCATGCACGCCACAACTGACAAGACATAAAGACTGACTATATGCAGCTAAACCCTTTGGCTGTTTCTTCAAGAACCAAGTATTGACAGCTGCACTCTTGCTTCTTGCTGCAGGTAGCATTTGCTTCAGTTTGAGCTGCAGTTTGAACAAAACAAGTGCTGTTGACAGCTGGGAACGAGCACTTGCATCCCCATGTGTGCTGATGCCAAGTGATGCTGACCGTTTCTGTTTGCATTCTTGAAGTATGGAGTCTGGGCTGTCTTACAAAGACCTCCCACCCTGCACCATCACGGAGCTGCCTCCAGACGCCCCTGTGCCTGCATGCCATGTTCCTCTGACCACTGTCAGTCCTCATGAAAGGGCCCCCTCCTACTCCCCTCCAGAGCAGGACACCCATCGGCAGCAGCAGCAGCAGCAGCAGGCTGCCAAAGCCCGTAGGATTGAAGAGGCACAGGCTGCTGACAGCAGGGCCCAAGAGCAGGCAAGAGCAGACGCAAGGGCTGCAAAGAAGGCACTGGTCCTTGCTCAGCGTCAGAAAGAGGCGGACAGGCAGCAGGAAGAGCGGCGAATGCAGCTCCTGAAAGAGCGTGCGGCAATGCTGGAGAAGAGGAAACTCCAAGCAATGGAGGACAGGCTGCAACAGCAGCGCATGGAGGAGCAGCAAAGAAAGGCTGCAGCAAAGTGAGTTCTGTTCTGTCTTTCCTCTTTCCATGCTTTCCACAGACGATGGCATGTTTCTCAAGAGACCACAGCATTTGTTCATGCATGTGCAAATGGTTTGTTGATCTCATCTGTCTGTATGGTGGATAGAATGCCCAGTTGAGACAAGACCCACCTCTGCTGTGCAGGTTTTGGAAAATGTGAATCTGCAACATTTGCAGAATGAAGGCCAGACAACAATTGCTTTCGCCCTATCCTGCATAGCACAACTTCAAAGCCACATAGGCGTGCGCTGATCATTGCAGTGCTTTTGTAGGGATGAGGGACTGCGCAGTATGGCTGCTGTGCCTGCCATGGAGGAAGTGCCAGTTGTCCCTACTAAGAGGGAGCAAGCACAAGCCAGGTTGGCCGCCAAGAAGGCCGCCAAGAAGGGGAAGGGCGGTGGCGGCGCTGCTGCTGCCAAAAGGGCTCAGGAGAAGCATGCCCTTCGGGCCAAGCAAGCTGGACAGGTTGCTCCTGCTGCTTCTTCAGCCACAGTGGTACACAGGTGAGCTTGAAAGTCTTATGGGCTCTCACTTATCTTGCTCAGTTTTGTGTGGACACGTTTGTTTTGTTTCAACAGCCCATTGCAGTGTCTTTCAATCTTCCAAGCTTTGTGTGAACACACAGACTGATAAGCGGTGATGTGTCACCACACTTTTGCTGACACGTAACTGGTTTGGTGGCAACTGTCTGTATGTTGTGCAGCACTTGGGCCATTTTCTTCAGTGCCTCTCTGCTGTTGACATCAGTGTTGTGAGAGTCTGCAGTATGCAGCAATTGGCTTCTGCAGTAGCAAAACATCTGACCTGCTCAGATGTGCCTCCTTTGACATAATGATTCCGACATGTACAACTTCGAGTGCAGGGCTGTCGGCAGCGATGTCACTCCTAAGGTGACCAGTGCCGACGAGAGGCTTGTGGACGCTGCCAAAATTGCCAGACAGGATGTCCCGGCTGCTGCTGTAGCTGCCATCCAGCAGACCGAGCAGCAAGGAAAGGCTGCAACAAAGTGAGTCCTGTTCTGTCTTGCCTCCTTTGATGCTTTCAACAGACGATGGCATGTTTTGAAGCGACCGCAGAATTTGTGCATGCTTGTGCAAATGATTTGCTGGGCTCTTCCATTCATATGGTGAATAGCATGCTCGCTTGAGCCAAGACCTCACCTCTGATGTGCAGGTTTTGTTGTGTGCTCTTGTTTGCTTCGTTTCAACAGCCCGTTGCAGTGTCTTCTAAGCTTGTCTAACCACACAGGCTGATAATCACACAGGCTGATAAGTGCTGACCTTCCACTACTGTTTTGCTGTCATGTAAAGCGTTTGGTAGCAACATGACTGTCTGTATGTCACTCAGTCAGTCAGAGATTTTACAGTTGTTGGGGGCCAGCTAGCCCATTTGACTAAATTGCAGTTTTTCATGTTGTGGACTCCACAATGTGGAGTACTTATGGCAACTTGTTCTTCTTCAGTGCCTCTCTGCTGTTAACATCAGTGTTGTGAGAGTCTGTATTATGTATTAGTTGGCCTCTGCAGTAGCAAAACATCTGCCTTGCTCAGATGTGCCCCCTTTGACACAATTTTTCTGACATGTACATATTCGAGTGCAGGGCCGACAGCAGCGATGTCACTCCTGAGGTGACCAGTGCCGACGAGAGGCTTGTGGACGGTGTTGCAACCGCCAGACAGGATGTCCCGGCTGCTGCTGTAGCTGCCATCCAGCAGACCGAGCAGCAAAGAAAGGCTGCAACAAAGTGAGTCCTGTTCTGTCTTTCTTGAAAGTCTTTTGCCTCTCACTTATCTTGCATAGACTTGTATGCTCATGTTTGCTTTGTCTCAACAACCCATTGCAGTGTCTTCCAAGCTTGTCTAACCACACAGGCTGATAAACACACAGACTGATAAGTGTTGACACTACACTTTGGTAACATATACCTTGTTTGGTGGCAACATCACTGTCTACATGTTGTGGAGTACTTATGCCCAGTTGAACTTGTTCTTCAGTGCCTCTCTGCTGTTGACATCAGTGATGTGAGAATGTGCTGTATGCAGCAGTTGGCTTCTTTGCTGGCTGGCTAAAGCATTTCAATCTCCCTTTCTCTCTGCAGCAGCAAAACATCTGACCTGCTCAGATGAACCTCCTTTGACACAATCATCTTGGTCACCATTGCCGACCAGGGACTTGTGGACGCTGTCCAACTCGCCAGACAGGATGCCTCGGCTGCTGCCGTCGCTGTCATCCATCAGGCTGAGTAGGATGCCTTGGCCGCGGCCGCACTTTTGAAGGCTCAACAAGAGGCCTCGGCTGCCGCTGCCGCAGATTCGGCCGCGCAGGAGGAGGCTGCAAGAGCTGCTGCGGAGAGGGAGGCTGCAGCGGCAGCGGCTTTGGTTGTCAAGAAGCGGGCTGATGCCGTCGCTGCTCACAAGAAGGCTGAGCAGGAGACCTTAGCAGCAGCCGCAGCGGCGAAGGCTGAGCTAGAAGCCTCGGCTGCTGCTGCTGCTTCTCAACTGGCTGAGCAGGCGGCTGCGGAAAGGGAGGCTGCAGCAGTGGCGGAAAGGGAGGCTGCAGTAGCTGCAGAAAGGCAGGCTGCAGCAGCTGCTGCTCAGGTGGCCAGAGACAAGGCTGCTATCGTTCTTGCTAGAGCTGAGGAGGGCACTGATGCTGCAGAGGAGGCTGCGCAGACCAACACTGCTGAGTCAGCTGGCCATGGTCCTGATGCACAGCAGGCAGCTGAGGAGTCAGCCCTCACTGCTTGGTAAGCACTCACATCACAGGTTGCTTACATGTCTTTTGGACTATTTCCCATTTGGTGGCTGACTTCTAGGCTCGATGTCTTGCACATCAAGCACAATTGTATCACGGTGAAGATTTGGATGAGGCCAAACGCAACATGCTTCGTAAATTCAAAACAACTGCAAAAAACCTACATATATTATAACAATAGCAGTCTCAATTGACTTATGACAATACAACATTAATCATCACAACCAACAGAACAAATTTGAAATCAAAACACTGGCTAAGCCAACAGGCATCAGGTGCTTACCACAACTCAGCTCTCTGCAGACAGGCTTGCTCAGAGCATCAAAAAGGTAGTGGTTTGGTGCCTCAACTTGTGAGCATCAGACACAGCAACATCGTTCAACACAGTGCTGAGGTTACCACAACAGATCTGGCCGACATCTGCAGCAAGCCTGTTGAGTCTTTGTACAGACTGCCCTCTGATGGATTGTATATATACTCAAGCAAGTGTCCTGACTTAGCTGTCATTTGGTGGCATGGTGATGCTTTACAGCTGCCAATACCCTGCTTACAGAAATTACAATTGTGTCCAGTTTCTCTACAGCAAAATCAAAAGTTGAAACCACCAGGTCCCAAGCAAGCGTCACCAGCGTTTGTTCTCACCAGCCCTTGTTTGCATGATCTTGGGCTAGGAGCCAACTGTCCAAAATGCTCTTCCTGTGCTGCAGGCCTAGCGTGAGCAAAAAGGCAGACTTGGTGTCAGACACTGAGCTGGTGCCGGCAGACTTCCTCTTCAATGGCTTAGCTACAGATGCCAAGGTGGACAGCACGCCATTGGTGGATGATGCACCTGTCCCCAAGGCGCTTGTGCCAGGTAAAGACACCAACCCGACCCTTCTCAATGTGCCTGACTTGGACACAGCATCTACCCTTGAAGGTGCATCTGCTGCCACTCAGCCTGCATGTAATGACCCAATGTCTGATGACAAGATAGTGAGCAGTGACCCAGCTGTGGCTATTAAGGTGGAGCTGCTGCAAGTGCTGCTGCAGATGCTGACAGCAGTGTAGAACAAGTTTGCAGGCCTGATGCAGCTGCCAGCTTACGCGTAACCCCTTCCCGAGGTGGACTCATCTGTTAGCACAGCCCGTACCAACAAGCATTGTCCTCTGCAGCGCTTTCTGTACTCTTCAAACTTTCCTGCTGCTGTTGTTCTTATCATAGCTAAGCAGTGTGCTGCTGCTGCAGAGGAGCCTGCATTCTCTGACACTGCTGAGCTGATTGGCCATGGTCCTGATGCACAGCAGGCAGCTGAGGAGTCACCCCTCACCACATGGTAAGCACTCACTTTACAGTTGCATATTCATTCATTCACTCATTCATTCATTCATTCATTCATTCATTCATTCATTCATTCATTTTTTGGGATCTTGGGGCGAACCATGACCATTGGGCCGGTTGTCTGAAAGTGTCAAACAAAATATCCAGCTGTTCCAAAGCACTTTTGAAGATGTAATGTTCACAGCTGATGCACTCTAAGCTGAACTAAAGGTTACGCTCAGATTGTGCTGCCACCAGGGTGTTCCTATGCTCAAAACGATCCTTCAAAAACCTAGCTTTGACTTTGGGATCATGTACAGTAACAAAAGAAGACAGTCTAGGGGCTGGGCCCCAAAACATGTTTGTGAATCTGTTCCTGATGGCAGAATACGCAGGGCAATCAAACACAAAATGATGTGCATCCTCTGCTGAACCACAAGCGCAGAAAACACAATGACGTTGCTCCCTAGGCACCTGCTGTGCCAAAGGCAAATACCTACCAGTATCTGCATGAAGATTATGTGTCTGTCTCCCCTGGGATTCTTCCCCACTCATAATGTTTGTATCCTTGCTCCTTGGTCGACGTGTTGCCAACCAAAACACAATTGCATCATTGTGAACACCTAGATTGGCGACAACTGTACACACCCTACATCTAGTTGTAATACTGACACTAACAATGACAGTAACAATAGCAGTACCAGTGAGCATTATGAAATATCAATCATCACAATCAATCAAACAAAATGGAGATCAGATGTGTGCGACACAAGTCAGCTCCCTGCGAAACAGTTTTGCTCAGAGCGTCACAAATGTGATTTTTCATCTCTCAGCTGTGAGCATCAGACAATGCAACGTCATCCAACACGAACCTAGGTTTAGCACAACAGCTTTGGTACACATCTGTAGCAAGCTTGTTGACTCTTTGCACACACTGCCCTCTCATGCTTTGTATACACTCATGCACCTGTCCTGGCTTAGCTGTCATTTTGTGGCGTGGTGATGCATCACAGCTGGCATAGTCCTCACACAAATTGTAATTGTGTCCAGTTTCTCTTCAGCAAAGTCAAAAGATGAAACCCCTGGGTCTCAGGTGAACATGAAATTCAAGATTAGTGTCACCAGCGTTTGTTCTCACCACCCCAGCCCTTGTGTTCAATTTGGGCTGCAAGTCAACTGTCCAAATTGCTCTTCCTGTGCTGCAGGCCTAGCATGAGCAGCAAGGCAGACTTGGTGTCAGACACTGAGCTGGTGCCTGCACAGTCCCTCCCCAATGGTCTGTCCGACCCTATGACAGATGCCAAGCAGGACAGCACGCCCCTGGTAGATGTTGCAGCTGTCCCCAAGGCGCCTATGCTGGTCAGCAACAACAACCAAAGCCTTCATAGTATGCCTTACTTGGACACAGCAGCTCCCCTCGAAGGTGCATCTGCAACCACTCAGTCTGCACCTATCAGCCCAGTGTCTAATGACAAGGTAGTGAACAGCCACTCAGCTGTGGCTACCAAGGTGGAGCTGCTGCCTCTACAAAAAGTGCAGGCAGACAACTGCAGCGCTTCAGATGCAAGTGTTCCTGCAGTTACTGACTGCGGTGCAGTAGAGCAAGTGGGCAAGCCTGATGCAGCTGCCGTCTTAAAGCTTCTCAAAGTGGACACAGCCGCAATGGCTGGTATGTCAGCACAATCACTAGCAACAAGCGCTGCAGAGGACAGCGCTTTGTCCCCTCAACAAATATCTCACACAGTCTCAAGGGATGTAACAGACACCAATGAGACCACAGAGGGCACGGGCGGAGATGAGCCCACTACAACACCACAAAGCAATATAGAGGCCACGGGCGGAGTAGTGCCCATTACAACACCAGCAGCAGAGGTGCAGCAAGCAGCACAGCAACAGGTGCTCTTGGCACACCCTGCTTCAGCTGGCATACTAGATGCAATATCAGACATGCCGTCATACAATGGCAACAAGCGGCAGGATGCCCGCTTCCTGAGTGCGCAGCCCATTCAGCTGTCAGGACCAGTTTTGTCAGCCAACACATCTGCAGCTGACAGCCTGGTAGATGCTGCCCTCAAAGAAAACTCCATTACAGCAAAGCCATCCCGGAAGGAGATAGCTGAAAGGCCCATTGCTGGGGACCTAAGCTCTCCAGATTTAGAGGTAATTATGGGGCCTGAACACCTGATTCCAGGCAGGGTCACAGACCCTAAGAGCTTCCTAGCTCAACCAGATGATATGATGACCTCAGTGCTGCCACCATCAGCAGCCACTCCCTCTTTGTTGAAACATGCTGTAATCTCACCGCTGCCACATCCATCAGCCACTCCCTTGTCGGGGGCCTCTGCATTGATGCCTGGAAGTGCTGATGCTGGCACACAGCAGCCCACAGACTTGGACGAGGAGGGTCTGCATGCCATGCCTGGCAGGTAAGCACATAACCAATCTGCTGTGCTCAGGTTTTGCTTATTGCAGCATGTGGTAAGCTTGCCTTCCTTGCATGATGTGCTGTTAGTCTTAGGTGCACACCTGACCATGCTACTTGTGATGTTGTGCCTCATGCTCTTGTTTTGTAGATGTGTCAAGGCTTACTACTTCATGAGGTTGGTACAAAACCAATTGAAATGAAGTTTGACATATACACATTCACAGCATGCATTGTGGGACAAGCACCTGCAGTATTTTGCCTCGGTCTTTCAAATGGCTGAAGAACCTTGCAGGCCAACCGGTCAAATGCACTTGGTACAAACTTTTTGTATTGGTATTGCAGTGAGGAGTCATTGGGCGGTGCGCCTGATCATGGGCTGGGCGCCAAACAAGCGCTGAACAGCAACACAGCGCCCATTTCAGACAGAAACACCTCTGACGAGAAGGGCCGTGTGTCAGAGTTCAGCAAGTGAGTGTCCTGTCCTGTTCTGCCAAGCACAGTATGGTGTACTGCATGTGATACCCCTTGTCAACCTGTGTATGCAAAGCCTATCCGCCACAGATCACATTGCAGTGTCTCAAGGCAACTGTATGAACAGGGTGTTGCATTGTTGCTTTGTGGCTGCACCTTGAATACTTCACACTGCCCATATGTGCCGCAAGCACGGCTTCACGTCAAAAGCAATAATGATAATAACAACAATAATACTAACAACAATTTTGATATTGATATTAATATAATGTAATACAATATAACACAATTTAACTTAAATATAATATAATATAATATAATTCAATACAATATGATATGATATAATACAATATAAGTAACATAGCTATGAAAGCATTCATAGTAAGAACAAACTCGCTTTCCAGCTCATGATGAGCTAGGTACGTGCGGGACAAGTCTTGTCTCTCCAAAGCAGTTTGTCTTGCGCATCATGTCAGCAGCTCTTGATGGAGCACTTGTGGTGTTGCAGTGAAGAGTTGCTGGGAGCTGTTTGGGGCATCAACAACCCCCAAAGTAGTGACTCCATCAGCATGGCCAATGAGGCAATAGCTGCTGTAGACCAGGCTCACTCAGACGCTATGTCTGTGGAACCATTGTCACCAATGGTCAGCGATGCAGCAGTGCCTGAGGATGAACACCAAGCCCTGCAGACGCCAACCCCTCATCTTGTGGACACTAGCTGCTTGGCAAACAAGCAGCAGACATACAGCTTGGAAAAGGAGGAGACATTACCTGCCATGACGCAGCCTACTGGCCTTGCCCTGGGCAATCCACAGCTGCCCAGACCAGATATATTAAACACAAGTGCTGCAGCCAGTCTCAGCACATCTGCAAGCAGCGTCACTGCTGCCAACACAGACAGTGGTATTACCCCTACTGCAAGTGTGCCCACAGCCATCACTCAGCCCTTGGCCAATTCAGGCTCTACCATGCCTGCAATGTCCAGGGCAGCTGCAAGCCCAACACCCCCACACGCCAAAAGCCCTGCAGTGCCTTCAAGGCAGCCAGCCGCTCTAGCCAGGAGCCCTGCAGTGCCTTCAAGGCATGCTGCTCCAGCCTCAACTGGGGCCGTGCGTGGGCAGCAGGCTTCCAGGCGGCCAGGCCCTGCTCACTGCGATGCAGATGAGTTGTGGGCAGCCTGGCACTGGGGCAACGGGGCCCTTCATGGGGCATCAGCCCCCAATATGGCACATTGTGCGTCCCACCCCCCTCACCCACCCAAGAAGCGGTAAGCTGCTGCCTGAGGCTGCTTCTGGTTGCAGTTGATGCGCAGGTGCTGGGTCTTGATCTGAATTTTGTGCAACATTGTCCAAACACTTGCTTCATGCGTTTGGGGCTGTAGGATCACATGGCAAGCACAATCAATAATGTTGCTCAATATATATTGGCACTGGCAAGTTTAGAAGTTGCAGTTTTGTACAGTGCTCTCAGTGCTGCATTCTGTTGCATACTGCAGTGAGTACAGCCATGCACAGGCATCAAACCACAGCAAAGCAATCACTTCACAGAGTGGGATTGGCTGCCATGGCCCATGCCAGCTGTGAGAATGCCTACAGCCATAGCTACACATTTGACACAAACCATGCCAAGACTGATGGGAGCAGGATGTGGGTTCTGAGGGCAAGACGTTGCATGTGCAGGGGCTTTTGGGGCAAGGTGTGGAAGGGGGCCAGAGATGGGGCAAAGGGCATTGCCACTGGCACCAAGGATGCTGCGTGCGCACTTGGCGCAGCGTTTGACCATACTGCACGCAACCACCCATACCCCTGCCTGGCAGCCGCTGGGGTGGCAGCAGGGGTGGGATTGGCAGCCATGCACAGGGGTCAGGGTGGCAGGGGGTGACCCCTCGCCACCACCACTGAGAGCCCCCAGAGACAGCAGCAGGCCTGGTCCCCCTGCTGCTGAGGGCCGCCCAATGGACCCTCCCCCCTCCTGTATCCCCTCAAGGTTGGTTTTGACTGATCTGACTGTATTTACACGTGACGTATTGCCTCATTGCCATGCTACGCTGCAAAACATTTCAGCTTATGTCACAGCCGCTGGCTGGCATGGGTTATCATGCTGGCAACCAGTCGCATACAAGATGCATTTGCTGTATGGAAATTTGTTTGTTGAAGCTGAGTGTTTTCATCATCACTGTCTATATGACTGCTAGTGAGACTACTGTATATATGACTGTTAGTGGGACTCAGCAAGTGTCAGTTTGGGCCCAAGCTGGAGGACACGGCAGGGAAGACCAAGTGTTGCTCATCTTCTGGATTTGCCATGGAATTCTGCACTTTGCACTTTACATTCTGCACCTCTCATTCTGGCTCTGCTGCATGACACTTCCCTGACAATCTTCTTCTCTCGTGCAGGCTGATTTCAAACAGGCAAAGCACAAGGGCAGCCGCGCAGTCTCAGCACAGCAGCGCGCCCACATCATCAAAGCCTGAGCCAGGGGTTATGCAGGAGAGCTGGGGGTTATGCAGGAGAGCTGGTAGCAAGGGTAGCATTGCTGCACCAGGATTTGTCAGCGGCAGCACCCAGACCAGTCACAGTCTCAGCCCAGTGCTGCAGATTGAGGGCAACAGCAGCGCCCGTATCGACATAGCAGGAAGATGCCAGTGTGGCAGCGCAGCAATACCAGCAGCAGCGCCCCGAAACTGCCTACATGTTTGCACTCAGCTTGAGTGTTAACATCTGGCCCCACTGCCAGAGTTCTGACAGCCGCAAGGCTACTTTTGATTCTTGTTGTGCTCTGAAAGCTTCACATGTTGGTCAAGTGTTATCGCTTGCAAGTTCCTTCATTGATTGGTGTTATTGCTTGTTTACTGCTTTGAGGTCAGCCAGCTTGGCTCACGGACTTTTAGTTAGTTTGCTGTGTAGCCACATATCACCATTTATTTGCAGAAACAACATTTGAGGAAAAACTTTTTTTTGGAAATTTCTTTCTCTGTACCAGTTTGGGCGTTTATCCCTTATCCTTGATACATTGGATCTCAGATACACTTTCCCAAGGATACACTGATTTGCAGAGCTTGGTAGAGTGCCTGGATCATAGGGGTATTGCATCGGATACAGTATGCAGTCAAGCAAGGTTGGGTTAGGCTGTGCAATGCATTGAAATGCATCTCGGAGGCTGTTAGTTACAATCAAGGAGAATAATGTCGCTGACAGAGAAGCTGCTGTGACAATAATGACGGTTAGGGCGAGTGCAAGCACAATGCATGTAGAGCTGATATTGGAAGTTGTGTCAGTGATTATACCTATATGATAATCAGAAGAATACTGAATGTTGGGCGTTTGTCCCTTATCTTTATCTAGACAGGCATTGTGTAAGGACACACTGGAGGCATGTCACCCTCCAGCCATGTTCACAGCAAATTTCAGCAGCACATCGATGTGATATCTTGGTCTTCAGCATGCTGATACAAACAGCATGTTGACCAAAGCACTGATAGTGCGCAGCATATGCATCTTGTCAGCTGACCCAAACTCCACAAAAAGCAAGTCTAGCTTGAACAGCTGAGGGTCTAGTGGCAGACAAAGAACTCAGCAAATGCAATTTCGTTTGCTGGATTATGCACTTACATACTGTTTGTTAATGTATCTTGGTTCAAGGAGTGCCTTGCTACGCTTGTACATCCTCTAAAAGAGCTTTCATATGAACTCCACACGCGAGAGACATGATGTTTCTTTTCAAAAACCAATCAAGCCCTACTGAGCAAGCAAAGTGCCTCTTTGACAGTTTGGCGCATGCCAGCGTTTGTCTGAGCAAGGTTGCCGTCAATACTACCTGCACCACGTTTTCTGACAAAGAAACTTCAGTCTTGTAGTGTGAGAGTCCATCAGTGTCTTTGCAAGCTTCATCTGCATGTTTGGCTGAAAAGATCTGCGCAAGACATGTACAGCTGTTCTGCAGCAGAAGCTCCAGCCAATCAAATCTTGAGGTTGCTGCTTTTGCAGCCGCTCAGACTTCCACAGCCATAGCCTGCAGCTACACAGGCTGCTGGCGGCTACAGAGTCTGCTTGGAAGCCATTGCTGATCTGCGCTGTCTTCAACACGCTATGTAGGCTGTATCACCCAACACAGTCCAAAAAAGGTGATGGAGCGCCATGATGGCAGTCGTTGAATATGCTGGCCATAGAATCTTCAGTAGTGTCAGTACTGTCTACAAGATATCACATGCAATCACCCAACAGTCCACCATAGTATTTGACAAATTGCTGTTGTACTTGTCACCAACAAAACTTGAGGTGAAAGTATATGCCGCTACAAATCCAAAAGGTTTCATAATTGATGCGGGACAGCATACACTATCATGTTCATGCTCGCATCACATCCTAGCAGAGCTGTGTGTCTTCATGTCTGAAAACTTTACTCATGTATAGTTCAAAGCAAAGCAACACTTATGAATTTCTGATCTAAGGGCAACAGGCAGTAACAGTATACTAGTATCTTTGCAGCAAGCAGGATGAAACTTCACCCTGAACAATGGCCAAGACTTTGCTATTCAAAGCACTGAATAGTCTATGCAAAGCCAGGATAATATGAAAGAAGTAACTTCAAACATCAGACCAGCAAAGTATGCATATGGTGCATGGCTTGCACTATGAGGCGTGTGCAGCAGGCAACACGGCATCCAGCAGGTGTTGCAGGTCTTGCTGCCCAAAAGCTTCCTGCTTGGCAACTTGCTGGCCTGCCAGGCCCTGCTCAGATAGATGACTCACTCCTGCCAGCTCCATGAGAGGCTGCCGCCGCTCCTGTGCCTCCATCACTGCTTCCTGTTCACATCATACTGTTTGAGATGATTGCACAAGCAGTGTACGCATAGCGCATAGTGTATTCCCATGCAATAGCTCTATGCTCCAGGCATTGTACCAAGCTCTGCAGTTCAGTGTATCCTAAGGGAGGTGTATCTGAGATCCAATCTGGCAAAGGAGGCAGTGTTCGAAAAACAATGGAAGAGCAAAGAGAACACAAGACCTGAGCAGCTGCCCAAGACTGTTAGCCACAAGTGCCATATGCAGTATGCCAACGGCACCAGTGTGACCAGGCAGGATCGATGTATGGGACTTGTAAAGACTGTCAGACCAGTCCACCCAGAACTCTGTGACATCACTGGGCTGAGGTGCAATAGTTGAGCATTTGTTAGGCAACACTGATGAGGTAACATTTGTCAGGCAATATATGTTGGACAACATTCTTTGGACATGTTAAGGCCTCCAAGATGGAGGTGAGAGACAACAAAGCAGCCTGTGTGTGAGGGTACAAGCAGAGCATGCAAGTGGAGAGGGGTGACCTCGACAGTGGAGTGCATGATGAGGCGGGTGACGTGGACGGGGCGGGTCTGGCCCATGCGGTGCGCCCGCCCCACGGCCTGCTGCAGGATGGCAGGGTCCATGCTGGGCTCCAGCAGAAACACATGGTTGGCTGTACGCAAGCAAACAATGTTCTGGCAGGCAAACCTGATTGGCTGCATGCAAGCACACAATGTTCCAGCAAGACAATCTGATTAGCTGTATGCAAGCAGACAAGCAAACAATGATGCAGCAGCAGCTTTTGCTGGATTTGCTTGGCTTTGGTAAAGTTGACTTGATTTATTGGTAAAGCCCTGTAGATGCAACTCCCTGCCTACATGTCAGGGGCATGGGCGTCCCATACCATTCCATGACACAATTACAATGGGCCAAACCAGTTAGTGTGGGCAGCAGCAGCGCTCATGGACTGCTGAACACCAACTGGTTTAGCACTCCATGAACGCTGCTGCTGACCACACGCACTGGTTTGGCTACACCAGTATGCCACAGCACTCAGTGAAATGCACACACGTACGACACATGAGCCCACAAGGGCAGTCTGCAACATGTAAAGACAAGCCACATAGCACTAGAGAGCCCAATCTTCCCAATGTGGTCAGTGCCAATTCAGCATGGCTGACCAATGGCATGGCTGATCAATTTCTGCAATGCATTATGTGTAGCAAAGATACCAGCTAGGGGTCTTGTAGGGAGCAGAAGGCGTACCTCTGTTGAGGGTGAGGCCTGATGCGCCCACCTTGTGGGGCAACAGGAACACTCTCACCTCCTCCTTGGTCTCAAACTCCCTGATGGCTGCACTAGCCTGCAAGTCAAGTTCAAGTGCTCAGAGAGTCAAGACCCTGACACCTGGCTGAAGCAGGTGAGAGGGCATTGAGGGGTCTGATGTGGGTCTGAGAGGGTGCCTGAGGGTTTTTCAACAGCCCTGAGTCAACTTGAAAGTGCCCTGGGCCAGCTGCCCTGCTTGCAATGGCCCTTAGGCTACTGTGAGTGACGCAAAGACTCAAGACCCTGAGATCTGGCTGAGTCCACTTTGCAACAGTCAGATACTGCGCACCCATGGTACTAAACCCACTCAATACAGTACATCACAGCATGCACACGCAGCAGGCAAAGCACTTGGCCAAAGCAGATATACGGGAGCGTATCTCATTTGGTACTGATGTGTGACCAGAATATTACCTTGGATCCTCCTTTGAGTTCAACCCAGGAGATGTTGTTCACATTCAGGGCTTTGCCGACCAGCTTGAGGGCATCTGGGTACTGACTGAACACCAGGCTCTTCTCCTCAGGGGCCACCTGGCGCAGCCTCACAATGCGCCTGATCAGCCCCTCAATCTTGCTCATCCAATTGCCCACCACCTTGATCTGCAGAGAGGCATGATTTGGTTGCGCCCCTGTCTTGTGACATTCCCTCTCACTTCTCACCAGGCAGGCAGAAATGCAATGCTACTGACAGACAGACAGACACCCAGGCAGACATCCAGGCAGGCCAGCAGACAGGCCAGCAATGAGACACAGAGACAGACAGACAGACAGACAGACAGACAGACATCCATCCCCAGGCAGTCAAGGCTCATGAGCAGGCATTGGCAGGTCTGTGACTAACGATGAGCAGACAGCCTCAAGCAGCCTTGCTGCAATGTTGGGGAGTCACCTGAGCGTGCTGAGCATCCTCCTTGTGGGTCTGCGTCTGAGCAGAGCTGAGGGGCACCCGGAAAGTGCTGCTGATCCTGGTACGGCACTCAGGGCACCTGGGGTACGCCACAGCCCTGATGGCCGCCGTGCAGTTCTCACAGTAGTAGTGGCCGCAAGGCTGCAGCACTATGATGAGCTGCCGGATGGGGCACAGACACACATTGCACATCTGGGAGCTGCTGCTGTCATCATCAGGAGTTGTTGCCCTGGTTGGTGCTTCTCTCACAGCTTCTGTAGCAGTGGCAGCAGCAGCTTCCTTGCCAGCTGCAGCATGACTGGCCTGCATGACTTGGTCATCATGCATGGCCTCATCAGCAGCTGGGGCAGAAGCTGAAGCATGCTGACTCAGCACTGGCTCTTGACCGTGGTTACCAATACAACTGAGGTCACCTTCCCAGACAGCTGCGCCTCTGTCATGTGGACCCAGTCCAGCCATGTGTGCATGTCCAGAAGAAGAAGCCAAGTCGATGACATCATGCTGAATGGCCTGTGTGGTGACAGGCAGGGTAGAAGAGGAAGTATGGGCCCAGGGGCCAATAGCTAGGGCCATCCCAGCTGGGGCTCGTACGCCATCTGCCCATGTCAGGCCAATTGGCCTCCTATTGCACTGCTGTAAAACATCTTCTTGATGGCATTCATTTGGTGCGCTCAAGCCAGATGCGGGCCGGCTGCTGTGCTGCTGTGCGACTGAATTCTCATTGACAGCAGGAGGAGCTTCCCAAAAGGAACTTGTGGTGGTGTGCTGCTCCGCGTGCTGACTCTCCTGCCTGACTTGCGTACTGGTACCAGCTTCTTGCATAGTGACATGGCCATCAGAAGCAGCAGTGCCATGTGTGTCTGCTGTTACTCTGCCATCTGACGTAAGACTGACGCTTGACACGGCAGCTGCATCACTGGTAGCAGCATCAGCTTTGCCTGTACCATGCGTTGAGTGGTCAAGACCATTGGCATTGGGGTCGGAGGTTGTGGCAGGGGGGCTGGCAGGGGGGGTGACAGCAGGGGTGGTGGGGGGAGTGACAACCCAAGACTCTATCAGTTGATCAGCGGGTGGCGGTGACACGGAAGCCCGCGGCGTATGGTTTGGGAAAGATGTGAGCGAGGGTGCAGCGCTGTGCAGCCGCCCTGAACTACCAGCGGCATGCTCATGCAAGGGCTGGGCCGTACCAGCCCCAGCATCATCCAAGGGCTGGTCTGGGCTGGAGCCAGGGCTGTGTGTGGGCGGCCTAGCATTGGCCTTTGGGTTGTTGATCTCCTCAACTTTGTTGGCAAAGAAGCGTTTGCGGGCATGCAGCTTCTCACAGACGTTCATGAGGTGAGCCACTTCTGACTGGAGGGCTTTGGGCTCTTTCCCTTCAGCAGCCCTGAGGGGCCCTTCCCCAATGCGGGCCTGGGCTGCTGTCATCACCTCTGCCTCTACTGAGTCCTGCAGCGGGCTCCCACATTGTGAGTGAAGAATCACAGCTCAAGACTCAAAGCTCAGCATGCACAGCTCAGGATTTGCAGATGATAACCCAAGAATTCCCACACAAAGAGCACACGTGATCAAGACACTGCCACAACATCTGAACATAGAGCTGTGGTTCACATCACTGTTTCAAATACAAAAGCTTTCACAGTCATGGCTGCAACTGAAGACAGCCATTTTGGATTTTGGAGCTCACCGCTTCAAACTGTGCCAACTCTTGGCGCACTTCCTGGGTATGCACCTCCCTGAGAGCCCTGGCCAGCTCCAACTGCCCTCTGACCCCTGCCAGCCCTGCTGCACAGGCCTCCAGGCTGTACCCTGCAACTGACCCATGCTCCCCCCACTCCTCAGCCTGCTTCTGGAACTTGGTCAGCTGCTTCTCAATGGCTCTGATTGTCTTCTTCAGAGCCGCCTGTCACCACACACAGCTTTGCTTCAATGTGATGGTCTGCTTGCTGAGGTGTGTCATATCACAGTCAACCTGGTCAACTGTTTGCTGCCATCACCAAGAAGAGAGACCATATATGCCATTATGCTGCATGCATGCCATAATATGCTGGTGGGTGACACCAGATGTGGATGGATAAAAAGTACACTGGAAGGTGCCTTTTGGCCTTACTGATCAACATGGCACAGTGTCGCTACAGCTGAAGAACCAGGTGCACAATGCCCAGGTGTCAGCATGAGTTTGAATCATCCTTGTGGAAGAACCTGACATGCAAAGGCCGTGGAGATCCTGACAAGCCTGGAAAGCTTGCACAGCAGGACTAGATCAGCTGAGAAGCTGTGCACTGAAGCAGGACCTGAGACATGACAGACAATGGCAGCAAGGTTAGGGGCATGCCTGAGTAGGAAGCAGGCCAGTTTGGGAGGCATGCAGCGCAGCAGCAGAGGGCATGAGGGCTGGTGAGTGAGGCATGCACAGGGCCCTCCAGGGCAGTGCCCTATCCGGCAGCTGCTGCAGGAAAGGGGGTGGCCCCAGGGGTTGCCTCTCATCTGGGGGACCTGCAGCAAGGCCAGCAGGATCAGCAAACAAGTGTTACAGACTGCTGACATGTTCCCTGTGATGAAGTGGAATGAACAAACACGCTTCTGCGCAGTTCAGAACATCCCAGGGCTTGCTTCTTTGACAGAAACGTAGCCAGGTCACTTTGACTGGCCATGTAGCAGACAAATGAGGATGTGTGACCATACAGGCATGGCAAGGTGAGGACAGACCACAGCTTTTGCTACATGAGTTGGTGTAGCGTGTCGTTGTGTTAACTGATTATGGGCTTGTATATTGTGGTCTCACATGTGGCAACTGTAACACCTGTACAGCCACTAACGCGCTACCTGCTAGCTGATTGTAGAGGGCTTTCAGGCGATGCAGGGCCTGTTGGCTCATAACCTTGCCCACCAGCCCTTCCAGGCCGCTCCTGGTCTCCAGTAACTGCCTCTCCACACCCTGTCACCATTTCACACTGCTCTCACCAGTCACACTTGCAGCGTTTGTGAGCTTGCTGGGAATACACAGCACCCCATCCCATCACAGCATGGGCAGTTGAGCAGCATCAGCAGCAGCATGAGGGGCACCAACTGACAGCATGGCTGGCTTGAGGCCTGCACAGCACAGCACAGCACAGCACAGCACAGCACAGCGCATCACAGCAGCCTTTCTGCAACCCAACAAGGTATGAAGCATAAGTACATGACCAGCAAAAGCAAGCATTCTGTTGACAAGGTCAGGCAAGGGCATGCACCAGCTTGTGTAGGCAGCAACCTGCAGGGCCTTGATGACAATGGGTGCCCATGAGGGTCTGCTGGATCTCCTCAGTGGCCTGAAAGGTGTGCTCCTCCCGGGCCTGTCTCTCCTGGCTTTGGGCCTGCTGGAAAGTGCCCTGCAGCCCCTGCACCCACTCATGCATCCCCACATTCCCCTCAAACCACCCCTGCCTGCAACCCATTGGTTGCTGCTGTCTCACGACTCTGTTCCAGCCTGTTTGTGAGCAATGCATCACCAACATGACATTCAAGCGCAAGTTGTGTGAGCCAAACAATGGAGAGCTGACATCAGAGGCACAAGGGCAAAAAGCATTTTAAATGCTTGCAAGCAATGCACTGGTTGTGTGTGGCCACTTGTGACAGCCTGAGCAGTTCCCAAACACTGCAATCCTCATTCAATGTGAAAATCAGGCCTGAAGAAGGTTAGGGATGAGGTCTGTCGGGCAGAAACAACCAAATTGAGGTTCAGACACCCCTTGAGTGGTGATGGAACTTGGCAAACCTGGCCTGCTCGTGCAAGGTCAACAAAAACAGTCAGCACATGGGTAGTCAGGCTGCAGACCTATCAGCCTCCTGCCAGTGCGCCAGAACCTGAGCCCTCAGCTGGGCTGCCTTGCTGTGAGACTGCGTGCTCTTGGCAGCTGCCTTGGCCAGAGTCTCATCCACCACTTCCCTGACATCCTTCACCTTGGCCTGCACCTCTAGGCGCATGGCTGCTGCCTCTGCAGCATTGCCTAGAGCCTCATACACCTCAGCCATCTGATGTGCTGTGTTGGCCTGCATACACCAACAGGCCAAAGTGAGCAACCTCCTCAAGCAATTGACCAGTTTGCATACTCTGTCTTAGAGGCTCAAAGGGGAAGGCAATCGACCAGTTCACATAGTCTGTCTTGTGGGCTCATAGGAGAAGGCGACAGACAAGAACTGGGACACTGACATACATGAGTTCAAAAGGCTGATTTGGAGTGTGTATGGAAGAACATATGCACCAGTCAGGCTGGAAATTGGGTTTCTGTCTGGATTGTACTTCAGTACAGCATTGCTGAGGGCCTTGCAGGTCTGCAACGTAGCAAGTGTCTGTCAACAAGAGCACATGAGACAACCAACCAAGATGTTGATTTGCCTAGCCCACCAGGACTAGGCTAATGCACACTGGGTGCAGGTGCAGACACCTGTTGACCGCTTTTGGTGCAGCCAAATTGAGCATCAATAACAACATCAGTAGGCAGAATGAATAACAGCTTTGCGTCACAATGAGTTGCCAGCAGAGCAGAAATGCTGCTGTATGAGAAGATACTGCGGCAATGGTGAAAGCCGGTCCTCCAGAAGTACAGAAAGAGACTTGCAAGGAGGCAGCTACTCTCACCTGCATGAAGCGCCAAGCTTTGATGGTTGCATCGGCTCCAACAATGGTGTTGTCCAGTTCCTGAACCCCTTCTTCCCCATTCAGAGCCTCAATGCCAGACTCCCCCACAGCCTGACTGCGCTGCAGCAGATGCAGGGCCTCTGACAGCAGCCCTGCCCTGGCGTCCTCACTAGGAGGGGCTGTTGTGCTCCTGCGCCGCTTCTTGGACGTAGGACTGGTACTGTTGGAACCTGTAGGCACACTGTCCATTGGCAACTTGTCATATGTGGATGGACCTCAAGCAAGACAGTTCTACAGATTTAAGTACAGGTTAGCGCTTGCACTGTGCGTTGCATGAGTGTCGCAGGCTCAAATTGTAGCTGATTTGCTGCAAAGAAAGGACTTTCAAGACGAAATGGCCTGTATTTGCCTGGAAAAGCGAGCAACCAAGCAGCAGCTGCACCGCTCAAGGAGGCAATGCTCATTTTGGCAGCCTAAAACACCTTTGGCCCTTGCAAACACAGCGCCTGTGACTTCAGACAGCTCTTTTCAATCCTGAATCGTCTGTTTTGCAAACTCGTCATCCCTACACTGGAAATCCAAAATCACAAGCATCTGGGGACAGTAAAAACGCGTTTCTGCATTGTGATGCAGATGTTTTAGAGCCAGAATGTCACCTGCACTCAGCCTGCGTTTGCCTCTGACCATGCTATCCGACATGGCAGGCTCATCTGGTGAATCTGCAGCAGAGGCAGCCTGTTTGCCTTTCCCACTGCCTGTCCCATCGAAACCAGCCGCATCAGGCCCTTCGAAGCCAGAGCCAGAGCCCTCAAGGCAGTCGAGGTGAGCCTCTAGGATGAGCAGGTGTGCCTGGGCATTCAGGTGGGCACACAGGTCGCGCTCCTCGGCCTGTAGCTCAGCTTGTACACCCTCCAGGAGCCTTTGCATGATCTGGCCCATACTCAAGGCACCTCCCTGTACAGGTCACCGACAATGGCTTTTGGTGCCCACAGAGACAAAGGGATAGCATTGAAAGCCATTTGAAACACGAAAAAGACGCTGAAGCTGGATCTAGGTGGTGATTGGGCTTTGACTGATCTCAGCACAGACAACAGCCCGTGGCAAGCTGATGTGCTGCTTGAAGCCCAGCATATCCTGTGCAAACTCTCATGGATGGCCATGGAGAATTGATGTTCTGCAGGAATCTGCCCAGTGGCCTTGACTCAAGCTTCACATGTCACAATCCACAGACAAGGTATACAACACATACTATGTCAGTGCAGCGTGCAAATGCCAATCTCAATAAAGCTGCAGATCTGAACTAGAGGCTTCTTTGTCAGTCTTGTACAAGATGCTGATGCAAGCTGCAGGCAGGTCTAGCCCCCCACGATGCACAGAACAGGAGACACCTTTCTGGGATGCTGCTCAAAAGGGCAAAGCAGCAGCGGGAGCTATCTCACCGAGTCAAGCTGCAGTTCAGCAGAGAGGTTGCGCCAGTAGGCGGTCATCTGGGGGTGGATGCAGGCCAGCCTGAGCTGCCTCACCTCCCTCTCCGCCCCCTCAAACAGCTTGCGAGCCTGGCTGGCTGCTGACACCCGCCGCCTCTCTGCACAACAAGCACAGAACAATCATGCCTTTTGGCATTGATTGAAGAAAGCCTGGCTGGCTGCTGAAATCCGCCGCCGCTCTGCACAACAAGAAAAGGACAATTATGCCTTTTGGCATTGATTGAAGAAAGCCTGGCTGGCTGCTGAAACCCGCCGCCGCTCTGCACAGCAAGCAAAGACAGCCAAGACTAGCGCCTTTTGGCATTGATTGAAGAAAGCTTGAGGGTGAGTTGTATTGGGGTTCCCTGTGGGGGCTTTGCACAACGGCAGCATTGACTTTGCCATGAGTGGTGTTGCCCAGAAGCAGTTGCACAGAAGGTGGGGCTGGTCCATATGGAGTTTGAGTGGGAGGAAGCGTGGAGCTTGTTGCAGAAGCACCCAGGCAAGTCAGAGAAATGAGCTGTTGCAGACACAGAGAAGGTGTCGCGAAGGCATTGAAGCCAATGTGTACACAAGCTTAAGCCCAAACTAGCTGACTCGGTGGCTGATCTGGCATGGCACAGCACAGTATATCGCAGCACAACACAGCACAGCACAGCACGGCAGGGCACAGAACATCACAGCATTCTTCATGTTTGGAAGTCTGCACCTGATGACACGCATGTGATGCACCAGGAGTTCAATTGCGCACTTACCTGACTGGTTGGGGCTTGCAGTTGATGGGCCAGCTGGGTCAGCATTGGATTGGTGTTCGTGATGGTGCAGGGCGTCTCGGGCCTCGCGAGTCTTCTCCAGGATGTGAGAGTAGAAGGTGTGCTCAGCGGGGGTGAAGTGCAGGCGGATGAGGGTGAGGGTGCGGGGGGGTAGCTCCAGGCCTAGGCCTGCGCTGCTGCGCTTGCTGTTGCGCCACATGATTGGCCTCAGCACCCTTGCTAGTTGGGCTGCTGACCCCTTCTCACCTGCACGTTGGATAAGCGGTCCTATGTGATGAGCTGGTGGCTCAGAATGGATTTCTAATGGAGTGTACGTCTGATGCTCACCATGTGATTGCCATGATGCTTTAGGGCCATCTGATAGGGCATGAGTTGTGCTAAGTGTGTGTTTGACATGATGTCAAGTGCTGGGTGCACATGCATGAACGAGACCAAATCAAGTAAAGCTGAAAACATCATGTCAAATTTAACAGGTTCAGCTAAACTCTGTGCTGTAGGAAGGGTTTTCCTGGCCCATCCCTCATGGGAGCTGGTCAGATTATGCATACTTGTGCATAGAGTGACGTGATGCACAAGGCAACGGTAGGCCATGCGTGGAACGCCTTCTCAACATGTCTGACAAGTCACAACTGGCTCCACACCCAAGACTGTACAGTATCAAATGAACAGAAGAGCAGCTGTGCTGGTTCCAAGGCATTGCTTATCATATGCAATCATGCTGAACTCAACACATGCATGATGCGTTACCTGTGAGGTATGGGTTGGCCACGCACCACTTCCACTTGAGGGGGTCACAGAAAGGGTCATGGTGCAGCACCTTCAACAGCCCCTGGATGTCGTCCAGACCCCCTGGCCCAATGGGGGTGCCGGTGACGGCCAGCGGCGGGTGCTATGAAGGCGGCCTGCCATGACAGCTACACTGCTAAGGCCTGTTCCCACCATCTGTGCCTCGTCTAGCACCACCCTCCACCAACTGCACCACCACAGGGCTGCCAAGTGTTGTTCAGCTGCTTTGAGCATCTCTTTTGGCCAGAATAAAAATGATAATGATAATGATAATGATAATGATAATGATAATGATAATGATAATGATAATGATAATGATAATGATAATGATAATAATAATGATAGGGATAATGAAAATGATAACAACAACAACAACAACAATAATAACAATAACAATAACAATAACAATAACAATAACAATAACAATAACAACAACAACAATAACAAGAGCAATAATGATAACAACAACTCTTTTGGGGGAGTGGCGGTCTGTGATCAGTCATCTGTAGCTTGATTCCTTGGCAGTGAGGCTCTGCCAGATGTGAGCCTGCACCAGCCGCATGTACACAACATGCAGAGGGCACAATGCACTGGAAACTATCTCAACAGGGTGACGGTCCCTACTACTCTACAAACACATCCAACAAGCATGACGCAAGATGAATAAAAACAAGTATACCATGTACCAGCACTGTACGTACATGACAAGCCGATCAGTTTCGTCCAGACACAGCATCATGTGAACGTTTCATCACACTGTACAAAGTGTGTGTCAGCACATGCTCACCAGACGGTCAACAGGACACACAGTACAGCTTGCCCTATAGCCAGCAGTGACAGTTGCCTCAGCTCTGGAACATGCAGCAAGCACAACATGTCTCACCTGACGCTCAGCAGAGGCGACTCTGGCACAGCATACTTCTTAGCTCGCCTGAGGCTATGCAGGCGAGCGCCCTCGGGCGAGTAGTGCACTTCCTGCCTCAGGACCTCATAGCTAGTCAGCACCACATCTGCGTCCTGCAGCTGCTGCACTGCGTCTGAAGCCTCCTGCTGGGGGTCAAAGCTGGGCCCAGCCTCCCCTGAGGACACCTGGACCAGCTTCTCCCATTGGTCCTGGGCCCAGGCCATCCGCTGTGGGCAGGCACAGATTGCTGTAAGGGAAAAGTTATTTCAGACTACAATGCACCGTGATCTAGTGAGTGAGGGAACTTCATGGCACTCACTAGGGGGGAAGTGGAGGGATGAGCTTGCCTTCACTTACTTGTAGTCACGAGAACAAGTTGTGTCTTCCACAAAGCTATACACATGTTCTAACCAGTCTGTAGAGTATGTCAAAAACCCATTATCAAAGCCAACACAGCATCAACACACCCAATTTGCCAGCAAAAGGCTGAAGCACTTGCAGCTGCGTCATGGCTGTGTGGACACTGCTCACATATTTGCACGGCGCAGGACATACTTTGCATCTGCAGTGATTGCATCAGTGACCACTATAACACTTACTGCTGCCTTGTTTCTGTTGGGTGGGCTTTTCTTGGTGTGTCTTGAGTCCTCCTGGGCTTGACGGTGCTGCCACTTCAGCCCCTCGTACACCACCACCTTCAGGCTGCCGTGTTTCTCAGCCACCTGCCATCATTTCATTTCATTTTATGACTTACAGTCTGGGGTTTGGAGCCAGTTGTGACTCATCAGACATCCTGGCTTGAAAGCACAGGTGTATGTGGTGTGCGACAAAAGCAAGCTGGTGGGAGTTCTGTTGGAAAAGAGCCTAATGTCCTGTTGTTGGTAGTTTCCATCACATGCGCTGCTCAGCAAAGCTGTCTGAGTACAAGCTGAGCTCTCAAGCTAACAGTTTAGCAGCTGCTCATAGAAGCGTTGAGGGCTTGCATGCAGATGCTTTGACACTGAGCAACAGGCTGTAAGGACAGCTGCAGCTGATAGTCAGAGGCTGAAATGCTGTCTTGTTATGGAGGGCTGCAAGCATGTTGCAAACCAGTGGCATGCAGCAAGAACAGCGAGTGTCGAGTATGCAGAGCAATGCAGGAGGATGCAGAGCAACGCAGAAAATGTCGTGGCCATCTTGCAAGGCTTGTTTGGCAGCACATTGGTGAGCATACTTGTGGATGCAGAAAGCATGGCAAAGGGCACCTCATTGATCCATTGGTCTTTGAGCTGCATGGGACACACAACAAGGTTGCTGCCTGGCACCAGCCCTGCTGGCCTGCTGAGAGCACCAACACCCATGTTCTTTGCCTCTTCTTCCTTCACATGGGTGCCATGTGCACCTGTGACTAGACTGGTAGGCATGCTGCTGGATGCATGCTTCCCGCTGGAAACCCTTTCAGCATTTACATCAGCTTGTGAAGTGAAAATAGCGTCCACATCCATCTCTGTAAGGCCGTCAGATGATGGCTTCTGAGATGCTTGGCTTATGCTGGTACTGGTAAGGTGCTTTAGGCCTTGGGTGGGGGAGGGGGTGGGGCGGGGGCGAGCCACCATGAGGGCATGCATCTCAGCCGTCTTGCCGAGACCCATCTCATCGCCCAGGATGCCCCCTGGCAGGGGAGGGGGTGGAGGAGGAGGGTTCTGGGTCACCTGCCCTGCACACAGGTTGTTCTGGGCTTTAATGGGGCTGTGGCATGGTCCTACATGGTCAATGCTCTGAAGGAATGCTTACACTAGCTAGATTTGGCTGCACCCAGCATCCCAAAACAACTTGGCTGCAGCTCACACTCTCAGAATCCACAACAAGACTCTGGGCTGGTCACCCCCACCTTCATGTCAAAGGATGATGTGCACTAGCCGTGCATCAGCACAGACATACAGGCGCAGCAGCTCTGTCACTGCTGTTGCATTTTTAGATTGGCGCTGGCTAACAGGTTTGGCATGATCATGATCAACAAACAATATGACCTACCTGTGTAGCGGTTTTCAAAGATGTGAAGCCCTGAAGGCAGCGTGACTGGCTGCCAGCAAGGGTGTAGGGCCCCCTCCGTCAACCCAAACATCCCTGCAGCTTCTGAATCTATGCTGTCTTGTTGGGAAGATGATGGGGTGCCATTGCAGTTGGGGCTCCCGCCAGTTCGTTCCCGCCAGCTCATCCATGCTAAAGCATGACGCTGGTAGGCATGCAGAGGGAGCTTCAGACCTGAGTGCATCACAAAGCATCGCAGGCTGATGTTTAAAACTATCTAGCTCCAGTGCCTGATATGGTGTCATTTACAGCCAGAACAGGTTGTCAGTGCAGCAAAAAGTGGATTTCAAGTGCCTGTCTTGGGAGCAAGAAGGTGCAAATGCATTGGCAAGCATTGTCTAGCTTGATGAAGGGTGGGGCTTGACAACAATGCACAGCAGGTAGCAGCAGAGGCATGATCTATCATGGTCACCAAGAGATCATCACATCTTGCATACCAGGGGGTTCAGGAGCTTGGATGGTCCAATCCGAGGGGCACACCATGCCCAGTAGATCATCTCTCAATCGTTCCTTGCGGGCTGACTGTACTGCCTCAGCAACTTCTTCCTGCACCTCTTCCCCATCAATGCTCATGGCATCAAGATCAGCTTCATCTGTCTGACGCTGGCCTGTAGCACCACATCAGACTGTTCATGATGCTCTCCTATGCCATATGCCTATACCCTAAATATGTATATGCTCTCCTGTATCCTATGCCCTGAAATCTAAAGGGATGAGATGATGACTCAGAGGGCTCATTTTGTGCAGACATGGAGGATATGCTTGCTACTGCATCAATCTATTCTTGGTACTGCATCAATCTATTCTTGGTACTGCATCAATCTATTCTTGGTACTGCATCAATCTATTCTTGAGTTGCACAGCATGGCTCAATGCATTTCCCTGGTGACAATGTTACAGCCAAGAATACTTAGATTGCATACATGCTGCTTCTAGAGCTATAGCTCTGTTGCATTGTGCTGAGGCACATGGAACTCTGGCAGAAGAGATATGCAGCAAACAGGTTTTGAGCAAAGTGGGCATACAGCAGGTGGCATGTTGCAATTGGAAGAGTCATGGAACATTCTGCTGGAACACTGCAATAGCACAAGTGGGTGCTGCTACATGTTGTGTGCAATACAGAAACATGCATGCAACTGTGCTGACCTTGTCCTTCCACAGGCTGCTTTGGCACAGCGCCTTCTGACACTGCAGGAGTTCCACTGTTGATGAGGTGATACAGTAACACCTGTGCGGAGCCATCAAACACCTGCAAAGCAGCCTGTGTTGCCGTCATCAGCTTGACTGACACAGCTGTGCATGCAGGCGCCTGTTTGCAGGCGACCAAAACACCATGACACTTGATGCATGTCTATTGAGTATCATATTGACTGCAGACTCTTGGAGGAATGGACCTACCAGCTGAATATTGTGCTTGTTCTCTGTATCTGCCTTCACTGCTTGTGCAAAGAAGCTGGGTAGCAGCAGGACTTTGAAGGCAACTGCAACCTTGTCTGCTTCGCCACAGTCACTGCTGTTTGTGTGTACTTGAAGCACCTGAGGGTCAAACGGCCCGTCAGAAACGAGAAGACTTGCAAAGCCTGCTTTGCTAGCTGCCAGAAATCGAGCAGAACGTCAGCAGATTGCCTGAAGCTGCAGTCGTTTGTCTGCAGCCAAGCTTGCTAACGCCAGCCAGAGGTTGTCTTCAGCTGTTCTTTTCTTGACAAGACCAGGCAGCTCTCGCTTTGCAAGCTGATGCTGTGCCTGCAGAAGCGGTTGGGCATCAGTACAACACAGAAGCTTAGCAAGAAAATAACATGACGCAGGTCCCTTGTCGCGAGACCTTGTAGTCACCTTGAGCAAAGCAGCTTCTCGTTTGTTCACAGCGAGGCTTAGATCCTGTGCATGGAGTATCGGCTGGCATCTGCATCACATACAGCATGGTGATCGGCATGCCATAAGTAAGTGCCGCATCGCCGCAAGATACCAAGTCAAACAGTGATCAGTAACGGGACGTAACGGTAGCACGCAAGTCAGCGTTACATTCAGTGCACACTGCAGCAAACTCCGTGCAGTCGAGCCATGTTGCAAACACTGCGACTCAACACTGGACGCTGGTCCAGGGAATTGCCCAGGACGTACCTGGATCCCTGCACTGCTGTCAACTCCCCTCGCAGCACACCGGCGTCCCAAGACTGTATGTTGCTCATGCCAAGCGTTGCTTCCTAAATTGGCAGGAAGCCACGCTGGCGACGTGCGAGGCTTCCGAAACGGAACACTGTTTGTTCAGAGCTCGCCTTCATGACATGCAGTGCTGCGCTGCATGCAAGAAGTCGCAGTAGAACGTACAGTTTATTATTTCCCCTGCCAAGGGCTAAAGAGACAACGCCCTGTAAAACTTCAAAACGCCCCCCTTGAGTCCAGGTTCCAACTTCTGGCTGCCTGACTCAAGCCGGTGCGCCTACTCGTCGTGCTCTGATGGAAGCAGGGAAGTGAGTGGCGGCACCAGCGCCGCAAGCAGGCATCGCAGCTCTAGCTGTGATGGAAGGAGTCAAGGTACACATGCCGGCACTGAGTGCATGCCGGATCACTCCGTGCCTGAGAAGCCTCTGCTATCATGAGTTTGCTGCTGCCCTTTCAGTCGAAGGCACACGTGTACGTTCAGTGGTAAGGTTTTACCACTTATCGTTCGGTTTGACCGCAGGTCTATGTGCACAACACGGTCCCTCACAGGATCTCACGAAGCAAACAGTGGCAAAGACAGCTTTCTCGGTTGGGAGCAGAGCTGCTGGAGGTCTGAAGTCAAGTCCAGCGAGTATGCTGGGCTCTGATCCACCTCGTCCCAACTCACCTGTGGTATTGCAGAAACCATCCTCAGCAGCAACTCACCTACTCACTAGCAGTTATACAGACTTGCCAGCAGACAGACAGGGCATGCCTCATGCACAAGTTGTCTCCGTAGCCTGGCTGGAAGCCTGCATGTCTGCCCAGACAAGAGTGTCTGAGTCGAGCTATAAACTTGAACCATCAGGTCAGAGTGAATGATCTGAGCCGACCCTGGCTTTCTGCTTATAACTGCTGTAAGCACTTTGTTGATGCTTGCAATGCCACTGCAGGAGCTCAGTCACAGCCAATGCCCTCCTCAAGCAAACAAGTATGTGTAAGGGGCAAGATGAACCTGCTTAGTGTGTTACATCTGTGCCTGCTGAGCCTAACCACATGTACATGCAGGTACAGCCCAGCCTTGAGCTGCAAGCAAAGCATGCTATTCAGCTGATGGATGTCCAAAAGGCAGTGCTATACTTGACTGCAGGAGAGACTGCTCCGCAATGGCTGGCTGTAAAGGTTTGTTTTTCAGCAGTTTTGCAACAATGTCAACAAGGAGCATATAGCATATCCAGCTGATGACACCCTTGCCACAAGTGTCAAGGTTTCTGTATTCCAATGCTTGCACTGACAAGATGACATTGATTGCAGCACAAGGAAGCCATATCATCTGTGGTGGTGTTCATGCTGCCCGGCATAGATCAACACACCTTTTCCAAATTCAAGGTATGGGTCTATGTCTGTGCAAATTCCATGTGAGATTGCTGTGCTGCTTGCAGTCAAAGCGTTGCTCATGTGTCACCTGCACTTCAGCTGAACAAAGGAGCTTGCCGTTCTCAATCAGCTTTTGCGCAGGACAGAATGTGCTGCCCAAGATGACACACTGCCTGGGCCCTCCTGTGCGTCTGACAGCCAAGTACAGCAGCGTCCACCCACGTATGTTTTGTGCTCTAAGCTCGTATGACTGCTGCACACGTTGCACACTGCATCTGGGCCTGCAAAGCTGATGTTGACATTCTCCAGTATCATTCGTTGTACATGCTTGAACGCAGCTGCATATGCGCTTCAGCACAGCACTTGTACACAGATTGTTTCGGCATTGCAGCAAGCGCATTGCAATAGCTTGACTCACACATGCTGAAATGCGGCAGTGCAGACAACCCGATCACTCTTGACGGTTGATCCCTCTGCGCTGACCACCATCAACAAGCGCAAAAGGGATGCAGACACACACTGGGTCAGCAGTCAGGCTGAGGACATGAGCAGCAGCAATAAGCTTGCCAAGACAGTCGTCAACAGTGACATCGCTAGCAGGCACCAACACGAGGGCAGCAAGGAGTGCAAGCCTGCTGTTGCGTCCGCCACAAATGACAGCACTGTCAGTCAGCAAGCTGAAGAAAGCAAAGACAGCAATGCTGCTCCTGCACCAACAGCTGATACAAATGTTTGTGAGCTGGCTGTAACTGCAAGCAGCAAACAGCACACTGGATCAGACGCAGCCAGTACTCTGATTGGTCAGCAGACAGATGACGTCAGGAGAAGTCAGCCTGATGCCCCCCCTGCCAAGAAAGAAACTGTCAGTGATATGCAAGAAGAGAACAATAAGCACACCAGGCTGACTGCTTCATCCTGCCCAAAGGGCACTGCTGTCACTCAGCAAACCCAGGACAGCAAACCATCCATTGCCCACACCACTGGTAACAGCGATACTGGTGCTCAGCAACTCAAGGATGGGGACTTTGCCGTTCAGCCTGCTGTGACCAACGATCTGGTCAGTCAGCAAGCTGAGGCCGATGTTGTCAAGCAAGATGCAAACGCAGTGACGAGTAAGACCGCTGTCTGTGAGCAAGGCAAGAATCTTAGTAATGACAAGTCTACCAGTAGTGCAAGTGATGCTGCTGTCAGGCATGCCACCACAGACAGCAAGCTCGCAAATGCTGGCAGTCATGATACGCTGAGCGCAGCAGTGTCAGCACCAAAGCACTCTTTGAGTCACTACCAGATCAGCCTGATCCAAATGCAAGCTGGTGGATATCCCCTTCCTTTGCAAACCAAAGGTGGCCAGGACGTCCTGCCTGTTGACTTTGTGGCTTCCTACCAAACTGGTAAGCATGCAAGTCTCAAAATTGGATGAATGGCCGTATGCAGGCAGCAGAAGCTTTGATCAAGTCATCAATACAACTTGTCTATCGATTGACTGTCATGTCAGGAGGTGCACCAAGGCAGTGTTGACTGCCTGCTTGTAGGTGAACAGGACAGCCAGCATCAGGTCATTGTGGCAGTGGATTGCGAGATGTGCTATACTAGCAAAGCCTTGGAGTTGACCAGGATCACACTTGTAGGTGGAGATGAGCAGGTATATAAAATTCATCAAAGTTGTGCACCGTGCCAGTCTCAGCTGTGCTGCAGAACAGATTTATCTTGGTTCTTTGAGCAACAGCAGTTGTTTCATCCCCTGTTTTTGTGTTGCTTGCAATGTTATACATGCTGACATACGCTGACGTCACAGCATCTGAAGTGAGAACAGGAATCAGTCTGATGTATTGCGTAGATGTCTGTTAACCAGACAGGTCGACTGTCCTTGAGTGGCACACGTCTGTGTCATGAAAACCTACATGGCTTTGCTTTTAATGGACGCCAAAACGTGTAGTCTTTTCTTGTCAATGAAAAAAGTGCACTGAGCCAAAGTATATCCTGCAGGTCCTTCTAGATGAGCTGGTTTTGCCTGCAGATCCCATTGTCAATTACAACACTGCATTCTCAGGTGAGCTCTCCTGCCTGCTTTTGAGCATATCCAGTGCAACAAAATTTGCACAACTGGATGCTGAGTCAGCATCCAGTTGTGCAATGTTTGGTGCACTAGATAGCATTGCTGAGAGACAGTACATACAATGACTTCGTCATGCAAGGCTTGTGTCTGTCTCTCTGTAATGCCTGGATCGATCAAACTGCATGAGCCTAAGCAATGTGCACTATTTTTGGCAAGCAACAAGACCATCAAGCAGTCATGTACCAGCAGATACATAGCCTATCTTAGGACACTCATGATGCCTCACACAACTGCAGGCATCACTCCACAAATGATGAAAGGAGTAACGGCTACACTCTCACAGATCCAGCAACGTGTGCTGAAGTTTGTTGGTCCAGACACCCTACTGGTTGGTCACTCACTGGAAAACGACCTCAGAGTGCTGAAGTTGGTGCACCTCAAGAATCTGGACACAGCCATCTTGTACCCACATGCCAGGGTAATGCTGCCGCTGCTCTGTAGCACCCACGTCAGCACAATGGATGCATTGTTCTAGTTGAGAATCACCATTGCCCACTATCATCAGCTGGCTGCTGGTTGACAGTAGAGATGGTGCCAACATGGTGGCTGCAAACGGCATACCTGCACATGAAGAGAGTGCTGATCAAAACCAAAGAATGTTGTTTTCCAATAGAATATGTCTTTTGTTTGGTTTTAAAAAATTACCACATTCTGCATGTGTTGATTTCCAGTGGCCTACACAGCAGCACTCCCTGCGCCACTTGGCTGCCATGCACCTGAAGTGGACCATTCAGCAGGGCAGCCACGACTCCAAGATAGATGCAATTGCAGCTCTGCGTCTAGTCAAGCTCAAGCTGCAGCATGGGCCCTTCTTTGGCACGTCCACGGTTCCAGGGGCACATAACCTGATGGACACACTGCATGACAGTGGCAGGTCACACCTTCTCATCTCCTGCTGCACGGCTGCCACAAGTCTAACTTTCTCCACTAAAATGTATGTACTGACAGTAGTATCAGTAGGATTGGGTTTGCTGTGCACCACCAGACTCCCCTCTTTGCAGACCATGTACTGAAGAACCATCTGTCTCCAGGCATCACTCTATTAAGGCGCTGTTCATTGTCTAGGCTCACTTGCCTTGCCTGACAACTTACACCGCGTATACAACCATGAAGTGGCCCTTGGTATGCAGGTCATGCTGCATGCTAGACAGGCCAGATGTGCTTGCTTGGCATGCAACAGCGTCCTGCCAGACACAGGCCTGCCTGTAAGACAATGAGACTGTAGCTGCAGCCTGCGAGTGCCTTCAGCAGGGCACTGTTGATTGCCTTTGGCTGCAGCTGTGGGCTCTAGCAGACCTGTATGAGAACAGGTCACACTCAATTTTATGTGTGCCTCTGTCTCAATGTTTGGTCATTGAGCTCAGCAGGCCCAGCATGCGGCACTATATACATAGTTTACAAACAATCTATGCATACTTTACATGGTGTACCATACATATTACTTTTCTATACATATACTGTACATGAGATTTGATGGCCTCATTCAAAATGTGCACCTCCCTTAGACTGCTCTTGGCTGAGTTGCCTGGGTATGTCATTCATGACTAGACTTCCGCTGCATAGCAAAGCCACTCTGTACAAGCCTCTAGATTGAATGTACCCCAGAGGACATGTTTCCTGCCTGCATCACAGACGCAAGTTACAGCGCTATTTCTTTGCAGGGGTCATCGCAAGCGCAGCAAGCAGAAGTGGCTCTACCCTCCAGGCCAAGACCTTGATCAGGCAGACACAGTCAGCAGGAGTGACTGCTTGAAGCGCCTTGATGCGCAGGTTCACAAGGTCTATAATGCTTTGCGGCCAGGCAGCCTGCTATTGGTGGTCACTGGCCAAGGGGATACCACGCACCAGCGCCACAAGGAGGTGAGTGTACCCTGCTTGTGATTGACAAGCATGTAGTTTGCTAGTTCACCTGGCAATTGGCTGATGACAGCATCATTGGGAAAATACAGCTGCTAGGGTGATTTGTGGTGTACGACTTAATACATGCTTTGTCATAGTGAATGGTGTGCAGCTGTTGTACTTCAGCTGTCACAAATGCCAAGCATGTATGTTTGCAGGAGCGTGCCAAGGAAGCACGGCATGCAAAGCAACTTGCCCTGGCAACCAATCAAACAGTGCAGCCGCATCCTGGTGATGGTGGCAGATGTGATGGCAGCGCCAGCAGTGCTATGTGCTTCTGTATGATCAAATGACACTGGCCTTCGTCTGGGCCAATTTGTGATTGGGACACTGCCAGTTATTCAATGAATCGGCCCAAGCAAGAAATGTATCATCAACTTAAGCGTTGATTCTCATTGACAACAGTGTGACCCCTCATGGTGAAACCTTGAAGTTTTTTGTGGGAAGAATACTGTGAACCAGTGTAGCACAGTTTTGCAGATTGATTGAAAGGGTCATCAAAATCAGGTTTCAGTTTGCCTTGCAGTACAGCGATTGACAGTATGCCTAACGGTATTAGCAATACGCCTTCCTATGTCTGGTTTCTCAGTCACAACACAGATGTCAAAAACATATATTAGTGAAACAAGTCGAGCATTGTCCATACGTGTGGCTGAACAGAACATGTATAATCAGACAGATAAAGCAGGGCAGCTGCTGCAACACGGCAGAAGGAACAAACGTGAATGCATCTCATGATCACCGTGTTTGTCTGTAGATGCCAGACGTTTCCCCAGGCTGTGCACACATGTTCTGGAATTATGCCAAGTGTTGGTTGCTTGCATGAGCTTGCATTAGTCAGTGTTGACTAAGCTCTGTTGCTGTTCTGAGTTTGCTACACCTAATGATACAGCTGGTGCCCACCCGGCGCGTTCGGCAGGCTTGGCTTCCGGTCTGGTACACCGCTCTCAAAAGTGCAAGCGAGCTGCGCCAGTCAGTTTCGCCATTCATTTGAAACGGCTGCAGCTGTGTCGAGCGATCCTCAGAAAGCCTGGCCCCGGTAGCTTCTGCCTTGCAGCGAACAGATGTTCGGCCGACGCACTTCCCGTCAGGCAAGCTGTAATTGTTGCGTGCTAGCATAAGCATGGCTATTTCGCGAAAGGCCTGACAGAAGTTTCCTGCTTGAGCAGTGTCACCTTTTGAGCTCCGCTTAGATTGGCAAACCTTCTGCGTCCTACTGACAATGCAATGGCAGCACATAGAGATGTGTCCACGTAGGGATCAGAGAGTGATGGTCTGGGAGATGGAGTGGACTGGAGCGCAGTGCAAGACTTGGTCACACTTGTGCAAAACAAGCAAACTCTGTCTAAGGACACCTTAGCAGGCATCAAAAAGAGCTTGAAGTCACCATCTAAGAGCCATGTGTGCAAAACACTGACGACGCTGGACTCAATCGCTGCCAACTGCACCCCCAGTATCCGACTACAGCTTGCAGATGCAAAATGGATCGAGATGCTCATCTCTGTATGCTACAAAAACCCAACAGCAGCCTTACCAATCTGCCAGCTATTCAGCAACTGGGTGTGCAGCTATAGCCATGAGCAGCTTGGGCATTCGGCCAACTTTGCTTCTCAAGCTTTGAAGCAGAAGAGTTACGCTATACCGCCACCAGCACCTTTAGCATACCACATGGTGAGCCTTTGATCAAACCTGTATGCGCCTTCCCTCACAAGTACTGAGTGTATTCTTGGCAGTGTCTGACCAGAGACTCACTGCTCACTGCTCAGGCAGAGGTGGCTCAGCAGGGCACTCCTATGATTGGCTTTCAGCGTGGCTTTGATTTCACAACAGTGGATCTCATGCCAGCTGCAGAAAGCTCAGGTCAGTCAATGCTTCCCTGTTTGGGCATTATCCACATTCAACCACCCTATCACAGTCTTGATCTTGGCTGTGTGAGACACTTGACACATGCTTGGCTCGCTAGAGCCAGAAAGCGTTTCAATCTGTGCAACTTCTGACATAGGCTCCTTGGGGTCGCGACATGGGTCTGGGGTCTCTAGGCCTGCTGGGCAATCAGCTCAGCAATCAAGCCAAACGCAGGTACTTGAGCACAGCAAGTTGTTTTGGCACAGATGCTTGGCAATGTAACACATAACAAAGACGCAGCATGACTGTCAAGCATGCTGTTGATCTTTAGTTATGGCTGTCAACAGCGGCAGCTGTGAGATGCTGAAGCATTGCGTCAACACTCAGCTCATCCCAGAAGACCCACACTTGCTCAAAGCTGTCCCGTCAGCTGGGCAGCCCGGCATGATACTTGGCTTCTCAGTAAATTGACGCCGAAAGGCGTAGTCTGTTCTTTTCTGTTCTTTTGTTCTGTCCAGTCACATGCCAACAGACTGTGCTGCATGCTGTGATCCTGCTACAAGTCCCGTTTGCACTGCAGGTTGGCAGCAACACGTCACAAAAGCTTCAGGCAATGCAGCATGGAGTGCATGAGCTGCGTGAGATGACACAGGTGTGCCAGTCCATCATTGACGCTGGCCCAGCAGGCACTGACTCAGATGCCAGTCAGCAGTGTCAGAGAGGGTGGCACATGGCCAAGAAGTGCAGTGGCTGGGCCAATGAGGTTCAGGTGTGCTGCACTGCTGCTCCTGGTCACACTGCTGTGCTGTGCTGTGCTGTGCTGTGCTGTGCTGTGCTGTGCTGTGCTGTGCTGTGCTGTTGGAATCTGTGGTCTTGTTTCACCTGAGCTCTGGTCACACAGCAGGCATGCTAGCCGTCACTCAAGATGCAGCTTAGGCACAAAGCAGCAGCAGCACCCTTGTTCAGCAGGCAGACGTGTTTACAATCTTTGGAGCTAGCAGACTTGTAGCAAGGTTATTCTGTGTAGGGCCGTGAGCAGAGTTGCCTCATCTAGCGCGCATGACTTTTGCAACAGTGATGCGACGCTGCTACATTGATCAAGCAGGCACTGAGGTCCCTCAATATGTGAAGCTGTCACCGCATGTTTGTTCTGTAGGTGATGGTTGCCTGCGAGCCATCAGATAGCGTCCTAGCAGCTTTTCTGCAGATGAATGATGACCTGCTAGCAGCAGTCGGCAGGTGGGACAGCACAGCCTCACGCCTGGTCATGCAACAAAGCCAGTCAGTGGCACCACTGGCAACTGTATCTGCTCCAGGCTCAACTGCTTCATCTCGTGCGGCCATCACCACTCCTGAAATGTCAGACAGCAGCACAAGCAGCACATCAGACCTGGCACCCACCCCTGTTGCATCAGGGGGGCTCTTCTGGAGCAGCAGCAGCGCTGCTACATCCAGAAACATCCCTCATGCAGCTATCCAGCAACAGCTGCCGCAGCAGCTGCCACAGCAGCAGCAGGAGCAGCTGTACCCATCAGTGTACACTAGTAGTGTCAGTGCACAAACAGGCAGGGGCTCAGCAGCAAGGCAGGACCAGGATTTGGGTCAATTGGCCAGTCATGGGAATTACCTAGATGATTTGGCAGGGGTACAGCCGCACTACCCCCATCAGACCCCAGCCTCAACAAACCAATCCCATGCCTCAGACACTACCTGGCAGGTCTTTGGGGCTGGTGGCGGCATGCCTTTAGCCCTGCCTTCTGGGACTGCAGCTGCCACTGGTGTCAAGCAGGCTGCAGCACCAGGCAGAGCAGATGGGACTCATGAGTTTCATGGCACTGTCTTGAGCTACAGGCTGGCAGAGCCACAGCGTGCTGATGAGCCCCTGCAGGAGCCAGAGTCTCCTCTGCTGAGAGAAGGCAACAGTGAGCTGCAAAGGCCAGCAGAGGGCGCAGCATCTTGGCTCAATGGGCAAGAAGAGGCAAGCTCAGAGGCACAGCTGGCAGGGCAACAGCCCTTTGACCCTTTTGCTGGTAGGCTGTCCTGACCCAACCCTGATGTAGCCCCTGTCCCTGCTGATGAGACTGCTGAATTGAAACATGACTCCCCATGATCCACGGGGTTGACTCTGCATGACAGAAGCTTAGGTCATGACTACACATGTATCATGCTTTTGGTTGTCCAGCATCGCCACGTGGCAAACATGACATTTCAGCCTTGAGCCAAAGCAAGCCTGCTCGCTGTATACCTGTAAAGTCACACCGAACATGTGCACAATCTGCAGTAGCCTCGAGCAGCAGTTTGTGGCAAGGCACGACCCCAGACTCCCCTTTCAGGAATGGCTCAGCAGCAGACAGCCCATTTCAAACAGGGCAGCAGTCACACCCTCTGATGCCTCCCAGCATCAACCCACATGAAACAGCTGCTGCATCCACCCGACAGTACAGTGGCAGCAGCAGTCAGCCAGGGCAATTGGGCACAGACAGACTTGACCCCCCTCCTCATTCAGCCTTCAACCCCACCCCTGCTCAGCCCCCAGCAGGGCTTTGGTCTGATCAAGATGCCTTGTCTAGCAGGGCTGCATCCAGTGAAACCATAGGCAGCAGAGCACCATCTATATCATTGCCACAGTCTGCGTCTAGTCGCAGCATTGCACCCTTGCCTGTTACACAGATCATGTCTAGTCAGAGTCTGGCATCTATGGCGTCTGGATCAACAGCTGCACAGAAGGGCAGAAGTCCAAGTCCTGTTTTGGACCTGGGGCAGGAGGCGTTTTCCCAGGCCAGCAGTCAGGGCTTGTCAACAGCATCAGCAGTGGGATCCGTCCAGGTTGAATCTGGGGTGCAGTCTTGGGGTGCAGGGGCTGGGCATGGCGTTGAGGTGGAGCAGCTGAGACAGCAGCTGCAAGATTTGGAGGCACAGCATGAAGCAGAAATGAAGCAAATGCAGGAGGACCATGCTGCTCGTGTGGCTGCCATCCAGGCTCAAGCAGTCGCCAAGATGAAAGAGCTGATTGAGAAGGTGATGCTTGTAGCGCTATGCTTGTATGAGTTCACTTTTATTCAGTTCTGAGGCCATGACTGTCAAAACACTTGAGAGATCTGCACACCTCGGGACTCCTCAGGACCCTACAGGTCATCAGCAGACAAACTGTCACGCTGCATGAGCCTTTTGAATGTCAACATTGACACTGACAGCAGCAGACAAGCGGAAAAAGAAGTACACAGTTGCCTGACATTAGTGGGTTCTTGATGCAGGTGAAAGAGCAGACAGTGAGGGAGAGGGAGCAGGTAGACTTGAGGTTACAGGAGGCTCATCAGGCTGAGCAGAATGCGCTGGCCCACCTTCAAGCCAGCCGCAATGACTGCAGGTAGTGCCCTCTTGGCAACACGCTGTCTCAGCACTGTCTATGTCAGATGTGAGACAGAGCATACTCCTCCGCCCAGGCATGCCCCTAACATGCCAATGCATCTGCTGTCCCAAACCTGAAAGCACACAGACCCAGTCTGCTGCACACTGCTAGCATGGCTCCTAGAACAGAACGTGACTAGCTACTCATGTACGTATGTGTGCATGCGTGTCTTGGTTCATGCATTCATACCTTCATTCCTGCATCACTTTGAAGCAGTTGCCGGCTACATGATGTACAGTTGCTGGCATGGTTGCGTGCTGTTGGGTGTCATGTGTCTTCTGTATGCTCAGGAGCCAATGCCATGCACAAAGCGGTCATCTCAAAAAAATCGCATTACTGTCTGGCTGTCAAATCTGATGCTGTATCCATGCAAAGCACATGTTAAGTAGTCGTGAGCTGAGCTGATTAAGCTCATGGCCAGTCACATAAGCTGGTTGCAGACAACCAAATTTGCTCATGCAGGGAGAAGGATGGAATGATTGCTGATTTGCGACGTAAGCTTGAGCAGACTTCTCTTGCATCCAGCCCCAGTCAGCAAAGACATGATCTGGAATCAGATCTGGACGGGGCCCTTCAAAGAAGGGCATCTAGTGAAGGACCAGACGCAGCAGCCCTGGAGCAAGTGCCCTTTGGTGGCATTCCTAGACCCAGAAGTGCATCTACGACTGAACAACTGCCTTCTGTTGCACCCTCCGCTAAGCGAGGGCGCATGCTGAGAGCAGGATCACAGCTAGATAAGGGATCAGCAAGCATCAATGGGTTACAAGCGTACTATAGGCAGCCAGCTTTGCGGGTTAGGTTTACGCCTGGGCAGTTGGAGGAACTGTCACAGGGCACAGCTGGTCCCAGCCATACAGAGTGGGCTGCAAAGCTGAAGCTGCCTCATATGAACCGTAGAACAAGCAGCTGATTCGTGCTTCATTGATAGTACTCTGTTGTGTTCTGATCACTGGCGGCAGTGTAAACTTCAATTCCAACAACGAAATGCACTCATGGCTGAACAGCCGTATTGTCAAGGTTGCGACTCTGTCAATGTTTGCTATCAGTGCTACTGACTGCTGCTGAACAAAGCCAAGTTTGAGTCATGCCTTTCAAAACTGCGTTCAATGCATCAAGTTTCTGTGCAGCAATTGCATGTATCAGCAACTGCTTCTTTGGGCTGCAGCGGAATGGCTGTGTTTCTCAAGCTATTGGTGCTCAAGGGTGAAATTTCACAGATGAATTGGGTCGGCCTGATGGCGGCCATCATGCTTCATCTGCTGTATACATGAGCAGTGATTGCATCAAGTCTCAGCTAGATGCAGGCTGTGGGTGCTCAAGGAAAGGCGCAATGGTACCATGCCAACAAATACATATCAGAGCATTTGCAACATTGTCAGCTGCATCAACTAGCATCAGCTTCATAGAGGCTCAGCATTTGTCCATCTGGGGCACGGACTGCTGCCACCTTGCCATTTCCTGGATACTTGATCGGACCGTCAAGTGTTGCACCAAGCTGCAGCATGTTACTGACTGTTTGCTGCAGGTCTAATACACTAAAGGAAAGGAATGGAGTGTAGCCTGTGGTGCAGTAAGCCTCCCTGTGCAGATCAATAGGTCCTGACATTCCGTCCGGCGATCAACAGAACTTTTGCAATGCATAAGGTGGTTTGCTGAATTGCACGCACCCTTCTACTGCTTTGAGTGCAAGGGTTGTTGACCCCGCTTCAAGCTCTGCCCACCGCTCGGTCAACACCTTCACCCGCAAGCCAAGCCCTTGTTGGTAAAATCTTGCGGCTTTCGGCACGTCGCGCTGCAACAGCAGCACCTGCCTCAGCATTTTGGGATCGTGAAAGTCATAGTGCCCGCTGCGTTTGCACGACCACGAAAGTCATGGCAAGGTAATGCAAGTTGAAGCTGGCGTTTTGGGTTTGCTGGCGTTGCGCTATACAGGGTACTAGGGAGCACTAGGGAGCACTAGGGAGCATGCCCCGGGATTCGGACGATCCCGGATAGGGACCTGCTTTTGTTCGGGCCTGGGTTTGGCTTGTAATCTTCTTTTTCTTCTTCTTCATCTTT
>JAABUK010000654.1_pt1 | contig 70867 bp, 67 predicted proteins | sample 5559141 | NCBI WGS metagenome assembly JAABUK01 (sample SAMN10711869, study PRJNA513367) | rock metagenome | isolation source: Antarctica rocks | place: Antarctica: Victoria Land, Pudding Butte nord | collected 2016-01-03 | reverse complement strand
CCGGTCGCTGCTCTCGACAGCCAGGAAGCAAGGTTGGGATATGCTCGAGACACTGACCACTCAGCCCGACCGCTTGATCAATGACCTACGCATGGCTTAACCCCGCTGAAAGACCTGGGCTGTTACCGGGAGTCCGGATTTATCAAGGTAGAGGTGACTGGTCGCACGGGTGATGGAGGGATAGACGGCGTCGGTGTCCTACGAATCCAACTCATCAGTTTTCAAGTTTTATTCCAATGCAAACGCTACCGCGATACGGTCGGCGCAAGTGCGATTCGAGATTTTCGGGGTGCAATGGTCGGCCGTACGGATAAGGGCCTCTTTATAACGACCGGTCGCTTTACCTCGGATGCAAAGCGAGAGGCGACGAGAGATGGCGCACCACCAATCGAACTCATCGACGGCGAGGAACTATGCGAGTTGTTGAAGCAACTCCGAATCGGCGTTGCAACTGAAACTATCGAGCGAGTTGTAATCAAGGCGGATATTCTGAATGCGATCTAATTCATGGAGAGTAGATAAAAATAGAAAGCCGGCCAGGGGTTACCCCAGCCGGCTCTAAAAATCGTCGAAGCCGAAAGAGTCGAGGTCTAAACCTTCGCCTTCTGACCCGCCGCCTGCAACTGCATGTAGCGTTGCGTAGTCGGCACGACCAGTTCCCCGCACTTCTTGCCGAATGCGATCTCCTCATCGAGGTTCTGCTGCAGCAAGGGGATGTGCTGCTGATCGCCTGCAGCCTCGGCCATCGCGATCAGCGACATATACGCCGCCTGCTCAAGATGCTCGTATGCGTAGTTGGCAAAGCTATTCTTGATAACCTCGTCCGTCGTGAAGGCATGACCAATGGCGGCGGCGTTACCTACCAAACCTGTCACCGTCTCCTTGAGGGTGCTGCCGCTGGTGCCGTGCGCATCCATCACCTGCTCCAGCCGGCGCTGCTGGCCTTCGCTTTCGGTGATGTGGCGTTGCAGGCTTGCCTTCATGTCCGGGTAATTCTCTAGGCGCTCAACCTGGCGTGTCATGATCTGCACCGCCTGGACTTCCAAAGCATGGGCGTTGCGAAGGCCCTGCATATACAGTTCTTGGATTCCGTTGTTACCGCTCATGTCCGATGCTCCAATTGGAGCGAAGGGAACAGGCGACACTCGCGGCGGTTCTGCGCAACGGGAACACGATCCAGTGAAAGCCTGGCCGGACGGTGTTCCCTCGCAACGAGGCGCCCCGCGTCCTTTAGCCGACCCGGCCGCTCACCAGGTCGGTGACCACGCCGGGGTCGGCGAGGGTGCTGGTGTCGCCCAGGGCGTCCGTCTCGTTCGCGGCGATCTTGCGCAGGATGCGGCGCATGATCTTGCCGGACCGTGTCTTCGGCAAGCTCGGCGCCCACTGGATGGCGTCCGGCGAGGCAATCGGGCCGATCTCCCTCCGCACCCAGGCCACCAGCTCCTTGCGCAGCGCGTCCGTCGGTTCCTCGCCATTGACGAGGGTGACGTAGGCATAGATGCCCTGGCCCTTGATGTCGTGCGGGAAGCCGACGACGGCGGCCTCGGCAACCTTCGGGTGGGCAACCAGCGCGCTCTCGACCTCGGCGGTGCCCATCCGGTGGCCGCTCACATTGATCACGTCGTCGACGCGGCCGGTGATCCACCAATAGCCGTCTTCGTCCCGCCGGGCGCCGTCGCCGGTGAAATATAGGCCTTTGAAGGTGCTGAAATAGGTTTGTACGAAGCGGGCATGGTCGTTGTAGAGCGTCCGCATCTGGCCGGGCCAGCTATCGGCGATGCAAAGGTTGCCCTCGACGGCGCCCTCGAGCAGCTTGCCGTCGCCGTCCACCAGGACTGGGCGGATGCCGGGCAATGGCAGGGTGGCGGAGCCGGGCTTGACGGGCACGGCGCCGGGCAATGGGGAAATCAAGATACCGCCAGTCTCGGTTTGCCACCAGGTATCGACGATCGGGCAGCGCTCGTTGCCGACGACGCGGTAGTACCACAGCCAGGCCTCGGGATTGATTGGCTCGCCGACGCTGCCGAGGACGCGCAGCGACGCGCGCGACGTGCCGTTCACCGGCCCGTCGCCCTCCCGCATCAGCGCTCGGATGGCGGTCGGCGCGGTGTAGAAGATGTTGACATGGTGCTTGTCCACCACCTGCCAGAAGCGCGAGCTATCGGGGTAGTTCGGGATGCCCTCGAACATCAGCGTCGTCGCGCCGTTGGCGAGCGGGCCATATACGATGTAGGTGTGTCCAGTGACCCAGCCGACGTCGGCGGTGCACCAGTAGACCTCGCCCGGCTGGTAATCGAAGACGAGCTGGTGGGTCATGGCGGCCCAGACCATGTAGCCGCCGGTGGTGTGCAGCACGCCCTTCGGCTGGCCGGTGCTGCCCGAGGTATACAGGATGAACAGCGGGTCCTCGGCGCCCATCTCCTCCGGCGCGCAGTCGGGCTCGGCAGCAGCCAGCAGGGTCGCGTAGTCGAGGTCGCGGCCTTCCTGCATCGGCACGTTGCCGCCGGTGACGCGCACGACGACCACGTGCTCGATGGTCGGGCAGTGCTTCAGCGCCTCATCGGCATTGGCCTTCAGCGCGACCTTGCGCCCGCCGCGGCGGCCCTCGTCTGCGGTGATCAGCAGCGTGCTGCCGCAGTCGTTGATGCGGTTCGACAGGCTGTCCGGGGAGAAGCCGCCGAACACGATCGCGTGGATCGCACCCAGCCGGGCGCAGGCGAGCATCGCCACCGCGGCCTCGACTACCATCGGCAAATAGATCGTCACGCGGTCGCCGCGCTTCACGCCGAGGGTGTGCAGCGCGTTCGCCAGGCGGCAGACCTCCTCATGCAGTTCGCGATACGTCACCTTGCGCTGCTGGTTGGGATCGTCGCCCTCCCAGATGATCGCGACCTGATCCGGCCGGTCCGCCAGATGCCGGTCGAGGCAGGTAGCGGAGGCATTCAGCGTGCCGTCCTCATACCAACGGATGCTGACGTCGCCCTCGAAGCTGGTGTTCTTCGCACGCGTCGGGGCGCGCATCCAGGACACGCGGCGTGCCTGTTCGGCCCAGAACGCCTCGGGGTCGGCGATGGCGGCCTCGGTCATGGCGCGGTGCTGTGCCGTGGTCACATGCGTATGGGCCGCGATCTCGGGGTGGACGGGGTAGGTCTGGTCGGACACGGGCGTTTCCCTCAGAAGTCTATTGCTGTTGCCGGCAATGCTACAGCCCGGCGTCGGCGGGCACCAGCACTACACCGTCAATAATCCGCGCCGGCACCGATTCGAGCCGGTCGCCCGCGCAGGGGCCGTGGATGCAGAGCCCGCCGTCGATGCCGAACAGGGCGCCGTGGGTCGAGCAGACGATGTGGGCGCCGTCCGCAGTCAAGAACCGGTCGGGCGCCCAATCGAGCGAGGTGCCGATGTGCGGACAGACGTTCACATACACAAAGATTTTCTCCCCATGCCGCACGGCGAACAGGCCGGTGAAGCCGCCGGGTGCCGGGCCGAAGCCGCGGGCGGTGCCGTCGGGTATGTCTTCCAGACGGCAGAGTGCCCGTTCGGTCAGCCCTGCCATCCCGCCATCTTCAGGACATGGCGCCAATGCGCGTCGGAAACCGGGCTGACGGACAGGCGGGACTGGCGAACCAGCGGCATGTCGGCGAGCGCCAGGTCGGCCTTGATCTCAACCAGCGTAACGGGCCGGGGCAGCGGGGCCAAGGCGCGCATGTCGACGGACACCCAGGGACCACTCTCCGCGGTGGGGTCCGGATAGGCCTCACGCACCACCTCGACGATCCCAACCACGGCCTTGCCGATATTGGAATGGTAGAAGAACGCCTGGTCGCCAAGCCGCATGGCCGTGAGGTTCAGCTTGGCGGAGTGGTTGCGCACGCCGGTCCAGGGCTCGGTGCCACGCTCGACCTGTTCGTCCCAGCCAAACATGTCCGGCTCCGACTTTACCAGCCAGTGCGCCATCTACACGTCCTGGAGCGCAATGCGGGCGCAACCGGTCGTGATTTTGAGCAGGCCGGCCTTGGCGGCGAACAGCATGGCGTCCCCTGGCGTATGCAGGATGCACAGTAACCCATCAGGTGATGCCTTCAACTAGCGGAAAGTCGTGCTATCTTCCGATGGTGGACGCCACAGCATTCCCCGCGCGCCCGTCGCGCAGCCTGCACCGATTTGCCAATCCTGGCCGCTTTTTGCGCGTGGCCGGGCGGGCGCAGCCCTGGCTGACTTGGGCGGCGCTGGTGCTGACGTTGGGCGGCCTAGCCTGGGGATTGTTTATCGCGCCGGCGGATTGGCAACAGGGCGATGCGGTGCGGATCATGTATGTGCACGTACCCGCCGCCTGGCTGGCATCGGCCGGATATTTCAGCCTGGCGCTATGTTCGCTCGCGTCGCTGGTGTGGCGGCATCCGCTGGCGGACCTGGCGGCGGTCGAGATCGGGCCGGTGGGCGCCGGGTTCACCGCATTGTGCCTAGTGACCGGCAGTCTTTGGGGCAAGCCGATGTGGGGCGCCTGGTGGGTGTGGGACGCCCGGCTGACCAGCGTATTAGTGCTGTTGTTCCTGTATGTCGGCCATATCGCGCTGGTGCGGGCGTTCGATGATCCGACCCGGGGGTACCGCGCCGGGGCGATCCTGGCGCTGGTGGGGGTTGTTAACCTGCCGGTGATCAAGTTCAGCGTAGACTGGTGGAACACGCTGCATCAGCCGGCGACCATCACGTTGACCGGGGCGCCGACGATGGCGACGACCATGCTGTGGCCGCTTCTGGTCTGCGCGGTCGGTTTCTCGCTCACGTTCGCGGCGATCGTGGTGGCGCGCCTGCGGGCGGCGGTGATGGAGCGGCGGATTCGTGGATTGCTGCTGGCGAGCGCCGAGCAGCACGGAGGTTCCCTGGCATGACGCACCTGCCCTATATCGTTGCGAGCTTTGGTTTGGGGTTGGCGGTGCCGGTGCTGTTTGCCGTGGACGCATGGCGGCGTTTGGGTCAGGCACAGCACCGGCTCGCGGCGATCGATCCGCGGGGTGGCGCATGACCCGCAAGCGCCGCCGGCTGTGGATCGTGCTGGCGTGCGGCCTGGGTGTGGGGTCGGCGACGGCGCTGGGGTTGGCGGCATTCAGCGACAACATCGTGTTCTTCGTGGCGCCGTCCGACCTGGCTGCGCATGTGGCCGGCCCGGGCCGGACCTTGCGGCTGGGCGGCTTGGTCGAGGCCGGCAGCATCCAGCGTGGACAGGAGCGTGGGCAGCCGGTGGCGCGGTTCCGCATCACCGATGGCCGGGCTGCGGTGGACGTGTCCTACACCGGAATCTTGCCGGACCTGTTCCGGGAGGGGCAGGGCGCGGTGACGCTCGGCACCCTGCAAGCCGATGGCAGCTTCCGTGCCCAGGAGGTCCTGGCCAAGCATGACGAGACCTATATGCCCAAGGATGTCGCCGACGCGTTGAAGCGCACCGGCCAGTGGCGGCCCGAGCAGGGACCGCCGCCGCCGGCCGCGACGTGGAACACGCTGGCGCCGCTGAGGGCGGCCGGCGGATGACCGAAGCGGAGCTTCAATAATGGCCGAAGCGGAGCTTCAATCGTGATACCCGAACTCGGCCATTTCGCGCTCGCCTTGGCCTGCGCCATAGCATTGGTGCAGACGGTGCTGCCGATCTGGGGCGCGCATCGCAACGACGCGCGGCTGATGGCGGCGGCCCCCGCGCTGGCCATCGGACAGCTGCTCGCGCTGGGCACGTCGTTCGGCGCCCTGGTTTGGAGCAGTGTCGCCGACGACTTCTCGGTGCTGAACGTGGCGGAAAACAGCCATACGCTGAAGCCGCTTCTGTATAAGGTGACAGGCGCGTGGGGGAACCATGAGGGTTCGATCCTGCTATGGGGCCTGATCCTTGCCCTATGCGGCGGTGCGGTGGCGGCGTTCGGGCGTGGCTTGCCGTCCGCGTTGCGGGCGCGGGTGATCGGGGTGCTGGGCGGCAGTTCGGCCGGTTTCCTGCTGTTTGCGCTGCTGACCAGCAACCCGTTCACCCGGCTATGGCCGCCGCCGATCGACGGACGGGACATGAACCCGTTGCTGCAGGACCCCGGCCTCGCCTTCCATCCGCCCATCCTGTATTCCGGCTATGTCGGCTTCGCGGTGCCATTCGCCTTTGCCGTCGCGGCCTTGCTCGAAGGGCGGATCGACGCCGCCTGGGGCCGCTGGGTGCGGCCCTGGACGCTCGCCAGCTGGTGCCTGCTGACCATGGGCATCGCGCTCGGGTCATGGTGGGCATACTACGTGCTCGGCTGGGGCGGGTTCTGGTTCTGGGACCCGGTCGAGAACGCGTCGCTGCTGCCCTGGCTGACCGGCACCGCACTGCTGCACTCGGCGATCGTGGTCGAGAAGCGGGAGGCGCTTAAGGTCTGGACGGTGCTGCTGGCGATCGGCACGTTCTCGCTCAGCTTGGCCGGCACTTTCCTGGTGCGGTCCGGCATCCTCAACTCCGTGCATTCCTTCGCCAATGACCCGGCGCGGGGGGTGTTCATCCTGGGGTTGCTGGCGATCGTGATCGGCGGGTCGCTGCTGCTGTTCGCCTTCCGTGCGCCGGTGCTGGCGCCGGGCGGGCTGTTCGCGCCGCTAAGCCGCGAGGGCGCGCTGGTGCTGAACAACATCCTGCTGTGCAGCATCGCGGCCGTGGTGATCACCGGGACTATGTATCCGCTATTCGCCGATTTCGTGTTCGGCTCGAAGATCTCCGTAGGCGCGCCGTTCTTCAATGCGACGGTGCTGCCGCTGTGCGCGCCGGTGTTCGCGGCGATGGTCGTGGCGCCGCCGATGGCATGGAAGCGCGCGCAGTTGGCCCCGGCGCTCATGCGGCTGTGGTGGGCGGCGCTGGCGGCGCTGGTTGTGGGGATCGTTGCGTCCATGGGCCCGGCCCGTGGATTGCCGGCGCTGGCGTTCGGGGCGGCGGCGTGGCTGATCCTGGGGTCGTTTGCCGAGGTGGTCGAGCGGGTCCGGCTGTTCCGGGTGTCGGCGGGCAGCAGCGTGGCGCGGCTGCGCGGGCTGCGCTTGTCGATGTTCGGCGCGGCTTTGGGCCATGCCGGCATGGGTGTGCTGGTGGCCGGGGTGGCCGGCATGTCGCTGGCCACGCAGGACATCGTGCTGATGCACCCGGGGGAGACCGTGCAGTCGGCGGGCTATACCTGGACGCTGGAGGGGCTGCGGGACCAGACGGGTCCGAACTATGCCGAGCGTGTCGCGACGATGCGGCTGGAGCGCGATGGGCGGCTGATCGCCGTCATGCAGCCGTCGCGTCGCACCTTCCCGGTGCAGCGCATGACGACGACGGAGGCGGCGATCCACACGAACGGCCTCGCCGACCTGTATGCCGTGCTGGGCGAGGAACGGGATGGGGCCGCGGTCATGCGGCTCAACCACAATCCGCTGGCGCCATGGATTTGGCTGGGCGGGCTGGTGATGGCGGCGGGGGGCGGCTTGTCGCTGCTGGATCGCCGCACGCGGGTGGGTGCGCCGGCCCAGGCGCGGGCGCGGCCCGGGTCCGCTGTCGCGTGAACCGCCGGCGCGCTCTGCTGTTGGCACCGTTCGGCGTGGCGCTGATGGCGGGCGCCGGGTTCTGGACGGTATTGGGCCGCATGCGCGCCGGGCGGTTCGATCCGCATGATGTGCCGAGCCAACTGATCGGCCGCCGAGTGCCGGAGTTCACCCTGCCGTCCCAAGAACCCGGCGAGGGCTTCAGCAGCGCCGACTTGGTGGCCCTGGGCCATCCGGTCCTGGTGAACTTCTTCGCCAGCTGGTGCGTGCCATGCGTGATCGAACACCCCGAACTGATGGCGCTGTCCCGTGCGGGCCCGCCAATTTGGGGTATTGCCTATAAGGATACCGTCGCCGCCGCGTCCGGCTTCATCGCGCGGCATGGCAACCCGTTCGCCCGCGTGGCGCGGGACGCCCCTGGCCAGGTTGCGATCGATTGGGGCGTCTATGGCGTGCCGGAGAGCTACTTGCTTGATGGCAAGGGCGTGGTGCGCTGGCGCATGGCCGGTCCGCTGACGCCCGACGTGGTGTCCGAACAGCTCCGTCCGTTGCTGCGGGCCCTGGCATGAGAGTGCTGCTGCTGTTGGCGCTGCTGTGGAGCGGTGCGGCGTTCGCCATCAGCGACCCGGCCGAGATGCTGCCCAACCCGGCGCAGGAGGCGCGGGCAGAGAACGTCGGACGCCAACTCCGCTGCCTGGTGTGTCAGAACGAGAGCATTGAAGATAGCAATGCCGACCTGGCACGCGACCTGCGCCGCATGGTCCGCGCGCGCATCGCCGCCGGCGACGCGGACAACCAGGCGATCGAGTGGGTCGTGGCCCGGTATGGCGACTTCGTGCGCCTGCGTCCGCCGATGAACGCGACCACGGCCCTGCTATGGGCGTCCCCGGTGCTGGCGGTACTGGCCGGTCTTGGTTTTGCGGTCATGTCGCGTCGCCGTGTCCCCGTCACGCCCGATCCCTTGACAGAAGCGGAGCGCTCCCGCCTGGCCGACCTAACGGGTCCATGATCTGGGTCGCGATCCTGTTGCTGGCAGGCGCTGCGCTGGCACCGCTGGCCCTGGTGCTGCGCCGCCGGACCGCTTCCAAGGGTGGGCGCGACCCGGCTATCGCGTTGCACCGCGATCAGCTTGCAGAGCTGGACCGCGACCTGGCGGAGGGCCGGATCATGCCCGCCGAGCACGCGACGGCCAGGCTTGAAGTGCAGCGCCGCCTGCTCCACGTCGCCGGCACGGCCGAGGACGCGGCGACTCCGGGCTCCCGTACGCCGGTGGTGGCGGTGCTGGTGCTGGTGCCGATCCTGGCGCTAGGGCTGTATGTCGTCGGCGGCTCGCCAGGCATGCCGACCGCGGCGAGCGGCGAGGCACGCGCGGCTGGGGAGGACGCATTGCTCGGCCAACTCCGGGAGCGCCTGGCAGCTATGGACCCGCACAGCGATCAGGCGCGTCAGGGTTATCTGCTGCTGGGCAACGTGGAGGAGAGCCGGGGCAACGATGCCGCCGCCGCCGCTGCCTGGCGCATGGCGCTGCAGGTCCGGTTCGACGCAGTGCTGGCGGCTCGTACGGCAGAGGCCGCCACCCGGGCCGAGGGCGGGGTCAGTGACTCCAGCGCATCGCTATATCGCCGGGCGCTGGCCGCGGCGCCGCCGGATGCGCCGTGGCGCAGCGTGGTGGAACAGCGGCTTGCCGAACGCCGGCTACCATAGTGCCCAGGTGACTCCACATGGCCAAGCATTGCTCTATCCTCGGCACCATGACCTATGCCGATTTTTGGCTGCGCTTCCTTCATGCCCATGGTCGTCCGGTAACCCGGGTGGCTATGCCTGATGCGCGCGCACCCTGGACTTCTATGAGGCCGGGATGGATCGCCTGGGCACTGCTGGTCGGTGCGCTGGCCGGATGTGCCGCGCCGCGGCCTGGCTTCCTGGCGCGATTGCAGCAGGATTGCCAGGCGGGCGACCAGGATGCCTGTGGTTTGCTAGCCGGTCCGGCGTCGGCGACCGACCCGCAACGGCTGTCCCAGCCGGCGTCCCGGCCGCGGACCGCGGTTCAGCGTGACGTCGATGCGATCATGCGCGGCATGGACCGGACCCGCGCCACGCCGCTGAGTCAGCTAGACCCGGACGAGGGCGGCTGACGCCTGATACGGGCGGGGCGGCGACGTGCGGACCCGGCTGGCACAATCCTAATAGGGACGGCGGTAGCCATGCCGGGCGGCCTGGCGACGCCGGAACTGCTCACGACGGAACTCCTGGCGGCGACGGAACTCTTGCCGGCGGCGGTAATCGCGGCGGTCATAGCCATACTGCACCGAATGCACAGCGCTCTGATCGGGTGCGGTGACCGCCATGAGCGCGGGCTGCATAACAGGTGCTGCGTAAACTGGTGCAGCGGCGATCGTTCCGAGCATAGCCAAAAAGAGGAGAAGTTTGCGCATAAAGGTTCCTTGTTTCGTTTGAAGGCACTCTACCGTCCAAAACACGGCATGACGATGGCTCATTTCGATTTAGCTTCGCCCGATGCCCAAATAGGTCTCGACCACCCTGGCATCCCCGGCGAGGGTGGCGCTCGGCCCCTCCAGCACCATCTGGCCGGTCTCCAGCACATAGCCGTGGTCGGCGACCTGCAGCGCGGCGCGGGCGTTCTGCTCGACCAGCAGGATGGCGCAGCCGCTGGCCCGAAGGCTGGCGACGATGCGGAAGATCTCGCGCACGATCAGCGGGGCGAGACCCAGGCTCGGCTCGTCCAGCATCAGCAGCTCCGGCTTGGCCATCAGCGCGCGGCCCATAGCCAGCATCTGCCGCTCGCCGCCGCTCAGTGTGCCGGCGTGCTGGCGGCGTCGTTCCAGCAGGCGGGGGAACAGGGCGAATACCTCGTCCATCGACCGGCGCGCCGCCGTGATGCCGGTCCGGCGGTGACGGAAGCCGCCCAGGCGAAGATTGTCCTCGACGGACAGCGTCGAAAACAGCTCGCGTTTCTCGGGCACCAGGCACATGCCGGCGCGGACCCGGCCCTCGATCCCCAGGCGGCCGACATCCGTGCCCTGGAACCGCACGCTGCCGCGGCCGAGATGCACGCCCATCACTGCGTTCAGCAGCGTCGTCTTGCCGGCGCCGTTCGGGCCGATCACCGTCACGATCTGCCCGGCGCCGACCCTCAGCGAGACGCCGTGCACCGCGCCGATGCCGCCATAGCTCACGTGCAGGTCCGTAACCTCCAGCACGCTCATGCGACGGAGCCCAAATAGGCCTCGATGACGGCCGGGTTGGCGCGGATATCGGCGGCGGTGCCCTCGGCCAGCTTCGTGCCGAACTCCATGACCACGAGCCGGTCGGTCAGCCGCATCACGAAGTCCATATCGTGCTCGACCAGCAGCACCGTCACGCCGTCATTGCTCAGGCGGCGCAGCAGGACGGCGAGCTCGGCCTTCTCGGCGTGGCGGAGGCCGGCGGCCGGTTCGTCCAGCAGCAGCAGGATGGGGTCGAGGCACAGCGCGCGGGCGATCTCCACCACGCGTTGCTGACCGAGCGCCAGGCTGTCGGCGCGCTTGTCGGCGTGTGCCATGAGCCCCACGCGGACGATCTGGCGCTGCGCCTCCGAGAACAGCCGGGCCTCCTCGGTCCGGTCCAGGCGCAGCAGCGCGGATACCGGACCGGCCGTCCCGCGCAGATGGGCGCCGAGCGCCACGTTCTCGAGGACGGACATGCCCGGCACGAGCTTCACGTGCTGAAAGCTGCGGGCGATCCCGAGCTGCGCGACGCGAGGCGGCGTGAGGCCGGAAACGTCGCGGCCCAGGAAGCGCACCTGCCCGGCGGTGGGCCTTGCCACGCCGGTCAGCAGGTTGAACGTGGTGCTCTTTCCGGCGCCGTTGGGGCCGATCAGGCCGACGATCTCGCCGGCGTCCAAATGCAACGCGAGGTCGTTCACCGCGACCAGGCCGCCGAAGGTCTTGCGCAGGCCGCTGGCGGACAGCAACGGGGCGCCCGGAGGCGGCAGCGTGCGGGCGGGCAGGGCGGCGGCGTCCGGGGACACGCGGCGGCGCCGGGCCGTGGTGCCGAACCGGCTGCGCAGAAGCGGCCACAACCCGTCGGGCGCCGACTGCAGCACCAGGACCAGCAGGGCACCGAACACGATCGTCTCATAGTTGCCCTGCTGGCCCAGCAGCCGTGGCAACAGGCTTTGCAGCTGGTCATTCACCACCGTCACCAGGCCCGCGCCCAGCAGCGCGCCCCAGACCGAGCCGGCGCCGCCCACCACGGCCATCAGCAGATACTCGATGCCTGCATTCAGCCCGAACGGGGTTGGGTTCACGCTGCGCTGCATGTGCGCATAAAGCCATCCCGCCAACCCGGCGAGCACAGCTGCAAAGGTGAACGCCAGGATGCGCGTGCGCGGCAGGTCCACGCCGAAGCTCGCGGCCGCCGCAGCACCGCCCCGCAACGCCCGGATTGCCCGGCCTACCCGGCTGTCGAGCAGATTGAGCGTCAGCAGCACGGCCGCCGCAACGGCCAGCCAGACCACGACGAAGTAGGCGTGGCTATCCGTCAGCGCCAGCCTGCCGAGCCGCAGCGGCGGGATGCCGGACAGGCCGTCGTTGCGGCCGAGCAGGTCCAGGTTGCCGACAAGGTAGTACAGGCTGACCGCCCAGGCGATGGTGCCGAGCGCCAGATAGTGCCCGGACAGCCGCAAGGTGACCGCGCCGAGCGCCAGCGCCGCAACGCCGCTGCCCAGCAGCGCCACCGGCAGGGCGAGCCAGGGCGACAGGCCGGCCCCGGTCGTCAGCAATGCAGAGATATAGGCGCCGCAGCCCATGAACGTCGCCTGTCCGAACGACGTCATGCCGCCATAGCCCGTCAGCACGACGAGCCCCAAGGCGACGATGCTGGCGATCCCCGCGTAGTTCGCCAGGGTTATCCAGAAATTGGGCACCCCCGGCACGAACGGCACGCAGAGCCAGGCCGCGAGCAGCAGCGGTGCCAGGACCCGGTTCATTCCTCGTGCTCGGCCGGGTTGCGCAAGCTGCGCCAGAGCAGGACGGGGATGATGACGGCAAAGACGATCACCTCCTTGAATGCGCTGGCGTAGAACGACGACAGGCTTTCGACGCACCCCACCAGGATGGCTGCAACGGCAGCCAGGGGATAACTGACCAGGCCGCCGATAATGGCGGCGACGAAGCCCTTCAGTCCGATCAGGAAGCCGCTGTCATAATAGACGGTGGTTAAAGGCGCGATAAGGATGCCGGACAAAGTGCCGATCAGCCCGGCCAACAGGAAGGCAATGCGGCCGGAGAGCGAGGTCGCGATCCCGACCAGCCGTGCGCCCAGCCGGTTGATCGCCGTCGCGCGCAGCGCCTTGCCGGCCAGGCTGTGCTCGAAGAACAGATAGAGCGCTGCCATCAGCGCCAGGGTCGTACCGACGATCCAGGCCGCTTGGCCGGGGATCACCATGCTGCCGAAGCTATAGCGCGCGTCCGAAAAGCCCTGCGCGCGATAGCCCTCGGGGCCGAAGAACACGAGGCCGAGGCCGAGCAGTGCCAAATGGACACCGATGCTGGCAATCAGCAGGGTGAGCACCGAGGCCTCGGCGAGTGGCTGGAAGGCGAGGCGGTAGAGGTAGGGGGCCATGGGGGTGATGATGGCGAGGGTCAGCAGCGCCTCGGTCGCGACGCCGGGTTTGCGCGGGGCAAGAAACAGGACCAGGACGGTGACGACGGCTGGCAGCACGAGGGTCTCCAGCGCCAGGCGCAGCACGGCGGCGCCCGACAGCACCCGGCGACCGGCGAACAGCCCGGCCAGGAAGGCGCCGACGCCCAGCGCACACAGCAGCCATACGCTGCCGGGCACCCTGCCATCGTCGAGCGCCGCGTAGGTCAGCGCGCCATAGGCCACGATCTCGCCTTGCGGGATCAGAATGACGCGGGTGACGGTGAACACCAGCACCAGCGACAATGCGAGCAGCGCGTAGATCGCGCCGTTCACGACGCCGTCCTGCAGCAGGATCAGCGCGATGTCCGCGTCCACGGGGCGACGCGGCCTAGCTGGGCTGGATCAGGGCAGCATCTTCCAGGCGCCGTCCTCGATGGTGACCATCACCCGGGCGCGCTGGTCGAAGCCGTTATGGTCCTGTGGCGTCATGGTCGAGATGCCATGGGTCAGCACCTGATCCTTGCCGCTTTCCAGCGCGTCGCGGAGGGCAGAGCGGAACGCTGGCGTGCCGGGCTTGGCGGATTTCAACGCGATCGGGATGGCGGTTTGCAGCAATATTCCAGCGTCGAACGCGTGGGCGCCGAAGGTCGCGACGCTGCCGGCGCCGTTCGCAGCCTCGTAACGGTGGACATAATCGAGTGCCACGGCCTTGATCGGGTTGCTGTCCTGCAACTGGGCGGCGACCAGGACCGGGCCGGTCGGGAGGATCGTGCCTTCCACGTCCTTGCCGCCTACGCGAAGGAAGTCCACGTTGGCGATGCCGTGCGTCTGGTAGTACTTGCCGGCATAGTTGCGCTCGTGCAGCGTTTTCTGCGGCAGGGCGGCGGGGGTGCCGGCGCCGGCGATCAGCACGGCGTCGGGATGCGCCGCGATCAGCTTCAGCACCTGGCCGGTCACGCTGGTATCGGCGCGGGCGTATCTCTCGGTCGCCACCAGCTTGATGCCGTGGGCCGCAAAGGCGCGCGTCGCCTCGGTCAGCCAGCCGTCGCCATAGGCATCGTTGAAGCCGATGAAGCCCACGGTCTTCACGCCGGCCTTCGCCATGTGGTCGGCGATCGCGTCCGCCATCAGGCTGTCGTTCTGCGGTGTCTTGAACACCCACCTGCGCTGCGCGTCCATCGGCTCGATCAACCGGGCGGAGGCGGCGAGCGAGATCATCGGCACCTGCTTTTCGGCCGCCACGTCGATCATCGCCAGCGAGGCCGGCGTGGTGCTGGAGCCGATGAGGGCGTCCACATTGTCCTCGTCGATCAGCTTGCGGGCGTTGGCGACGGCCTTGGTGCTGTCGGCCGCGTCGTCCAGCACGATGTATTCGATCTTCTGCCCGCCGATCTCGGACTTCATCAGCGCGATCGAGTTGCGCTGCGGCACCCCAAGGCTCGCGGCCGGTCCGGTGGTGGAGATGGTGACGCCGATTTTTATTTGCGCCTGGACTGCTCCTGCGACCGAGGCGAGGACCGTGGCCGCCAGCAGCATGGTAGCGAGACGACGCATGGCGGCATTTCCCCAATCCCCCGCCGGCCTTAAGCCTGGTGCGACGGGTGTTCATTCCTGCGGCAGTGGTATGGTGCGGCCCCGGCCGTGTCAAGAATCCGAGAGCGTCCAAGAGTCCCGTGCACGATCATGCATCGATGCGGGCTTGCGGCACGGGCCTGCATCCGCTTTAGCCTCCCGGGATGGCTGAACGATCACGGCTCGCGTCTCTTGTTTCCCTGAGCGCCCGGCGCGCCCGTGTGGTGCTGCTGGTCGGCGCCGTGCTGGCCGGGCTGTCCGGATGGCTGGCGGCCACCCGGCTGAGTGTCACGACCGACATCACCACGCTGTTCAACGCCAGCCTGCCCTGGAAGCAGCGCGAGGCCGAGCTGCGGCGGCTGTTCCCACAGCTTGAGGACCTGCTGGTCGCCGTCATCGATGCAACAACACCCGAGGCTGCGGAGGCCACGGCGACTGGGCTCGCGCAGGCGCTGTCACGCGACGAGACGCATTTCCACTTTGCCCGCCGGCCTGACGCTTCGCCGTTCTTTGATCGCAACGGGCTGCTGTTCCTGGACCCGAAGGCGCTGTCCGCGCTGCTGGACCAGACGATCGACGCGCAGCCGTTCCTCGGGCAGCTCGTCGCCGACCCCAGCGCGCGCGGGTTGTTCTCGGCGTTGTCGCTGGTGGCGATTGGGGTGGAGAAGGGCGCCAACCTCGGGCCGTTCGAGACGGCGCTGCGCGGCTTCCATGACACCCTGGCCGCCGTCGTGCGCGGCCAGCCTCAGCCGCTGTCGTGGCAGCGCCTGCTGTCCGGGCCGGTATCGGACCTGGGTGGGCCCTATCGCTTCGTGGTGGCGCAGCCCCGGCTGGACTTCGGCGCCCTGCAGCCCGGCGCTGCCGCTACCCGGGCTTTGCGGGATGCCGCCGCCCAGCAGGAGTTCGTACGGGCCGGTCAGGCGCATGTCCGGGTGACCGGCGCGGTGGCGCTGGCCGACGAGGAGTTCGCCTCGGCCGCCACTGGCGCCGCCGCCGGCCTTCTGGGCAGCACGCTGCTGGTGATCGTCTGGCTGGTGTTTGCAGTGCGGAGCTGGCGCCTGGTGGTGCCGATCCTGCTGACCTTGGCGCTTGGACTGTTGCTGACCACGGCCTTCGCGACCCTGACTGTCAGTCCGCTGAACCTGATCTCCGTGGCATTCGCCATCCTGTTCGTCGGCATCGCGGTCGATTTCGCGATCCAGTTCAGCGTGCGGCTGCGGGAGGCGCAGGTGGAGACTCACGACCTGCGCACGGCACTCGGCGCGACCGGGCGGCGGGCCGGGGTGCAGATCCTGGTGGCGGCCGCAGCCACGGCGGCGGGGTTCCTCGCCTTCGTACCGACAGACTTCAGCGGCGTGGCCGAGCTTGGCCTGATCGCCGGCGCGGGCATGCTGATCGCGTTCGGCTGCACGCTGGTCTTCCTGCCGGCGGCGCTGATGCTGTTCCGTCCCCGTGCCGCGATGCGGGAAATCGGGTTCACCTGGGCCGCGCCGCTGGACCGGCTGGTCGCGCGGCGCCGTTGGCCCATCCTGGCGATCAGCGGCGTCGTGGCCGGGTTCGGTCTCGCGTCGCTGCCGCGCTTGTCGTTCGACAGCGATCCGCTGCACCTGAAGAATGCCTCGACCGAGGCCATGCGCACCCTGGCGGACCTGGCTGCGAACCCGTTGACCGATCCCTACACCGTGGACGTCCTGGCCCCGAACGCCACGGCGGCGGCGGCCATCATCGCGCGGGTGCAGCCGCTGCCATTGGTGTCCCAGGTCGTCAGCCTGCAGAGCTTCGTGCCGCAGGATCAGCCAGAGAAGCTCGCGCTGATCGCCGACGCGGCCAGCCTGCTGGGTCCGACGCTGGCGCCACGGTCTCCGGCGGCGACGGTCAGCGTGGCGGACCTGCGGCTGGCGGCGCGGACGGCGCTGGCGCAACTGGCCCGCGCGGTGCCGCGGCTGCCCCCCGACCATCCGTTGGCCGCGATTGCCGGCGACCTACGGGCGTTGGAGGGCGCCACGGACGAGACGCTGCTGGCGGCGAACGAGGCGCTGACCCGTTTCCTGCCACAGCAGATTACACGGCTGCGGGCGGCGCTTGAGGCTGGGTCGGTCACGCTGGCGTCGATTCCACCGGAGATAGCGCGGGATTGGCTGCTGCCGGATGGCCGGGTGCGGGTGCAGGTCGCGGCCAGGCCAGATGCCGGAAGCGCCGAGGGCCTGCGGCAGTTCGTGGACCAAGTCGGCGCCGTGGTGCCGGACGCCAGTGGCCCGGCGCCGACGATCGTCGCCACCGCGCAGACCATCATCTCGGCGTTCGAGCGCGCCGCGCTGGGCGCCGTGCTGGCCATCACGTTAATTCTACTTACCGCGCTACGGCGCTTGCTCGACGTGGCGCTGGTGCTGGCGCCCCTGCTGCTGTCTTCGCTTATGACGGTCATTGTCGCGGCGTGGCTGCCTTTGCCGCTCAATTTCGCCAATGTCATCGCCATGCCGCTGCTGTTGGGCGTGGGAGTATCGTTCAATATCTATTTCGTGATGAATTGGCGTGCCGGGTTGCGGTCGCATTTGGCCTCGCCAACGGCGCGGGCGGTGGTGTTCTCGGCCCTCACCACGGCAACGGCGTTCGGCTCGCTGGCGCTGTCCGGCCATCCCGGCACGGCCAGCATGGGTGTACTGTTGCTGATTAGCCTCGGTTGCACATTAGTTGCAAGTCTGATCTTTGTTCCCGCACTTCTTGCCACAATATCGTCACAACGGCGCCAAATGGCGCCGCATTCTCCGGGTTAGATCGTATTCGGAGACGGAGTGACGGGTTATGGCGTTTGTTCGGACGGGCGTGATCATCGTGGTGTTGTTGCTGGGCTGGGTAGCGGTGCGGTCCCAACCGGTCGCGCATGTCATGGCGGCGGCACATAACATGGCGGCCCAGACAGCGTTGTTTCACACGGCGTCGTAGGTCGTCCGGATCGCGTCAGCACGGTCGAACGCTGTGCGGACTGCGGGATTGAGCAGAGCTGCCAATTCCGCTTCATGCTCATAGTCCGGCATTAACCGGGTCAGCAACGGGTCCCGGTGGCTCGCCGGGTGGAAATACATTTCGCTCAGGCCCGGCGGCAAATGCGCCGCCAGACAGGTGATACGGTCCGGCGTCATATGGCCGCTCCAGGCAATGCCGAAAGCGTGGTCATTGGTCCGCACTCCAGCGCGGCGCGCCTGGGCGCGTAGCAAACGCGTTCCCGCATAGAGCGCCCGGTCACCGATGCCCTGCGCTGCGCCGCATGCCAGGATGGTGGCGGGTGGCTCCGCGGGAACGCGGACGGCGGGCAGGCCATGTTCTCGTCCTGCCTCCAGCATCAGCCGGCCGACGGTGGGGTGCAGGTGCATGTGCTTATGCGCGTTGGCGTGGTCGAGACGGAGGCCGGTGGCTGCGAAGGCCGCGAACTGCGCCCGGATCTCTGCGGCCAACTGGTGGCGGATGGGGGGCCGGAAGAAATAGTTGATCCCGAGGCGAAGCTGGTCGGAGGAGAATTGGCCGTCCGCGTCCACCAAGCCCGGCGCCGGGCCCGCTGCCGGACCCTCGATCACCACCAGATGCAGGCCGACACGCAGTTTCGGCAGCCGACGTGCCCGGCGGACGGCGTCGGCGGCGGCGGGACCTGCGACCATCAGGCTCGCGGTGGTTAAAATGCCCTCACGGCACGCTTGCTCGACCGCCTCATTCACGCCCTCGGACAGGCCAAAATCATCGGCGGAGACAATGACCCGTCTCGGCTGCAAGGGACCTTAAGCGGCCTTGTTGCGTTCCCGCAAAAACTGGAAGAACTCCACGCCCTCGCGCAGGCGGCGCTTCATCATCTGTGGGCTGCGCACCATCTCGCCGACGATCGAGGCAATCTTGGGCGCGCGGAAATAGAAGCGCTTGTAGAACTCCTCGACGCTGGTGAAGATCTCGGTGTGCGACAAATGCGGATAGTGCAGCGGCGCGATCTGCACGCCGCGCTCGTCGATCAACTCGGCGTGCTCGGCGTCAAGCCAGCCGTTCTCGACGGCCTGGTCGTACAGGAACGTGCCGGGATACGGTGCGGCCAGGCTGACCTGCAAGGTGTGCGGGTTGATTTCGGTGGCAAAGCGGATCGTCTCCTGAATCGTCTCCTTCGTCTCGCCCGGCAGGCCAAGGATGAAGGTGCCATGAATTTTGACCCCGAGCTCGTGGCAGTCCTTGGTGAACTGCCGGGCCGTCTCGATTCGCATGCCCTTTTTGATGTTGTGCAGAATCTGCTGATTGCCGCTCTCGTAGCCGACCAGCAATAGGCGCAGGCCGTTGTCCTTCAGCACCTTGAGCGTCGCGCGCGGCACGTTGGCCTTGGCGTTGCAGGACCAGGTGACGCCGAGCTTGCCAAGCTCCAGCGCGATCGCCTCCGCGCGGGGCAGGTTGTCGGTGAAAGTGTCGTCGTCGAAGAAGATTTCCCGAACCTGCGGGAAGTTCTTCTGAATGGAGCGCACCTCTTCCGCCACATGGCTTGGGCTGCGGACGCGGTAGGTGTGGCCGCCGACGGTCTGCGGCCAGAGGCAGAACGTGCAGCGGCTCTTGCAGCCCCGGCCCGTGTAGATCGAGACGTATGGGTGCATCAGGTAGCCGATGAAGTAGTCCTCGATGCGCAGATCCCGCTTGTAGACGTCGGACACGAACGGCAGTTGGTCCATGTCCTGCAAGATGGCGCGGTCCTTGTTGTGGACCAGCAGGCCGTTGGCATCGCGGTAGGAGATGCCGTCGATGGCGGCGAAGTCGCGACCCTCGGCAACCTCGAGGCAGGTAAAATCAAACTCGTTGCGGGCCACGAAGTCGATCGGCGCGCCCTGCTGCAGGCTTTCGGCCGGCTGGACCGCAACCTTGGCGCCGACGAAGCCGATCTTCAGCGCTGGGTTCACGTCCTTCATCGCCTGCGCCACCTTCACGTCCGACGCGAAGGAGGGCGTGCTGGTGTGGATCACGCATAGTTCGTGCTGCTTGGCTGCATCCAGCACCGGCTCCAGGCCGATGTTGGCGGGCGGCGCGTCGATCAGCTTGCTGCCTGGCACCAGCGCCGCGGGCTGCGCCAGCCATGTCGGATACCAGAACGACTTGATCTCGCGCTTCGCCTGGTAGCGGGAGCCAGCGCCGCCGTCGAAGCCTCCGAATGAGGGGGGCTGCAGAAACAGGGTTTTCATCATGCCAATCTATCCCTCACGGAGTCGATTTCTCTCCGGATGTATCCCTCTCCGGGCGCCAGGCTCGGTCGTGTCGCGCGGAGAATCTGCCCACGCCAGGCGACCCGGTCGGACCGGTAGCTCGCCAGCATGACGGCAATCGACATAAGGTCGCGGAACGGCAGACACCAGATGCCGACCCCGGGTGCAAGGCCCAATGCGCGGTCGATCCCATGCCCCACAAGGCCGCGCACCAGCCAGGCCAATGCAAAGCCAAGCCAAGCCCAGGGCGCTCCGCCCGATAGGCCCAAGGCCAACGCAGCCCAGAACAGCGGATATTGCACGCAAGACATGGCGAAGCCGACGGCTTCCAGACTCTGGATTGTGCGCGCCCAGCGCAGCTCATGCGCGAACAGCTCGGGCAAATGCGCTTCGCCCACCGTCGTGGCGGGAACCGTCGCGGCCAGCGCGATCGACAGGCCCTGCGCCTTCACCAGCCGGCCGAGCACGGCGTCGTCCGCCAGGTGGTCCGCCAACGCATGCAGGCCGCCGACGCTGTCCAGCGTGTCCCGGGTCAATGCCATCGTGGCGCCAAGGCAGTCCTGCCGGCCCAGTGCCCGGGCCATCAATGCGCCCGGCAGGAAAGCATGGTTGATCTGCTCGGCGCCAAGCCGGCCGGTCAGCGCCGTTCCGGCCGGCATTCCGGCATACAGCGTGGTGACCAGGCCAACGCCGGGCATTTGCAAGCTGGCGACCAATTGGGTGAGGTAGTCGGGTGCGGCGTGGATGTCGCTGTCGGCGATAACCAGCACGTCGTACCGGGCCTTTGGCGCCATGTTGATGAGGTTCGCGACCTTGCGGTTGGGGCCGTGCGGCGTGGGGTCCACCACCACCGCCATGTCCAGCGCGGGAAAGCGGGCGCGCAGGCGGGCCAGCACTTTCAACGCTGGGTCGGCTGGGTCCTGCAGGCCGAACACGATCTGGAACTCGGGATACTCCTGATTGCAGAAGCTGGCGAGCGCCTCTTCCAGCAGGGGCTCGTCGCCATGCAGCGGTTTCAGGATGGTCACCGGCGGGCAATAGCCGGGCAATGTGACCTTGCGGCTGGCAAACTGGTTTACGGCGAGCCAGCCGGCGCTGGACTGCAGGACTCCAACCGTCGTCAAGCCAGCCGCCGCCATCGTGAAAACATCGATCACCCGCAGCTTCCTGTCAGGCCAGCGTGCCGCCGGAAAGGTCGGCGATCTTGCGTTGCAGGCTTTGGATCAGCGGCCCGGCGTCTCCGGAGGCGAGCAGCGACCGGAAGTCGGAGCGCTGCACCGCGACCCGGCTGATGGAGCCATTCAGCAACACGTCGACCGCACGCCATCCCGCGGGCGTGCGGCGCATCACGTAGTCGATCCGCGTTGGGGTGCCGTTGGACGGCACGATCTGGGTGGCCACCACCTGGTCGGCGCCCACGCTGCGGCTGTCGGGCAGCACATCGAGCTTTTCACCGCCGAAGGTATCGAAGTTGGCGACGTAGCTGGCGATGGTAAAGCGACGGAACACGTCCAGCAACTTCGCCTGCTGGGCCGGCGGCAGCGCCGACCAGCGCGGCCCGACCGAGGCCTGCAGGATGCCGGGGATGTCGAAGGCACCCTCCACCAGCGGCGCCAGGGTGTTGAAACGCTGGGTGAACGGCGTCGCCTTGCCGGCGCGCATTCCAGCGATCAGGCCGCGGTTCAGCGCGGCGATCGGGGCCGCAGGCTCTGGATCGGCAGCGCCAGCAAAGTGTCCGAAGCAGGGCAGCAGGAACCCACCGAGCGCCATGCGGCGGGTGAGGCTCATCGTGCGGGTGCCATGAGTGTCGGCTTCGCAGCGTCCTTGCCCAGCGCGCCCATGGCGGTGGCAACGATGTCCTTGGCGCCGAGCCCGGCCTCGATCATCTGCGCGGCCGGCGTGTTGTGGTCGATGAACCGGTCCGGCAAGGTCATGGACCGGACCCGCACGCCGCCATCCAGCAGGCCCCGGAGTGCCAGATGCTGCAGGACCGCCGCGCCGAACCCACCGATCGAGCCCTCCTCGATGATGATCAGGACGGCGTGGTGCTTCGCCAATTGTTCGACCATGGCCACGTCGAACGGCTTGGCGAACCGCGCATCGGCGACGGTAGTCGATAGGCCGCGGGCCGCCAGTTCGTCCGCCGCACGCAGGCTGTCGGCCAGCCGCGTGCCGAGGCTGAGGATGGCGACGGCCGAACCCTCGCGCAGAATGCGGCCCTTGCCGATCGTGAGCGGCGTACCGCGTTCGGGCAGCGCGAGGCCGGTGCCCTCGCCGCGGGGATAGCGTATGGCGCTGGGCCGGTCGTCGATCCCGGCGGAGGTCGCGACCATGTGCATCAGCTCGAGCTCGTCCGACGGCGCCATCAGCACGAAGCCGGGCAGGCAGCCGAGGTAGGCAAGGTCGAAGCTGCCAGCATGGGTGGCGCCGTCCGCGCCAACCAAGCCGGCACGGTCGAGGCCGAAGCGGACCGGCAGGCCCTGGATGGCAACGTCATGCACGACCTGATCGTAGGCGCGTTGCAGGAAAGTGCTGTAGATGGCGCAATACGGCCGGAACCCCTCGGTCGCCATGCCGGCGGCGAAAGTGACAGCGTGCTGCTCGGCGATGCCCACATCGAAGCAGCGGTCCGGAAAGCGCTTGGCGAAGCGGTCGAGGCCAGTGCCGGTCGGCATGGCCGCGGTGATGGCGACGATGCGGTCGTCGACCGCGGCCTCGGCGATCAGCGCGTCGGCGAACACGCGGGTGTACTGCGGGGGACCCGGCGGCGCCTTGGCCTGCTCGCCGGTGATCACGTTGAACTTACTGACGCCGTGGTACTTGTCTGGGCTGGCTTCGGCAGGGGCGTAACCGTGGCCCTTTTTGGTGATGACGTGCAGCAGGATCGGGCCGCTCTCCTCGGCCTCCCGCACGTTGCGCAGCACGGGCAGCAGGTGGTCCAGGTTGTGGCCGTCGATCGGACCGACGTAGTAGAAGCCCAGCTCCTCGAACAAGGTGCCGCCGGTCAGGATGCCGCGGGCATACTCCTCGGCCCGGCGCGCCGTGCGCTGGATGCCGCGGGGGAAGCGGGTCGCCATGCGGGACGCGAGATCCCGTAGGTTCAGGAACGACCGGCTGCTCATCAGCCGCGACAGGTAGGCGCTCATGGCGCCGACGGGCGGCGCGATCGACATGTCGTTGTCGTTGAGGATCACCAGCAGGCGGGACCGGCGGGCGCCGGCGTTGTTCATGGCCTCGTATGCCATGCCGGCGCTCATCGCACCGTCGCCGATCACCGCGACCACGTGGCGGTCCGACTGGCCCTTCAGGTCGTGCGCGACCGCCATGCCGAGGCCGGCGGAGATGCTGGTGCTGCTGTGGGCGGCGCCGAAGGGATCGTATTCGCTCTCGCTGCGACGGGTGAAGCCCGACAAGCCGCCAGGCTGCCGCAGGGTACGGATGCGGTCGCGCCGGCCGGTCAGGATCTTATGCGGATAAGCCTGGTGTCCGACGTCCCACAGCACGCGGTCGCGCGGCGTATCGAACACGGCGTGCAACGCCACAGTCAGCTCGACCACGCCGAGCGACGCGCCCAGGTGCCCGCCCGTGGTGCTGACGACATCGATCGTCTCGGCCCGCAGTTCATCGGCAATCTGGCGAAGCTGCTCGGCCGAGAAGTTGCGGAGGTCGGACGGCACGCTGACGCGGTCGAGCATCGGGGTCGCCGGACGGGGTGGGAGCGGGATGCTCGCGTTCATTGGGTCTCTTGGCTCCCCCCGCATGGCGCGCCACACGGCAAATCGGTTCTAATGTCGAAGACGTTAAGCTGTAACTCGTTCAGACCAGATTGGTTCGGCGACGAGACTAAGGACGCCGCGCGGTGGGTGTACGTGCAGCATTCTCGGCCAGGGCGGGCAACAATCACCTCGCATTCCGATAGGCAACCCATGTCTGCGCAAATTGTCTTATCCGTGTAACCTGCCGCAATACTACCCAACACTGCACTGCCATGCCATACCGTGCCGCTCAACTCGCCGGGATGTTGTATCCGCGCCACAGTCCTGAGCCATAACGGACACATCGCTCGTTTGCGTCGCCCGATCGTCCCAGGTGGATGCGATATGGTGGGCGAGGCCGCGCACGGCTGTTGGAGGTGATTTGGATAATGCGTGTCGTCTTGGCCCAACCCAGAGGCTTCTGCGCCGGAGTGGAGCGGGCTATTGAGATCGTCGAGCGCGCCTTGGCCAAGTTCGGACCGCCGATCTACGTCCGGCATGAGATCGTGCATAACCGCCACGTCGTCGAGGATCTGCGGACCCGCGGTGCGGTGTTCGTGGATGAGCTCGACGAGATTCCGCCAGGCTCGATGACGGTGTTCAGCGCGCATGGGGTTGCCAAGCGGGTCGAGGAGCTGGCGGCCGAGCGCAGGCTGCCGGTATTCGATGCGACCTGTCCGTTGGTGGCCAAGGTGCATGCCGAGGGCCGGCGCTATGCCGCGCAGGGTCGTGAGATCGTGCTGGTCGGCCATGCCGGGCACGCAGAGGTCGAGGGCACCATCGGGCAGATTCCCGGCACGGTACATCTGGTGCAGACGGCGGAGGACGTTGCGACGCTTGAGGTCGGCTCGGCGGACCGCCTGGCCTACATCACGCAGACGACGCTGTCGGTGGACGACACCAGGGGAATCATCTCTGCATTGCAGAGCCGGTTCCCATCTATCGTGGGTCCGGATGTGCGGGACATCTGCTATGCCACGCAAAATCGGCAGCAGGCGGTGCACGATTTAGCGAAACAAGTGGATTTGATTCTGGTTGTGGGGTCGAAAAACAGCTCGAACTCCAACCGTCTGCGGGAAATCGGGCAGGAATTGGGCAAGCCGAGCTACTTGATTGACGACGCATCCGCGTTGGAACGCGATTGGTTCGCAGGCATTGAGACCGTTGGCCTGACAGCGGGTGCAAGCGCGCCCGAGATGCTCGTGCAAGGCGTATTGGATGGGTTGCGGCGCTTCCGGCAGGTGGACGTTTCCACGCTGGCGGGTGTTGCGGAAGACGTGAAGTTCAAGTTTCCGGCCGAGCTGAGCTAGGGCCGAGGGAGTTAATAGATGTCTGTTCCTATGAGGCAGGTGGCGCGGGTCGGCGCTTACGTCGTCAAGCAGCATGTGCTGGGCCGCAAGCGGTATCCGCTCGTGCTGATGCTGGAGCCGCTGTTCCGCTGCAACCTGGCGTGTTCCGGTTGCGGCAAGATCGACTATCCCGCCGAGATTTTGAACCAGCGCCTGTCGGTGGCGGACGCGCTGGCGGCGGCGGATGAGTGCGGCGCACCCGTGGTGTCCATCGCGGGCGGCGAGCCGCTGCTGCACAAGGAAATGCCGCAGATCGTCGAGGGCCTGCTGGCGCGGAAGAAGTTCATCTATCTTTGCACGAACGCGCTGCTGCTCGAAAAGAAGATGGACCAGTATAAGCCGCATCCCGACTTCTCCTGGGACGTGCATCTGGACGGCGACCGGGAGGTGCATGACCGGTCCGTCAGCCAGGCGGGGACGTATGACCGGGCGGTGGCCGCCATCAAGGAGGCGAAGCGCCGCGGCTTCCGGGTCAGCATCAACTGTACCTTGTTCGACGGCGCCGAGCCGGAGCGCGTCGGCAAGTTCTTCGACGACGTGATGGCGATGGGCGTGGACGGGATCATGACCTCGCCGGGCTATGCGTACGAGCGCGCGCCGGACCAGGCGCATTTCCTGTCGCGCCAGAAGACGAAGCAGTTGTTTCGTGACATCCTGACCTATGGCAAGGGCAAGAACTGGAAATTTACCCAGTCGCCGTTGTTCATGAGCTTCTTGGCGGGCAATGAGAACTACACGTGCTCGCCTTGGGGCAAGCCGACCCGCAACGTGTTCGGTTGGCAGCGGCCGTGCTACCTGCTGGGAGAGGGCTACGCGAAGACGTTCGCCGAGCTGATGGACAGCACGGATTGGGATAAATACGGCACCGGCAACTACGAGAAGTGCGCCGATTGCATGGTGCATTCGGGGTATGAAAGTACGGCGGTGATGGACGCGGTAAAGTCGCCGGTCAAAACGATGATGACGGCGCTGCGCGGTCCGAAGCTGACGGGCAAGATGGCCCCAGAAATCGACCTGTCGAAGCAGCGTCCGGCCGAATACATGTTCAGCCGGCACGTGCAGGAGAAGATGGCCGAGCTGAAGCACAAGCCGCGGGGCAAGCCCCAGGTGGCCGACGCGGCGGATTGATTTTCCGCTGATCTCCGTAGTATGGGGTTAACTCCGCCGCGCCACCCGCGCGGCGGCGACCACACACAAAATTTCGAACAGCATCGATGCGCCGTGGAACGCGGTGAGCCCCCCGACGTCGAAGGGGGGCGAGACCTCGACGAGGTCGGCAGCCACCACGTCCAGGCCCATGAGGCCGCGAACGATGCGTTGCGCCTCGATCATGGTCAGGCCGCCAGCCTCGGGCGTGCCGGTGCCGGGGGCCCAAACGGGGTCGAGGCTATCGATGTCGAACGATAGGTAGCAAGGACCGGCGCCGACCACGCGCCGTGCCTCCTCAACGGCCCAGCGCCAGCCGCGGTCGTGCAGCTCGTCCATCGGCAGGACGCGCATGCCGCTCTCCTCGCTGAACTCCCATAGGCTGCCGGGCACGGTGCTGGTGCCGCGCAGGCCGATCTGGATGACGCGCTTGGGGTTCAGCAACCCGTCCTCCACCGCCCTTCGGAACGGGGAGCCATGGTGGAAGCGCGATCCCATGTAGTCGTCGCCGGTGTCGCCATGCGCGTCGATGTGCACCATGCCGATCGGGCCGCCCGCGGCCACGGCGCGCAGGATCGGCCAGGCAATCGAGTGGTCGCCGCCGACGCTGATGGGGGTGACACCCGCGGTCACGACCTGGCGGTAGAACGACTCGATCTCGCCTAGGGCGCCGGAGAGGGTGTAGGGCTCCTCGATCCAGCAATCGCCGAGGTCGCGGACGCGAAGGTCGGCAAAGGGCTGCGCGCCGGTGGCGGTGTTGATCGGACGCAGCAGGCTCGACTGGTTGCGGACCTCGCGCGGGCCATGCCGGGCGCCGGTGCGGTTGGTGACGCCGCCGTCGAACGGCACGCCGATCAGGCCGATATCGACGGTCGTTAGGTCCTGGGTGTGCGGTGTGCGGAAGAATGTCGGAATGCCCACGTAGCGCGGCTGCGCCTGCGGGTCCGACATGGCGGGATAGTTACGGGCGGGTTTCAATGCATCCATGGCTTGCGGCTATAGCCGACCGATCGCCCGTACGCGAGTGGCGAGTGCATGACGGGCGCGGGCCGCATCGCCACCGAGCCGGATCAGGTCGGGGAGTTGCCAGGGTCGGGCCATAATCGCCCATGCTACGCGCCAGGCGCCGATTTGTCCGGCGGTGTCGAGCGCCACGAGTGCGACCCGGGGCAGATCGCGGGCCGCCCCGTCGCACACGGCGCGCAGTACGGCGAAGGGCAACGCGTGCTGCCGGGCCGTGCGTGCCACCGCAGCGCTTTCCAGATCGACCGCGACGGCGCCGGTGCGCGCGTGCAGAGCAGCCTTGGCTGCTGCGGTCGCGACGATACAGCCGCCGCCATACAGAACTCCTAGAGTTGGGGCGCCGAGACGTTGCATCAGCACGGCGTCGGCATCCCAACGATCGGCGTCGAGCAGGATGGTGGCCGGAACCAGCACCGTCCCGGGAACCAGCGCCGCATCAAGGCCGCCCGCGAGGCCGAAGCTAACAAGGCCGGAGACGCCCTGCACAATCAAGCGGCCGGCTGCCGCCGCCGCGCCCTCAGCGTGGCCACCGCCGATTTCGACCGGGACCCCGAGGCGCCGGGCGATCCGCGCCTCAGCCTCCAGGCCAACGACGACGCCAACTGGGCGTCCAGAAACCGCCGGGCTTTCAGAACCCGCCGGGCTCTCAGAAACCGAACGTCACCCGGCGACTGTTGCCACGCTGCAGGTTGCGGAACCGCGCCAGCGCCAGCAACGGGAAAAACAGCCGGTAGCCGTGGTAACGCAAGTAAAACACGCGAGGGAAGCCGACTGCGGTATAGGGCAGTTCGTTCCATTCGCCATCGTCCCGCTGCGTGTGGGCCAGGTATTCGGCGGCACGTGCGACGGCGGGGCCGGTCTCACCGGCGGCCATCAGGCCCAGCATGGCCCAGGCGGTCTGCGACGGCGTGCTGGCGCGGTATTCACCGGGCGGGGCGGCGGCATAGCTTTCCTCATCCTCGCCCCAGCCGCCGTCGTTGCGCTGCCGGGCCAGCAGCCAGTCGCGGGCGCGCCGGATTGCCGGATCATCGTGCGAAAGCCCGGCGGCGTTCAGCGCGCACAGGACGGACCACGTGCCATAGATGTAGTTGGTGCCCCAGCGGCCGAACCAACTGCCATCCGGTTCCTGATCGACGCGGAGATAGGCGATCGCACGGGCCATGGCGGGTTCGTCCGGCCCATGGCCGAGCTGCGCCAGGAACGACACGCAGCGCGCAGTCACGTCGGCGGTCGGCGGGTCGAGCAGCGCGCCATGGTCGGCGAACGGGATATGGTTCAGGAAATCGTGATCGTTGTCGGCATCGAAGGCGCCCCAACCGCCATTGCGGCTCTGCATGCCCAGAATCCAGTCGCGGGCGCGGGCCACGCTCTCGGCGTGGGCCGGGTCGCCGTTGCGGTGCAGCAACATGCCAACCACGGCGGTGTCGTCCACGTCGGGGTAGTGCGCGTTCTCATACTGGAACGCCCAGCCGCCCGGCGGCGCATCGGGCCGGGAATGCGCCCAGTCGCCGCGCAGTTCCGTCACCTGGCGCTCCACCAGCCAGGCGCAGGCGGCGTCGATGCTGGGAACGGCGGCGCCGTCGGCCTCCGCGACCGCATGCCCGGCGAGGCTCGTGTCCCAGATCGGCGACAGGCAGGGCTGGCAGTAGGCCTCGGTGTCGGTCACTACCAGCAGATTCTGCACCGCGCGCCAGGCTGTCGCGGCGTGAGGATGATCGAGGCCCTGGCCCAGCGCGCCGAACATCATCACGGTGTTGGCCATCGCGGGATAGATGGCGCCCAGGCCGTCCTCGCCGTTCAGGCGTTCGGTGACGAAGGCCACGGCCTCCTCGATCGCGCGGCTGCGGATAGCAGCGGGGAAGGCGGGCTCGACGGCGCGGACGACGCCGTCCACGGCCTTGAACACGTGGCCCCAGGCGGAGCGGTAGGGGCCGCGGACCCAATCGCGCACCTGGTCCGGTGGGATCAGGAACAGTTCCGGGATCGCCGTGTCGCGTGGATTCCGGGCGCGGGGATGCAACGCCATCAGCACCAGCAAGGGCACCAGCACGGTGCGGGACCAATACGACACCTTCGACAAGTGGAAGAAGAACCACTGCGGCAGGTGCATGATTTCGACCGGCATCACCGGCACAGCGCGCCAGGGCACCTGGCCGAACAGGGCGAGCTGAATGCGGGTGAAGACGTTGGTGCGCTCCGCCCCGCCGGCGGCCAGGATGGCGGAGCGTGCGCGGGTCATGTGCGGCGCGCTGGGCAGGTCACCGATCGCCTTCAGCGCGTAGTACGCCTTCACGCTCGCCGAAAGATCGAACGCACCATCGTGGAACAGCGGCCAGCCGCCATGCGCACCCTGGATGCGGCGAAGATAGACGCCGATCTTCTCTTGCAGCGGCCCATCGATACGGTCGAGGTAGTGCTCCAGCAACACATACTCGGCGGGGATCGTTGCGTCGGCCTCGAGCTCGAACACCCAATGGCCATCCGGGTTTTGCCGCCCGGCGAGAGCCGTGCCGGCGCGGCTGATGGCGTGTTCGAGGGCGTCGTCGTCAAGCTGGGGAGCGGCAGGGCGGGTCAGGGTATCGCTCGGCATGGGGGGTGTAATCTACTCGTGTTACGCGGTCAGAAGGGCTGATGCTGCGGTGCAACCTGACCTGATGGCACCTTCGATCGTTGCGGGCAAGCCAGTAGCGGTCCAATCGCCGGCCAACGCCAGGTTGGGCCAGCGTGTCCGGGCCGGCGGGCGCTTCCGATCCTGGTCGGGGGTGGCGGCAAAAGTCGCGCGCTTCTCCTTTACCACGCGCCAGGCCGGCATTGGTTCTGTTAGGCGCAGCACGGCGCGGACGTCGCGCCAGACCTCGGTCGCCAACTCGGCCGCGGGCGCGTCTACGCGGCGGTTTCCGGCGCTGATAGTGACGCTGACGACGCCAGGTTTGACGAAAACCCACTCGGCGGTGCCGCCGATCAGCCCGTTGAACCCGGCCTCTCCGGCGTCGGCATCGCAGCGGAAATGCACGTTCAAGATGGCCTCGAACTGGTCCGGCACCTGCAGGTCCGGCACCAGGGTGGCGGCGATGGACGCGGGGGTCGCAACGATCACAGCTTCGTCACTAGCCACTGGGCGGTCACCGACCGAGGTGATCCGGCCGGCCGCGAATCCAAGGCTGCCGATGCGGCGGCCCAGCAGCACGTCGGCGCCGCGGGACGTGAGCCACGCGACGGCCGGGTCGATGAAGCTCTCGGACAGGCCGTCCCGTGGGTAGGCGGGGATGCAGGCAGCGCCGCCAAGCGCCAGGCTTTCGTCCATCACGGCGCCCAGCAGCGTGGCGCTTGCGGCGTCGGGCGGGGTGTTCAGTGCGGCGACCGCGAGCGGCTCCAGGAGGCGGCGATACAGCTCGCCGGGCCGCAGGGCGCCGGCCACGGTGGCGTTCGGGCCGCGGCGGCGGAGCATCAACACCGGCAGGAATTCCCGGAGATGGGCGCCGGGAACACGGCGGCGGCGGCTGAACAGCCACCACGGCAGGCGGCCTTGGCTGGGGCGGACGGTCCAGCGCTCGCCAGTCGCCAGGTCCATGAAGGGGAACACCGGGGCGCCCGGGCCGGCCATGGTGTCGCGGGCGCCGATGCGGTCCAGGAAGGCGTAGGCGTCGCGATTGCCGGACAGCAGCAGGTGGTTGCCGTTATCCAGCCGGCAGCCGAGCTCGCGGTCGAAGTAGGAGCGGCAGCGGCCTCCGGCAGCGGGCCCGGCCTCGTGCACCGTGACGCGTACGCCGCGGGCCACCAGCTCCATGGAGGCGGAAAGGCCGGCAAGGCCGGCGCCGATGACATGGACGTGCGTGAAGGGCGTGGGAGTCATACCGCGTATCTGAGGGCGATCAGCAGTTTCTGCCACTTCGGCACGCGCACAGGGTGTTCCAGCCGTGTCCAGCCGCGGCGCTCCAAGCGATGCAGCAGGGCGTCGTACGATGCACCCATCAGCCGGGCCGGGCGCATCGTGCGGGGCGCACAGCAGCGCATGGCGGCGTAGGCTTCGGTAAAATGCCGATGCGCGTCGGCCGCGATGCGGGCGCAAACGGCAGGCAGGCCAGGATGATGGAGCGCCTGGGCCGGGTCGGCAGGCACGCCGGCGTCGTGCAGCCACTCCTGTGGCAAATAGAGCCGGCCACGCCCGGCGTCCTCTGCTACATCGCGAAGAATGTTGGTCAGCTGCAGGGCGCGGCCCAGGTGCCAGGCCACGGAGTCCGCGGCGGGCGAGGCGTCACCGAAGGCGCGGACCGAAAGGCGGCCGACCGCGGCGGCAACGCGGTCGCAGTATAGATCCAGCTCGGCCAGGCTCGGGGCGACGATGACGGTTTCGGCGTCCATCTGCATGCCGTCGATCACGGCGATGAAGTCGGCCTGCCGCAGGGCATAGCGCTGGATGGCGGGGAGCAGCACGCGGGTTACGGCGTCGTCGGCCTGGCCGGCATAGAGTGCCGCGATCCGGCGGCGCCACGCGGCAAGGCCGGCGATCTTGTCGGGCAGCGGCCCGGGCTCGTCCGCCACGTCGTCCACGATGCGGCAGAAGGCGTAGATCGCGTACATCGCCGCGCGCCGGTCCGCCGCCAGCACCTTCATGCCGCGATAGAACGAGGTGCCAGCGCGCAGTACCAGCGCCTCGACCTCCTGCAGGTCCGCGGCGGCGGCGCCAAGCGGGGTCATGCGGCCCATCGCAACGCGGCGAGCAGGCTGCCGGCGATATCGGTTGTCCGCAGCTTGACCCTGGTAGCCACCGGGTCGCCGTGGCGCAGGCGCTGCGTCAGGCGGCGGGACAGTCCAAGGATAACCGCGACCTCAAGCCGCAGGCGGCGGTCCTGGGTTCGGCGGGGCAGGTCGGCGGCCTCGGCGTGGAGCCGGTCCACGTGGTCGAGCAACTGGGTGAACACGACGCGCAGGCCCGGGGTCTCGGCGGGGCCGGCCAGGTCGCGGACCTGCGCGCCGGCGGTTTCGAGCAGGTCGTCCGGCAAGTAGCAGCGGTCGAGCGCTGCAAGGTCCTTGGCGCCGTCCTGCAAGTGGTTCAGCACCTGCAGCGCGGCGCAGAGCGGGTCGGAGGGCGCGTGGGTCGCCGGGTCCTCATCGTGCAGATCCAGGACGTGGCGGCCGACGGGCATGGCGGACAGGCGGCAGTAGTCGAGCAACTCGGCCCAATTGGCGTAGCGGTGCTTGGTCGCGTCCTGGCGGAATGCGGCCAATAGGTCCTGGGCGTGGCGCGGAGTGACGCCGGTTTGCGCCAGGCTGGCGCGGAGGGCGACGCCGCTGGGGGAGCCGCCGTCCGCCCGGCCGAGCAGCACGGCCTCCATGCGGTCGAGCCGGGCGATCTTGTCGGCGGGCTCCAGCGCGGGGCTATCGGCGATGTCGTCGGCGTTGCGGGCGAAGGCATAGAAGGCATGGACATGCGGGCGTAGCGCCGGACGGATCAGGGCGGAGCCGACAGGGAAGTTCTCGTCGCCGCGGTCCTTGCCGGACCAGGTCTCGACAGACTCCTCCGCGGCACTCATGTGCCCGCCCCTTGGTAGGCGCGACGTTTCCACATCACGCCGCGGCCACGATGGTGGTCGATGGCGGAGCCGATGGTGGCGGCCAGGTAGAAGCAGGCGATGCCCGGCAAGGCAAGCGCCCAGAGCGGCGACTCGCGGAACCGTCGCAACGTCGGCAGGAACGACGCTGCCGACCCGGCCCAGGCCAGCGCTCCCATCGTCCGCGCCGCGCCGTGCCCGAACAGCGCCAGCAAGGCCGGTGCCAGCCATATCAGCGCCAGGCCCAGCACCGTGCCGAGCAGGAGCGCCGGCGAATACCTCAATTGGACATAGGCGGTGCGCGCCACCATGCGCCAGATATCGGCGGCGCCGGGGTAGGGTCGCACGCTACGTGCCAGGCGGCTGTGGCCGAGCCAGATGCGCCCGCCACGCTTCACCGCGGACGCCAGGGCCACGTCGTCGATGAGGGCGCCACGCACGGCCTCGATCCCGCCGATGCGGTCTAGCGCACGGCGGCGCAGCAGGACGGTGCCGCCAGCCGCCGCCGCGGTCGTGCGCATCGGGTTGTTCACCCAGGCGAACGGATAGAGGAGCTGGAAAAAGAACACGAAGGCCGGCACCAGCGCGCGCTCGGCCACCGTGGCGCAGCGGAGTTCCACCATCTCGGATACGAGGTCGAGGCCGTCCCGCTCGGCCTTGGCCACCAGGGTCGCGACGTGGGCGGGCTCGTGCACGATGTCCGCGTCGGTCAGCAGCACCAGGCCGGCCGTCGTGCCGGCGATCCCCTGCGACACCGCCCAGAGCTTGCCGCTCCAGCCCGGCGGGCGCGGCTTGCCGTCGAGCACCGTCAGGCGCGCATCGTTCAAGCCGCGCGCGATGGCGCCGGTGCCATCGGTGCTGCCGTCATCGACCAGGATGATGCGAATCCGGCCCGCATAGTCCTGCCTCAGCAGGGAGCGCAGCGCGTCGCCGATGCCCTCGGCCTCGTCCCGGGCGGGAATGACGATATCGACACCGGGAAACGACGCCGGGTACATGGGAAGGAGCGACGGGCCCCCCTGCCAGAACCGGCCGTGCAGCGCCAGCAGATAGGTCCAGGCCAAAAATGCCACGACGGCGAGCGTCGTCATGCCGGCAGCCATCCGGCGGCGCGGAACCAGGCGACGGCGTCCGCCACCGCCTGCCGTGCCGGGCGAGGCGCGTAGCCGAGTTCGGCCGTGGCCTTCGCCGAGCTGAAGAACATGCGCTTCTTGGCCATCGCCAGCATCTCCCGCGTCACCAGCGGCTCGGCGCCGAACATCCGGGCGCGGGCCTCCATGCCCAGCGCCACGGGCCATAGCAGGCCGTGCGGCAGGCGGGCGCGGCGCGGGGTGGGGCGGTCCATCACGTCATCCACCAACGCGAGCAGATGCGGCATGTCGAGGTCGTGCCCACCCAATACATAGGCTTCGCCGATCCGCCCGCGCTCCAGCGCCAGCACGTGGCCGGCCGCAACGTCGTCCACGTGCACGACATTGAGCCCGGTGTCGACATAGGCCGGCATGCGCCCGGCAGCGGCGTCCAGCACCATCTTGCCGGTCGGCGTCGGCTTGATGTCCCGCGGCCCGACGGGGGTGGACGGGTTCACGATGACGGCCGGCACGGCGCGGTCCCGCACCAGGCCGCGCACCGCCTGCTCGGCCAAATATTTCGACCGCTTGTATACGCCGACGATATGCTCGGGGTGGACCGGCGTGTCCTCGGTGCCCGGCGTGCCGTCGCCGATCAGGCCGAGGGCTGCGACGCTGCTGCAATAGACGATGCGCTCCACCCCGGCTGCTGCAGCCGCCAGCAGCAGGGCGCGGGTGCCGTCGACGTTGGCGGCCAGCATGGGGCCCGGGTCGGGCACCCAGAGCCGGTAGTCGGCGGCGACGTGCACGACATACCGGCATCCTGCGACGGCGGCCGCGAGCGACTCCGTGTCGAGCAGGTCGCCCTCCGCCAGCTCGGCCGGCAGGTCCGCGATGTTGCGGCGGTCGCTGCCGGGCCGCACCAGCAGGCGCAGGGCGTGGCCGCGGCCGAGCAGGGCGCGGGCGACGGCGGAGCCCACGAAGCCTGTGGCCCCGGTGACGAGCGTAGGTTGGATGGGTGGCACGGGCGCTCCTGGCAGGCGGTCGGGGTCTATAGCTGGACGGGCTGGGCTGGTGTAGTGGGCCTTCCTTTATACGCGGGCCGCTTAGCATGAAACGCATTTCCATACTGCTGGCCCTGGCCGGGCTGGCCGTGTCCGCGCTGCTGGTGGTGTGGTTCGACGCGGGCCAGGTGCTGGATGTCGCCTTGTCGGTCGGGTGGCAGGGCTTCGGAGTGCTGTCGCTGTGGCAGGCCGGGCTGTTCCTGATGCTGGGCTTGGCTTGGGCGACGGTGCTGCCGGGGGTGCGGCCCGGTGTGCTGGTATGGGGGCGCATGGTGCGGGACGCCGCGACCACCTGCCTGCCGTTCTCGCCGGTGGGGGGCTACGTGATCGGGGCGCGGGCGATCACGGTGCGCGGCGTCGCCTGGCCGACTGCGGCGGCGGGGACGGTCGTGGATGTGACGGCCGAGATCACCGGGCAGTTCCTGTTCAGCGTGTTCGGACTGCTCGTGCTGGTGCTGCTGCGGCCGGGATCGCCGTTGCTGGCGCCGGTTGGGATCGCATTGGGCGTGGTGGGGCTGCTGGTGGCGCTGATCCTGCGCTTCCGGGGGTCGATCGGGCGCGGGCTGCACGGGCTGGGCGAGCGGCTGCTGGGCGAGTGGTTCCGCGGACAGGGCGGTCTCGATCGGGTGCAGACGGAACTGTCTCGGCTGTATGGCAACCCGCGCCGGCTGCTGCTGGCGTGCGGGCTGCATTTGCTGGGCTGGTTCGCCACCGGCGTCGGCACCTGGATCAGCCTGCGCCTGCTGGGCTTCGAGGCCGGCCTGCTGCCGATCCTGGCGATGGAAGCGCTGCTGGATGCGCTGGTCGCCGCCGCCTTCGTCGTGCCCGGTGCGGCCGGGGTGCAGGAGGCTGGCTACGTCGGCTTCGGCGCCGCGTTCGGCGTGCCGCCCGACATGGCGCTGAGCGTGTCGCTGCTGCGGCGCGCCCGGGACCTGGCGCTGGGCCTGCCGATCCTGTTGGCGTTCCAGTGGATCGAGTTGCGGCGGATCAGATAAGGGTGCCGTAGGCGTCCGCCATCGCCTCGAACTTGGCGGTGAACAGGGAGGGCGCGCGATATGTGGCGGAGCGATCATGATTTGCTGAATTCGGTTTGGACATGCTGACCCTGTTCGGCCTCGTGGCCGTCACTCTGATGCTGGTGTGCTACGCGTGCGAGGGCCGGGGCCGCGGTTGGGTGCTGGGGTTCGCCGGGTCGTGCGCCTTGGGGTCGGCATACGGGTTCCTGCAGGGCGCCTGGCCGTTCGGGGTGGTGGAGGCGATCTGGGCGGTGGTCGCGTTGCGGCGCTGGGTCAGTGCAGGCCGCCGGCCTGTTCGATGAAGGCGGCGACCTCGGCCACGCCCTGTCCCGCGCGGATATTGGCGAACACGAAGGGCCGGTCGCCCCGCATGCGGCGGCTGTCGCGGTCCATGACCTCCAGGCTCGCGCCGACATGCGGGGCGAGGTCGATCTTGTTGATGACCAGCAGGTCGCTGCGGGTGATGCCGGGGCCGCCCTTGCGCGGGATTTTGTCGCCGGCGGAGACGTCAATGACGTAGATCGTGAGGTCGGCGAGTTCCGGGCTGAAGGTCGCGGCCAGGTTGTCGCCGCCGCTCTCGATGAGGATCAGGTCCAGCGCGGGGAAGCGGCGGCGCATCTCGGCGATCCCCGCCAGGTTGATGCTGGCGTCCTCGCGTATGGCGGTGTGCGGGCAGCCGCCGGTCTCGATCCCCAGGATGCGCTCGGGCGGCAATGACCCGGCGCGGGTCAGGAACTCGGCGTCCTCCTTGGTATAGATGTCGTTGGTGATCGCCGCGATGTCGAAGCGCGGGGAAAAGCGCTTGCACAGCGCGTCCATCAGCGCGGTCTTGCCGGTCCCGACGGGTCCGCCGACCCCGACGCGGAGCGGGCCGTTTGGGGATGTCATGTGCGGAACAGCCTCGTGTATTGAGTTTCGTGGCGCATGGCGGCGATGTCGGAACGGAAGCAGGCGCCGCCGAGGTCGTCGAGCGTGGCGCCGCGGGTCGCCTCGGCCACGTCCTGCACCGCGGGTTCCAGCGCCGACAGCACGCGCAGCCCGGCGGTCTGGCCGAGCGGCACCAGGCGCACCGCCGCGCTGACCAGGTTGGCGGCAAAGCCGTGCAGGAAGGCGAGGGCCGTCGCATCGACCGCGACACCCTGCGCCGCAGCCAGCGCGCCGACCGCAATGGGATAGGCGATCGGCTGGCCGCTTGCGCGCAATCCGGCCAGCAACGGAGCGCCCCAGACCTCGGCGGCGATGGCGAAAGCGTCGCCTTGCCCCAGCGTCTCGGCCCGGCGTTCGCGGCTGGGCTGCGCGGCGGCGGCCAGTTCGGCGATTCTGGCAAGCGTGGCCGGGCTGGAGGCGGCGTAGGCGTGACGGAGCAGGATGGCGTCGGCGCGGCCGGACCCATGGCGCAGCACGTCGTCGAGCCAGGCGAACAGGTCGTGCTCGGTGCGCACGTCCCCGGCCTCGACCGCCCATTCCAGCGCGTGAGAATAGGCATAAGCGCCGGTCGGGAAGGCGGGGGACAGCCAGGTCAGCAGCTTGACCAGGGCTGCTTGCGATCCGAAGCCCGCGCTGACGGACAGAGCGTCAGTGCTCATGCGTGTGCGTGCTGCTGTGCGAGTAGGAGACACTGTGGCTGTGGATGTGTGCGCTGCTGTGCGCCTCGGCGTGGCTGTGGCCGCTGGCATAGGCGCCGGCCTCGGGATCGAACGGCGCCTCGATCTCCGCGACGTGGCCGCCCAGGGTGCGCACCATGTCGGCGATTACGTGGTCGCGCCGGATACGGATGTGCGCGCCCATCAGTTGGACCGGTAGGTGGCGGTTCCCAAGGTGCCAAGCGATGCGCACCAGCGCGGCTGCGTCGTGCGCGTGGATGTCCAGCAGGGCCTCCGGCCGGGCCTGCACGAGGATCACCCCGCCGTCATCCAGCCGCAAGCCGTCGCCATGACGGAGCCGGACGGCTTGCGGCAGGTCGATCAGCACGTCGTGGCCGGCCGCGGTACGCAGGACGATGCGGCGGCGGTGGCGGCGGTCGAAGTCGACCAACACCGCATCGACGCTGGCCGCGGTGTCCCAGGTGCCGGCCGGCAGGACCTGGCTGGCGCGCATCAAAACAGGAAATACCGCTGCGCCATCGGCAGCACGGTGGCGGGTTCGCAGGTCAGCAGCACGCCGTCAGCCCTCACCTCGTAGGTTTCGGGATCGACCTCTATCACGGGGGTCGCGTCGTTATGCACCATGCTGCGTTTGCCGATCCCCCCACGGGTGTTGCGCACGGCCGAAAGGCGCCGGGTGAGGCCGAGGCGGTGACCGATGCCGTCATCGAGCGCCGCCTGCGACACGAAGGTGATGCAGCTTGCCGCGAGGGCACCGCCGAACTGGCCGAACATAGGGCGGTAATGCACTGGCTGCGGCGTCGGGATGCTGGCGTTCGGGTCGCCCATCGGCGCGCAGACGATGGTGCCGGCCTTCAGCACCAGGTCCGGCTTCACCCCGAAGAACATGGGGGACCACAGCACCAAATCGGCGAGCTTGCCGGGCTCCACCGAGCCGACCTCGTGCGACAGGCCCTGCGCGATGGCCGGGTTGATGGTGTACTTGGCGACATAGCGCTTGATGCGTGCATTGTCCGCGCGCGTGTCGCCCGGCAGCGAGCCGCGCTGCTGCTTCATCTTGTGCGCGGTCTGCCAGGTGCGGATCGCCACCTCGCCCACCCGGCCCATCGCCTGGCTGTCGGACGAGATCATGCTCAAAGCGCCGAGGTCGTGCAGGATGTCCTCGGCGGCGATCGTCTCGCGACGAATGCGGCTTTCGGCGAACGCCACGTCCTCGGGGATAGCCGGGTCGAGGTGGTGGCAGACCATGAGCATGTCGAGATGCTCATCCAGCGTGTTGGCGGTGTAGGGCCGCGTGGGATTGGTGCTGCTGGGCAGCACGTTGGGCAGGCCGGCGACGCGGATGATGTCGGGCGCGTGGCCGCCGCCGGCGCCCTCGGTATGGAAGGCGTGGATGGTGCGGCCCTGAAAGGCGGCCATGGTGTCCTCGACAAAGCCGCTCTCGTTCAGCGTGTCGGTGTGGATCATAACCTGGACGTCGAAACGGTCGGCGACGCCCAGGGCGCAGTCGATGCTGGCGGGAGTGGTGCCCCAGTCCTCGTGCAGTTTCAGGCTGCTGGCGCCGGCGCGGATCATCTCCTCCAGCGCCGCCGGGCGGGACGCGTTGCCCTTGCCGGCGAAGGCGAGGTTGACCGGCAGGCCCTCGGCGGCCTGCAGCATGCGGGCGAGGTGCCAGGGGCCGGGGGTGCAGGTGGTGGCGCTGGTGCCGGTCGCCGGGCCGGTGCCACCGCCGACCAGGGTGGTGATGCCTGAAGCCAATGCTTCTTCGACCTGCTGCGGGCAGATGAAGTGGATGTGGCTGTCGATGCCGCCGGCGGTGAGGATCTTGCCCTCGCCGGCGATGATCTCGGTGCCGGGGCCGATGATGATGGTGACATTGGGCTGGACGTCGGGGTTGCCCGCTTTGCCGATGGCGTGGATGCGGCCGTCCAGGATGGCGACGTCGGCCTTGACGATACCCCAATGGTCGAGGATCAGCGCGTTGGTGATCACGGTATCCACCGCACCCTCGGCCTGGGACGCCTGGGACTGGCCCATGCCGTCGCGGATGACCTTGCCGCCGCCGAATTTCACCTCCTCGCCATAGGTGGTCAGGTCGTTTTCCACCTGCGCGAACAGGTCGGTGTCGGCCAGGCGGACGCGGTCGCCGGTAGTCGGGCCATACATGTCGGCATAGGCGCGGCGGGGAATGCGGGTCATAGCGGCCCCATGACGTCGCCGCGGAAACCCTGCACGACGCGCGCGCCGCGATAGGGGATCAGCGTGATTTCGCGGGTTTGCCCAGGCTCGAACCGCACGGCGGTGCCGGCGGCGATGTCGAGGTGCTGGCCGCGGGCCTGCGTGCGGTCGAAATCGAGGGCCGGGTTGGTCTCGGCGAAATGGTAGTGGCTGCCGACCTGGATCGGGCGGTCCCCGGTGTTGGCGACGGTGAGCGTCGTGCGGGGCAGGCCGGCATTCAGCTCGATGTCGCCGTTTTCGGTCAGGATCTCGCCGGGAGTCATCGTATCGGCTCGTGCACGGTGACGAGCTTGGTGCCGTCGGGAAAGGTGGCCTCGACCTGGATGTCTGCGATCATCTCGGCGATTCCCTCCATGACCTGGTCGCGGGTCAGCACGCCGGCCCCGGCCTCCATGAGGTCGGCGACGCTGCGGCCGTCACGGGCGCCCTCGACCACAAAGTCGGAGATGAACGCGATCGCCTCGGGATGGTTCAGCTTGACGCCACGCTCCAGCCGGCGCCGAGCGACGCTGGCGGCTATGGCGATCAGCAGCTTGTCCTTCTCGCGGGGGGTCAGGTGCATGCGGGATCCTTAGTTCATCGAGCACTGAAGCGCTCTCAGCACAGCCAAACGCGCGGCAGCGGACGGCCGGCGCGCAACACGGCCAATCCTGCCACGACGGCAGCGCGCAGGCACGCGCCATTTGGCGCCGCGATGCGGGAAACCAGCATCCCATCCCAGGCAGAGGCGCCGGCGTCGTGCCCATCCAGCACCCGGCGCAGGGCGTCGAGCTTGGTTTCCGCGTCGGGCGCCACGTGGATCAACGTCGCGATCCCGCGCGCCGCGCTGCTAATGGCCCGGCCGTCCAGCAAAGATTGCACCGGGCCGTCGAAGCGGATCGCGTCGTGCAGCAGCAGGCGCCCGTCGCGGCGCACCTGGATCAGGTCGCGAAGGCAGGCTTCGTGCACGGCCTCGCCCATGGCGGTGCGTCCGAACACAAGTTGCTCCATACCCAAGAACCAGGCGTCCTCGGCCAGGTTGACCGACAGCCGGCGCTGGACGGCGCAGCGGTCGAACAGGATGGTTTCCTGCGGCAGCCATTCCAGCGATGCGCCCGGCGCCACATGCAATGCGGTCGAAACCTGGGCCGACGCGGTGCCGGGCAGAGCGCGGTAGAAGCGTTCCGCCGCCTGCGACGCCACTGTCGCCTGCGTGCCGGGGCCAGCCGCGATCGTGGTGTCCAGGATATCGCCGCCGGCCACCCCGCCGGAACTGTTGAGCGTGACGGCACCGGTCCATGCGCCATGCTCGGCGTGCGGGAAGCGCGCCTTAAGGCAGCCCTCCTGGCGCAGGCCGTCCAGCACGGTGGTGGCGCTGCGGCGCTTGAAGGAAAGGCGGAGCGTGCCCCGTGCACGCTGGTGCACCGGGGCGAGCGCATCCATCGCGCGCGCTATCCAATCAACGCTCTCAGCTTGGCCCGAACCGCCGCCAACTCACCGGCGCTGACCCGGCCCTTGCGCGTGGCCCGGCGCGCGCCCCAATCCTGACTCTTGACCTGATCCGCTAAGACAACGCTCGGCGTGCGGCCGGCGATCGCCACCTCGAACGGGTAGCCTTTGATTCGCGTGGTGGTGGGACAGCAGATCATCATGCCGGCGCGGCTATTGTAGCTGGCCGGGCTGAGCACCACTGCCGGCCGATGCCCCGCCTGCTCGTGTCCCGCTTGCGGATCGAACTGTAGCCAGACGATGTCTCCGGCCTCCGGCACGTAGGCCGACGCCATCACCAGGCCTCCCGGCCGACTGGCGATCCCATATCCACGGCGTCATGCCGGTTATGGTCGGTGATTCCCGCAACTAGCATGGCAAGGTCGTCGATTTCCTCTCGGATTGGCTCAATAACGATCCGGCCCGCCTCCTCCCGCATCTCGACCGGTTGATCCAAATGCAGCCGGGCAGCCTCCATCAGGGCGGCCGGAATACGGACCGAGGCGCTGTTGCCCCATTTCTTGACCACCATTCTCATGACACCCTCACAACCAACCACGCCCGGGTATAACGTATCTACGTTGTCGATACAACTGCCATCGTTAAACCGAAAGTCGCCGCCGCACATCGGCCTCGTCGAGCGTCCCGGGGGCGCCGCTGAGCACGATGTCGCCGCGGTCCATCACCGCCAGCGTGTCCGCAAGCTCCCGGGCGAAATCATAGTACTGCTCGACCAGCAGGATCGCCATGGTGCCGCGGCTGCGCAGGAGTGAGATAACCCGGCCGATGTCCTTGATGATGCTCGGCTGAATGCCCTCGGTCGGTTCGTCCAGCACCAGAAGGCGCGGGTGCATCACCAGGGCGCGGGCGATGGCAAGCTGCTGCTGCTGGCCGCCCGACAGGTCGCCGCCGCGGCGGCGCAGCATGGTGCGCAAGATGGGAAACAGCTCGAAGATCTCGTCGTCGATCCGGCGCTTGCCTCGTGGCAGCACGGCGAACCCGGTTTCCAGATTCTCGCGCACCGTGAGCAGCGGGAAGATGTCGCGGCCCTGCGGCACCCAGGCGATGCCGCGCTGCGCCCGGGCGTAGGTCGGCAGCCGCGTGATGTCGGCACCCTCCCAACGAATGCGGCCGGAGCTGACGGGATGCGCCCCGGTGATGGCGCGGAGCAGGCTGGTCTTGCCGACGCCGTTGCGGCCCAATAGGCAGGTGACGGCGCCGGTCCGCACGCCGATAGAAACGTTGCGAAGCGCTATGGCGGCACCGTAATGCAGGTCCACGCCCTGGACCGTCAGGCTAGCGTCCAAGATAGACCTCGACCACCTTGGGGTCCTCGCTCACGTGGTCGATCGTGCCTTCGCTAAGGACGGAACCCTCGTGCAGCACCGTCACCTTCACGTCCAGCGCGCGGACGAACGCCATGTCGTGCTCCACCACGACGACGCTGCGGGTGCGGTTGATGTCCCGTAGCAGGTCGGCGGTTTGCTCCGTTTCGGCGTCGGTCATGCCCGCGACGGGTTCGTCCACCAGCAGCAAACGAGGGTCCTGGGCCAGCAGCATGCCGATCTCGAGCCACTGCTTCTGCCCATGGCTGAGCTCGCCGGCGCGACGGCGGCGGTGGTCGCGGAGGCGGATGGTGTCCAGGATTTCTTCGACACGCGCCTGCTCGGCGGCGCTCTGTCGCGCGCGGAGGGTGAACCAGGGGCGGCGGTCCCCCGCCAGCGCCAGCAGCAGGTTATCCCAAACGGTGTGCGGCTCGAACACGGTGGGTTTCTGGAACTTGCGGCCAATGCCGAGGCTGGCGATGGCGGGCTCGTCAAGCCGCGTGAGGTCGGTGTCGGCGGCGTAGATGACGCGGCCAGTGTCGGGCCGGGTCTTGCCGGTGATGACGTCCATCATCGTCGTCTTCCCCGCGCCGTTCGGGCCAATGACGGCGCGCATCTCGCCCGGCGCCAGCACAAGGGAAAGATTGTTGAGCGCGCGGAAGCCGTCGAAGCTGACGCTGACGCCGTCGAGATACAGCAAGGTGTCCGCCACCGGGCCGATGGTGCTCACGGCGTGGCCTTGCGGGCGATGGCGGGCGGCTTCGGGGCCCGGGCTCGCGGCACCAGGCCCATGAGGCCACGCGGCAGGAACAGGGTGACGGCGATGAACAGGCCGCCCAGGGCAAACAGCCAGAGCTCCGGCAGTTGCCCGGTGAAGTAGGTCTTGGCCAGGTTGACCAGCACGGCCCCCAGGATCGCGCCGTGCAGGGTGCCGCGGCCGCCGACGGCGACCCAGATCACCGCCTCGATCGAGCCGGCGGGGGCGAACTCACCGGGGTTGATGATGCCGACCTGCGGCACGTACAGCGCGCCGCCCAGCCCGGCCATGACGGCGGACAGGGTCCAGACGACGAGCTTGTAGCTTTCTGGCCGGTAGCCGAGGAACCGGGTGCGGCTTTCGCTGTCGCGGACCGCGACCAGGACCTTCCCGAAGCGCGATTGGGTGAGCCAGCGTGCGAGCAGATACAACGCGCAGAGCAGCGCTGCAGTGATCAGCAGCAGCCCGACCCGCGTGCGGTCCGACGACAGCGGCGCACCCAGAATCTCCTTGAAGTCGGTCAGCCCGTTATTGCCGCCGAACCCCATGTCGTTCCGGAAGAAGGCCAGCATCAGCGCGTAGGTCAGCGCCTGGGTGATGATCGACAGGTAAACGCCCGTCACCCGGCTGCGGAAGGCAAGCCAGCCGAACACGAGCGCCAACAGCCCCGGCACCAGCATCGCCATCGCGATCGCAAAAGGGAACTGCCCGAAGCCGTACCAGTACCAGGGCAGCGCTTTCCAGTTCAGGAACACCATGAAGTCCGGCAGCGCGGCGCCATACTGGCCGCGGCCGGCAATCTGCAGCATCAGGTACATGCCCATCGCGTAGCCGCCGAGCGCGAAGAACGCGGCATGGCCGAGGCTCAGGATGCCGGCAAAGCCCCAGACCAGGTCCACCGCCAGCGCCAGGATGGCGAAGCACAGGTATTTGCCGAACAGCGAGACGACGTAGGTGGGCACGTGCAGCGCACTGCCGGGCGCAGTGCCGAGGTTCAGCCCGGCCAGCAGCAGCGCGCCGCCCAGCACCAGCAGCAGGGTCGTGGGCGTGGCGGCCTTCATGTCTCCACCGCCCGGCCCTTCAGCGGGAACATGCCGCGCGGCCGGCGTTGGATGAACAGGATCAGCAGCACGAGCACCACGATCTTGCCCAGCACCGCGCCGGCGACCGGCTCCAGGAACTTGTTGACCACGCCGAGCGTCAGCGCGCCCAACGCCGTGCCCCACAAATTGCCGACGCCGCCAAACACGACGACCATGAAGCTGTCGATGATATAGCCCTGGCCGAGGTTGGGGCTGACGTTGTCGATCTGGCTGAGCGCCACGCCCGCCATGCCGGCGACGCCGGAGCCGAGGCCGAAGGTCAGCGCGTCGATCCCGCCGGTGCGGATGCCCATGGCGGCGGCCATGCGGCGGTTCTGCGTGACGGCGCGCATGCGGAGGCCGAGCGGCGTGAAGCGCAGCACCGCCATCAGCCCGAGCAGGACGGCAATCGCGAACACGATGATGGCGACCCGGTTATAGGTCAGCGTCAGCTGCCCGAACCGGCCCGCGCCGCTCATCCAGGCGGGGGTGCCGACCTCGCGGTTGGTGGGGCCGAAGATCGACCGGATGGCCTGCTGCAGCACGAGCGACAGGCCGAAGGTGGCCAGCAGGGTCTCGAGCGGACGGCCGTACAGGAAGCGGATCAAGCCGCGCTCGATCGCCATGCCGAGGGCGCCCGATACCAGGAAGGCTAGCGGGATGGCGATGAACAGGCTGGCGCCGAACAGGCCCGGCGCGTGGGCGCGGATGACCTCCTGGACCATGAAGGTCACGTAGGCGCCGATCATGACCATCTCGCCGTGCGCCATGTTGATCACGCCCATGACGCCGAAGGTGATCGCCAGGCCGGTCGCGGCCAGCAGCAGCACGGAGCCGAGGCTGAGGCCATAGAATGCGCCCTGCGCCAAGCCCCAGAGCTGCAATAGCCGGTCGATGCCGGTGACCGCGTCGGCGGCGGCGGCAGTGACGGCGGGGGAGCTTTCGGGAAGGGAGGACAATAGGGCGCGGGCATCGAGGTCGCCACGGCTGCGGAGCGTCGCGATGGCGGCGAGCTTTTCCGCGTCGTTCGCGTCGGCGGTGGCCAGCACGGCGGCGGCGCGGGCCTGCTGCATGACGTCGCGGACCCCGGCGTCGTGCTCCTGCGCGAGGGCGCGGTCGAGCGCGGGGAGGGCAGCGGCGTCGCGGGACCTGAACACAGCCTGCGCGGCGTCCGCACGGGTGGCGGGGTCGGGGGCGAACAGGCGCAGCCCGCCCATGGCGGCGTCCACGGCGCGGCGGACGCCGTTGTTGACGCGCACGGGGCGGAGATTGGCGGCGTCGGCGGGGGCGCCGGTCTCGGCAGACACCAGGGCGCCGTCGGGCTCGCGGATAAACAGTGCGCCGCCGGGTTGGACCAGCAGGCGCCCGGCCTGCAAAGCGTCGAGCACCGGGGCGGCGCGGGGATCGCCGGAGACGGCCAGCGCCTCCACCCCGCGCCGGATGTCGTCAAATGACTGGCTGCCGAGAGCGGCCAGCAACGGGTTTTGCGCCAAGGCAGGCGCGGTCAGCAACACGGCAAGAAAGAGGAGGATACTGCGCATTATAGGGAGACGATGAGGTGTGGGGCGGCGCCTAACCCGCCCCACCGGGTTCAGCTCCCGCCGCCACCGCATTTGCCGGTCTTCACGTTGAAGTTGCCGCACGACATCGGCGAGCGCCAGTCGGCGATCAGGTCGCGCGAACCCTCAAGGTATGGCGACCACTCCTGCGCCACGATGGTGCCCGGCGTGGTCGAGACGATGTTGAATTGGCCGTTCGCCTCGATCTCGCCGATCAGCACCGGTTTTGTGAGGTGATGGTTCGGCATCATGGCCGACAGCCCGCCCGATAGGTTGGGGACGGACACGCCGATCATGGCGTCGATCACCTTGGTTGTGTCGAAGGTGCCGGCCTTCTCGACCGCCTTCACCCACATGGCAAAGCCGATGACATGGGCCTCCATCGGGTCGTTCGTCACGCGCTTGGGGTTCTTGGTATAGGCCTGCCAACGGGCGATGAACGCCTTGTTGTCGGGGCTGTCGACGCTCATGAAGTAGTTCCAGGCGGCGAGGTGGCCCAGCAGCGGCTTGGTGTCGATGCCGGCGAGCTCCTCCTCGCCGACGCTGAATGCCACGACGGGGATGTCGGTCGCCTTGATGCCCTGGTTGCCCAGTTCCTTGTAGAACGGCACGTTGGCGTCGCCGTTGATGGTGCTGACGACCGCGGTCTTCTTGCCGGCCGAGCCGAACTTCTTGATGTCGGCGACGATGGTCTGCCAGTCGCTGTGGCCAAACGGCGTGTAGTTGATCAGGATGTCCTCCTGCGCAACGCCTTTCGACTTCAGGTAGGCTTCGAGGATTTTGTTGGTCGTGCGCGGATACACGTAGTCAGTGCCGGCGAGCACCCAGCGCTGCACCTTCTCCTCGGCCATCAAGTAGTCCACGGCCGGAATGGCCTGCTGGTTCGGTGCGGCTCCGGTATAGAATACATTCTTGCTGCTCTCCTCGCCCTCGTACTGGACGGGATAGAACAGGATATTGTTCGTCTCCTCGAATACCGGCAGCACGGATTTGCGCGATACCGAGGTCCAGCAGCCGAACACGGCGGCGACCTTCTGCACGGTGATCAGCTCGCGCGCCTTCTCGGCAAACAGCGGCCAGTTGGAGGCGGGATCGACGACCACGGCCTCCAGCTTGCGGCCGAGCACGCCGCCCTTCTTGTTCTGCTCGTCGATCAGCATCAGCATGACGTCCTTCAGCGTGGTCTCGCTGATGGCCATGGTGCCGGACAGGCTGTGCAAGATGCCGATCTTCACGGGATCGGTGGATTGGGCGTGGACAGCGGACGTGAAGCCCAGGATTCCCGTAGCCATGGCCGCTACGAGGCCTGCGCCGCGCAGCCAATTTCGGACGGACACCATCTTGTCACTCTCCCCTATGCCCGCTCAGTGCGGCTGGGCAGGGCACTGCAACACGCGTGCCATGCCGCCGCATGAACTGCCGCGCGGACGTGATGCGCTGGGTCATGGAGACTGCTGCTCGCATTTTTGCGATCTGCCGCGATTTTGGGCAGGAGTCAGCGGCCCACCAGCCGGCGCAGCCGGGCCAGCATCGTGGCCGGGTGCCGGGAGGGCGCCATGGAAAACCAATGCAGCGTGCGTTCGGCGTTCGCCAGGCTGCGCTTGTAGCGGTCGGCCCCCCCTAGGAAGTCGTAGCTGAGGCCACCACGGGCGCGATGCGCCTCGATGGCCAGATGGTGGCATGTGAGGCCAGGCTTCGCGTGCGACCCGGCGCCGGGATAGTCGAAGCCGCTCTGATAGGCACAGGCCCGGCCGCCGTGAACGAGGTTATACAGGTAGCCGACCACGGAACCGCCGGCGGTGATCCGCAACAGCTCGACCTCGCCGGGCACGCCGCGTTGGATCAGGCGTTGGTGGAAGCGGCGCACCGGCTCGGTGGCGAAGGCGCCGGGCTTGCCACGGGATGACCAGGTGGCGGTGTGCAGCGTGCTCAGGGCGTCGAGGAACGCGAGGGCCTGGCCGGCCGTCTCGGCCCGCTCGATCCGCAGTTCGCCGCGGGTGGCATAGGTGCGGTCGGATTTCCGTAGCTGCTGGCGAGTGTTGCGGCTGAGCTGTTCGATATAGGCGGTGCCTGGCGCGATCGCGGCGAAATCCACCCAGGGCGCGATGCGATCGGAGCCTGGCAGCTCTGTGGCGCCGGTCCGCAGGGCGGCAACGCGGGTCGCATCCCCGACGCCGGACAGTACGAGGCGCGGAGACCGGCCATCGCGCGGCCGCAGCGCTGCTTGCAGCAGGTGAGTCAGCGACGTGTCTGGCGCACGGCGGGCCAGCAGGGGGCCGTTGTGCTCGGTGAACACCGCGTCGAGCGCCGGGTCACCGCTTTCGTGCAACCACAAAGCGTCGCCGAACCAACGCGACCTGCGGCGGTTCCATAGCGCGATGGCGACCAAACCCTCCGCGTCATGCGCCTCGATCAGCAGGGAATCGGGGAACCGCTCGGCGGCGTTGCAGCCGATCCAGGTCCAGGTCTGGAAGACGGAGGGGTCGGCGTCCGCCTGCAACGCACGCCAGCGCGCGCCCAGCGCCGCAAGGCCGGGGGCGTCGAGCGTGGGGCGGGACACGACGATCCCGGGCGGGCGGGCGGGCATGGGTCGCCGAGGCATAGCGCGGATGCCTCGGTTTTGCACGTCCCGGTTGGGCCGCGGGCCCTATCGCAATGCGCCGAACTCGGGCAGAGAGCGGCATCCGTTGCACTGGGGTATCCTTGTCGATCAACACTGTCTTTACCGCGCTGGTGCTGCCGCCGCCGAGTTTGGCGCTGGGGGCGTTGCTGGCGCTGGTGCTGATTCGTGGGCGGCTGGGACGGGCCTTGGCCGTGCTGGGCCTGGCCGGGCTGACCCTGCTGTCGCTGCCCGTGGTCTCCATGGCGTTGCTGGCGTCGCTCGACGTGCCGGCCGATCCGCCTACCGGGTCGCTTCCGGGAGCGATCGTCGTGCTGGGCGGCGACGTCAACCGCGCCACCGATCCGCCCGGCGCCACCATAGGCGGCCTGAGCCTGGAGCGGGTGCGCGCCGGTGCCGCGTTGCAGCGGCGGTCGGGCCTGCCGGTCCTGGTGTCCGGCGGCATCGTGGACGACCTGCCCCTGACGATTGGCGCACTGATGGCCGAGAGCATGGCCGGGGACTTTGGCGTGCCCGTCCGCTGGACCGAGGCAACGTCGCTGACGACCTGGGAGAATGCGGAGAACAGCGCGGCGATCCTCGCGACGGCGGGGGTCCGTCAGGTGTATCTGGTGACCCACGCCTGGCACATGCGGCGGTCGCTGCTGGCGTTCAGGCACTTCGGCCTCGACGCAACGCCGGCTCCGGTCCGGCCCGACCCGTGGCCGACGTTCAAGGCGGGCGAGTTCCTGCCGCACACGTCGGCCTGGCTGAACAGCTTCTATGCCATCCATGAATGGGTTGGGATGGCGTACTACTCGATCCGGCGATGACGCGGTGACGCTGAGCGTCACGGCTGCGGAGCTTTGGGGGGTGGCCCCGGAGTGGGACGGGCTGTTCGCTGCTGGGCCGGGGTTCCAGTCGAGCCGCGCCTGGTTCGAGGCGACAATTAATGCGGCGCTACCGCCGGGCTCGCACGCCATGTTCCTGCTGTGCCGCGACGCCGGGCGGCCGATGGCGATGCTGCCCCTGTTGCAGAGTCCGGGCGGGCGGATGCGGGGGCTGTCCACGGTATACACCTGCCTGTTCCAGCCGCTTCTGGCGCCGGGCCTCGCGTGCCCAGACGTGCGGCGGGCTGGGGCGGCGTTGGGGGCGTATTGCCGGCGCTGGCCGGTGGTGGTGCTCGATGCGGTGGATCCCTTGTGGAAGGGGCTGTCGCCGCTGCTGGCGGGCCTGCGGGATGGCGGGCTGGTGGCCCGGCGGTTCGACCATTTCGGTAATTGGCACCAGCCGGTCGCGGGATGCAGCTGGCCGGACTATCTCGCCGCGCGGCCGGGCCAGCTACGGGAGACGATCCGCCGCAAGACCCGCGCCTGCGCGCGCGACGGCCGGGTGCGGATCGAGGTCGTGCGGTCGGGTGACGGCCTCGGCCCCGCGATCGCGGCGTACGAGGATGTGTACCGCCGGAGCTGGAAGGTGCCGGAGGCCGCGCCCGGCTTCACCGCCGCGCTGCTGCCGCGTGCGGCAGCGGCGGGCGTGCTGCGGCTGGGCGTGCTGTGGGTGGGGACGCAGCCGGTTGCGGCGCAGTATTGGACGGTGGCGGACGGCACGGCGACGGTGCTGAAGCTGGCGCATGACGACGCGTGGAGGCCTTTATCGCCCGGCACGGTGCTGACGGCCCACATGATCCGCGGATTGCTGGACGAGGGCGCCTCGGAGCTCGATTTCGGCCGGGGCGACGATGACTACAAGGCGTCGTGGACCAGCCTGCGCCGGCCGCGCGTGGGGGTGCTGCTCGCCAACCCTCGTGATCCCCGGGGGTTGCTGACGCTGGCGCGGCATGCGGCGGGGACAGTGTTGCGGGAAACACGCAATCGTTTTGCATGATCACCCAAGTGTAAATTTTACCGACACTTTGATGGTGCTGCGGGCTCCGGACGTGCTATTTGTTTCAAGAGCGGTATAGCGGGTCGGGGCAGCGCTGCCTGCCATCGTGCCGCCTTAAACGTTGAGCTTTTAGCATTCTGGCTGTGTCAGGTCCTGTTCTGGGGTCGGCGCAGTCGGTGCACCGGTTGGATGGGACGACGTATGTGCGGCATTGTTGGCGTAATCGGCATTGAACCGGCGGCTCCGTTGTTGCTCGAGGCGCTGCGGCGGCTCGAGTACCGGGGCTATGACAGCGCGGGGATCGCGACGCTGGTGGGCGACGGCATTGCGCGCCGAAGGGCGCCGGGGAAGCTCGCCAACCTCGCAGCGGTGCTGGAGCAGGAGCCGTTGCCGGGCGTCGTGGGCATCGGCCACACCCGATGGGCGACGCATGGCGCGCCGACCCAGCGCAACGCCCATCCGCACGGCACGCCCCGCGTCAGCGTGGTGCATAACGGCATCATCGAGAACCATGCCGAGCTGCGCGCCGAGCTGGAGGCCGAGGGCCAGGTGTTCGAGACCGAGACCGATACCGAGACGGTGGCGCAGCTTGTCGACCTGAACCTCCGCCGTGGCATGGGCCCGGTGGATGCGGCGCGGCAGGCTTTTGGCCGGCTGGAGGGCGCCTATGCGCTCGCCATGGTGTTCGCCGGACATCCGGAGCTGATGGTGGGCGCGCAGCATGGCGCCCCGCTGGCGGTGGGTTTTGGCGAGACGGCCATGTACCTCGGCAGCGACAGCCTGGCGCTGGCGCCCATGACCCGGCGCATCGCCTATCTGCAGGACGGCGACTGGACCGTCGTGACCCGCGAGGGCGCGGCGTTCTTCGGTTCGGGCGGGGAAAGCGTGAGCCGCCCGGTGCGGGTCACGGTGCAGACGGGCGCCGTGGTCGGCAAGGACGGCTATCGCCATTACATGGAAAAGGAGCTGCACGAGCATCCGGCGGCCATCGGCCAGACGCTGGCGCGCATGCTGGACCCGGCGACCCGCTCGGTGGTGCTGCCGTCCTTGCCGTTCAAGTGGACGGAGGTGCCGCGGGTGACGATCGCGGCGTGTGGCGGGGCGTATTTCGCCGGGCTTGCGGGCCGGCACTGGCTTGAGGAGCTGGCGCGGCTGCCATCCGACATCGATTTCGCGAGCGAGCTGCGCTACCGCATGCCGCCATTGCCGCAAGGCGGGCTGGGCCTGATGGTGAGCCAGAGCGGGGAGACGGCGGACACGCTGGCAGCACTTCGGTTCTTGCGGAGCGCCGGGCAGCACGTGCTGTCGGTGCTGAACGTGCCGGAAAGCACGATGGCGCGGGAGAGCGACGTGGTGCTGGAGACGGTGGCCGGCCCCGAGATCGGCGTGGCCAGCACCAAGGCGTTCACGGCGCAGTTGACGGTGATGGCATGCCTGGCGATCGGCGCGGGCCGTGCGCGCGGCACCATCAGCGCGGCGCGGGAGGCGGCACTGGTCGCAGCGTTGCTGGAGCTGCCGTCCAAGGCGGCCGAGGTTCTGGCGAATTTGGAGCCGATCCAGCGCCTGGCGATGCGGATGACCGAGGCGCGGGACGTGATGTGCCTGGGCCGCGGCGCTTGCCACGCGATCGCGCTGGAGGCGGCGCTGAAGCTGAAGGAGATCTGCTACATCCATGCGGAGGGCTATGCGGCCGGCGAGATGAAGCATGGCCCGATCGCGCTGATCGACCGGCAGGTGCCGATCCTGGCGATCGTGCCGTCCGGGCCGCTGTTCGAGAAGACGGCGTCGAACGTGCAGGAGGCCGGGGCACGCGGCGGCCAGGTGGTCGTGGTGAGCGACGCGGCTGGCTGCGCGAAGCTGCGGTCGATCTCGGTCGACGTGATCGAGCTGCCGACGGTGGAGCCGTTCGTCGCACCGATCCTGTATGCGGTCGCGGTGCAGATGCTGGCCTATCATACCGCCGTGCTGCGCGGCACCGACGTGGACCAGCCGCGTAACCTCGCCAAGAGCGTGACGGTCGAATGAGCGGCAGGCCCCGGCCCGCCAGGCGAGGGGTGCAGCGTTGACGATCTACACGATCACTGGGGGAGCTGGCTTCATCGGGTCGCATCTCGCGGATGCGTTGCTGGCCGAGGGATGCCATGTGCGCGTGCTGGACGATTTTTCGACGGGGCGGGCGGAGAACCTCGACCCGCGTTGCGAGGTGATGCGCGGCGACGTCTGCGATCCCGCCGCCGTACGGCGCGCGTTGGTGGGCGCGTCAGGCTGTTTCCATTTGGCGGCGATCGCGTCGGTGGTGCGGGCGAACGAGGACTGGATGGGCACGCACCGGGTGAACCTGGGCGGCACGGTCACGGTGTGCGACGCAGCGCGGGCGCTGGGTGGCTTGCCGGTCGTGTACGCATCGTCGGCGGCGGTCTATGGCAACCTGACGGGCGTGGCGCATGAGGAACTCATGCCGTCGCCGCGCACCGCTTACGGCGCCGATAAGCTGGGGTCCGAGCAGCATGCGCGGGTGGGTCTCCTGGTGCATGGCGTGCCATCGGTCGGACTGCGGTTCTTCAATGTGTATGGGCCGCGGCAGGACCCATCATCGCCCTATAGCGGCGTGATCTCGATCTTCGCGAGCGCGATCGGTGCAGGGCGTCCGGTCATCCTGCATGGGACGGGATCGCAGACCCGGGACTTCGTGTTCGTGGCGGATGTTGTGACCCACCTGATGGCAGGCATGCGGCATCTCGGCGACGGATCGGGCGCGCACGTGCTGAATGTCTGCACGGGGCATGAGACGTCGGTGCGGGATCTCGCGCTGGCGATCGGCGTGATCAGCCAGCGCGAGCCGGTCATCCGGCACGGGCCGGCGCGGGCCGGCGACATCATGCGGTCCGTCGGGTCGCCACGGCTCGCGACCGCAACGCTCGGCATCAGCGCGCGTACCTCGCTTGCGGACGGGCTGACGGCGACGCTGGGATTGCAAAAGTCGCTCGAGCGCGTCTGAACATACTGACTGCTTTGCAGGCGCACACTTTACCGTGTGTTGGCGGCGATGATGTGGCATAGTCCGGCAACGTTGTCGTTCAGGCGTGTAGCTCAGTGGCAGAGCGCTGCTATCACATGGCAGAAGTCGGGGGTTCGACTCCTTCCGCGCCTACCATTGTGCGGCGTTGCGCGTGTAGGTCCGATCGGATGTGCCGGTTAATTCAGGGTGGGAACGGGGCGATGATGGTGGCCAAGGCTTCTAGGCAAACAGGCTGGTCCTGCGTCATGGCAATAGCGCTGGTCGCGCCGGTGCTGGCGGGCTGCCAGAGCACTCGTTCGGCATCGGTCAACGCGCCGCCTGCGGGGCTGGTGGCCAGCATGCCCTACTTGATCGGGCCGGGCGACCAGTTGAGCGTGTTCGTGTATCAATCGCCGCAGTTGAGCGTGCCGAACCTTGCAGTGCGCCCGGATGGACGGATTTCCTTGCCGCTGATCCCTGATATCTCCGCGGCGGGCAAGACACCGACGGCGCTGGCCAAGGACATCGAGGCGCGGCTGAAGGACTATGTGAAGGAGCCAAACGTCTCGGTGATCGTGAGCGGGTTCGTGGGGCCGCTGGACCGGCAAATCCGCGTGATCGGCGAGGCGACGGAGCCGCTGGCCATACCGTACCGGGACAAGATGACGGTGCTGGATGTGATGATCCAGACCAAGGGCCTGACGCGCTACGCCGCCGGCAATAGCTCGGTGATCGTGCGCCAGGTCGGCGGCACCCGGCAGACGTTGAAGGTCAGGCTGAGCGACCTGCTGCGGGACGGCGACATCGACCAGAACGTGGCGATGCTGCCGGGCGACACGCTGATCATCCCGCAAAGCTGGTTCTGAACGACCGGGTTGCCGATCCAAGGCTTTTGAACAATGCGGACGGGGCTTGGGCCACGTTCGAGGAAACCTACCCATGCACGCATTACAGGTCCTGCTCCGCAAGCAACTCTCGGCTGCTTGGCGCTACCGCTGGCCGGCGGTGCTGTTTTCATGGTTGGTTTGCGCGGTGGGCTGGGGCGTCACGTTCACCATCCCGAACACCTATGAGGCGAGCGCGCGGCTTTACGTCGATGCGGACGTGGTGCTGACTCCGCTGTTGCGGGGCATTGCAGTGGACAGCGCCTCGGCGGCGCAGCTCGATGTGCTGCAGCGGACGTTGCTGAGCCGGCCGAACCTCGAGAAGCTGATCTCGAAGACCGACCTCGAGCTGGATTTGCAGGGCGCGGCCGACCGGGAGGCGCTGGTGGCGCAACTGGCGGCCGATATCCGGATCACGCCGCAAACCCGGAACCTGTTCACCATTGCCTACCGCAACACGTCGCCGAAGCTGGCGTTCGACGTAGTGCGGACGATGCTGACGACGTTCGTGGAGAGCAAGACCGGCAACAACCGCAACGATCTGGAGAACGCTGGCAAGTTCCTGCAGGCGCAGATCTCGGTGTATGAGCGCCAGTTGCAGGAGGCGGAACGGAAACGGGCCGAGTTCCGCGCCAAGTATATCGATATCCTGCCCTCCGGGGACGGTGGCGCCTCGCGGCTGGAGGCGCAGCAGGGCAATGTGCGCGCGTTGCAAGGCCAGTTGCTGGACGCGGTCGCCCGGCGCGACTCGCTCGCCCGTGAGCTGACGACCACACCCCAGCTCATCGTGACCGAGACGGACGCCGGCGGCGCCGGTGGCCTCGGCGGCCCGTCGCGGCTGCGCGAGGCCGAGCGTTTGTTGCAGGAACTGCGGCTGCGCTACACCGAGCAGAATCCGGACGTGGTGGCGCAGCGCAACTTGGTCGCTGCCATACGGTCCAGTGGAACGGGCGGCAGCGAGCCGAGCGCTACCCCGCGCGCGGGCGCGCGGAACCGTTCGGTGCCCAATCCCGTGTACGAGCAGTTGAAGGTGCGCAACATCGAGAACGACTCGGTGATCGCGTCGTTGCAGCGGCAAACCCAGGATGCGACGCGCGAGCGGGACCGGCTGGAAGAAATCGCGCGTGGTGCGCCACAGCTTCAGGCCGATTTCGCCAACGTGAACCGCGACTATGAAGTGCTGCGCAAGAACTATGACGACCTGCTGGCGCGTCGCGAATCGATGCGGATTTCGAGCGCGGCCGAGGCGGATGGGGACAAGGTGAAGATGCAGGTCATCGATCCACCGCAAGTGCCGCAGAACCCGGTCGCGCCGAAGCGGGTGCTGCTGGTGTCTGGCGTGCTGGCGGCGGGGCTGGCGGCCGGCGTCGGGCTGGCGCTGCTGCTGGTGCAGATGGACCAGTCGTTCCACACGATCGAGGATTTGCGGACCATGGGCTTCCCGGTCGCGGGCGGGGTGTCATTCCTCGGCGAGACCGTCTCGCTGGCCCGGCGTCTGCTGACAGTGGGCGTGTTCGCGGTCGCAGTGTCGGTGCCGGTGATCTTCTACACGGGATTGCTGCTGCGGCTGATCAAACCGGGCGTAGTGGTTTGAACATCGAAGTTCCGATATTTTTCGAGATAATATCGATAGTGATACTTTTTCAAGGAGGTAGGAGGCATCATGGTGCTCCAGAGCTGGGGGTGCCATCTTGCCGTCTTCATCCAATCGAGCCTCATTCGACGGGGCTGTGGCTGGTCCGGTTGCGATTGGAAGGCTTGCGTCCGGCCCGCCCCATCTTGCGGAAGGCGGTCGGCGTCCGTTGCCGCTTGTGGTTGCGCTTCCATTGATTGGCGGGTTGTCGATGGCGCTTTGGGCAGGAATCAGATGGCTATTCAGTATATTCATGGTTGGGTAGCAGCCCTGCAATTGACGTGATGGCCGCTATGGGGTTTGGCTCGATATGCGTAATGTTATGCGCGTTGCGGGACGAAGACTGATGCTTTCAGCTGACCAAGATTTCGTCGCCGGCTACCTGGCTCAATCGGCAGAGGCATTACGATGCTATGCCACAGACGCTGGCCAGATGGCGCTATTGGACCAGATGGCAGACGCGGTGACGCAGGCGATCCGGAGTGGCGGGAAACTGCTGATTGCCGGCAATGGCGGCAGTGCCGGCGACGCGCAGCATATTGCAGCCGAGTTCACCGGGCGCATGCTGTATGACCGGGCGCCGCTCGCCGCGATCGCGCTGCATGTGGACACGTCCGCTTTGACCGCGATCGGCAATGATTACGGGTTTGTCCACGTGTTCGAGCGACAGGTTCAGGCGTTGGCGCGGCCGGGCGACGTGGTGTTGGGCCTTTCGACCTCGGGCCGTTCGGATAATGTGCTGCGGGCGCTTGCGGCCGGGCGCGCGATGGGGCTGGTGACCATGGGGTTCACCGGGGCCAGCGGCAGCATGATGGCGGCGCATACCGACCTGCTGCTGCGGGCTCCATCCACGCTGACGCCGGTGATCCAGCAGGTCCACATGGTTGCCGGGCACCTGCTGTGCGCGCTGGTTGAGCGGGCAATCTATCCAAAAGCGGCGTAGGGGCCGGACCTCCTCGATGCTCACCCATCCGGTGCGGCGTTGACGGTCCGGCAATGCGCCGTGCTGGTTGGCGGCCTGGGTACGCGCATGGGCGCCGCCACGGCCGGCACGCCGAAACCCAACACGCGTGCCGCTGCGCTTGGCGTTGGCAGGGGGCGGCACCGACCTCAGCCCCTATCGCGACGAGCATGGCGGGGCGGTGCTGAACTGTCCCTGAGGGGCGAGGCAACGGACGGTCGCGGGATCAGTACGGCGCTGATCGAGGCGATGTATCAACGCGTCCTGTCCACCGGGGGCAAGGTGTCGCCGGCGGCGGCTTCATGACGTTCCTGGTATCGCCGCCGCGCTGAATGGGGCAGGCGAAGCGGCGACCGGGGTGTACTTCACGTCAGAGGGCGCGGAGTCCTGGTCGGCGTAGTCACCGCACGGACTTCGATATTGTCGCGATTTGGGACGTGAGGTCGGTTTGGGCGTCCACGAAGGCACGCAGGAGGGCGTCGATCCGCTGATGTTCGATCGGTGTGGGCCGTGTTGGCGACTCGATTGCGGCGGTGATCAGGATTGGAGCATAAAGCGAGCCGAATAGGCTGTTCCGTGCCTGGCGGATACGCCCGGCGATGCCGCCCTGGGCGGGCGCGCCATCCGTCCAGCCTGCCACTGCGGTGGTGCGGACAGGGCCGGTGGTGTGGACCAGCGACCACACGCCGTCATCCGCCCGCGATGTCGGCAGGGCGCCGGCTACGGCCTCCTCGGCGGCAAACTCACCGGTCACGCGCCGGCGCTCGCGCACGAGGCTGTCGGAGGTGGAGCGGGGCGGGAAAGCCTGGGTTGTGACAATGAGCAGCCGGCCGGCGCAGAGCAAGGTTGCCGAGACACGTTGCTCCGGCAGGATGGGCGTCGTGCCGGTGTCCGGCGTGCAGCCCGCGGGAGTCGTAAAGGACGGGAAGTCGGTTAGCAGGACCGGCGTGACCTGCCGGGCCAGCACCATTGCCGCCGCCGGGCCACTGGCGAGCAGGACGATGACCGCGACGGATGCCCAGACTGGCTGGAGCACCGCAGGCGCGAAATCAGGCGGGATCGACGGCTGGGCCGGGCCCGGAGGAGCTTCGCGGAACGGCATGCCGCCCGCTACCAGCAGCAGCATGACGTCGGAGAAGAACACCCAGCCATAGATGATGTGGTCGGCGGCGGCGGCCTCGGCGCTGCCCAGTACGGCGCCAAGCACGACGATGCCAAGGGCGCGCACCCCGTTGGCCACGATCGGCACGATGACCGACGCGGCGACGAACAGCACGCGGCGGCCGGGGCTGTGATAGTTGAGCAGGGCGTAGAACACGCCGAACGCGACGGTGGCGATCAGGAACCGCAGCCCCGCACAGGCCTCGGCCACGTAGAACATCCCGGCGGAGATCTCGATCGTGAGGTCGGTGGCGTAGTTCGCAATGCCGAAGGTGTGCAGCCCGGCGACAATGAACCCGGCGGTGAACTGCTGCAGCGCCGGCGTCGCGAAGGCGCCAAATGGCACGAGGAACACCAGGAACAGCAACGGCGCCGACAATGCGCGGAACAGCCGCCAGCCAAGCACCGTCAGGAACAGCAGCTCCAACGCCGCCATTGCGGCCAATTGCCGCCCTTCCATCAGGCCCAGCCGCTCGGCCACGAACCAGACGGCGGTGATCGGCAGCGCTAGGAGAGCCAGGCCCGGTATCGGCCGGGCCACCAAGCCGGCCAAGGCGCCCCGGCGGTCCCAGGCAAGATACAGCGCCATCGGCAGGATGAGGAAGCAGTGCCCATAGGTGTCGGAGGCGCGCCAGACGCCGACCGCCGCCTCGCACTCCGGCAGGAACAGCGCCCCCCACGCCAGCAGACCGAGCGTCAGCCCGGCCGTTGCGGGGGCGAAGGCAGGGCGCAGGCTGGTCAGGGATGCAGCACTCATGCGGCCGACCCTAGCACGTTTGTTACGGAAACGGTGGCAAGGATCGCGTCCAGCCGGCTGAGCGTCGCGGACCAGGCATAGCCCCGCACCATCGCGGCACGCGCTGCGTGGTTCAGGCCCGGGTGCACGCCGGCCAGCACCTCCACAATCCGGTCGGCCGTCTCGAAGGCACCGTCGGCGACCAGCAGGTCTCGGCCGGGAACCGCGCGAACGCCTTCGAAGGCCTGGCGCGAGGCGACGACGGGACGACCCATCGCCATTGCCTCAAGCACCTTGTTCTGAATACCCCGGGCGATGCGGAGCGGCACTACGCACGCGTTGGCATGCGCGACGTAGGGCCGGACGTCCGGCACCCGGCCGGTCACGTGGACCCCGGGCGTGTCCGCCAGCCGCACGACATCCGCGCCGGGGTTGGCGCCCACGATGTGGAATTCGGCCATCGGATATCGGGTTTGCACTAACGGAAAAACGGCGGCCTTGAACCACCGCACGGCGTCGGCATTAGGCCAGTAATCCATATGACCGGTGAAAACCAAATGCGGCCCTTCGGTCCGGAACGGAGTATCGAATGCCTGGTCAGGAGAGAAACGGTCCAGGTCCACGCCATTCTCGACCGCGTGCACCCTGCTGGCAGTCTCAGGCGCAAGCTGGATAAAGCGGTCGCATTCCTGTTGAGACACGAACAACGTGTGATCGCATTGCATTGCGGCCTGGCGTTCGTAGGCGAGCAGCGTCCGACCTTCCCGCAGCCATACGGCGCGCATGGGCCACTTGGCATGTCCGGCATAGGCCGTCCATTTTTCCGAATCGATGTCGAGCGCGTCCAGGATCACGCCGGGGCGGCGCAGATCCTCGATGTAAGGTGCCATGGCAGCGGTAAAGATGTAGACGACGTCCATCCGCTGCCGGGCCATGCTGTCCTGCACCCAGCGCTGCAGGCCGGAATGGCCGTAGTAGTCGAGCATCAGCGGCCGGCCGGGCCGGAGCTTCGCCAGCGCCTTGAGCTTCTGGCGTCGCTTGTCGATCTGGAAGCCTGCGACATCGACGCACCACTCCCGCAACGCTGGGAGATGCTGCATGTCGTCGGGCTCGTCGATGAGGCAGCCCAGGTGGATGCGGTAGGACCGTGACAAGTGCCGCAGCAGGTTCAGGCCGCGGATCTTCTCGCCCTTGTCGGGCGGGTAGGGGATGCGGTGGGCGATGAAGATCAGGTCGCGCATCATCCGATGCCGCGGACGATGTGCGGGCCGATCAGGTTGGCGACCGGCACGGGCAGGCGCTTCCAGGCGGCGATGAACAGCCGGTATTTCGGGTTGAGCGGATTGTGGTCGGGGATGGCAGCGCCGGGCGCCAGGCGGTAGCGGTACTGAAGCGGCGCCGGGATGAAGCCCCAGTTCTTCTTGAACGCAAACGCCCCGGTGCCGGCCTTGCTGCGGCCGAAGTCGAACAGCCGGCTGCCCTTTGCGGCGGCCCGGCGCATGACCTCCCAATACATGAAGTCGTTGGCGTAGCTGCCCCGTGCCGCCGCAATTCCACCGCCGTAGTACGGCAGCACCTCGTCGCGGTCGTAGAAGTTCAGCACAGCGCTGACGGGCCTGCCCGCGTCCAGTACCGTGATGACGTCCATGCGGTCGCGGAACACCTCGGCCAGGATGCGGAAATAGCGGCGGCTGAACACGGGGGTGCCCAGGTTGCGGACGCTTTCGGCGTAGATGGCGTGCAGGCCGTCCACCTGGTCGGAGGTGGTGGACACCAGGCCGCGGTCGATGCCCTTGCGCACCATGGCGCGCTGCTTGCGGGGGATCGCCTTCATGTTGGCGTCGTCGTCCGCTACGATCGGTTTTCGGAACGTGACATACAGGTCGGGCCGGGTGGGCCACTCGGCCTCGTTCAGCCAGCTTTCTGGCGGCGGGTGGAGGAAGCGGAACTCGGTCACTTTGGCGCCCACCCGTTGCATCAGGGCGGCAGAGTAGGCGTCCAGCGCCGCCGCCGCAGCGGCATCCGTGGCGAGCGGGCCGCCATAGACGCAGAATGGGCTGGACATCAGGCTGTTGCCGAACAGCCGGGTTTTCACGTGCACGAGCGGCAGCACGCCGACGACGGCGCCGTCGCGTTCCGCCAGCACGTAGTGCGGCGTGTGGCCGAAGGCGCGGATGAACACCTGGGCCCAGGCGGCGCGATGGAAGAACGTTCCGGCCGGCATGGCGTCCACGAACGCATTCCAAGCGGGCGCAGTCGCAGCATCGAGCGGTCGGCAGGTAATCGGCATGTGGGGGCGTCCTGAGCGGGGCTTATGACGCCGAGCGGGCGAGGACGCTTGCAAAGACGCGGTCCATGCGGTCCCAGGCGAAGTCGCGCAACAGGCGCTCCAGCCGGCCCTGCATGGCGGGAAGGTTCACGGTGTGACGAAAGCGGGACATGCGGCTGGCGGCGCGGATGCGGGGCTGGCCGGGGTCGATTTCCCACGGGTGGAAATAGAACACGCCGGATGCCGCATCCATGCGGTTGAAGCGGCGCAGCAGGATGCGGAACAGGGCGTAGGGCATCAGCCGGAAGTAGCCGCCGCCGGCACAGGGCAGGTTGCGCCCGCCGAGCCGCACGGTCGTCATCGGGATTTCGAGCAACGGTCCGGCGGCCGGGCGATAGGGGAAGCGCGGCGCGTCCGGCGCGCCATAAAGGTCATGCCTCACGGGATAAACGCTGGAACTGTAGGCATAGCCCTCCTCATCCAGCACGTCGAAGGCCCAAGGGTTGCGCGGGCCGATGGAGAAGGTGGGTGCGCGATAGCCGACGACCGGTATGCCGCCCAGGTCCTGCAACACGCCGCGCGCCCGGCGCACGTCATCGCGGAACTCTTCCGGCGTCTGGCTGTCGGCCCTGGCGTGGCCATAGCCGTGGCTCGCCAACTCGTGCCCGGCGGCCACGATGCGGCGCACGACGGCTGGGTAGCGGTCGGCGATCCAGCCGAGGGTGAAAAAGGTGGCGGTTACCCCCGCGCGGTCGAACTGCTGCAGGATGCGGTCCATATTCGCCTCGACCCGGCACGGGATGGCGTCCCAGCTGGCCCGGTCGATGACGCCGGCGAAGGCCTGGACCTGGAAATAGTCCTCCACGTCGACCGTCATTGCGTTTCTTTTGGCACTCGCCGGGGCGACAGCGAGGGTCATCAGCCGCGCACGCCGAGCATCTGGGTCAGGCGGCGAAACACCTGCTCGCGCTCCGCCATCTGGTTCTCGAGCGCCTCGATCCGGTTCAGTAGGTCGGCGTGCGAGCCGGTGAAGCCTGCCGATGCCACGCCGGAGCCCGCACGGCCGTTGGACAGCGCAGGCACGTCCGTCCAGTCGGTGGGTCCGCCCTCCAGGTCCTGCGCCAACTCCACGGCGGTCGCGTCCACCACGTCCCTGGTGATGTCGTGCGTCTCCTCGAGCACGCCATAAAGCAGCACGCGGGAGCATAGACGGTTGATGCGCCGCGGGATGCCGCCGGTATGGGTGAACACCGCCTCGAACGCGGCATCGTCCCAGTGCGGGTCGCCGGCCCAGCCGACGGCGTGCAGCCGATGCTCGATATAGGCCCGGGTTTCGTTCTGGCTCAGCGGCCCCAGGTGATAGGACGTCAGCACCCGTTGACGCAGCTGGTCGACGTTTGGGCTGGCCAGCAGGCGGCGGAACTGCGGCTGGCCGAGCAGGACGGTCTGCAGCGACGTGCGGCCGTCCACCGTGATGTTGGACAGCATCCGCAGCTCCTCAAGCGCCGCGAAGGAGAGGTTTTGCGCCTCGTCCACGATCAGCAGGCACCGGCGGCCGGTGGCCTGATGCTCCCGCAGCACGTCCTCGAACCGGTGCAGCAGGGCGGCCTTGCCCAGTCCCTCCTCCGTCAAGCCGAAGCCGGCCATCGCCAGGCGGAACAGGTCGTTCTCCGATACCTGCGTCGTGCTGACGCGCGCGATGGTGTAGGCAGCCGGGTCCATCTGGGAGCGCAGCCACTCGACCAGTGTGGTTTTGCCGGCGCCAACCTCGCCGGTGACGACGATGAACCCTTCGCCTTGGGCCAGGCCGTAATTGAGGTGGGCGATAGCCTTGCTGTGGCCCGTGCTGCCAAAAAAGAAGCGGCTGTCCGGCGTGAGTTGGAACGGTACCCCGGATAGATTGTAGAATGTTTCGTACACGGGACCGCCGTCTAGAAGCTTTTACGCAGGCCAACAAGCAACAGGTTCTCGGTCAGGTTCTGACCCGCCTGCCCGAAGCCGAACGGACCCGAATTCAATCCGAGGTTCGAACGGTTCGTCCGCCCCGTGCCTCCCGAACGGTCGGTGAACAGGTAACGCGCGCTGCCGCTCAGCGTCTCCGTGAAGAGGTAGTTGAGTGCGAGGCTGGTTTGGACCGTCCGTTGCGATCCCGACGACCCGGTGCTGACCAGGTTGCCGTTATCCTCGACACCATAGGAGAGTGACGCCGAGCTGGACATGACCGGCGTCAGCTCATGCTGCCAGGCGAGCGTCCCGATCGTACCGCTGTTGCTGGCGCCGGCCGGCACCGCCGTGGCGCCCGTGCTGCTGGCGACGTTGTTGACGTTTGTGCGGTCCTCCTGGGAGAGGCTAACGCTTACGGAGTCGCGGTTCAGCAACAGCAACCCAGTGGCCGAAAAGCGGCGCAGGCGATAGAGCCCGTTCTGCGTGCCGAACGCACCGCTGCTGGACGAAACCGGCGCGCCCGTCACGCTATCGACCAGCAATCCGGTTGGCCCCACGTTGGTGGAGTCCAGAAGGCTCTGCTGCTCTTCCGCATCCGTCGTCAGCCCGGTGCTGTAGCGCACGAACACGCGGGTGCGAGCGGTGGGCGAGTAGGCCCCGTCCACCGCGGCGGCGTTGAACCCGTCCCGGCGGCCATAGGTCACGGTGATCGTGCTGTCCGGGTTCGGCGTAAGACGGCCGCCCACGCTCCAGATCGGTTCGTTGATCCGGATGCCCGGGGCGCCGCTGTAACGCAGATCCTGGTAGCCGAACCCAACCAGCGCCGTGATGGTGCGGGTCACAGCATAACCGACGTCGTTCGTCACCTGGTTGCGGTGGGCACCACGATACGAGCCGACACCGTTGTACTGCACGGCCTCGACCACTACCGCGTCGTTGACCCGGCCCAGGTTTTCCCCGGTGACGAAGGACGCGCGCTCCCGCTGGGTGGTCAGGTTGCCGGTGTTCCCGAAGCCGTTGTTGAGCAGGAACACTTGGTTCGTGTCGAATGTGTTCTGGTTAGTGCGGCCGTTCTCGATGGTCCGCGCCAGGGAATAGCCGATCCGGCCGGTGCCCCAGCCGCCGAAGCGATGCTCGGCATAGGGGGTGACGCTGAGGGCGACCGTCTGGATCTGGTCGTCCCGATTCAACGTCTGCGTATTGATCTGGCCATAGCCGCCAGTGCGCGACTGCTGGCTGACGCTGCCGCGCAGGTCGAGGAACACGGCGTCCGGCACGAGGGTCGCAAGCACCACGCCGTTGCCGAATTGGTCGAACCGGGTCTGGCTCGGCGTCTGGGCATAGATGCTGGCGATCGGCGCATAGTTCAGGTTCACTTTTAGCCGGGATGTATCGCCGGAGACCTGAATGGCGGGGCTGAGAACCGTGAATGCGTCCGCCCGGCGTGGCCGTTCGATGCGCAGCGCGTTGTCGGTCACGCCCGCGTCGACCCCGAGCGAGGTCGTGACCAGGAACGCCGGTCCGGTGGTGCGCGGCTGCAGGCCGGGGAGATATTGCTCCAATTGACCCCGTAGATCGCTGACCCGGGTATCGGTGACGGTGGCGGGCAGGGTGGGATAGCCACCGCCATATTGCGCCCAGGCCGGATCGGCGCCGGCACAGGTGGCCACGGCCAGCATGGTGCCCCGAAGCAGGCCAGGCCGTCCAAGCTGTTTGATCGCGTTCGGTCGCCTAATCGTAATCACGTCCATCGGATCAGGAGTATGAACCGTAATAGTCGTATGCACCAAATGTGTGGCTGGTGGTCAGCTTCACCTTGTTCAGAAGCATGGTGATCGTCGGGCAGACGCGAATCAGCTCGAGCGAGGCCTCGACCTCGCTCCGTTGGGTTCGCTCGGCCTCGACCACCATGACGATCTGGCCGACGAAGGGGGCGATCGTGTGGGGGTCGCTGGTGGACAGGCATGGTGGCGCGTCCAGCATGATCAGGTGCTTGGGGAAGCGCCGGGCCAGGCGTGTGATGGTCGGCGTGATCGGCCGGACACTGACTGTGTCCGTAACCTCTCCCGACCGGGTGCCGACGGCCAGGACGGTCAGGTTGCCGATCGCAGTATTGAGGACCACGTCTTCCGGCCGGAGCGTCGGGTCGACCACCAGGTCGTGGAAGCCTAGCCTATCCCCGACGCCGAGCATGGACGATATCGGGCGCAGCTTGGCGTCCACGTCCACCAGCAGCACCTTTTCCGTGCTGTGCTGGGCGATGCTGCCGGCGAGGTTGAGGGCGGTGAAGCTTTTGCCTTCGCCGGGCCGGGCGCTGGTGATCATCACCACGTTATGCGATCCGGCGCCGTCTGGTTCGTCACGGAGCGCACGGAGCACCCGGCCGACGACGATCCGGTACTCCTCCGAGATGCGGGTGCGCGCCGCGCGGGCGACAACCATGCCGGCGCGCTCCAATACCTCGAGCGTGATGACGGGCTGCAGCGACGGGGCGTCCAGGCGGGCATTGGAAGGGGACGGCCGCGCCAGCGCCGGACGGGGCGCGACGAGAGGCGTATGACCTTGGCTGGAGACTGCGGTGGTCACAAGCGGGGGTATCTGCGGGCTCCGGACCTCCGGCGATGGGATAACCGTGGTCTGCACCGGAGCCGCGGTCACGGCCGGATCGGCTGCCGACGCCGGAGAGGAGACGGCCACGGCGGAACCCAACGTAGGCAGCAGCGGCGCAAGTGGCAGTGGGAACGGCACCAGCACGGCTGTGGAGATTCCGTTGGCCGGCCCGGCTATGGGTGGTTCGGCCGGCACATCGCGTAGCCGGCCGGCTTTGCCAGCATTGAGCAGGGCAGCGGCACGCTCGATCAGGTGGTCGGGCTGTGGGGTCATTATTATTCCGCCATCATGCCCGGTAAAGGATTAGGCAAGGTGAGATTGGCCCGGCTGGGCTAGCCATGCGGTTCATTGGCGACGAGGGCATTCGTTTCGGCGTTGTCACGCGTGTTTCCTTTCAAGATCCAGCAACCTAGCCTCGCCGTCTACCGAACTCGCCGTATGGCAGTCATCTCATCCATTCCGCCGTCCAGCAACAGCAATCGGGAGTGGCGCAAGGGCAGGGCCACATACTGCTCGACAACGTGTGCCATGGATCACAGTCCAGCAATGGTTTCTGCGTCCTAAGCCAACGACGCGCATAATATGCTGGCCTTAGTTAAGTCTTTATTTACAGAAATTTCTCGCGTGCGAGAGCCGAGGGTATGGTGATGCGGGGCATGACAGTCCAGTGTGGCTTGCTCATCACCGATCGAACAATTTTGGCACATTATGCTGCAAAAACGTTGTGGCAGTTTCTGGGGCGGCGTAAGAAATTGTAAAGCATGCGACGTCGGGGGCAGACGGGGCCGCCGCGGGTATGCTATGTAGACTGCGAGGCGGTGAGCCCGGATGCGGATCCGTCCAGTGTTAAAGATGTGTGCGGCATGAAATCGGCAGGGCAGCGTCCCGGGCTGCAGTTTCGCATCCGCCTGACACTTGGTGCACGGGGGGGAAATGACGCAGTTCGTTGGAAGCTATGTGTCGCGTGAAATGCTCACGCTTTGGCTGCTTGAGCTCCTATTGTCGTTTTGCCTGGCTTACATACTGCTCAGCACCGAAACCTCGGTCGCCGGCGTACAGCCCTCGGCGGCCAACCATGCCTTCATTTTGGCATTGACGGTCGGGATCACTGCGTTCGCGTTCGGCCTCTACCAGCCGGAGGTGTTCCGCCGGACGCGCGGGATGCTGATCAACACGGCGCTTGGCGGCCTGCTGGCTTTTCCAGCGGCGTGGCTCGTCAGCAAGGCACTCGGCATCGATGTGGACCGGCTGGTCGGGCATGACAGGTTCTGGCCGACGAAGATCGTCGTGACGTGGATCGCGGCGGTATTTGCAATGCGGCTGCTGTTCCTGGCAGCCGTGCGGTCGAACGTTTTCGTGCGCCCAGTTGCGATCCTGGGCCCAGCGGGCGCGATGGCGGCGACCGTCGCTGCCATCCGCAATGGGCATCGGGGGTTCCTCGAAGTGGTGAGCGGGTCCATCACCATTGCTGGCCCGGCCGGGTTGCATGCCGCTGGGGTGCACGATGCGGTGTTGCCCCGTTCCGCCCTCGCCGCCATGCCGGTGGAGGAACGTGCCGGCTATGCCGCCCAAGGCATCGTGCTGGAAACCGAGCCTCAGTTCTGGGAGCGCTGCCTCAAGCGCGTGGATGTTGCGCATGTGGACGAGGCTTGGGTTGCCGAGTTCGATGCGGTCCGGGTAGGCGGGCTGGTCAGCGTCGTGCACCGGGCCGGGGACATGGGCATCAGCCTGGTGCTCCTGGGGTTCACGTTGCCGCTGATGCTGATCGTGGCTTTGCTGGTGCGCCTGAGCAGCCCTGGCCCGGTCCTGTATCGCCAGGAGCGGGTCGGCCTGAATGGACGGCCATTCACGTTGCTGAAGTTCCGCAGCATGCGATCCGATGCCGAGACGTGCGGACCGGCCTGGGCTACGCGGCGCGATCCCCGGGTCACCCGCGTGGGCTCGTTCATGCGGCGCACCCGGATCGACGAGTTGCCGCAATTGATTAACGTACTGCATGGGACAATGAGCTTCATCGGCCCCCGGCCCGAACGGCCGCATTTCGTCGAGCAGCTTGCCGGGGTGATCCCGCATTACCAGCAACGTGTACGCGTGAAGCCCGGCCTAACGGGATGGGCGCAGGTGAACTTTCCCTATGGCGCCTCGGTCGAGGACGCGGAGATCAAGCTGTCGTATGACCTTTATTACGTGAAGTACCGCAGTCTGCTGCTTGACCTCGCGATCATGTTCGCCACGGTGCGGGTCATTCTGTTTCAGGAAGGTTCGCGCTAGTCGTGCCGATGCACGCGTGCTGAGATTCATGTCCACCACGCAAATCCTGTTCGGCGCCTGTGCGGCCGTCTATGTGCTGTTGCCGTCGCTCATAGCCGCGCAGGCCCGGCACCTGACGGGCTGGCTCCTGGTCGCGTGCTGCCTGGTGACCGCGGCCTGGGCGGCCACGAACGCAGTGCCACTGCCGCAGGGGTGGGACGGCCTGCCTGGCGCGTTCGACCTGCTGCGGGCGCTGTCCTGGTATGGGTTCGTCCTGCACCTGTACCGGCGGTTCGTGCCGCCCGACGGGGCCGGGCGGGCGTTCCTGGCGGTTGGCTTGACTGCTGGCGTGGTCGCGGCCGCCGCCGTCGTCGTAGAATGGAACTATGGCGTGGCGCGGCCGTCGTTGCTGTCCCTCGGCATCATGGCCCGGCTTGGCATCGCGGTGTGCGAGCTGCTGCTGATCGAGAACCTGTATCTCAACCTGCCTGACCAGTCCCGGTGGCATGTGGCGCTGCCCTGTGTCCTGCTGGGTGGGTTGGCGTGCTTCGATATCCTATTATGCGCTGATCTCGTACTGTTCCAGAAGGCGTCGGTGTCCCTGGTCGGCGCGCGCGCGGTCGCCATGATCATCGTGGCGCCGCTACTGGCCGCTGCCTCGGCCCGCGACCGGCGCTGGCGGATGGAGCTGCAGCTTTCCCGGACCGTCGTATTCCACAGCGCTACGCTGATCCTGAGCGGCGCGGTGCTGCTGGCGCTGTCGGCGGCGGGTGAGGTGTTCCGGCATTTCGGCGCGGATTGGGGCTGGATGGCCGAGGTCAGCCTGTTCTTCGCGGCGCTGATCGGCATCGGCACGCTGCTGACATCCGGTTCCGCCCGGTCCCGCCTCCGCCGGACGGTGGTCGAGCACTTCTTCGCCCGTCGATACGATTATCGCCGGCAATGGCTGGATTGCATCGACACGCTGTCGGATATGCGGTCGCAGGGCCGGACGGCGCTGCATTCTCGGGTGATCCGCGCCATGGCGGACGTGGTGGACAGCCCGAACGGCGTGCTGTTCCTGCGCGATGGCGGCGTTGGGACGTTCCAATGGTCGGGATCGTGGAACATGCCGGCGTCGGGTCCGGTCCCGTCGGATCATCCAGTGGTGGCCGCGATGTCCGACGGAGACTGGATCGCCGTGCTGGATGGCGCCGATGGCGTGACCGGAGAGGCAGGTGTGCGGGCGGCACCGCTCGACCAGCTCGGGCGGCTGTGGTTGGCGATCCCGCTGGTGACCGGCGACCAGCAGATCGGCCTGGTGCTGGTCGGACCACCACGGGCGCCGTTCCAGCTGGACCAGGAGGTGTTCGACCTGCTGCGGATCGTCGGGCGCGAGGTCGCCAGCTTCGTCGCCGAGCAACGGGCGACACGCGTGCTGATGCAGACGCGGCAGCTGCACGACTACGGCAAGCGTTTCGCGTTCGTCGCGCATGACATCAAGAACGTGTCGAGCCAGCTCTCGCTGCTGCTGTCCAATGCCGAGCGGCACATCGCGAATCCGGAGTTCCAGCGGGATATGCTGGAAACGGTCAAGGCCTCGGTGCAAAAGATCACGGTGCTGCTGCGCCGGCTGGACGCGCCGGCCGCGGACCGGGCCCCGGCTGCGCTGGCGCCGGTGCCCCGGCTGGAGGCGCTGATCGCCACGTATCGCCGGGTGCGCAGGACGTCGCTGTCGCTCGACCATGACGGATCGACGGCGACGGTGGCGATCAGCCCCGACGCGTTCGAGACGGCGGTCACCCACCTCCTGAACAACGCGATCGAGGCGTCAGGCGGCCTATCCGTGCTGATCCGCGTTCGTCACGAGGTGCAGCAGGTTATCATCGACATCATCGACAAAGGGCCCGGCATGACGTTCGAGTTCATCCGGGACCGGCTATTTCAGCCGTTCGGCACGTCAAAACGCGAAGGGTCCGGGATTGGCGCGTTCCAGGCGCGGGAACTGCTGCGGGAGGGCGGCGGCGACGTGCAAGCGATCAGCGCGCCCGGCGCCGGGACGACGATGCGGCTGGTGCTGCCCCGCGCCGACCCGCCCGACCTTGCGATGCTCGATCATGCGATGGCGGCGAATGGCTTGGTGCTGGCCGGGGTCGGGGACGTGCGGGCATGAGCGCGTCATTGCCGAAGCTGCTGATCGTCGAGGATGACATCGGGCTGTGCAGCCAGTACCGCTGGGCGTTTCCGACCTGCCAGGTCGTGTTCGCCCATACCCGCCTTCAGGCGCTGGCGGCCGCGCAGAAGGAACACCCGGCAGTCGCGATCATGGACCTGGGCCTGCCGCCGGACCCGGACGGCGTGAGCGAGGGCTTTGCGACGTTGGATGGCCTGGCACGCCAGGCGCCCAACACCAAGGTGATCGTCGCGACCAGCCATGGGGACCGCACCCATGCGCTGCGGGCGATCGCGGCCGGGGCCTACGATTTCTGCGAAAAGCCGATCGATATCGGAATGCTGGGTACGATCGTCGCGCGCAGCTTGCGCCTGCGGACCCTTGAGGATGAGAACCGGCGCCTCTCGGACATGCCCGCCTCGTCCCCCATCAAGCACATCGTGACCGCGGACCCCGGCATGCTGAAGGTCTGCCGCGACATCGAGAAGCTGGCGGCTGCCAACGTATCCGCCTTGCTGCTCGGTGAGAGCGGGACCGGCAAGGAGGCCCTGGCCCGGGCGCTGCACGACCTCGGTCCCCGCGCGAGCCAGCCCTTTGTCGCGATCAACTGCGGCGCGATCCCCGAGGCGCTGCTGGAAAGCGAGCTGTTCGGGCATGAGCGTGGCGCCTTCACCGGCGCCGTGAAGCAGACGCTCGGCAAGATCGAGCTGGCGCATAAGGGAACGCTGTTCCTGGACGAGATCGGCGACCTGCCGCACCAGCTGCAGGTGAAGCTGCTGCGCTTCCTGCAGGACCAGCGGGTGGAGCGGATCGGCGGGCGGCAG
>JAABUK010000653.1_pt1 | contig 70889 bp, 83 predicted proteins | sample 5559141 | NCBI WGS metagenome assembly JAABUK01 (sample SAMN10711869, study PRJNA513367) | rock metagenome | isolation source: Antarctica rocks | place: Antarctica: Victoria Land, Pudding Butte nord | collected 2016-01-03 | reverse complement strand
TATTTATTCTATTTATTCTATTTATTCTATTTATTCTATTTATTCTATTTATTCTATTTATTCTATTTATTCTATTTATTCTATTTATTCTATTTATTCTATTTATTCTTTTTATTCTTTTTATTCTATTTATTTACTCTATTATTAGGTTTAAATTTATATTTAATATATAAAGAGATAGAATTAATATTTACTATTAAAAATATAGTATTTCAAAAGAATCTTCGATATTTACGCGTATTTATAGCTTCTTCTATAATAATTATACCTTCTTCCGTTCCTAATATTAGGATTTATAAAATCCTCTCTTTTCTATATTAATTTATCGTTCTATCCTATTAAATAACGTACGATTATAAAATTATTAAACGTTATACTCTAACTACCCTAGTTATATAATTATCGAATACTTTAATAATATTCGCTCGATAAATATTAAATACCTCCTCTTTAAAAGGAATAAGTTCCGTATAAAATTAAATCGATATTAATATTAAATAAATTATTCCGAAAGTTCTCAAGGAAAACGTTAGAGTTTTAGTTTCCTTCGTTAATAATAATAATTAAAGAAAGAGTTTCTTATTTACTATTACTTTATTTTATATAATAGGTTAATTATATATATTAAACGGACGAAATAAATATCTTTACGTAATCTTTAAAATATATATTTATCGAAGGATTAAATAAATATAGTTAAAATAAAAAGAGTCTCTATTAAAATAGAGGAAAAAAGGTTTAATCTTTATTTTATTATTAATTAAATAAAAAGCCTCGTTAAGATAAAGATTCTTACTTCCTAGTTAATAAATCTTTCGAAAATTAAGAGTAATTTTAATCGTACTATATTCTTTATAAATCTTAATATAATATACTTAAATATATAATACCTCGTCGAAACGTAGGAGATAGAGGAACGTAATTATATATATTATTTATATTATTTATATTATTATTCGTTAATTTCGATTACTTTAAAGATATATATTTTCTTTATCTTTAAGGTTCGCTTTAAACGATTATATTAATAGGACTACCTCGTTAAAATCGTAAAATCTTTTAAATATAGGTTTATTAATAGAGTGAATACTCTAAGAAATTTATCTAGTTTAAATTTATACTCGATATTATTTATCTCGTTTTTATCGAGAGTATAAAGATATATACTTTTTATCGCTAAAGAGCCTTTATAAAACGCGTTATATTATATAATAATAATAGATTTCCGTTAAACGTCCTATCTCGTTCTTTTTAAAAGGGATTTATTCCTCTTTATAAAATATTCCTATAATAATAACTAATTATAAAGTATATTTTATATATATAGGAAAAACTTTAATTCTTCGGTAAACGTAAGAGTTTATTTATAGAAAAAGAGTTTAAGATATCGTAGGTTTATTAGATCTAGATAATTATATATTTAGGAATATATTCGGAGGGATTTTCAATTTATTCGAGCGAAAGACCGTAGTTTTAAAGGTATTATTTATAAAGTTTAATTTATCTATTTAAATAATAATAATTAATATATAGGTTTTTAAAAATATCGACGATTATACCCTAGGTAATTACTTTATATTCGTATTATATAAATATTTTATAATACTTCCTAAAGCCCGTCCCGAATTACTTCGAAATCTACGAGCGTATTATAATAATCTTTATTAAGATCGGCTTAATCCTAGGCCCGAGATAATTTAGAAATAAATCTAAAGTTAAGATTAATAAATAATAAAGATTCTTTAATTTCTTCTATTTTTAGAGAGTAATAATAAAATAAATATTCTATATTTATTAAGAAATCGTAAATTATAAATATTAATTATATAAATATAAAACTCTATACTTTATAAAATACTTTTTTTTTATATAACTACTTTTTTTATCTTTTATCTTTACGATATTTAATTTTAAAAGATAAAGGATTAATTATAAATATTTATAAAAGGTTTAGATTTATATTAAAAAGTATCTCGATAATAATAAAGTTATTACCTCGGATAAATATTTACCGGAAAAATAATACGCGCTTTTTTTATAGGCCGATAAATATATTATAATAAATAAAAAGATACCTAGTAAACTCCTTTAAGCGCCGTAAAATATACCGATTAAATAATAAATTTATATACTTTTCTTTATTTATATAAGTTTAGTTAAAACCTTTAAGGAATATAAACCCTTTTATATTAAAATAAAAACTAGCCGATTTAAATACTTCTATATTAATAACTCTTTATTTTAATCGAATTATATTATAAAATCTTTCGTTTATAATATGAATTTATTTTTTAAAAAATTTAGGAGTTTTAAAGACCTAGTATTATATCTTTTATTATTATATTTTCTCTTTTATCGAAGGTTTTAAAATTAATATTAAAGACGTAGTTTAGGATATAATATAAATAATATAATCGAGAGCGCTTAAAAGGTCGTATACGAATCTTTAAACTTTATTAAATTCGAGTAATAAAAAGGGTTATTTAAAAGAAATAAAAACTTTTAATATAAAGGAGGGGACGGCAAAAGGGTGGCCCTTTCCTGCTTCCAGCCAAGGCGTGGCCCCGTCGGGTTTGGCGCGGCTCCTTCGGGCAAGGCGCCATGCATCGCCCCACCCGCCGCTTTCTCAAGGTATAAAGACCTGCACCGCTCGCTGCTTTCCCACTTCCCTTCATCTTTCTTCCACATCTCTTGGCCGTCCCCTGCTCCTTCTCGTATTGCAAGGGTCTGCGCCCCCCTCTCCCACATATTGGTTTCTACCGAGCATCGCCGATCCTTGTGCTTGGACCTTTGCATGAGGCATTGTGCTGGTGGCCTTTCCCTTAGGGATTACATCGCTGCAACTCTCACCCTGGCCCTCTCAACCTACCTGCTTTGTTCTACGACTGGAGCCAGTGATACAGACGTCCTATCTGATTCGCCCCCTTGTGTATCCTCCTCTGCCCTGCAGGCCAGCTCGAGATGACCCTTTTTTCAGGGCATCCTGGACCATCTCTTCGCTCGGCCCTGCCGTTCTGGACCCTCTTGCCCTCTCCCTTCCCTTGCCCGCCACCGTTTCACCACCGCTCAGCTGATCTGCAATCCTGCCACGGTACTGGCTGAGAACTTTCAGCTTGCGAAATCCTGACCCCTCTCTCGAGGCTCCACACAACTAATGAAAGGAATGGCTCGGGCGTTCCACGTATCTGCCTGGCCACACTGACAGGGGCCTCACCTCAGCTGTGGTCTGAGCGTGACGCCAAACAGCAGCAGGACAGCTGAACCAGCCAATGGAATCGGAGGAGCGTGGGCCTGGCCTTGATCGACAACGGCCATTACGTGTCTGCCTGGCTGCGCCCACAAAGATGCTGCAATAGTGTCGTTCTGGTGACGTGGCCCGAGACGGTGATCTCACTTTTCGCTGTGGATCGGGGAGGGCGCAGTGTCTCTGACCCGTTGCAGAAATCCCAGCGCGAAGATCCAGGCAGCAGCAGCAGCTGACGTGGCTCGACAGATGGACATCTCTGAGGGGTGCAGTGAAGACTCGGCCGACATTAGGCTCCTGGAGGTGTGACGCTTCCATGTACCCTTCGGCCGAGCTCTCTTCACCCGCGCCAGTTATAATGCCAGGTTCGAGCTCGTGGCGGTGATGGTCTCAGCTGTGCCGGTGCTGAGCCATGCAACCATCAATGGCGAGGCGTTCTGCGAGGCGTTCTGCGAGGCGAAACGCTGGGACTATCCAGCTAGCTGTTGCGGTGAGACTCGATGGCGGCACAGGGTCAAGAAGGAGACAGGGGATGATTGGATGTCGAGAGGCGAGATTTTGAGGAAGAGCCACCCAGACAGGGTCTCGAGACGTGGATCTCTTCTCCACCGAGCATAGTGGAGTGGGCGGTGCAGCCGATGCGTCATGGTAGTCTCAGCTCCAAGATGCAAGCCGCTGCAGCTGACGTGTTCAACTGGATGTGGACGTTTGCGAGGGGCGCAGTGGGAATCAAGCTGCATGTGATGTCGATCGAATACGAGATTCCAGCGGCCGGAAGCTGTGCCAGTGCGTGCAACTTGGTGTCAGACAAATGACTGGAGATCGGGGATCGGTGGTCTTTGAGTGGAGGGAAAGGAGTGGGATTTTGAGTGGAGAAAATTACAGTGGATGGTTTGCCAGCCTTTGTGTGTACATATAACCCGCCTTCCCTTGTCTCACTGCAACTGGAATTTCCCTCCCAGACTCCCCAGCCAAAAAAGATCAGACTTCACCTGGATCCTCTAGCTAGCTTTTGCACTTGTGTCCTACGATAACTCTTGTCAACATGGATTCCGTTCAATTCTATCAACCCCCAACCACGGCAGGCTTGCGCAGCGACGGGCGGCCTACAGTCTCCAACCTTCATGTCCCCACAGCTTATGGAAAGGGCAAGAAAGCGAGCGAAAGTCTCCAAGATTTCGACTTGATCGAATTTCTAGACATGACTGGGCCGCCGCCGCAGGAGCCTACAGATCCACTTCACGTCCCAGCAGCGAACCTCTGCACCGAAAAAGATGCCAGAGGTACAGTTTCCTATCATTATGACTTGATGGGCGCTAATCAACGACTCCAGGTCCCTCGAACATAGCCCATACTGAGGGCGGTCACGAGAATGATGATACTCTCCCATCCCTCGAGGAATTGCTGTTCGGTGCTGGAGAAGTCCCAGAGTCGCAGCGAGCGGGATCGAGTGTTGAACACGGAGTTGGAAGGTCTGACGGCGCCTTTGAACATCCCATCCTAGAAGGTTACGATTACGCTTCCACTTCGGGACCGAGACAAGGTGGAGACCAGGGTGGGGATATTAACGACAGTAGCAGCGTCCACCCCAGAAGCGACGGCTCGACTTCCAATGAGCAAGTTGGGAAGCAATGCTCCCTCAGCACTCCACCGACTTCTCTGGCAGGCTCAGAAGCTGGGTACGATCCTTGAAACCCCGCTCGCTGATTCTCATACTGACAGATGGCGCCTACCTAGATGTTTCATTCTCTACGAGAAGACAGAAGACTCTATCTTTGATCCTCCTCCACTCCCTGATAGCCCCCTCTCGTTGACACGCGATACAAAAACCTGCTTCAAAGATACCAGGCCTCATCACTCCGGTGGGGGAAAAGAGAGAGGGGACAAAGGAGCGAGCTGTAGTACAGACAACATCATCCCCTACTCTCTCCGATCGCCTATTGCGATGTGGAGCCCAACACACTTTACGAACGCCGAGCCTGATACAACCACAGGCGCCACCGACATTCGAGGTTCCTCCAAGCGCACAGCAGTCACTGCAGGTTTGAATGATGGTAGCGAAAGTGTGCACCCGTTGGAGAAGGCCCGGCGTGCAGGTCAGTGCGCAGCTCCCAGTCCTTGTGGGCGCGTCTAATGACTCTCGAAAGACCCCATCGTGATTGACGAGACAGACGATACCGACGATGACTTAAGCGACCTCGAGTTCGCACGGATCCGATCGCAACCTAAGCCTGTCTTCCGACGGCCTCCCTCTCCGCGAAACTTCCAGCAATACGAGAAAACAACAAGCTCAAGTCGATCCAGTAAAGTTGGTGACAGTCAAGGTATACCCCCCAGTGCATTTCTGACCAGCACCCGGGATTTCTTCTGACATACTTCAGATGATCCTCTCGTAGTGGAGGATGACGAAGAAAAGAATAGCGAAACTGGTGGTTCTACCAGGGCTACGAGCATGAACTCTGAGATTGGCACCGCACACCTCCAAAGCTCCCACCCGAGGCAACAGCCAAAGACACACGGTTGCTTGAGTCCTACTACCACCGAACCTACCCCCTCGTCCCTTGATCGCCCCATCTCTCCCAGTGTCGCCCTATCCTGCGATCGAGTTGAGCAGTCTATCAGTGGAGGTGATGGCGGAGCAGCGGCGACCGTCCATCCCCCTCATGCTATCACCGTCCCCCAACCTCTTCCCGAGCAGCATCAGGACCAAGGAGGTTCAGCATTGGATGAAGAGGAGTGGGAGATTGTAAGGATCGTTGGCAAGAGACGAAGGGGAAAGGGCTATGAGTATAAGGTGTGCTGGAAGAAAACATGGCTGCTCGAAAGCGAGTTAGGAAATGCACAGGGACTGCTGCAGCAGTTTAAGGCGAAACACCAGGCGCAGCGGGGAGGCAAACGGGGAAGACCGGCACGTGCAGACAAGGGTCGGTGACCATTGGTTAGTATTGTTGTTCGCAGAAGAAGCACACATGTTCTTGATTCTATCTGAGATGATAAGAAGTTCCCAAGTCTCTATTCTCTATCTCTTTCTTTACACCCCATTACGTTCTAAGACCGTTTCAAAGCAAAAAAAGAGTCATTGACGAATCTGTAGTCTTTACTTGGGCTGCCTTGTCATGACTCTTCCCCACCAGCCTTTCCATGAAGTAGCTCTCCAACTCTTCGCTCGGAGAAGAGGTTTCGATGAAGCATGTTTCTGTTTCTTAGACATTTGCCTTTCACAGATGTCATTCGGCTATTAGAAAATGTACTCTAATTTAGGTTCTGCGGTCTTTGGTAATATTATCCTTACCCAGGTCTAACACTACCTCAAACCTCGGACGTCTGGTCATCGTGATTTCTGCTTCAGCAGCGAACGTCTCTGACACTGATAGCAATCTCATCTCAGCAACCGTCTCCTGAGCTCTAATGTGTTCCTACCCTTTATGCTCAACTTGCTCACGAGCAACGCTGCGGGACAGGCAACGAAATCGGCATCTACTTTCTCTCCCAGTCTATCGGTCTATGGTGGTCCTCGGCTTCTGTCCGTATACAACGTACCTAGAGCACCGAGAGTATCAGCAGTCAAGCCGGGATGCAAGGATGGAGACACGACATACAGAGACCAATAGCAGTGGACCTTTATTGACTTGAACTCATTCCTCACCAGGGCTAGAAACACCTCAACTTCTTGTGTATTCCAGCCTAAGAATCGGGTCCAAAGCGCAACGGTTAATCCGTAGATACCTTCGAGCATGGCGACGAGCTGAAAACGCCCAATCTCTTTCAACCTTGAATCCGCTGGCCACAGACCCACAGGGAGTTTAAATTCACGCACAACGATGTTCTCAAATCCCGCTTCTGTCATTTGTTTCCTTAGGAGTTCTCCGGAGATTTTCAGAGTGAGGCCTGCTTTGTGAGCGGCAGCCTCTTGATTCGCGCACCATTTTCTAATGTTACTGTCTTCGGGCAAAAACTCGTCATCGCTCTGTGCGTCTACCACCAGTTCTTGACATTCCATCCAACCGCCAGGCTTGCAGTGCCTACTCCGGGGTCAGAGACTGTTGAAGGACACAACAGGATATTGGTGCCAGCCAGGCTCACATACTCAAAGCTCCGTTCGAACAATCGAGGCCAGTCAGCGATGCTGCCGTTCATGATGCGGGTGTGAATGAGATCAAAACAATCAGCAGGAAAGATCCACGGCAGCTCGACATTGTCGACAATGAACTAGGAGAACGAGGTGTCAGCGCTGTAGTAGCCTCCTTCCCCAATTGATGCAAGCAGCCATACTTGAACATTGGCCGGCGTCCTAGGATGAGAGGTTTCAGTCTTAATCTAACATCCTTGGCAGTGTGGGAACACGTTACCATGCTGGTTGAATGGGACTCAGGTCCGTACCGGTAATCTAAGTTGAGTCAGTCATTGGTCTCTCTCAAGGAAACGGCGACGACTGCAGATAGTCATTCGGAATACTTACTTCGGCAGACGGGTACCGGTCCGCTGTATCGTAAATTTAGCCACAGCTGTGAGTGATGAGCCATGGTGTCTCAAGGGACGACCGACCGACTTCTATTGCCCAAATTCCTGGAATCATGAGCACGCTTCGCGCGTCTCCATTGGTACAACTAGGGGTTGAGATCTCACCCGTTCCAGTCCCTGTATCCAGTATCGCTGGGGCCAATCCTCCTACGAGAGCGAAGAATAGCTGTCCGTCAAAGGCTAATCGGAGGACGTGGTATTGAAGGTCGAGGCTTTTCAGGTATCATCAGCAGCGCTTCTAAAGACACATTCATTCTGAGAACCGACCGGTCTTGCTCTTCCTGTAACGAGAGCATCGCCATCAGTTCGCATAGCATAAGGGGGCCGGTGTCCGGTAACTGACCTCATCATTCGGCAAAATGTACCCTATTGTCTGTCAGCGCCATTCTGGGCTTCTGGTCAGCCCTACTCACTTCCCGCGTGGTAGGCATGATAACGACGGCCATTCTCGTGCTCGTATGCCATAATGCTTGATGTGACGGATGTGGTGTCCGACTCTCTAACCAACGCTGGGTGAGCACTCGCAAAATTGCAAATCAATGGGACCCAGGTATATTCTGAGAAAGTCATTAGCTACCGTGAACGGATGAGACCTGTTTCCCCACTACCTCGTCTGGCTGTGCGGTGATGGGACTTGGAGCCCTTTCAATTGCCTCCGAGTAAGTTGCAACAGCGGCACCTTTGTCGCGCGCGTTGTCTGGCGATCTCGGGGGCAGGACGTCTACCAGTTTGATAATGCTTGAATATGGTAAGCATGTATCACCGTGCGACGAGACCTGAACTTACGTTATGTTTCCTGTCTTCGGCTCGTCCTCCTGGCTCTGGCCTGGACTGCCGTCATCCTTTGCTTCTACAATCATGAGCCTTTGTCCTGTTGTCATCTTCACGATGACTTCCATGTGTGCGCTCATGAGCTTCTGCTCCTCGCCGCCTTCGGCCTTGTATGAACCGTCACCGCTGACGTGAAGAGTTTCCAGACTTTGGTCCTGGAGTGGATACGGTAAGCTTGCGCCGCCGTCAGTGCTGCCAACAGACTCAAGCTCTGAAGGGACCCCACAAAATCTCTGCGTCCCCCTCGATCTCTTTGGGAGCCAAGTCCGTCTCAATAGAGCCGAAGCGAGTCACAAACGTGTCTGTCTCCCAAAGTCGGCTTTCGCCATGGCCTTTCTCCCACTCATATATGCCCTCTCGTAGGAGGACCAGATCAGAGATCTTCATATTGTAAATCTTAAGGTGTGTGATGTTTTGGGTCCGAGAAAGGGGGAAGCACCCGTCACTTATAGCTGACCAGTATGGCAGCCGTCTCGACCTAATCAAGCAAAGGGGTCTAACGCCACGAGACGGATCAGCGGAACTATCACACTGGATCATCATGTTGGACATGGCTGCATCGAGAATCTCCAAGAGTGCTGTATTTAATGAGTTTGCTAGGATATTTCGGATTCTTTACCAAGCTTGATGCAGCTAGGAAACCACCATCTTATCCGTCCAATCATCTCCAGATTCGCATTAGCGATGGCGAATGACCTCGCCAAATCATTTACGCTAACGAAGACTATGAGAAGGGAACGGTCAGGAAATGGGAATGTTTACTGAACGCTGTTGGCACAAATCGAGCATATGGCTTGTACCGAACGACCATCAGTATCGCTGACTGGAGTCCCTGAAGATTGCGAGTATCCCTCTAATACAACGCTGCTCTGATTTGTCAGAAAAATAGTCTTTGTATGAAGGCTGCCGAGATCGACTCCGCATCCTAGAGCCGAGGCCACAAGCATAATAACCACCATTGCGAAGCACACGAAGAAAAGAGACTCAAATACAAGAGCGTTCATCCCCGTAGATGTTGTCACGTCGACTAAGAAAGAGTAATACTGTCGAGCTCCCAAATCACAATCACACAGTTGCAACATTCAGATCCCAGCCTTCACCTCCCCCTTTCTCCACACCTTCGTTGATATCTAGTTGTCGCTGCAATTATCAGCCATCTAATGGACCGAATTTCCGCATGATGATACGACTTACCATCGCCGTCTTCTAAGCTTGTTTCAAATACTTCTCTTGAACCACAACAGTCGGTCCACCATCTTTTGGCCTACATTTCATAGAACCACCGGTTTGTTCCCGGACCAAGGAGCGGAAGATCGTTATTCCAAACAGGCGCCATGACCTCCAATTCACCTTTCGGGACGGCCCCGAATTTCATAATTGACATGTGACTCCGCTTTACTGTATCACCACGCTTGAACTTTGCTTCGGGTCGGACTGTGACTCGGGTCATTTTCACGACAGCGTAATTAAATAATGAAGTTCTGCTAGACTATGACGGGCCTTGGTAATGATATCTTTGGTAAAAGCGAAGCTCTAGTGTCCAGGTCAGCCTTTTCTCGTCAAGAGTATGGTGTTCTCCATCATACAGCCTTTCAATGCGCGGGCGGCGACGGCCTTCGGCAACTGATATACACCGAGGTTGTAAAGAGGCCCCAGCAAGGAGAAGCTTAAGATGGTATCTTGAAGCCTTCTTCACTTGGGATTCAAGGCCTTTAGTAGTAAGTGGGGCCAAATAGTCAGCAGAATGGTCTTTCCTTGGCAGCGCCTGGATATCACTCTTTTGGAATGCTGATACACCAATGGAATCATGTTGTACTAATGTTGTGGGGCAATCATCATTACGATAGGTGTGCTTTGAAGGTCTTATCAGGCACTCATGTATGTAGGTTTCTATTATTTCGAGCTAGTATGGTAAGAGTTCCGGCTCATTCTTGCTCAGCGACACGCAAGTACTTGGGCGCATTACGGCGGGTCAACCCTGAAAGGACATCATCACCACAACTCATCGTTATTCGATGGCACCACCTGGAGATCTCCCCTCACACATTCAAACCAGCCTCGTCCGACGCGATTTCTCATCCGTGGAAACCGATCCTCGAAGCGTTCGATGAAGGACCCGAGAGTTTCAGAATCAGGGTCACTTTCTTCCACGAAGCACGTCATGTGGTCGGTCCAACCCTCTGGCTCTTTGGAGGACGATGGTCTTCCCCTAAAGGTACTGAAGGACTTCCCCACTTGCTTCCTCTGGTATTCCTCCACTCTTGTATTATGGGTGCTTTCTGGGTTCCTTCTCTTCCCTCTCCATTCGTCTCCCCTAGGGCCTAGTGCTTTCGACGATATACATCCCATCTCCTATCTCTTCTTGGATAAGCGAACGGGAGTGAGCTGCATTTGGTCAGCAGTTGAGCAGGAACGGACTCAGACAAAGGTACCAGAGTTCTACGCCTGTGCTCGAGGAGTCGTAGAGTTTGAATCGATGACAGTTAGATGTGGAAGACTAAAGGCAAGGAGAAATCAATCTTTATGATGATGGGAGAGTGAGCCAATCTCAGCTAAGGATTGTGTGGCTCTTCCGAAGCAGGGACGCTGGTTCTGCGCTGGACGACAGGATCGTTGGCTCTTCTTAGCCCTTCAAGTGAGGGATCTCTTTTAAACCCCTTGTCTATTCTAGAAGATCAGCTTGGCTTTCGGGTCCCCTAGGAAAGGTGTATTACCATTGAAAGGGAGGACGTACTAGTATCCGCATCGGCGCGTTGATGTGACAGCACCTGCATGAAAACGCCTCGAAGGTCTAGCGTCTTTGGGGATGCGTCGATGTGACTGCGACTCCGATAAGCCTTGGACGACGCCGCGATTGCCTGACAGTAAGTCAAAACCTGATCCCTCTCCACTCTCATCGGCAAACCAGCGGTTGGCGGCCTCCATGGCGTTGCACTACAGGGAAAGAGAGTAATGGATCTGCACTCCAAATTTGCACCTGCTAATGTTGTCCTCGCAACCTAAGCTTCTTCTGAATATGGCCGCTGCGGTTAGTAGGAAAATACGACCGAGCCCAAGGCGTTTACAGGATGTCTTACGGGCTTTGAGATGTAAAGGCTACTCAGGGAAGAGCGGATCCGCCAGGAAACGGGTTGAGGTTCCATGAATAAAGGGTGAGCTGTGAGCTGTCCCATCGTCATCTCATTCGATTCCCATCTCAAATATTGAATTACGCCAAACTCATATCCTGTCCGGTAGCTGTCTGATTCAAAGTCTACAGTGCAGATGGATTCGAACGGCAGTAAGTAAGTTGCAATGTTTCCAGACAGCAATAGTGACAGACAAGCAGGTTCCGCCGCCGCAATTGATGCATCCAAGACTCCGAGCTATCAATGGCTATCGCACGGCTCAATGACTATACTCGCATCACGGCACCTTACAGATTGGGCGGTACCATTCTCTCCGACAAAATATACTTTGCCAACTCCGCCGACTCCAGTCTCGCTTTACCTAACTGTGGCTCTCCGGAATTCAGGAATATCATGCCATGATTTCATGAATTTTGCTTGTCACTTCGGGTCTGTGTATGAAGCACAATGGTCGCCAAAGACTGCGTGGGTCACATATTACTTGGCGGCGGACGCCTGGGGGTGCGTTGACGAACTTCTTGATAAACAGTTCGAGGCAGGAATCACTAACGTAAGTGCTCCGTTCAACATGAGATGCAAGTGCTTAAGTGATTTTAGGGAATCACTCAGCTGCCAGGCTTTCTTTGAAGGGCTTCCTGAACACTTCGCCATTGCAGGTAAAGATCATGTGGTGCAGGAACTCAATGTTTGAAGGAGATCTTTGCCAAGATGCGTATGAACAGCTTGTATGATCTGTGTTTAACATCTTCTGCCATTGAAGCTTTTAGTTAGCCACATTGAGTGTTTGGTGAAATAATCGTTGATAGTAAGCAGAAGATGTCATTAGCGAATACATTCTTTCATGGAATTTGCGGAACGAGAACTCAGATGATGGATTTCCTCACGTACAACTCTACCAATGTAGATGCTAACGAAAAATCACTGTCGAAACTTCAAGATGGTAGTCTCGCCTAGTAGTGCGTTGACGATAGATTGAGTATGAATCATAGAATAAAGGAGAGAGTAGCCAAAGAACGTGAGATGTGGCCGAACGTCAACGGCACTGCGAACACGATCATTGTAACTTGAACAAAGAGAGTAGGTAGAAGTAGGCTCAGGTCGAGACGCGGCCGATAGAACAAGATTGCTTTCAGGTGCCCGTTGTGTCATGGAGTCAGCGCCTTCGTGCACGTCTGTCCCAGCAGCCGCCTAACCGCTTTCTCTGCTATATCGTCTCTTGTCCTACCGTTGGTGTGATGGGTTGGGACCAATCCCTTTTGACGCTATATACTCCAACCAACGGAGATCGACGCAGTCAGCCAGTTTGGGCCACTCCGTCTCCAGTAGTATGCGTACTGACACCAAGTTGTCTCCCTTGGAAATCAAGTCGAGGGTGAAATCGGTCATCTGACGCCGCCAGCCTGGTGGTGGCGAGATGCATGAGGATCGATGAGGATCGCCGGAACTGAAGGGATTTCCATAGGCAATACCAACTGCAATACATTGTCAGAACGGAAATTTCACGACATAAGATTGGTAAGAGGGAAGAGCGGCAAGGCTGCCTGCGATCGGCAGTGTATCAAGACTCACTGGAATCAATATCGACCTCTCCCCTCCCTAGCATGCCACGATCCTCTGGTGTTTGGGTCTTTGATACATTCAACGCGTACAGCTCTCTGGCGTCATCAGTATCGCGGCTCAACGGCTTCCTTGATGTTGATGTAGATGGGCTTCTCCCGCCAATATCACCATTGAGGATACGCATTGATTCGTTTGATGCTTCGTCCGCTACTCTTTTACCATCCTCAATCCGAGCTCGAATGATGGTGTACTCAACGTAAACGCTACGTAGCGAGAACTGGATACTGATGAGCAGTAGAAGGCTCTGTAATTCTCGTTAGTACTGTCTTCAATCTTGAGATTTATTTCTTACTGTAAGAAGTATATGTCCAGTCGATTGCAACTTCCACCTAGACAGAGATACCGACGCCGCAAGGACAACTGCAGAACAAAGTATAGGAATTGCAAGCAGACCTGATGTCCATTTCTGACGATCGTAGTAAAAGGCCCACCAGTATATCGAACTGAAGAGCAAATACTCCAGAAGGCTTGCACCGAAACCAGTCCAGAAATGAAATGTGTCGTTATGCAAGCTGCAGTGCGGATCAGTATATGCGGGTTCCACGGTGCTGGTATGAGTATACCGGATGAAAGGCAGAAATTTTAAGAGCGTAAGGATAAGAATAGCAACGGGACCAAGCTTACGCCACCACCATCCCAAATGAGATATCTGCATGCGGGTAAAAAGCCCCCGCGTGAACGAAAGCTACGGTAAAAGGTAAATATTCGCATTTGTGTATTCCTCTGATAGAAAACCTACCTCTGAGAACATTACAAATGTGATTGAGAAGCGAAGAAGTAGGTCAACAGCAAGCCAAAACCCGTCTCCTAATGGGTCAATCAGTCGATATGACATAGGTAGTATTCGAGCAAGCTTTTGCTTACCATCGTCAACCCCTTTCGAGGTGTACAGCACCATGAGAATGACCAGAGCGGAGTCGAACACATATTTCGCTATCATGATCCATGTCTGTAATTGACGGAATAGCTCCTCCCAACCCAAGCGCTTACGCTGCCAATGCAGGGAAGGGATTGCCGCAAGATCAGCGACGAAGACACAAATAAGAACGCTTAGGTAAGCTGTCGGTGAGACTCTTTCCATAACAAGAACGACAGAGGATGTGAGCGTGCAAGGGAGACTGCAGGAGACAGAGCGGTGCCTAACAAACGGGGCGAAGAAGGCAAGCGAGGCAATATGCAGGAAAGCTGTCCAACACGAGGCTGCAAGATCCATGGGTTCTATATAGGAGCTGGCATGAACATATGGTTCCTCCTTCTCTCCCTGTTCGTAAGCCCACATCAGGCGAGATCAGATATCAGAGACGAGCGGCGCTGATCATTAGGCCTTTTGTCCTTATCCCATCGGCTGGCAGGATGCACATTCCGGAGCCAACTAAGGTCCACCCTGGCGCTTGTGCACGACTGATACCCTAGATGGCCAGACTGGTGGATAATTTTGTGGAGTCTCATGTTTTAGGAGCCGTGTACGCCGAGAATGCTAACCCATAACCGAACGGCCAGACGGACGTCGGTTCCCTCTCTCCCTGTTCGTATTACAATCAAAGGACTAAGGACGCTGATCTTCTCGTCAGCGCATGGTGTCCACAAAATTGACTCGAGATACTCCTGCTTTCCTTGGTCATGGCTCTCCACGAGCAATACCAAATGGCGAAGTGGAAAACATGGCGCGCTAGATGGACCGATCTGGCGGGGAAGTGGGTAGTCCGCCGCACTAAAGCATAGCGAAATGTCTCTGTCCATTTCGCTCAGACGCGCTAGCTGTGCTAGGGTCCCTCCCTTCTTTTCCTCAATGCACATACTTTCCCACCTTTTTTTCAGTTTGCACGAGCTCTCTACGGTCTTTCAGTGAATTATGGCTGGTATCCATGCAGAAGTAACATTACTCCGACGCTCGATCTTATCTGTCGAAGCTGACGACCAAATAACAGCGCAAGATTTCACTCCGCAATGGATTCCAGAACCTTGCTGGTATCATCCGCAGCTTCGACCAAGTGAGGACTCCCTCTGATTGATCCAATTCGTCCCTGATGTGTTTCCAACAGCATCTGGCGTGTGATCTTGAACGGCTCGGAGAGTTGTTGTATATGGATATGGACTCAGGACTTTCCCAGCTTCGAGAAGGGCTACCCCGTATACTCAAAAAACGAACGTCTTTGGAGAAGGCCGGTGATTGCGCCCCATTCTTTGAGGCCTATAGGTCGCCGAAAGGAAAGGCGCTCTCGAAGGAGAGCGTTCACAGATTGGCTGCACTCGCTAGCAGCTTTCCATCGGGAGAAGAAGCCAGCCAAAATGAGGTGGAGTTGGAAAAAAAATATGCGGCCGATCCTAAATCGTTCTGGGATCTGCTCTCACCGCCTCAAGAATCGAGCACTTTATCTATCATCCGCCACATATCCGAGTCATTCGACGAGCAAGAGTCCCTCAATCCCATTCGCCGCAGGATTATACTCAGCATTCTTTTTGAAAGAGTCCAGTCCGAGTCACATCAACTTCAGGCCCATGGCAACAAACTCCAACGAGGACAGACCTACAAAGGTGTTATAAATGACGCGCTACTAGACAGTCTCTGGGATAACACGGACCAGTCAACGAAGCGGAAAAGGCAAAGGTTCTGTCGAAATGTTCGCGCTGGCGGCAAATGGAAAAGACTTGAGCCTGGAGTGCTAATTGGTCTTGCGCATCAACAAGCTTGGACTACGTGAGCCATTGCTCCGCGTTATGGAATCCGCAACTGATGAATGACGCAGGTGGGAGAAGTCGATGAAGGATGATGAGTTCAAAGCCATCTCTACATACATAGGGTCGCTCCAGTCATATCAGCGATGGAAGGATCTGTCCCCTCTCGTCTTAAAACTTAAGTCTGCCTTCCTAAGTTATCACACCGGAGCCGGTGGACATATTATCCAGTCTTTCTCTGGCAGAAGAACGCGAGCGGGAGAAGATGGGGATTTACATCATCAGAACCGCCAAGGACGGAAGCGACGAGCAGAGTGGTCTTCATTCAATGTACCTGATGACGCACAAGATGCGGCTTTGACGCAGGGCTCCTCGCAACCTCATATTCTAGTGTCACATTCCCACACGGTCTCAGATATGAACGGCAGCCTGCAGGTATTGGCAGAAGTGGCTACTACGAAGGGTCCGGTATCTAGCGGTATGTACTGGCATCTGTGATTGCATCTTAGCTAACAAGCGTCGCAGAGTATTCGCCTCCTCTTGTCGATGTATCCTTTATGAACGATTTCGACATCTCAGCCGGCCCAGTCTCAGTCCCACAACCGCCTCCTCTCGTCGATGCATCCTTTATGAACGATTTCGACATCTTAGCCGACCCACCTACGGTCCCACAACCGCCTCCTCTTGGTGATGCATCATTCACGAACGGGACGAACCATTTCGACATCTCAGCCGGGCTACCTACACAACCCCCTCTTGGCGATTTTTTTGCAGATGCGAGCAGGGATTTTGACCTCCCCACCGGCCAATCTGGGGTATACCAACAAGATTCTATCGACGGCAGCTCTTTCGGAAATGGAATGAACGACTTTGACATTTCGGCAGGCCAAGAGAATGTCTTGAATCCTATAGGCGATGCAAGGTTCCAGCAGCCGATTAATACCTTCTAGTATCAGTAATCGATCGAGGCTCAGGGATACAGATATATACATCGCTTAGTCGTCACAACAGTATGACAAGACAATCCAAGTCTCCCTTGACTTTGACGTTTGTATTAATGTATGTGACACGTCCGAAGAGTAAAGGTGTTCCCGATACAGTCGCGCCTGAAGAGTATCGAAGAGGGATTAAATATGCAGCCTTGCTCGAGTTTCGAAGTGTCGAAACGCCAGACATCCGCCAAACGTTACGTCTGATGTCCTGGTAGGCCAGCGAGAGTTAGCAACGCCGCTAGCTTAAAGCAATGCGAGAATTACCGTCTGAAGTTGTAGCTTCTGAAGCACGGGTCCGACGGCTGCGTCCAAGCCTCCATCGTTGCATCTGTAGACGTCCTGACCCTCCCATTTCTCGAAGCTCGCCCCTTCCTCGTAAGATGCGAAATGACGAAAATCATCCTGGACATCTTTTGGCGGATCCCAGTATTGTAGATGCTCCTTCAAGGACCCGATAGCAGCCATCGCAAAAAGAAAAGGCGTTCTAGAAGTTGTCGGTTATGTATGCTCAATACGTGGCATAAAAATCTATGAGGAGGGGAAGATCTCGCCAAGGACAACCGTAGCTGCGACTCACTATTTGTGGCTTCTTGTAGTAACATGCACTGGAGCGCATACCAGTGATGCCCAAATTCGCTGTAACCTGCCAGAGGTGGGGTTTTTGCTTGGCGGAGGTTCGGTTTGATTACCTCATAGTCTGAACACTTCTGGTGCTTCTCTCCTAATCGCCAGTGGGCAGCTAGGCGAGGTGCTCCAACGTTATCATTGTCGTTTTGCTCCCTGCAATCGAATGTGCAAATTTCTCGCCATTCAGCTTCCCACCGCCCCAAGGTTCTCGACATGGCGGTGATTGTTTTGAGTCTTTCATCGTTAGGCATGGATATAAAGCATGGTTTCTCGCACGCATTTTCAAATTGGCTCATCCCTTCTCTGCTCTTCAGGAATCCTATCAATTCAACCATCGGATTTAAAAAGGTCAGAGCTCGTCTCACCGGAAACTGGGATGATGGCAAAGAGTGGGAATGTCTCCGTGATGAAGACGGATTTCGTATCGAACGTCAAGGCTCTAGCAGAGATGGACTTTATAAGAGGTCAATAAGCATTGTTGAAAAAGGTGTCACTCACCATGTTGTGTCCTATTACAAATTGGTGGACGCTGTGGAGTCCTACTCGGAGGAGGCCGGCGTTCTGAAGAGCTTGGAGCGCCCTTCCCAAGACCCCAAATTCAAAGCCTCACAGTTCAGTCCACGCATTGTTGGGCTTTGTGAGAAGACGACAGTTCTTACCCAATCGTGTGCTTAGGAGATAGGCAGCAACGAGCCGTCAACATTCTTTGTTTCTAGAATTATCAAAATTTAGAGGCAACAACATCGCAGCGGAATGTTCTGCCTCATCAATCTTTGTGAAAATCTTCTCCCACTGTCTCCGGTGCGAGCCCACGAGATACCCAGCCACAACAGCATTGGAAATTTCATGTTGCCCACCGCCCTCGCAGTACTGATTTGGTCTGCGTTGTAGACAGGACACGACAAGAGGGTGAAATTGTGGGCCTAGGCAGGCACGGCACGATCTGATATGGTTTCAGATCGACCGCTTCAGATTAGGCGAAGGGTATGTAGCTAGTGCGTGGCAGAGGTGTCCACCCAGAAGGCAGGCGGTTGAATTAAAATCCTTCTAGCAGTAGGGAAAGAGACTTGTGTAGGTCTTTATATACAGTCCATCGGAAGCCCGAGACCGGCGCACATGGCTTCGCCTTCTCTATGTAAAGACAATTGAAAGAAGAGACTGTAAGGACCTATGCAACAGCAAATTCTATGTGAGTACTACAAAATTGGCCATTCCATCCCCAACATGTTGTCTGGGCGTCCCCTTGAGAGCCGACTTGAATGCTAGAATGCTCGCCAAAAGCACGATGTTAACGGAGTCCAGAAGAAAGAGAAATGTCTAGTCCATCCTGAATTGACTTCCTCGACCTCGATGACACTGGTACGTTCTATAGGATCCGTGGTAGCGCGTCGTCCCCAGGGTTTCGCTTCATAGGGGGCAACGGCCGTAAATATCTCTGCTAATGCAACTGGACCCCGCAGCTCGTACTCTCGGCGATAAGGAAACAGGAACGGCAAACATGGCCCTTGATCTGAAGCTGCGCGGGACGCCGCATAATTGCCATCAATGTGGACGATTTGGCGAAGGTCTTGGGGAATAATGCGATCGAACCTTGCCGCGGAAAGACCTTGAAGGAAGGCATGGAGAGAATGGAAATTCCTCAACGCATGCAGATGCTGCGGTTGTCAAATTTAGCGACGTGGGAAAACCAGGTGGTTCGCGTCAACCTGCCTTTGCAACCTCCAGCGCTTTCTTGGCAAAATTCTGACCGACGAGGGCCCCTTCCTGCACGGCTAGGCTCCATTCGTTCCATCCACGACCAACATAGCGATAATTCTCATCGTTGTCCATCATGCTCTGGAGACTGAGATGGCGGAAATTGGTCAGGTCGGAGATTGTGATCAATTCAGCCAGTTCCCAAGGAGGCCTCTCCACCAAGGACTCAAAGGAGCGGGTGTCTGTTGGGAAAATCCCCACCGAAGCCGTGTCAGTGTCGTCTGCATAGAAAATTTGATAGCGCACGGCGAGCACCGCCAGTTGTAGTAATTTCCCTTCGAGCGGTCGATCCTGACTCTGAAGCAACTTCCGAAGTGGCGCGACAATAAAGTCGAGAGCGTGGTAGGATTCGGAGTATGCGGTCAAGCTACCCAGCGATATCCACCAGGATGACGACGCTCGCTCCTGTTGTTCCAGCCGCTGGATGTGAGGCTGCAGGGATTGCCAAAGTGCCAGATAGGCAAACGGATTCTGGCTCCTTAACGCCTGTCATTGAAGTTAGCAGGTGGATCAAGGAAGCGGAAAGTCGAGCTTACAAGTGTTGCTAAAAAGTACCTTTGCAACTGGGCGGGATACATGTTCAGATACGTAGACACCACTGTCGGTAACACATGGGTATGATAGCGGACGAAGTCTTCCACGGAAGCTGCGCAATGACCAAGGGTATATTGTACCAAGTCTTCGAAGGTGATTGCGTGGAATCGCTGCCAACTTTGCCGACTGAGGATAGCCGCGAGACCGTCAGGTGTCTGATTCGCAGTCTGGCGTGGTCCAAAGAGCGGCTGCGAGATTGGAGAAGCGGAGAAGTCGTGGTCCCGGAGGATCCTGTCTCCCTCTTCCCTAAGAGTATGCAGATTGGTCAATCCCAGCGTGTCATCAGATGATGACGCGGATGAGGCGAGAGAGCTTCGGCGCGTGGACGACGCGGAAGACAACAACAGCACCGCTCTGAACATACTGGAGCAGTGGGAGAGGATCAACGTGGCCGTGATGACGTTAGGGAAGTTCGAGGAATGTCTGGTGGCAGGAAGGGAGGAACGCAAAGCGTAATTCAAAGCGTTCAGGGCCCAAATGAAGAGAAACTCGGTACAAGAGGGACAGAATTTAGTAAAGATAATTTTGAGAAAATCTCGCTCGCCCGTAAAGCCTCAATGATGTGAAATTTCTTTGGAAGAACGAGACAGAGGTTGAAAAGACCTCAGTCATATATGCCGTCCCCTGGGAACGCTTGTTGTGATGAGAAGCGCTCTAACGTGATGATGTTCATTGTGGCTTGAAGTCCGCTCTGCCCTCGTATATTCGCTTGGATGAATGGGAAGACTGTTTGATCCATCATCACATTCTTTCGGGCTGGTGGACCTAACTGGGTAAAGGCTGAGCGCATCGGGTCCGTGAGACCCTGCATTTGACCTTTGACAGCTCCCGAATCAGGAGATGGAAATTTGAACACCTCCGGATTCAGGAGCTGTATACCCTTGCCGAACCGGAGACTTTGCGTTATCTCCTCCCATTAATCGTTTAAGCAGAGCCTCCACCAATTTTGACACTTCTCTTTCAAGAATATCTGCATAACCATCGAGGATTCTCAAATCATCCGAAGATCATCTTTCGTCTCGATTCCCGTACCTGGCTCACAATGGGTTTTACGCGAGAGATCGTGAAGCATGGTAAGGGCGATCAGAAGCCAAAGGAAGGGGACGGAATTACTGTCCAGTACTTTGGCTGCCTCTATAACGAGGTGACAGACCTCCCCGGAGAATGGTAAGTTTCGTTCAGCCATCCTTAAAGACAGAAGGTGCCAACACTGGATGTGTCAAACAGCTTCGACTCAACCGAGGGTCGCCCGCCTTTCAAGACGATTATTGGGCGCGGTCATGTTATCAAAGGTCCGGTGGATCGCTGAAGACATAAATCTGGCCCGACAGCGCTTATGCTGACATATTATGAAGGCTGGGACGAAGGCGTCATGGAGATGAGCTTGGGCGAGACGAGTATTTTGAAAATCTCAAGGTACAAATTTCTTCGATTCGAAACCTGCTATACCTCCCTCGACGAGAGATGGCCGTACCGCATCAAGTGCTGATTCGAATGGGACAGTGATTACGCCTATGGACACGAGTAAGCCACGTCAATATCCACAAGTCACAAAGCCTTTCTACCCACGTATCACAAATGGCATGGACTCATTGATGACGACTATCTGCGTAATAGCGAGATTCCAGGTTGGATCCCTCCAGATTCAGCGTTGATATTGTAAGTCACATGAGCCGTGTCGAAAATCCTTCAACTTTAACCGCACGAGACTGATCCATTCACGCATTTCAGTAAGATTCGGCTTCTGGGTATCAACAACGTGATGATTGAGGCTTCTCCAAAGCCTGGTGATGCACGAGCACGAGCATGACTGGATGCGACCCTGACAACAGCAGATACCTCCGATGAGCCAGAGAAGAGCTATACGTGGCCAGTCAGCATCGATCTTGCAGGAATATGGGACATCTGCTCTGCGAAATATTGGGCTAGAAGACTTGGTGAACATAGGAGATTCCAGCAGTCGTAAGGCTAACCTTATTGACACTTGATCTTTATACAATCTATTGTCGTCCATCATGTCACCTCTTTTGGGAGGAAGATGCATATTTGACAGTATCGGATGTGAACAATAAGTAGCGTAACCGGCGTATTAGCTTGGCCGGCGTAGGAGACAGGCAGAGAGGTACAACAAATCATGCAGGGAAGTCAATTGCTGCTGTCAGGTTTGCAATATCCGAACCGAAAGCTCTTCATCTCCCGTGTCGGGAGCTGCCTTAGTTTTTCAGTTCCTGAATCAGGAGCTGGGAAGCACGCGTCACGCATGGCTGACCAACAGGAGAGCCAGGACTTGCCAGCGATGGAGACCACGCTCGTCGCTCGTCTTCTCCACTGGTTGCTCTCCCTTGTATCGTGCGTAACATGGACATTAACGGCATCCAACTGTCTGGTCGAGTTGCCGAAACAGTGGATAGCTTCCTTTGACACCGCCCTCACTGACGTAGTCATGGCTAAGACCGACTGAGACTTTTATGCCTGATATCTGAAGCCGTTGCCTTCGAACCTGAAGCCTCGTCGCCTTGCCTCACTCCACAGCCGCATCGGTGGCCTATAACTCATCATGATCGTTTTCCTTCTCTTTCCTCATATCATCGGGCTGGGGTGGTCACAAGGCTTGTCTTCCGTTCGATGGGCGATAAGACAGCTCCTGTCGCACAAGCACCAGTAAGTGTCAGCGGATCAGCCATCACGGTACAGATGAATGAGGCAGACCGAACATCGTTAACGCTGTCCCACAGAATCTCTGAATACTTTCTCCATTCTTGTGGGGCGGTTTTACAATGGAGGGAATCGAGAACATAGCGACACAGTTTAGTTCCAGCACCGCTCCCTGGCGGACTTCACGAGCCACGTCACAATTTTTAAGCGGATATACTCCACCACGACCTTACATGTCCATCAGCAACCTCGACCCAGCGATGGCTTCTGCGACCTCTCCGAGCGTCGAACAACTGGTACAACATATCAAAACGGACGGCTTTCTCTTTCTGAAAGATGCAGCGAAGGGTGTGCAAGCTGAGGAGTTCGGAAGGAAACAATTTCCCATCACAACCAACGAGGGAATAGACTTCTGCAAAGCGCACACCTTTCATGACCCCGTACGTAGGTGCTATCCCTATTCTCTCCACCTCATCTAACATACCGAGTAGCGAATTTCCGGGATCCTGGAGTCTGTTTTTGACTGGTCCCGCCTGGGAATGTTCACCGTCCTTCATCCCTTCCCGGGCTGCGCGCACAACTTCTTCATCGATAAGTCGGAACTGCAAGGTCTTATGGTCCAGATATGGAGCCGTGGGTCACAGGCGATCTACTACAAGAAGTCGCATCATCTACCTCTACGACCGTCCAGAACACACGACGGCATGTTTGAGATTCCTCATGAGCAGCTAGCGAAGGGTTCTGACCCAATCACGGTGGACATGGAGGAAGGGGGCTTGTAGGCTTCTCTAGATATCGTGTGGGAACCCACAGGCTAAACTTGTGTTAGGGTTGTGCTGGACCCTCGTCTAGGATTCACCGTCTTCAAAGGATTCGCAGTCACCTTCGTCTTCGCAGTGCGGGAACTCACAGACAGATGGGGCAAGATGCGGCTGCCATACTCGCCCGAGCTGGACAGGAAAGTCACAGAAATCAACAGTCTTTCACCGAAGATCGGAACGAATTTCACATTTCAGTCATGAAGGAAGTCTGTAACACGGATCGGTCATTGTGTTACTCTGATGCGTGTGACGCAGCTAGCTAGTGACATGGCAATATGGAGATATATCAAGGCAGTCATAATGTGCCGTACAGTCAAAGCGCTGAAAAACTGTCCAGTCTGGACTATTCCTCGAGCCAAGCCCCCAACACAGTCCATCTCCTCTTGATGACCTTGACCAAGACATGTCGGGCTCCCGTACAGAATCCCGGACAGCATCCAGGGTGTTCCGGTGACCTGTAGACTTATGGATGACCCCGGCGACATGACAAGACTGGAGTGCCCCAGGAAGCGGTGTTGCCGGGTGAAGGATGTACGAGACTGAATGCTTCGTTTGATAGGATCGGAGCCTCCCCTTCAAACGTATTGTAAAGTAAAGGCGTTGCCTGCCAGGACCCGGAGTCGTTGAGTGGATATGCCGGGCTAGCCATAAAGCTTGGTGCTTCCGCATTCGTTGCGTTGTAGTATGAAGGCAGTGTCTGCCCGGGAACAACGTAGTTCGGTGGATACATCAGGGTTGTCACCAAGCTAGATGTCTCGGTGGTGTTTGCATCACAGAGGGAAGGAAGCATCTGCCTGGGAGCCACGTAGTTTAGTTGGCATGCGGGGTTGTTTGCAAAGCTTGGTGCCTCCTTCGCTGTCCCATCGTAGAATAACGGAATCGCCTGGCCATGTGTTGCAGAATTCAGCGGATGAACCGGGTTATCCGAGAAGCCTGGAGACTCCCCGCAAAGGATGCTGCTGCTTTCGCGGATTGCCACCGGAGGCGGTGTTGAGGACGAGAAGACGTCTTCCATCGATTGTGCAATGTCCGTTGAATTGAGCATAGAGCGATCTTCCAGATGGTATGTCTCATTCAGCTCGGAATCGTTGTTGTCCGCCCTGCCATGGTCAGCCCCTCATTGTAGGGGGGGAAAAGCTGGAGCGCTCACAAACTCGTTGCGCTGGACGTCATAGCCTCGGTTTGAGATGCTATCGAGGAAAGCTTTGGCGAAGGAGACGCTGTAGTAGAGGGCGAGATTAACAATCACTCGGTCTCATAGAGTGCCATTGCTAGGGAGACACTTACATCCGTCGAAGTCTGAATCCAAGAGGTTATCTGCAGCATGCCTTGCATTCGTATGCCGTTGAAGACCAAACCAGGTCCTGCACTCCTTGCCACACTTTCCGCATCTCGTGCTATAGCGTTCACGAGCGAGACTTTTATGTTCCTCGTCCCCTTGCCACAGATGCTTGAATAGTCCATCCGATCTCTTATACGACTTCTCGCAGATTGAGCAAGCGTATCCCTTCAAACACTTCCGCTTCAAAGCCTCGTTCTCGCTCTTTAAGGACTGATTTTCATCCTTCAGTGCTTGAATCTTGCTCTCTAAGGACCGAGTACGATCATCAACACGTTTCGGCGGTGGTTCAGGCTGCCTTCCCTTGCGAAGCACCTTTCTTTGAGGCTTGGTCGGATCTTTTCTGACAAACAATTCGAGAGTTGTCCGGTTTCGTTTCTGACGGCAAGGATGGGCGTTCTTCATAACGCAGGTTGTTGGAGAGCGATCAGGCGGTATGGTGACGCGGGTTTGAGTTCGAGATGGCGGGACGGGGCTACTTTATTGCGGAAACTTTTCGATCTAATCGCTAGAAGCATCATATCAACTGAGCTTGAGTGCTTTTGAACATATGACCTCGGCTTCTGCTTTTGGTGACGCGGGACGCCGCAGAGTTTTCCTTGTCGGTAGCAATGGTACCACCCGCGGATATGTGATACCTTCTAACTGCCAGACACAGAGACTTAGCTTCTAATGACTAGAAGGGGTCACCCCCCAACTGCGCGCACTCCCTAACCGCTCATCCTGTAGGGCTGACACCTAGAAGCCGCTTGGAGATCCCCCTAGAGCGGGCTGCTTAGGCGACTGAAAAAGCCCCCAGAAATTCTCAGATTGTGGCCTGGGGGACGAAGTTCTAGGGTAGTCTTTAGGGGCCACAGCTGCTTCCGGGCTTCAGCCCTACAATATGAGCGATTAGGGAGTGCGCGCAGTTGGGGGGTGAACCTACTAATTGGTTCGCCAAGACTTTCACCCGGTATACCTAGCCCCTTCTCTACCATCTACCTCTTGTCTACCGTTGGAGCCTCTCTCGAAGCGTTATATTAACTGTGGCAAGCGTTGGCTGTAGTTTGCCCAGAGTAATGGTTGGGAACATCAATGAGACCAGTCATCGTAGATTGAGCCCCATAAGCCATCCTTATAGATTAGTCATCTTTGATGACCGGTCGCTAATACAAGTAAACGACCGCTGCGACCACTCCAACTTACAGTGACTTCCGTCTAGAGTGTTCAATAATTCGCTGGTATCCACACATTCTGATTCCCAGTGAGCCTGACTGGCGACAGATAACCCTCCAAAGATGACTGATAGATCACTGGGTTATGTTTTGTGGTGGACTAGTCAGAAGATGTATGTGGTGTGTCCGTTTTGTGAGCTCGTCCACCACCACCACGGATACCCCTACGACGGTTTCTTCACACGAGCGTCAGACTGCCCAGGAGGCTCATATCGTGTTGTGTTCCCTTTTGAGACGGGCAGCGAAGCATTCCACTTGCACTTCGAGATCGACAAAAGGCGGAAAAGATATAACACTGTGGGAATAGATTTTCGCGATGAATGGGAAATAAATGAAGATAGCCCGCCAGTCGAAAGCTTAGCAAACCGTCTCCAAAGCCTAGAGTTCGGGAAGACCACGGAGCATCATGTTCAAACAGCAGGCGACAAGGTCTTAGAAGAGGAAGCCAAGTGGCTTATGTCCTTCTGTGTCTCCAACGACGTCATAGAGCTCCAGAGGTTTTTGAGAATTGCAAGATCTTCGCAGCAGCGACTGATGTCGTACACCGATAGAACAGGCAATACCGCTCTTACAGCTACTGCCATGGAGGGACACGAAGACATCCTGGAGCTATTAGTAGCGAAAGGCTCTGAAATTGATCACCAAAATCATGAAGGCCGAACAGCTCTAATGGAAGCAGTCATCTACGGGCGACTTCACAGCATTCAGTTTCTACTCTCCAAGCATGCCAATCGATCATTGAGCGATATCCGCGGCGACGACGCCTTGAAGCTGAATCGGAACTCCTACGACTGCTCCCAAATCCTGAAATTTGCCCTTAACCAAGCCATCATTACTACTCTCCTCAAAGCGCCACCCAGAGCTCCCCCCTTCCGACCATCACCTCATACTCCAACACCCAGTGGTCCCCGTTACGGCGCCTTTCATGGAGACGGCCATCAATGCATTTATTTTGACAGAGTCCAAACTTTCGATCTTAAGACTGCCAAGCAGGCTGTTGCGCGGCTGGAGCGTGGCGGCCCGTTCTCAGTCGTCTGCGCTGCGAGCGGGTGGACGACATACAACACGTCGCCAGCGCCGATCGACGCTGCCATTTGGACGAATGAGGTGTTCCGAGTTAGCAAGCTTGTGGGCCATGAGCTGACGCCTGAGCCGTTCCCCCACTCGGGAGTGCCCGGGCAGTGGAACGCGTGCCATGTGGAGAAGCAACTTGTTGCGTGGTTCCTGAGTAGGCACGTCATCTTACCGGATGAGCTGGGGGACGAGTGCGAAGAACAAGACAGGCTGGACGCATTGTTGGCGGTACAGCCGCCGACGAGGTTGAAGAGTGCGAGGATCTTGGTGTCAAAGGAGGTTTGTCGTTGTTGCCGGGAATTTATTAAAAAGGTGAATCAAGCGTTTAGGTTAACTCTAGAGGCTGTGGATTGCTCAGTGAAAGAAAAAGCTTCGTAGGTGACGGTGGCTCGGGTGGTGGTGGTGGTGGTAGTCGTGGGCAATTAAGCTGCTACGGTGGCGTTACTTCCTGTCTTCTTTGTTCAAGCGGTAGAGGAGACAGGCACTCTGAGGCCATTTTGCAAATCCATTGACTGGAGGAAGACACTGTTTGCCAGGCCAACAAGTAATAACTCCCGTTGCGGTACCCCAATCACTACGTGCGTCCACCTTGTTACAGAGAATTAAATTGCTCAGTCGGAAACTCTGACTTCGAAGCTACACGGGTGCGTAGTTCAGTGGAAGCAAGGAGAGCTGCAGGAAGTCTCTTATGGTTGGTTGCCTTGCGATGCAGTGCCAGCGCAAAGGCTGCCCGCTTTCTCATTATGCATCTTAGGCTGCAGTATCCCACATAGTCGGACAACAGCCACCAAATGTCATCTCGCTTTGTCGAAGAGCTGTTATATCACCTCTATAATCAGATTCGATTTCCCAAGCCGAAATGATCCCATCCCAAGTCGCTGATAGAGACATAAAGATAAAGTTCGTTTTCCCTCTGCTTCTCAGTATTCACATGCTGACAGACGTAAGGTTACTTTGATGACCAAAGCCTCTAAAATACTCCAAATTACTCCGAGTATGAATTGCCCCAAATGTAGGAAAGGAAATGTATCAGGCAGGGATAAATGCGAGTACTGCGGAGCGGACTTGCCTAAAGTTGTGTAATCAATATGTTGATGAGGTACGTCTTCAGTCTCACGGCCAGTGTCAAGAGCCTACAGGTTTTAATAGAGCCACATCAGAACCCTACGAAGCTATGTTTGGCGCTGCCTGAAATGTCTTTCTGTTTGTTCACTCAACGAATTTTGGGGATGGGTAAAGCGCTGTATTATGATTTGAGGTTTATGCTGGTCCTCTTCTACCGAACATGAATGTACTAGCTGCGTCTTCAGAATCTCTCGAGATTTAGAACTAGATCAATGACCCCGAGATCCTAATTCTTCACCCGAAAGGTTCTCCATTTCAAATACCAGCCAGAAGCTTGCGGATATCCCAACGTTTCAAGTTCTGTCCGTAGGCGCTTCCTCCATTCAAAATCCTCAAATTCCGCTACCGGGGGATAGAAATCAAGGCCAGGCGAAACGGAAGGTTTGGTGGCAACCCAAAATTGAGGATAATAACCGGCGGCCTCCCAATCTATGATACCTGCCACCATGCCATGCGACATTATAATATTTCCCGGTCCGAGATCTGGATGGTAGAATTGGAAGACTCGTCCAAGCGTTGGAGATTCAGCGGAGGAGGCTGAGAAGTATCTCGCACATTCTTCGTGCGTAAACGATCCCAAAAGATCAGAACCAGAGGGCGCTAGATATGGCTCGAGAACAGGCTTCCCTGTTACGCTCCCCAGCATCTGTGAGGTATTCTGGGCCAGGAAATCGCAGTAAGCTGCAACAGTTTTGACTACCGAATCGCGTTGAGAAGACGACAGTGATATCCAAGCGTCTCTCAATGTAGATCCCTCGATTCGCCTGAGAATCATATATGACCTGTCGTGATCAATCCATGTATAAATAACCTCCGGCGTAGATATTTGTGGTGCGATCTTCTTGACGAAAGCGATCGTTTCGTCCTCTGGTTCCATGGCGGAATTCCAGGCCTTCACCTTACAGAAAGCCTGGCTTCCAATCGCCCAGACCGCCGATGAGCTTCCCCCCTCGTGTACTAATTGTACTTCATCTGAAGGTTTCACGAAGCGCGGACAGGCGATTCCGCCGTCTTTTGTTCGCTGTAGGACGTACGTGCAACCGGTCTCTTCCCAGGCCGCAAGAGTATCCGTAGACGGCGTGCCTTCGATTCGTTCACACTCTAAAGACCCCATCCGCCAGCGATTGTGATCAATTCGCCTTATCGATTGATTGAGCGGTAGAAGCATGATGCTGACGAGGTCAGAGGACGGAGAACAGATAGGATCTAGCGGCGGTGTACTATGGTAATTCTTCGAATATTAACATCATGACGGTAATTGAGACACTCACTGTAAGCCCCTTGGCATCTGATTCTTGGGAGACATGTCAATCTCTCAACATGCATCTCGCTGCACCATAGTGAGGTCTACAATTACGTCGCTAGGACTAGTGACCTTATAGGCCACCACTAGCCACCACCAGCCACTACCAGCCACCACCAGCCACGGAAGGTAGCAGCGAGGTTCCTCTCTAAGAGAACAAGGTCGACCAACTCAACATAAAGATCTCATGCGATATGAATGCCCGTTTCTGCTCATAGAAGGCCAGACAAGCGGTTCTATCAGAAGCCTATAAGCAGTGTCCACGGCTGCGTCTCTCCAACCTCAATTCTGAATCAGGATAAAGGATGGCCTGTTCTGAAACCCAGGGTTCTCAGTCCGAATCCAACTCTCAGTTATCAAATCAGGTCGGAAGGTCGATCGAAACCACTGTCTCCATATTCTCTGGTATTGAATTTCAGATTTCCGGTCCAAATCGAGATGCCTATTGTAGACCCTGGTGCGTTGCGTCGGGCCTATCGTGATAGGACCCTGACGTTGTCGGACACCGTGGCACACCGAAGGAATGTCGACGGCAGCACGGCTGCAGAATCATGCTGCATTTGCCTAGAAGGCTGGGAGATTGGGGAGGAAGTGGTGACGCTACGGTGTGAATGTACACATTGGACCCACGAGGCCTGTTTGGCCAAATTAGTTTTTGAGACTGGCCGTTGTCCGACTTGCCAAACGTCGGTCGTCGATTTGGATGATGAGATTGGCCTTGCAAAGGCTGCCGCGGAAGGAAATATCGCTGAGGTCAGGCGCTTACTGGAAAAGGGCACCCAGCATTCTCCAAGAGATCCAATTGACTCGACGCCCCTTCTGCAAGCTGCACGTCAAGGCCACCAAAGGGTCGTACAGCTGCTATTGGAATACGGCGCCTTAATATCGGAGCAGGACAGGTATCAAAGAACGGCGCTCTATTGGGCATCAGTGGGCGGTCATGGGAACACCGTGGAGGAGCTTCTTCTGCGAGGAGCAGATACGTCGGCCACGGATGAGGAGGGGCAAAAATTACTACACTGGGCAGTGGAGAGCAGGTCTCCGCAATTGATGACCTTGCTTTTAAACAGAGGAGCGACCATGTCTGCGCAGGATCATAGCGGCCGGACCGCGTTGCATTTGGCCGCCGAGAGGGGCAATCAAGAGATGATCATGTTGTTGATCGGTCAAGGAGCTGAAGCGTCCCCAGTGGACAGACGGGGCCGCACGCCATTACATCTTTCCGCGCAACTGGGCTATGGGGAAGCGACCAAGCTCTTGGTCGATGGAGGGGCATTGGTATCGGCGGTCGACAGTGCCGGACGTACAGCGCGTGATTTGGCAGAAGAGACGGGCAAGGAACGTGCCATCAAGGCTCTAGACGGTGAACAGTCGGCAGGCTATATATTTGAAGGTCGTCTGATATTACTTTAACTAGGGAATTCCATCCACCAATCAACTATTCTCTTGGCTCCGTCGTCCTGTTCCCCTTTCCATCCCAAATCACAAATGTGCACATTACTACCTGCGCCAGGCAACAGGTCTCGAGGTTGTAACTCTGATGGTCTGCTATACCGACGCTGGACCATGTACAATTGTGGGATCAGCAGCAACCAGCATTAGATGGATGAATATCCATACTGCGAGGGCGCTGCCAAAGGTTCTGCGAGGCGTGCAGTACAACAGGGATTCGCGACGACTCAGTTGGCTCAGCTCAAAGATCCAAGCCGCAGCAGCTGAGGACGATGGATGGACATGTTGTCCGAGGGGCGTAGCGAAAACTCAGCCTACATGGGGCCTGGATCGGATACGAGGAATTTAAAGACAATAGAGATGCAGTATGGCAGAATTGGATTGCTGCTGCAGTCAGGAGAGGAGGCCGTTTGGCCGCAGATCTTTTTGCGAGTCTGGCGTCCAATCATGAGCATACTCCTCCAACTGAAGTCCGGAAAGGTATTCCTAAGCTCGAGATTGCAGAATCGGCCATCGATTCCCTGTCTACACAGGTCGATTCTGGTGACTCTCAAAAGGATCTCAGCGTTGGTAAGAGTAGGAAGACGAGAATAAAGGAGAACAAGAAGGGCGTTGAAACATTCCATGCGACCGACCGCCGTCGCCATATCCTGAAAAGTTGGCCAGTTGTGACGCACTCGAAGAAGAGACGAAGCATGATTGCTGTTGCAGGAACCGCGTTTATAGATAACGGGGGATGGTCAGGAGTCAGCGGGTTGTTGTGCAATTAGATGGGTTGTTGCTGCACCGAAAACCACTCCGTTGGTATGACCCCACGGAAGGCTTCTCAGGTAGGTGTTCGTAGTGGTCGTAATATACGTACATTCGCTCGTCTCCGTTCGATTACGCTACCCATGGCGCCTCTCTTCTCCACGTACCCAGTGTCTCACTGGTTTCCCAGGTGCATTGCTTCCTCCCTCACAGCCCCCCCACCGGACATGCATCGTCAGATCCCAGATCCTGCAAGACCGCCTCGGCCGAATTATATTCCTCAGCCCAGCACTTATGGGTCACGCCGTTCATCAGGAGAGAATTCATCTCAGGGAACTGGCGGGATGCAAATCTCCCCTCGATTTGCTCTTCATCATTGAAAGGATCCATGTCCGGAAACGGTTCGTGGCCCTGCATAATATGGTAGAAAGTTGAACCGAGAGCGAAGATGTCGGTCTTCCGGTCGGAGTAGTTGGGATCGGCTCGAGGCATGAATGACTTGATGTTCTCTCGGGCAAGACCGTCCTTGTCGACGCTCCCATCCGCCCGGAGAAGACGTCCTTGGAAGTCGCAGAGTTTGACCGCCAAATTATCGTCCAGGAGAAGATTGTTGACGTTGACATCGCAGTGAATAACACCTGCCCTGTGAGTTACGGCGACAGCTTCGGTAGCTTGACGTGCCCATGCAAGCCTCTGTTGCCATGTTGGTGTGTAGTCTTTAAGAAACTGGGCTATAGATCCGCGCCGTGCACGTTCAAGTAGAAGACCGTCTTCTCTCTGGCCCTTGTAACCAATGATATGCTTGTGAGGTCCTATCGTTGTAAGGATTTGAGCTTCAAGGTCTAGAATCGTAAGTGCTGTTCTGTCGCCAGGGGTCTTGGGGTACTTGAGGACGGTCGTCTCGTTCACTGTGCCTATAAAGCTATCGGTGCCTAACCCCAGGAACTCAATGACCCCTTCCGGTTTGTAAAAGGTTCTGTAGACCTCCGTAGCCATTTTGTATGACTGTTGTTGTGTTGCGCGCTGGGTACGTACAAATTGAGGTTCAAGTACTGATGTGCAAGGGTTGCCTTTTACAACCGTGCTGCGCCAGGCTAAGCAGCCACTGGGACGTATGCTCAGTGCTCACGGGGCATCCAGGGTTTGCAAGCTCACCGACCGAAACAAAGACGGCGTTTGCAAGGCACACTGGCTCACATCTGGTGATGCGAATCTCTTGTATTGAAATACAGTCAGGGTCATACCCACTTTGTCCGTGGTTGATCACTTGAAGAAGTTGGAGATTGGACTAAGAGGACCCTAACTTGGTAAACGAATGGCAAAACTAGCCTAAAGAAACCCGTCAATTCGCCATGTGACAGCCACATGAGTCCTCAAAGAAACATTTTTTTTTCTTAGTGGAGATCAACTAGCAGCCTTTCCTGAAACTCACCATTTCAACATCTTGGGCAGACCCCTCCCTTCCTGGTGGAAGCTCCGGTGTGCGAGTCCGTAATGGTATGTCCAGGAGCTGTAGGATTGGCACACGGGACGATATTGTATTCAGTTTTCTCGTGTTTCGGCTGCGCAGTACAATTGACCCATCTCACGAGGGTGATCATACGTGTACACATTCTACTCAGACCATCAGCTGATGATTGTAATACCGCCAGAGGCTGGGAAGGAGGAGCTACTTTGTTCGAGGTTGAAAGAATAGATGAAGTGAGTTCAGGGAGTCCGGTGGTGAGTGCTGGATGTCTGAGGGAATAAAGGACGACAAAGAGGATTATATACAGCACTCTGCTATACTCCCGCACGTGAGTCATAACTTTTCTCGTTATCTGTTATACTGTCCTATCATCCTAGCCATTCATATCTATGACTGCTCGACGCATCGTGGAGTCCAAGGTGCATAAATGCGAGTCATTAAATGAGCGGATTGGTCACAAGCGTCCAGGCCACCGTGGGAATTCGGGAATAGAAAAGCAACACTGTATGCAGGGACTGAGGATGGATAGGGCTAGACCGACCTCCCTGCCCGGAAAAGATGGCTCACTTTGGCCAAGATGCGCCTTGGCCGGTATCTTTACCACTGGCGAAGAAGCATATCGAGTCGTTATCCTCGCGGAAAGGATACTGTTACGCTCTTCGAGACGCGGCATGTTAAATTTGAAATTATATGTATGTATATATATATCCACTTATTAGTATACTATTAAGATCGTGTCCTGTACAGCCTGATATCGAACGCCAACAGTAAGAAACGTATGAACATTTTGATTTCGTCCGTCATGAGGTCAATGGAATACTTTCGATGATGTATATGTCACTGAATTCGCGGATCAAGTTCTCGCTCCCCTTGACCGCCTGTTTGACGTGGGAATAAGCCACCCGAGTATTCTTCTTGAGAGCTCGAGCGTGGGCCATTGTGACGGTGCTAGAAGTAAGATGCTTTGTTCGCCATCTGACCGGCACCGTTGTAATCTTTCTGAAACTCCTTGTCAAGGTCGATGACGATTTCCAAGTGGGATCGCGACAGTGGCACCATCTCGCTGACAGCGAGGGCATGAGCAGTGCTTATCATGTTCTTGATCTACATTGAGGATCGGTCAGCACAGCGTCACACACATTGGTTCAACAACAAACCTGTCGGCCGTTCACTTCTTTCCTGGATAGCCAGTCAAGATCAACAGATGTGTATTCGGCTCGGCCCTTGGCTGTCGCCGCCTTCTTCAAGAAGCTTTCCCATATCGTCTTTCTCGTGTTTAATCCCAAGGGCCCGTAATGTAATGCCACGGAAATTCTGCTCTGAATCGCATCGTCAATGTCCTTGACGCGATTGGTCGTAAGGATCATGATCCCTCGATAGTACTCAAGTGTCCGCAAGAACACCGACACGAGAGCGTTATGTGGGTTGACGAAAGAGCGTGACTGCACAAACACGTCGGCTTCATCGAGAAGGAGGATGGCTTTCCAATGATGAGCAAGGCGAAAGATAGTCGACAGCTGCTCTTCAAGCACTTTCGCGTCCTGGCCAAGTTCTCCGGCAGATATCTGAAAAGTCAGAAGGACCAGATGTGCGAAGAAGAGCGAGGCTTACCGCGTAGAGTGGCCTCTCAAGGTATTCGGACAGTCCTTCTACGGTCAAGGTCTTGCCCACTCCAGGGGGTCCACTGGAAGAGTATGTCAGTCTATGATAGGGGACCAAGCGCCGAGATTCGTACTGCAGAAGTGTTATCAACCCTTGGCCCTTTCCCTCCACAAAGTCGTCGATCACATCGTCGGATGCGCGGGATATGTGAGCCCTCGCGAGGGCAGTGATGACTTTCTTCTTTGTGGCGGGAATCGCAAGATTGTCGAAAGAAGATGGATTCCAGACAATCTCCGTAATATCGTCGACCACAAATTCCACTTCGTATCATAAGCACAAGCTCCATCTTGTAGAGCGTTCCGGGGAAGAAGGCTTACGCCACCGTTTATTGCCAAAGCTCCACCCGTAAACTGTCTGGCTGCAGATCATCAGGTCGCCTTCGCTCATGGTTGTCGTATCAAGGCCATTGGTCTTGACTTCTTCTGCATCGGTGTCAGAGAATAAGAAAATATAGTTGTTGGACGAGCTTGGCCTGGCCAGCTCATTAATATGCGGCCGGGTGTAGTTCGGATTGATTTTGCGGAAGTAAGCCACATCAACCATAATGCGACTGTCCACAGGGACTTCGACGTATTCGCCCTTCTCTATGTAGAAGGCATTGCCACGATATTGGACATGATGTTGGCCCATGAGGGAGGCGAATTGTCGACCGCACCTGACAAAGTATTCCTTCATTTCTTTCTGGTGCCCATGAAACTCGAGTGGAAACGCCTCAAGCCTGTCAACTCGCTTGGCCCCTTGGAATTTTCCGATTCCCAGCGCCGACGACACTTCGCCAAACACCTGCCCGTTAAAGTCTAACAGGCGGCATTCCACGTGGAAGTATGGAATTCCAGTGCTTGTCGTCCTCTCCTTGCCCGAGTCGTACCGGCAACAAGCTGGCTTTTCGGCGTCGAGAACGGTCGTGTAGATCTTCATATTCGGCTTGAACAGAGCCCAGAGCAAGTCGTACGTGATCTCGCGATTTTTAAGAAGCGATGCAAGACGAGACGAAATCGAAATGTAGGCCGTGCGGATGTACTCCACCAGCAGATTGAGGTGCTTAAACTTGGTATCATTATCGGTATCGTCTTCGAGTTCTGTTCGGTGGGCTTCCAATTCCACGATGTATTGATACAACAGGTTTCGCTCAAGCTGTTTCGTTGTTAGATTCCGTTCCGAGCAGACGAAGTAGGTTCATACAGTGATTTTGTCTTCGCCAAGGGAGAGCCCATGCACGTCTTGCAGGACAATCCTCAGGACGTCTCTCAGTCCGTTGGATTTAATATCGACGTAGAATACCTGCTCAGAGGCTCCTTTTTCTGGATTTTCCGTCTCAGCATCGAAACGTGCCAGCTTTCCATTGACTTACCGGTTCGAGCACGGACGACGAACATATACTCGTCGAGATCGGTCACCTCTTCAGGCAGGGCTGCTGAGTCCACGATTTTGTACTTGGATATACCATCATCCCAGCTGGACGGGAGACGTTAGCAAAATCGTAGCCACAGACTAGCGAACATACACTTCGTCGACCAGTTTATATTCCAGCTTCGAGGCTCGAATCTTTGGCTTCTCAGTTTCAACGTTCTTCGTGGCCTCAAGCTTCGCATCTTCGGTTTTGTCCCTAGCCTCCACCTTTTCTAACGCTCGAACCAACTTCTCGATAGCATGCTCGAAGCGGTCGATGCTACCGACTTGCGGGGGCACGTGCACGCGTGGGTTGTCCGGAGGCGTACACGCAGGGCTGCTGGGAGGGGTCTCTGGCGGTCGTGGAGAGGTGGGCGGTTTTGGAACAATATCTGTTGACGCCATTATCTCAGTGGTGAAGCAACTCTCAAGGGCAAATATTTAGAAGGCGAGTGGAGTGCTGAGAGAGGTGCTTTGTATGGTTATGAGACAAGACCTGGAGAGCTTGTCGATGATGCGTTGCTGAGAAGGACTGTTATATACCTATCCCTATCCCAAAGAACCCTGACCAGCTCTATTGACGGTCTCCTCTCCACATCGTCTTCCCTTTCCGATACTCAACATAGCTTGTGCAGGACACGGCTTCATGAGCTACTGCAAAGATAGAGGAATGGGGGAGACACTAAAGGACGCCGGGCACGCTAAGAGGAACTGCATAATCAAAGATTGCCTCGGCAATTATGTAATAAACCAACGCATTTTTAACAAAATATCAACATAATACTAGCATTCTGTTATCTAAAGACGGACATTAATCATTTTACTCACACTTTACCAATCCGCTGAAGTTCCGGATTTGCTATGGCATCAGTACATGCGCCGCGAAGGGAGTCTCGACATAAGCCACTTTCAGCTGGCGAGGCAGTGGAGAAGCTCATCGATACGTCCAAGTTGATACAATATCGTGAAGACGTGAGACCTCAGGAGGCAAAGCGTATACAAGATGCCTTCGCCTTGATGGCAGAAACTTCCGGAGAAGGAAGAGCATCCCAGGCGGCAGAGAGACGAAACAGTTACCGCTGGCTCCTGAAGAAAGTCCAGGATGCCGTTGGTCCTCAACTGGTCTTACTATGTGCCGTTGGCCTGGGCCAATCTGCAATAGGTGGCATGACGGATCGCGTGCGGCTGGAGTTTCTCGAGGCGATCAAGGACCAGGAAGAGGCATTGAAATCTGCTATCCTGCAAAAGCTTGGCGATAAATATTCTGTCTCAGGTCCATCTGATTCCAGTCTTTATTGACATACAAGATCTGACTTGCGGCAGCAGCGCCGGATATACAGGCTGATGCTACGAGCACACGGCAGCCAGAAGCTAGTGAGGAACATCCGCCAAATGCAGGTCCGCTGGAAGATCCAGGCCACGTAACAGGTACGATGCATCGAGCTGCCATTGCATGAGTCATGGCGAGAGCTCACTGATCACTAGGCTCCCTTGCGGGAGATGTCTACGAATTGACAGTCGAAGACCTTCAAACTCTTACGACGTCAAATCAAATCCAGGGACAAATCCTGTTGACAGATCCGTACGAGCCAAATTATTCACCATTTATTACAATTCCAATTTCCAAAGACTTGAGGAACCATTTTGCTACACAAAGCGTACAGATAATGTGAAGAGTTCTTAAACCTCATATAAATCACTTAAGACTTCTTCTCAACATGCGCTACGCGGACAGATCCGATAGCATAATACCACCACTTGTTCTTCCATGGAACTATCACCAGATTTCCACCCTCTTTCATCGGCCCCACATCGTCCACGTGTTTGTTATCTTCCTTGTTAACGATGCGAATCGCGCCTTGCCCACCTCGAACGTCAACGACCAGTGCCACAGTGTTCTTAGAAGGATCGATCCGAACGTTTTTAGCTGGAGTCGTCCAAACCACAGGGTCGCAGTCGCCGCAGTTGGTCTGAAATGTATTTAGTATCCACTGTAGGCAGTATACGTCGGAATCATTATACCTCTTCCTTGCACTTGTCCACCAGCTCTTCGTCTGTGGCGCTTTGGATCCTTGTTTTAGTCGCCATTATTGAAGATATTCTCTGTGATTAAACCAGCGGCTGGCACTCTTCTAGGTCGCTCGGTCGAGTTACGATCGATCTGCGTAATTGCTTGGTGCTGCAGTGTGCAAGGCTGATAAATATGACGCTGTTTCCTGGACTTATAGAAACTCGCAAGTTTAGCTGCTTGATATAGGTCACTGGTCTAGCAGCGGGAGACGTATCTGCTAAAACGTCATTATAGTCATTCTTGAATGATTTTTGCCCTGGTATGAACGACTGGTGATGTGTTGCGAAAGGCGCCCGTGCCGAGAGCTGACCTATCCCATATCAATATAAGCCCTCCGTGCCCTAATGTGGATCCTCACGATGCCTTACTTAACAGGAGCAAATCGTAGCTAAGGTACCAATATTTTTCAATAGCCCAGTATGTCCGGTAGATGATACTAGCAGCTTGGTCTGCGGATGTTGATGAAGTAGACGGATATTGCGTTCATTCCCAGCCAGGCAGACGGCAAATCGTGAGCTCAAGTATGAGGATGAGTGTAGCTATCAAGCAACTACAGGAACCGATTATGGATTGGAAATGGTCATATACGAGGACGCGCCGATTAGAGGAAGAGACGGCGGACCGGGAGATACAATGCGAAATTGAGTGGCGTGCCTGTCGCCTATTCGGCACAAGTAAGCTTCACGGACTGTAGTGTGGATCACACAAGGCAGCTTGTACTGACCGTCTTTGTGAGGTATTTAAACTGCGTCGATGGGAAGTTACGGGGTGATGTCCAGTCTCACGGGTGAGGCAATCTACGCGTTCGAGCGGAGGATAAGGGAGATGAAACAGAGTAAAAGTGCACAACGCAAGAAGAGGCAGAAGTGAATATGATCAAAAGTATGGATAGCCTAGACGATGATGCCCAACTGATGTCGAGAGCTGTCCCTCAGTGGGGTTGGAGGAGCTTTATTGGCGGGTCTGGCTGAGCTGGATAAGCGAGTTGTTATTGCTGTGAACTGCGCCAGATGATAGGTAGGCAAGAGAGGCCGGTGCTGAAGTGGAAATGGTTTGCGTCCTTTATACGTCATGTGCCCTTTTGGAACATTACCTCGGCTTTACTAGTCTAGGACTAGCGCGAAGTTCACGAGGAAAACGCCGGCGCTAATAACTACGGCTTCCTGCTGGGTCAGTCTTGAATTCCGCGTCGCTTCACAACACCTAACCCTTTCATCATCTCATGGCTCGATTATCTGAGAGCGAGCTTGACATTATTAAAGCCAATCCTATCGAGGATGAGTTCAAAACTCTCCTCACCACATTCAAGTCCACGTATTTAAACGCGAAGATTGCGGATTCGCCAGTGGGTTATGAGAGACTGCTCACAGATCCAGGTAGGTGCAACGCACAGTTCTTTCTGCCTAACTAATCCACAGCAGTCGGAAAAGGTCTGGCTCTTAGGTTTATAGGCACTTTACTGTTGCTGCCAGCAGCATCGGCTCTTCCCTCCAAGTATGGATTGGGACCACTTAGCGGTGACATAGCTCTACTTTACTCTGGTCTCTCCTCAAGCCAAACCAACATCAATTTCATCGCCGGGCTTCTACGTGCTGTGGTTGCCAGGGAGGATGATCAGAAGATATGGGCCAAGCTATACGAGGTCATCGCGCGCACCAGACCAACGCCGCAACCTACCACCCCCCCTCAATCCCACCCATCATTTACATCCTCGTTCCAGCAGACGCCTTGGTCCTTCAACACAGGCAGCTTCGCAGATGCATCCGAGCACAGGAAGCAGGTCGATGATGCGCTGAGAGAAGAACTCCTCCCAACCCTTCGAATCGATATCCCTGACTTCATCCCCGCCGTCTTCGGACATATCCCCCGACTCGACGAGCTAGCAGAGACGGTGTTCGATCGATGTCAAGAGGAAGATACCCGGCTCTACACCAAAGGCAGCGGTTGGACTGAGTGGCCCCCGAGTGCCAAGGAGGACCTCGTCCTGAAGTGGCTGCAGGACCTTATGAAGCGCTTCGTGGCGTGGACGAACGGCGTACATCCTGCTGCTCCCCGGCAGATCTACAAAGGACCAAGCACCTACCTTGATGGATCCCCCATCAAACGGAAGATGGACGTCGGTGTTATGGCATGTCATGGACAGAGCGAGACTGACCATGGGAAGACACATAAACCAAAGTCTAACTGGGCTCAGATGCTTGTGACTGGTGAATTGAAGAGCAATCCCATCCAGGACGGGCAGGAACCAGCGTGGCTCGATCTAGCTACGTACGCTCGAGAGGTCTTTCGCTCGCAAGATCGAAGGTTTGTGCTTGGATTTACCCTCTGTGGATCGAGGATGCGCCTCTGGCACTTTGATCGATCAGGCAGCTCTGGATCTTCCTCTTTCGATATCAATCAGGAGGGACTCAAATTCGTTCGTGTCATGCTTGGCTATCATCTGATCGACGACAAGCAGCTCGGCCTCGACCCTACGATTCAGCAATCCGACGGCAAGCGTTACGTGGTGATCACCCGAGACGATCAGATCGAACGGCTCATTCTTACCGAGGAGATCAGAAAGCACGCGGTGGTTGCTGGCCGGGCCACGGCGTGTTGGAGGGCATATTGCGATAAAGACCAGTCGAAGGAACCTCTCGTCGTCAAAAAGTCATGGCAGTACGAGGAACGACCGGAAGAGGGGGAGCTGATCAAAGAGGCAACGGACAAAGGCGCGAGGAATATCGCCCGGTACTATCATCACGAAACAGTCCAGGTTGACGGAAAGAACGACGATACCATCGAGAATGTGCGAAGAGGGTTGATGAAAACATCCGGTCGAACGAGGTTCAAGCAGAGGTCCTTCAACGAGCCTGACATATCAGCCTCAGAGCCTCCAGGGAAGAGTGTGGCAGGCCGAAGTCGAAGTCACAGTCTTTCACGGAAGCGATCGTCAAGTACTGCCCAAATGGCGCCACCAGCCAGTTTTAAGAGATCCTGCTCAAGCTTTGAGTCATGGAATTCAGGGTCGCCGGTTCATAATCGAGTCCATCGACTTGTTATCACTCGTGATTTCGGCAAGCCCATTTACGAAGCATCGTCTCCCGTGGTTCTCATCACCGGATTCATTGGAGCTATCAAAGGTGAGGATCTCGTCGTGAACATCAAGAGCATTGCTGACTTTATTTCAGGGCACGAGTCCTTGCTGAACACTGGAATCCTCCATCGTGATATATCGATTGGTAACATCATGCTCAGAGAGAATGAAGATGATGGTTTCCTCATCGATGCCGACCTTGGCATCAAGACCGGCAGTGATCGAGCGTCCGGCGCACCCGGCAAGACTGGTACAAAGATTTTCATGGCGATTGGTGCACTGCTTGGCGAGCCTCACAGCTTTATGCACGATCTGGAATCGTTCTTCTGGGTGCTTTTCTGGATCTGCATACACTATGATGGTCGAAATGAGAAGGGCGAGGTCAAGCGCAGGATCGTTTCCAAATATGAGAGGTGGAACTATGCAGACATAGGAGAACTGGCGGATCTCAAGAAAGGATTGATCGTCGAAGAAGATGGCTTCGACAAGACCGTTACCGGCTTCACTCCTGGTTGCAAATCATTGATCCCCTGCGTACAAGAGCTACGCAAACACATCTTTCCAAATGGAAAGCGTTATCTGGGAGAGAACAAAGAGCTATATTCTCAGATGAAGGCTGTACTTGACAAGGCAAGAGAAGATCCGGGATTGTGAGCTACGGGATTATGCTAAGTCTCCATAGTATGAATGCGAATTCAATTCTTTGCATTTATGTGTTGAGAGTCTGATATCATTGCTTCGGTCCAATTATGCAAATTGTCTTAAATTTCTGGTAGATTTGAACCTTGAAGCAACTTTGTCCAGTGAATCACCTCAATCATCAAGTCTGGCTGGTACCAAGATCTTTATGGCGATTGGTGCTCTGCTTGGCGAGCCTCACAGCTTTATGCACGATCTCGAGTCGCTTTTTTGGACTCTGTTCTGGATCTGCATGCATTGGAACGGGCCTGGCAAAAAAGCCAGAAAATCAGAATTCGAAGAATGGAATCATCTATCCACTACGAGACTCGCAAGAGACAAAGCTGGGCTAGTGTCAAAGGAAAGAGATTTTGACTCGACTGTTGAGAGCGGTTTCAGTGACTGCTGTCAAATATTGATTCCCTGTATGAGAGAGCTGCGAAGGGTTGTTTTTCCAGGCGGTAGCAGATGGGATAGGGAGGACCGAGAGTTGTACTCTCGGATGAGAGCAGTACTTGAAAAGGCGAGAGACGATCCAAAGGTCCTGGCTATAATGTGATGTTAAGACTCCGTACAAATACCATTCGAATTCTATGAATTTGAATCTCAAGAGGCTTATCTTGCTGCTTCAGTCAAGTGAAGAAGACCGTCTTCAGTATCTAACAAACTTAGAACTTGCCAAAACATGGTACAAAGAGTCACCAAAAGCACGAAGTATGGCAGGTACAAATTTTCTCATGGCTATCGATGCACTTCTTGGTGAACAGCACAATCTTAAACATGATCTTGAGTCGTTCTTCTGGGTTTTGTTCTGGATCTGCATCCATTGGAACGGGCCCGGCAAGAAAAGGAGAGAATCAGAGTTTGAGCACTGGAATTTTTCATCTACTGAGAAACTTGCAAGACGGAAGACAGGTCAAGTATCGAAACGTTTGTTTGGCATGGTGACTGATGAGTTTACTCCCTATTGCAAGCAATCGATCAATTGTGTTAGAGAGCTGCGTAAAGTTGTTCTCCCGGGGGGTATCGCTAGGTTGGAGGGGGATCGAGAGCTTTATGCTCAAATAAGGAGCGTTCTTGATAAGGCAGGAGGAGATCCAGCGGCACTAGCTACAGTGTAATACATAATTTGACTTGAATCCCATGAGCTTATGTCTCAAGCGCCTTATTTCGCCGCGTCGTTCAAACGTGGAAGATCGCTTCCAGTATCTAGCAGACTTAGACCTGGCCATAGAAGGAGCTTGCAGAGCTCGAGGTCTGAAAAAGATCAAGCACGCGATGCGCCTCCTGATAGGGCGCCCTGGGCGAGCTTCAACCAATAGCAGAAATATAGCAGCGGCCCTCACTGTCAACTTTCAAAGTGCTCACGCAGCAACAAGCATCGGATTTGAAAATCTTTTATTGTATCCGGAGAAGTGGCTCATGCCTCAAGACTGAGTACGCCCAGAAATCTCAGCTTCTGATTCGAAAGCAGCCCGGACTCTCAGCCCTCAATGCTCAATTCAGGATCTTCGGCAATGTCTATACCCAGCCGATCGCGCTCTACTCTTGATGAGGTCGCTCCTCGCTTTGACCCGTTCTCCCAAAAACTCAAGTCAAGCCTCCAGCAGCGGCGGCCGCCGCCGCCCCAATTCCAGCCGCAATAGGTACAAGTTGCCCCGTCATCCCCATTGACTGCAGCGTGGCGAAAGCCCCTCCGGCGGGCGTGAAGGCTCCGTACATAGCTGACTGCCATGCGGGAGCGAGGGTACCTTGAGGGAGTTAGCAATGCTCAAACAAGATTCCTCGGTGAGGGCGCTTTTGTAAACGTCAAAGGTGACGCACCAGCGACAGGACCAAGTACCCCGAATCCAGCAACCGCGAGGAGGATCTGGATAGCGGCGAACGTTTCAACGCTTGCCATAATAACTTTCTGGTTTTCTAAGATAAGGTCAGTGACCAAGTCACTGAACAGAGTTGCTCTTATTAGAATTTCTCACCCGGCTGCTGAAGCCACTTCAACGCAAGTCCGCCGGTTTCGTGGATACGCTTGGCTGCTTCGGCGAGTAAAGGGTTGCCCTGTAGCATGATGATAAAGCGATGAGCCAGTTCATTTGGCTTCTTGTGCAGGTCCAGGACAGGGGTGCGGTTCTTGGTGAGAGGGTAGACTACTCCGGATTCAACTGGGTCCCCTTGTAGCATGTTAGTGCGAGGAGGGCCGGTTTGGTCGAAAAATGCATGGTTGGAGTCTTGAGGGGCGAGTTCTGTATTAGTATCAGCCATATTTAATGATGGAGCTGTGGTATTTGGAGGATGAGGAGGCCAAGGTGACGATGATAGGTTTTACGGTTGGGTTTGCTGTGTTGAAGATGGCAGAAGTGAGGTGGACCCTATGCCGACCTATATTCGGTTGCTTTCTTATCCGATAGAGACCTTAGGGTTAGGGCTTGAAGTATATAGACAGGCAGCAAGCTAACTTTATTGGGTTGGACACCTTTGGATGTTTAGAATTCCAGCAACATCTCAGTGGTTCAAGGATACAATTGTCCACCGAAGGCAATATACAATACAAGCTAGCACCGAGCATGTGACAGTTCGTGTTTATCAGCGGCTTGAATGGGTCAGCATTGGCAAGTCATCGCTTTCACCCAACGGGAGAAGCTTGGATTATCCGGTAAGCTTGGAGAGGTCCTTTTCGATGGATCGCCGTCGTGTCTCGTGCTGCCTCTTGCGGCTCCCATTCTACCCCAAGGGTTCGGTCTGACCCAGGCTCCCGACGCAACCTCTTCAGTTCTAATGTAAGTTTTCCGACTGTTACTATCAGGTGTGCTTGTTCTGATAGTTGATGTAGCGGGAAACATAGTCTAGGAAGAGCTGAGTACCTCAAAAAGAACGATAGTCTATCGCAGGAAGAACAGGAAGAGAACCTTATACCCACAGAGTCTCAGATTATCAAGCGCAAGCGAGGCAATGGTCCGGATCCCACTGAGAGAGAGCAGAAGAGTCGTAAACTACCTCTGGATGATATCAACGTCTTACCTTTGATCAAGAGCACATGCGGATTTTCGAGGCTCCCAATCGAGCTGCTTGACATAATCTTTCAAAAGCTTGATATCGAGCATGTTTTCGTCCTCGGTCTCCAGACTCAACATTTCTGGAACGTTGCTCGAAGGCATATTCAGGCTTACTGTGCGTCTTCCTGCGGGCCCTGGGCTGGGAAAGGCATCATCTGCGTGGGAGAATACTTGGAGCCTACGGACTACCCCCCAAACATGCCCACCGAGAGCGAGAAAGAAGAACTGCAGAAAGGATTGAACGAAAGTGAAATTTGGGACGACGTTTCGACAGACGATGGCTCCACAGACTTTGTTTCCAGCCCAACCAACTTATATTCCCTTGCCGATGCGCGGTACCAGCAAGTTAGAGAGTGGCAATATTCGCTAGTTGATCGTCTAATAGGAGGAGCCGTGTTGCTTGGAGAATGGCATCGCTTACCAACTTTTCGCAGGGCTCGAATATGTGACGAATTGCGTCGCTACAAATTGTTCGATTTCTATCCTGCAGATCAACCGTGGATCCTTCGAAATCTGACGACGCAGGAGTACGTCCGCTCTGAAGCAATCGCAATCAAGCCTGAATATATTCATGGCCCCAACGTTGACGTTTTGGGCTTTGGCGAAGTCGTCTGGTCACGTGTTTGCTGGTCTACGGAAACAGACTGCTCAATGGATTACACGAATAATGTACACCGTGGCTTATGGGCTGGGCACCGTTTCGATATCACGACTCTTGACAGACATAAGCAAGGCTCCTTAGAGGGGACCGAATGGAAGGACGTCAGCGAGGAAGTAGCAAATGAGATCGAGAGAATCTGGCGCAAAGAGTTTGGCAGCGACTGGCGTGACATAATCCAACGATTGAGACAGCGATGAGCCTACTCGAGTTTACTTACTGCTCTGAATCGAGCTTTTCTCAGACGTACATCTGCGCTAGAATGGGCCCAACAGCAGCGCCTCCACAATAAGCCAATACGTGACATCCAAGAGTTTAGGACGGATATTGCCAATAGCAGAGAATCCTTGGATGATGTGGCAAATTTTTGCTTCACGGCTTACTGTAAGCCGTTGATTCCATGCATGAGAGGGCTGCATGAGGTTATGTTCCCAGGGGGTTCACCATGGTCGAAGGAGGATCACCAGCTTTACTCTCAAGTTGTGACGGCACTTGAAACGGCAAGACTGGATTTGAGATAATAGCTACAGCACTATACTAAGAGAAAGAGGAACTCGATGGCCGGAGAGAAGTATTGAACACTCCTCCTTGGTTATATGATGCCGGCATATTATGGCTCAATGAAATTGCCTCGAAAGAGAACGAAACCTGTCAACTCCTTGCCATCAAGAGCTTCTAAAGCGTATTGACAGTCCCTCGCCTTTGCCCAATCCGTCGCAGTGCGTCCCGTCATATCCCTGATTGTTACATCTGCGCCCCCGTCTAGTAATAGCTTCGTCACTCTCCCGTAGTTCCGTTGAGCAGCGTAGTGTAGCGGCGTGCATCCCCGGTCATCCACCATGTTCACTTCGGCTCCTCTGCCAACCAGTAAGCTGACCATATATTTATCGCGCCGTTCGACCGCTATTTGTAGTGCAGATTTCCCGTCACGATCCCGAGCAGATAAATCAGATCCATTGTCCAGAAGCAACGCTACCGTCTCCGTCGACCTGCTCTCCACCGCCAAATGAAGCAACGTTTGGCCCCATTCATGTATGTTGGACAGGACCGCCCCGCGTGAAAGAAGCTCCGCTATGGTCTCGGAATGGCCCCCTTTCGACGCCCAATATAACGCCGTCCGCTGATATCGATCCTGCTCCGACACGGAAGCTCCATGTACCAAAAGCGAGCGTACTATCTCTTGATGGCCTGCCTTCGCTGCTGCCAGCAGCGGGGTCCACTCAGCAAAGCCTCGGGGGGAGGGCTGGATGCCTTGTTGAAGTAGGCTCGTGACTTTGCTCAGATCCCCATCGGCCGCAGCACATTCGAGGACAATTTCGTCGTCTAAAGCCAACATGGACGTTCGGCAAGTCGGGCAACCACCAGTCTCGAATGCAGCTTTAGCCAAACAGGCTTCATGCGTCCAATGTGGACATTCGCACCGCAGTTTCACGGCGTCCTGCCCAATCTCCCAGCTCTCCATACAAAGGTAACATGGTTCCGCAGCCATGCCCTCATCGACGGTCTTCCGGTACAGGGCAGTGCCGGGCAATGTAGTGATAGTGTCCCTGTACGCTCCTCGTAATGTACTAGGGTCAAAGATCATCGCTGCCATTTTAGTAAGAGGTTCGAAGTTGAACTATAAGTGATCGATAGCTGGGCATAAATCCGAGCGACTTGAGGCTTGTTACCTGTACAGCAGGTATGAATGATGGCTGCGGTCAATTAGTCGTCGAGAGGCTGCAACAGAAACATTGATGGTGTCAACTCAAGTGGGGTGCTCAAGCTCAGCTTCTGATGACTAATCAGGTCTTCACGAGCCTAATTTTATATCTGCTTTCACCAAGCAAAAAAAGACAGGTGCATCCACCTATCCACTGATTACCACGCGTATTGCGACAAACCGATGCTCCCATTTCCACAGTCCTCCTCGTTTCTAATACTCCCATGCCCTTTGCTTTGACTGAACCAAGATTTAGGGATATCCAAGACCAGTAGCGGCAGCACCGAGGAAGCTGAACGATGGATTTCTTTGAGCTAGACCCTAGAAAACTACCAACAGCCACGCTCTACCGTGTCCAGTATGACGGTTGTATGACAATCTACCCCCACTTTTCCGGCCTCACTGCAAGGGACACCGAAACATTTTACACCGAGCAGGACGATATATTTGTTGACTTTGGTGGTGCGGTGGAAGATCATCTCTGCTGGAGACCGGCTCGCCGAAGCATTTTCATCTCCCTCTTTGCGAATAAGCGACACGCAGAAAATTGGGCTCTGCACTGGAGTGCACAACATTACGGCAGACTATGTGAAGTATTTGAGATCAACGCATCCGAGCTTGGATCGTATGTGTTTCACGCAGATGAGATCCGGAAGTGTTTGGGTTTGCATGTGCCTTCGACGGCAGAAGCGAGCATCCTCGATGAGTATCTTGTCGCTTATAGGGTTCCTCAACGAGCAATAGCGGGACGTCAAACTACGGAGGACATTCAAAGGGGTGGGTTATTTTTTCTTTAAGAATAGTCGAAATGTGGGGAGTATGAATATCTGACAGCTCCGCAGAGCGTTGTAACCAAAACCCTCCTCTTAATTCAACCATTCCGACCATGCCTCCTCATCTCCAAGATGTTGCGAATCAGGACTTGATCGGTGCTCTCAACGCACTCGGTATCTGAATTCTGATGTCTTGTGCTTTGGAAAAAGTTAGCATATGAATCCTTGTGTTACCAAATTGGGGCGCAATTAGAAAATATGAAGTTTGCCCGTGCTGATCAGCGTGTCTGGATACTTTTTTGCCAGTCGCCTCGAACTCGTAGAACCTCGCAACGCTTGTACCCGATCTTTGATGAGGTCCTTCCCGCCCTAACCTTCCTGGCTGAGTTCCATTTCAAGCTTGGCATTTTGGCGAGTAAAACGACCATTAAGCTGCTTGCTTCACGCAGAAGCGACCCTGATATTAATGAAGCAGTGCACTTGGTTCTCGGAACACACCATTGCTCATACGATTTCACCAGCGATTTGTAAAGCTACTATATCCCAGAGACAGGACGAACATTCTTCTACCCCGCAGCAGATGAGTCCTCCTGTAGTGACTAATTTCTGCAGGCTTTTTTCCGGCTCGCGAATGGGAGTGAGCCACGGCGTTGTAGGCCGATGATGGATACAGAAAGTGAATGTCCACCATCTCACTCAATGCCTAATACACAAAGTTAGCGTGAGGAAATTTCAGACTGCATTACGTACAGAAGATCGCTCTTTCGGTATCTAACCATCCTTCATGATTGCAGTCAAGAGGACGTTGCCTGAACCTCTCAGGTAAAGAGCGCCTGGTCACATGACGATAATTTTTTGTGGTACGCGTTACCAGGGCCTGAGCTTGCTGAGGTAACGTGTACCACAGAAAACTACTGTCACTTGGGACGAGGGGCTAAGAAAGAGCGAGAATGTGAAAGATTTCTGACAAAGGGCACAAAAGCCAACAGGACTACCCATTCACTCCTCAGTTAAAGGGGGTTGAGGTGGGGGGCTGAGCAGGAGCAACTCCGCCTCAATGCGCAATCACTTCAAAAGAGGATGTGAATATGAAGGATTCCCGGCGCGCAAAAGCTTGAAGATTGGATCAACTTGGACCTTTGTGAATTTCGACGATGTGTTCACTATCTGCTTCCACCTAGATGGCAGGAAAGATGTTTGAATATTGGGATCAGAGGTAAGGGCGGCATTAGAACATGCTCAATAGCACCTGAAATAGCACAAATTGGGCTGAGCGGGGTGGCGAGGTCGCCAAGCGTTTAAATGGGGACGGCCTGCCCACATCTTTTCTTCCTCGGCCATCCACCACTATTTAGACCTCCTCATCAGTACGCGTTGACCACCGACAGACCCTCCTTCTTTTGTGATCCCATTAATAACGGCCTTCTTCTACTTGCGCCCCTCGAGCTATTTCCACTTGGATACTTTAAAACGCGAAACTAGCAGTGCAGAACGCCTTTGTCGACAATGGCATTCTTCGGTCTTCCCAATGAGATCATCATCGAGATTGTCGAATATTTGGACAAGGAGCAAGACATCAATTCTTTGATCCGCGTCAGTAGGCGACTTTACAATCTCTTCGATGACTATTTGTATTGCTACGACATAAAACACCGAAGATGCAGTGCTCTATTCTGGGCTGCGAAACATGGTCGTGGATCTACAGTGCGCAAACTGCTTCACCTAGGAGCAGACGTTAATGCCCAAATAGAGAAGGCAGGAAGCAATGGAAATGGGCCAAAAGCTGACTCAACGCCTCTTCATTTGGCGGCTTGGAAGGGGCATCTTCCCATGGTGAAGTTGTTGCTGGAGGTCGGAGCCGATCCTGAGGCCCGAGTCCGAGAGGGGATGACGCCGCTCTTTTTCGCACTTCTTGCGAGGCACGAAAAGGTTGCTCGTACGATTTCCAGACGTATCAGCAATCTGCAAAATTGCTTGGTGGATTCAACGAAAAGACTGACTCCCCTACATGTGTCATGTGGCCTAGGACTTTGGAGTTGTGCGGGGTATTTTCTGAATGAAGGTGCAGACGTTGATGCTACAGACGCGAGCGCAATGACACCCCTTCACCATGCTCTGCTGTAAGTAAGGCCCCTCGCCTTTAGAATCAGGCTGTTATCTTACTTTATCTAGAATTAATGTCGGTGGAGGGGCGTCTCATCCCGGTCCTGACGAGGTTTTCGAAACAGTGAAGGTGCTACTAGAATCTAGAGCAAATCAAAACCTCGAAAGGCGGCCGCAGTCCATTAGCGGAACGTCCGTGACAGCCCGTGAGTGTGGACTACACCATCCATACGAACGAGTGAGAGCGCTCTTCTCCGACTGTGCTGGTGACTCTCTCAACAATATTTCTAAATATAAGCCCCATTGTCTGCAAATTGGCCGGACCTGGATGCTACCCTCACTTTCAGAGATGAGTGCAACGGAACGTGATGGACCTAGTCTAATGAATCTTATTAACACTGAACGCTTCCCCAACAGCGACCATAACCCGCGAACATCTGATGGAGACCAGGGACAGCCAGATAATCTCGATTTCAGCTCTTTCCCATTCCTCCATTGTACCAATCAACCGCACATCTCTAGTTTGAGGACGCCTGTCTCTGACGGCCCATGGTCACCCTCGAACCTTGACAGTCTCATTGCAGGCTTTTCGGTCGTGAATAAGCCTCACACTCCGCCAACTGTCGAACGGAACGCAAAAGTCAATCCCTTTCCTCAGCTTAACAGCCATATCTCCAAGAATCCCCTTGAGATTGAGGCGAGTAAACTGTGGGCGGATTTTGGGAAGCCAAAAAGTCACCCTATGGCTGAACAAGTGTTTTCCAATTTGACTAGCAGCGAGAAGTCACTACCAGAGACAAAGCGTACAAAAGTGCGTGGTAAAAATCGATGGCTGCCATTGCAACTCTAAGCGCTTTGTATACCAATCATTCACACCAATATAGCAGAAAGCCAATCCACCCTTCGGACACGCTCTGTCCGAGGATATTCATCCACGGACGCGGCATATCTGTAGGAACAAGTTGACAGACATTCCATATTCGAAGATCGTAGTCTTCGGACGACTGCTGTCTTCAACCATCCGTCTAACTTACATGCTCTTCCATTTGTCTTGGAACGAACGTCCGTATAGTTTTTGAGAGAGAGAGAGAGAGAGAGAGCGACAGCGAGACAATATTTTTTTGGGTGGATGCAAAAAACTACTGTCACGCATGAGACGAGGGGCTAAGCAGGAGCAATAGAGCCTTGACTCCGCCTCAATGTGAGTAAAAAGGAAGCAGGAACGATAACCCCTTTTGAGCTAGGAGGTGGATGGGGGTGGTACTACTGGTGGACAAGTGACATTATTTTGTGCTAAAGGTTACTGTCTTTCGCAGAATTTCACTAGCTCTCTATTTGTGAAGATTCTGGCCGACGAAAGTGTGCTTCCCTATATCTCCTATATCTATATGTCCCAGTCCAAACCATCATCCCCACCCCAATATCTCTCACTCACCATGGTCCAGGGCTGTGTCAGAGACGGAGCTCCACCCCCTATAACCTGTGACTGATCTGGAAAAGCAGGCTGATCATCGAATAAGCCGGGGTAGGGTCCTGGACCAGCTGATGGATCGCATAGGTCTTGAGGGTCGAATACATTTGCACATGGTCTCGTATCGTATTCCTGTTCTATACTCAATTGATCTCGTTAGTACATTTTCTCGACAAAACGGGAGAGAAGGAACAACTTCTGGGATGGGTCTGGCTTGCCAAGTTGCTTCCAGTGAGTTTGCCAGGATCCTGACGCTGGACCGGCTCCGTCGTTTCCCCCATCGTCTTGTTGAACGTTGATAGTTTGCGTACCCTGGTGCGGATCAGCACTTGACATGAGGACAGTCGTATAATCACGCGACCTTTGCCGTGGAGATTCGTGGAATTGAGGCGGTAGCGACTCTGGTTGCGGCTGGTGAGGTTGGGAAGGTGCTAGTGATGGAGAAGTGGGTTTCAACGGAGTCAACTCGTTCGAACAATGGGGGGCCTCCTCATCCAAGCGTTTGATGGGCCGTGAGGGGACGCGCAGAGTTGATTGCTGGTATCCGGGTCGGGCGTTTAGTTCATTCAGAGCTTTGTCGACTCCTCTTTCGAGCTCCGCCGTGATATCTATACCTGGAACCTTGATGAGCAGAGCTTAAAAGATGGATGGGTTGAGGTCCTCACCGAACTCCACTAGGATACGCTCAAGCAATGAGTTTTTGTATCTCAGCGTCAAGCGTTCATCCACCACTTTATCGAGTGTCTGTTGTAGACTCTCTAATTTACCGTTGCAAAGCTGAACAGTATCCTCGAGCCGCTTGATGTATTCTGTCCGACGATCTCGGAAAGCTGCTTGAGCTTGACGCAAATTTTCTTTGCGTTGCTCTGGTGTATATACCTTCCAGCATTCGTCAGCACCATAGACTATCGGATCTCCTAGGTGTGGAAAAGACCGGATTTCGCCCACGCTTATGCTTTTTCACGGGGCGATCTGATCCAGTCATAGCTTGCTCAATTGATACCACTCCTGGTGATGACACCGTTGACGATATTTCCTGTTCCTGCGAGCGCCCTGGCGGGAGCACATCGACTTGTGCCATATCGAGAGTTGCTCAGCTGTCGGACAACAGAATTCCACTGGAAAGACAAGCGCCAAGGCGAGATTGAGGTTCAAACCGCGCGCATTGACCGAAGCGACGTGGCCATCAACATGATAAGTCGAAGGACAGGAGCAGGAAGAAATTAGGAAAAAGGCGAAGCCTTCAATAGATGGATCAATGCAGCTTTATCTGAAAACAGACTCTTGAAAGCTATTTGAATGAAGGAGAACACTCATCACCCTTCATTAATTCTCGGCCTGCAAGCCACTCACGAACAGAGATATGCGTTAGCAGCTTTCCTAGCCCAGATGGGGGAGATAAAACTTCGATCTCCCAAGCTCTATCTCCCAAATATGGGGGACAGAGCTTCGATCCCCCAAATTTGGGGGAACAGAGCTTCCTATTTTCATCAGAGGTTTTAGTCTGTGTAGACCTCCCAGGAGGGTAGCTGGCCTGTCTTGACGGTTTTTCGCACGCTTAATGCCCGCTTTCTTTTGCAATTGCACACTCTCGCCTCGCTAAATCCATGGGACTCAGGTGGTATATGTTGCGAGGCTCGAGCGAGGCAGAAGGGAACAGGGGCTGACCCCACATTCTGAGTAAGCGACGACTAAGCCATTGCAGGCTAGCGGCCGAACGGCGTTGCTGCGGCTTCCGGGAACGCCTATGACCAAGGGATCTTCCTACCCAACACGGCTTACTATGGTACACCTCCCCTACATCTACGCGTTCCAAGTATGGGTCCATCAGACAAACGGAGAGCTCCTAGCTCACGCTCTCCGCGTCCAACCAAAAGTAGGTACCTGATCTTCGAGCTCGTCTGTAAGACTGACCTGGCCTCCTCAGGATCACGGAAGGAGCAAGAAACAGATGCTTCGCGTAAGAGCAAGCTTCCTCCGAAGCAGACCAGATCCAAGCGCGCGAGCTTTCCAGAAGCTCCTTCCCAAATGTCGTGGGAGATGACCGAAAACATCTTTGCCCGAGTCGACGCTATAGAGAAATTGAATACGGTTCACTCCTCTGGCAACGCAAAAGCTTCGCAGGAGAGCAAGCTTCCTCCGAGGCAGGTCGGATCCAAGCGCGCGTTGTGGAAGATGATGGAAACCATCTTCGCTCGAGTCGACACTTTAGAGAACTTTGATATCGTTCACTCCTCTGGCAATACAAATGTTTCGCATGGGAGCAAGCTTCCTCCGAAGCAGGTCCTACCCAAGCGCGTGAGCTTTCCGGAAGCTCCTCCTCGACTTTGGAAGATGATGGAAACCATATTTGCCCGGGTCGACGCTTTAGAGAGCTTTGATACGGTTCGCTCCTCTGGCAACGGTCTTGGCCCTGGTTCACCACCCATTATGTCAATTGCTCCCGCAGGCGAGACCGGTCGGTCCCTCTTCGAGATGCTGGAAGCTGCACATGCGCGCGTTTCGATTTTGGAAAAGAGGAGGGACATCATCTACACAAATGCTTTCAAAGCGTCCAGTGGAAGAAAATGCATAGTACGAGGATGCAGTGGCAAGCTATCCAGGCCAGACCACCTTGCCCGCCATCTCAACGCTACGTCGACCCCGGAGCACCGTATCGCCGCCATCATCCTGCTCCAAAAGGAGTGTTTACAGTGCAACAAGCGTTGGTCGAGGCCATGTTACCTCCTTAAGCATGAAATATCCGATCACAACGAGAGTCACACATCGAGAATAGATGTTTTAAGGCCGTTCTTCGACTGGAGCTCAAGTAGGTGTCTCGCTTGATTGGCACGGTTCTCGCTAATCAGCCGCAGACAATATGGATGGAAATGGTTTGACGCCGTCATCATGTTCCAAAGCCGATAATAACACTCCGACCTCAATCCTCCCGCCCGACCCAGCTCTCTCTCCCGCAACCTCTGCGTCTCCCAATTCCACGCTGCCGCCGGCATCCGAAGCCAACAATCATCGACAGAGTCTCATCTACTGTCCGCGGCCAGACTGGTCGGAATCAAATCTTTACAACACCTCTGCAAACAACCCATCTGCAGATTTGACCCAGCGCTCGGAATCCAATACCCTCCCTACAACCACCACGTACTGCCCCGAGCCGCCTTGGTCAGAATCGAATGAGTATTACCACTCATCTACGGATCCGAGCCAGCGCTCTGAATCTTTTACTCTCCCTACAAACGCCGCATACTGCCCCAAGCCGCACTGGGCGGAATCGAATGTGTATTACAACTCATCTGCAGATTTGACCCAGCGCTCCGAATCCAATGATCTCCTCACAAACGCCATGTACTGCCCGCAGCCCGAACAGGGCTCTATCTACAATCCGCAGCTGGACTGGCCTGAGTCTAACCCTTTTACATCCACCGTCTCCGGCACGGCTCGAATCTAAGGGCTTCTCCCAACGTTCCACTGGTTGCCAGCAACCAGATCGGTCTTGACACATTGGCCTTCGAATTTCATCTGGCAATCCCTCAATCACGCCAAGCCAAGTCTAACCGCCGGCATCTTTTAAATATACCACCCCTCAACAACCTTCTGGCTTGCAAGCAGTGGGCTGATAATATCCAAATCGATCAGACGTCAAGCCCTACCCCAGAATGCGGATTTTTGATTATCTGACCAGGACCTCAACACAATTCCCTGTCGTCCCTGCTCCATCAAGTGAGCCACCATCGACGCCCAGCCGAGGTCTGAATGATTTGAGCAGGTAGGTCGTGGGATCCAGGGGGAAGGTCTGTCAACGGTTTGTGATTGCAGCTGAGTTGGGAATTAGCCACGGCCGAGTTGCTATAGAGGCTCACAACCACAGCCTTTCCATAGCTTGGCACTTTTGGTTTTGCTTGACCGCAAGGCGAAACGTTCATAGAGTAGAATTCAAGGACCAGATAGGCAGCATTTAATCAGAAGTATGAACAAGAATAATGTATGCTCTGACGATTGAAATTCCGCCCAGCCCCGCCACAACTCGATCAAGGCATGAAGCAAGTGAACTTGGATCACTTCGTAGCCTTGTTCTTTCCTCCAAGCAGAATGTAGACCCCTCCTCCTTCTTCAGAACAAACGAGATCTGTCCCCCCTTTCAAATAAACCACCGACCCCATCGCCCATGGCACCTTTCGCCGTTCTTTGGTAGACTGCACTTCTATCCATGGCGGTAATCCTTCGATAACGAGAGGGATGAGCGTATGATAATCAGTGGGAGGCCGGATTCGGCGGGAGAGCTGTTTCGGAGCGGCTGGATTAACGCGCTCAACCATTTTGAAAGTGGACTTTGGCTCCGCAGCCGTTTTGACGAATTTAGCGATCTCGGGTTGCGTGATGGCCTGGGTATAGCATCAGCGCAGTGCTCTTTGTCATTACCCTCCTTCAGGAACACCTTTGGATGGACTTGTTCCCTGAAGTACGCCAGCAATTCTTCGCATGCACTGGTCCAATCCAGCGTGGTGGTTACTGCATCCGGGGCTGTACGCGAGCCCGCATGAAGACCTGCCGCTGCTCTCTCCAGCAGACCAGTATCAAGGACATTCTCCAAGATTTGCACGGAGTCTTCGTATCTCTCACTGCTCGCCGACATGGTTGACGTCGCTTGATGGAAGTTGGTGGATTCGAATGTCAATGGAGAGCCATGGTGGGGCGTAAATTTCTTGACGAAGTTCATGTCCTCGGCGAAACGGTGCTTTGTTGATACGCTGGCCACGACTCGTAACTCATTCACTCTAGAAAATGGGATAAAGACTGCGCTGTCGCTATTTAGTATTATTAGCAAACATTCGAATGTACTGATGCCTGAGCAGTTGCACCACCGGTGGGTTCCTTCGATCGTGAGTACCGAGCTATGTGCCATCTCGTGAGTATCATAACTGACGAGATCGATACCAGTGAGGTCCGAATGCAAGGTAACGAGGCTGAAGACGAGTGTTAGCCAACAAAGCTTGACTGCCAGGTCATGTCAGCTGCCAGAGCCATCTGCACATAGCCCTGTCATCAAGTACGACCGTGTGACCTGGTTTGATGATTTCGATGATTACGCAGCTTTCTCCCCCCAAGTTTGGGGATCGAAATTTGATGTGCAGCATTCTTCCCCCAAATTTGGGGGATCGAAAGTTAGGGGTTGGAAGTGGCAGCGTTCACTCTCCCAATCAAGAATCGATGTGCAGCGTCCTTCCCCCAAATTTGGGAGTCTGCCCAGAATAGGGGCAATGGGCTGCTTCCAGTTTCAATATCTCTAATGGCATGCTCATGTTTGATTACTTTTCATGATCCCATCCGTCTCTTCAGTCATTTAGACTGCCAGTTGATGGCAGTTTGGTCCAGTTTTGCAGCAACATCTTCTCCCGTATTGATCGAGCCCCAATAACTTGTTGCATCTGCAGCCTCGCGGTAACTCATGCCATTCACCCTGCTTGCATTAGCTTTTTGCCTTATTCTGCCTTCTCGGCTGCTTGCATGACTTGGCCGATGCTGGCGTTTAACTGGATTGAGGCTCGATTAGGCACATTATGGACTCTCTCCCAAACTTGCAGCGGTCTTGCAATACTCTTCACCGCCATTCGATATCTCAGAGTCCAGTGCTATCTCCGCCCCCTCCTTATGTGGATCCACCCCCTTACCCATGATTAGCGGACTATTCGGCAGCACATTGGTGGGAGACTGGAGCAGAAGACATCCTTCGAGGCACCGACCTTTATGCTATTCACCTTATCTGTCGATTTCAGACTTATGGAAATCGAAGCGACCCTGGCTCAATTCTACTAACGCGATGGGCTCCTATCCTGGATTCCTTCCTCCTCCGTCTTCGCCCAGGCGATCGGGCAACCGTGGTCGATTTGGACAAAGATCAAAAAGTCGAGGAGATCTTGAAGCTACTTATACCTTCGCTCCCTCCTTCAGATCACTTGGAGGATTGGCCGCCATTTGAAGTATTCAATGAGCCGGACACGTCACGCGCTGCCTTAAGGCTTGAGGATGCAAGCAACTCCAATTTCCAGAAAATATCCCTCTCTGATTGGGCTAGAGCAGCACGTGATCCTGAAGATTACGTGGATTCTGTGGAGGATTTCGTTGACTGGCACAACGGCCTTTGTGAGCTTCTATGCGAGCGTCTGAAGAGCATCCCAGGCGAGATGGACAAGTACGCTCAAATTGAAATGGTAGGTGTGACTACGACGATATCATTCGTTCGATTGGCTGACACGAAATGCAGATGTTACCCGAGCAAAGCCCTGCACGTTGGAGTGTGTCCCGGAGCATACGGCTGATACAGTCGATTCGACCGATTACAGACGCTAAGCCTCCCCATTATGAATCTACTCTCTGCCAACTTCAGGATTGGTTTGGACGGCTGCATCAGGATCCTGTCACAGCGCTGAGAGAACTCGCTGTTATGGAGGTGCGCTACCAACATCTATATCTAGGAGAGGCCGAGATCGATTGGTCAGAGCGATTTGAGACGGACGTTGACTTCTTCCAACTCGTCATTACAACGTCTCCTCAAGAACTGGCAGATACGCTCACGGACCTTGATGTCAAGGAGTTCCTCTTACTACATCGTGAAGTAGAGGACACTATCGATAACGGGCCCCAACTCCAGCATATGAATCGACGGTGGAACAAGCTGTGTAAGGCGGCTCAAGAGAGCGTCATTGTTGAAGGACACCTGAGCTCTCCTGTTGCAGACCTGGCCAAGGCAAGTGCTGTCTAGGTGTTGTCCGATCATTCTAGCTGACAACGGCAGCAGGAATTAGGCCACAGACGCAACTTCTATTCCTTATTTGCAGTACTCCAAGCTCTAAGGGAAACCTGCTTTGATGAGTCTCTTTTGCCAGACCTCTTCCCACTCATCAACCCTGATCGGAACTACGCCTCTTATCGGGAAAAATACGAAGAAGCACCAAGCCTACCGTTTCTGCCTCCTCACATCCGAGAGTTCAGGCATTGCCAAGGGAGAGGCTTGTCTCAAATACATGCTTGCAAGGCATACGAAAACCCGGGGATTCTAATTAAGACCAAAATTCTTGAGAGGCAGCCCTCATGGACTTCCTGGATCTTCGCCAACCTACTAAACTGTTTCCCTTATGGAGACCCAGATCAACTTGAACCCTAATCCCTTCAATCATCGAGTGCGGCTCATAAAGGGACTTGGAAGAAGGGCAGACGGAATTCGTCGAATAGGAAATACTTGTAATAACTAAAATGTATACGACAGGGTAAATGTGGAGAGAAAACGGTATTTTTTTCTCGCTAGACCTAATTGAAATTGCTCAACGGAGACTCCATCCTCACAGTCATCATCTTTTCGATCTCCATCCTCGTGATCTGAGAAGGATTACTAGCTGGAGAGAACTCGCGCTCTTGAATCTCTGCGCGCATCTAAATCATCCAAGGGCTGCAGGGTCTAGGATGCACCCACAAACTTAGGCCACACTCGCACTTTTTTGTGTTCGTTTATTGTGTCGATTTTACATATGTTTTCTATGTAGCGTGGTCGCAATGAAGGTTCAAGCGCTAATCCATGTCGTCGAAGTGAGTTTGATTGCAAGCACTCATCCCTATAGGTCACTATAGAAGATGATGACTAGTCCGGTTGGTCTTGGCTTCGGCTAAAGCAAAGCGATGACTGGCCACCTGGACCGGGCCCGGAAGCGACTGGTCTCACTTGGACCCAGGCACCAGACCAGTCATACTGGAACTGGCTTTAGGTCACTGGAGACTGGTCAGGCGAGGATGCCTTGGCGGACAGAGGTGCAAAAGGAGTTTGAGGCTAGACAGACTGCACTTGAGAAAAATTGCTTCACAGGGGTTGACAGCTCTTTTCAAATCATTGCTGTTATCGAGAAGAGGACGGCAAGTGGAGAGGAGGCCCAAATACTGCACTCTGCGCCTAGGCGGATCAGAATTTCCATCACGTGGGAGTAGGATGCGCGCGCAGAGAACTCCCTTAGCGCGGTCCCTCGCCTCGCGTCAACTGTACCTCTCCGCCTTCTCCCCCAGATTGCGGTCCATCCCCACGCTCACTGTCCAAGCCACCATTGTCTTCAACCTTCCCCTGCGCGTCGCGTCCTTCAGCTTCTGATTCTGGGGATGCATCCGTATGCTGAAGTCGTCCTAGTAAGTCTGCGATGTCGTCTCTGAGAACCCCAAGCTGGTCGTCTAGCTCAGACACAGTCTTCTTTAAGTCTGGCCGAAGTTTGTGCAGGGCTTGGATAAAGGGTTCCCGTTCGTTGGATTTAATCCGCACATATCTGCACCAACGTTAATCATGCTGCCTCACGACCGGTATTGATCAGTTCTCACTGTTTGTTGGAGACAGAATATCCTCCTTTCGTACGGTGACCTCCTGGGATGAGCAATAGAATCGCCGCACCAAACGCGTTGTATAAAAGGATCCATATCTGACTGTCCCACCACCATTCTCGATACGAATGATACCTCAGCTCTCGCTCCTTCGCCAGATTTGGCCCTTGAAGCTCGGGATGAGCTTCGTCTATGAATTTTGAGAGTGCTCTCGTCACTGCGTTTCCTTTGTCATTGGCTCCGGCTTTGAAGCCACTTTGCTTAGAGGGCGCACCCTCCATTCTGAACTTCCCCACGTCCTGCAAGATCTTCATTGAAAACATCCATTTTCCCACGCGTAAAAGTACCTTATCTTTGAATGATCGGACCTGAGCACGCTCGACAAGTCGACAGATGGCCTTCGCCGTCGAAGGTGTTTCCGCTGCTGCTAGTCTAATGTGGCTTTTCTCTTCGGCGATTGCGTTATCCCAAGCCTTCATTACCTCCTCAGACCCGATCGCCTCGATCATCTGCAGTAGCTCCTCCGCTCTTTCCCACGGCCTCGCCACAGTTTTTCGAGGCCTGTCCTTGGAGCTGATCCCAACAAGACGATTCCGCTCCTCAATCCATGCTTCTTGGGGACCTAAATGCGATGGGGGCGCCCAGAACACCCTGCGACTCTTCTTAGATTGTGGCTTCGGATCCGGCTCATCCCCTGAAATGTCTTCAGGTACACGGCGCCGTTTGATCCTGAGCGTCTTGTCTGGAGGCACCACCATGTCTACCATTTGCCGCTCACTCCGCCCTCGACGTTCTATTTCGAGCAGGCGTTTCAGATAATGATACCGAAGTTGGACACCGTCCATTTGCTCCGCTAACGTATCTCGATTTGAGGCGAGACAATCGGCATTGTATATCATGTATATTCCGCAATCAGAATCGTTCTCTTGTTGTTGAGATGCCTGCGAACTTTCAGTGCTGATATTAAGAGCATATAGGAATCGAAATCCTCACATACCCCACTGACTGTAGCAAAATCCCGCGTTCGGTTCTCCCACCCTACCATGGCGTGGGTTAATCGCTCTTTGATGGCCGGCACCACATCCGCTGACGTTGATATATCTCCGGCGAGGGAATCATAGTGTCGGAGGATGTTACTTTCGAGGTCCACGTCGAACAGCGTCCAATGGCTTTGAAAGCAGCACGGAACGATGACGCGATCATGGTTGTCATGTAGCGGCCACGTCACCCTCGGATAGGACCGCCGGTTGCCGTCCTTCAATGCCACAGATGATGTGTAGGAGCTGTCCAGTACCAACGTCGTCGACGGCCAATTGAAAGAGAACAACAACGGCATCAAGTTGAAGTTGGTAAGCCACTCTCCCTCTTGAAAACGAGAGAAGAAGCGATCGATTTCCTCTGGGCTGACGGTCTCCGAACGTTCATTACCATTGACAATAAAGTATTCCCCGCAATAACGGTTTTCACAGCATTCGATTTCTTCCTTCAGCTTCTCCCTACATGTCATTCCAATCTCCTTTGTCGCCGGTCCAGCGTTATCTTTTGGGCTCAAGCCCTCCTGACCAACTGTGGTCACTTCAGACCTGCTATCATGGTTTGATGGCTGAACAGTAATAATGGATTTCTGAATGGAATCGTCCTCTTCTTCCGAGACACAAGGTTCAGGTTTGCAGTCGGAGCGCAGCGTTACTGATGACAGGTCGTCTGTTGATACGGGTTTGCGTGACCTTGTTGCCACATTCGGGAAATCTTGCTTTGGGACGTTGGTGGTCCCACGATTAAATTGCACCTCGTCATGTTTCTTCTTTCGACGCAGTTTCCCCTGACGTGTATCCTCTTTGAGTTCCGACACCGCGTATTCCAGGCCGCTAAGAAGCGTAACATAGTGCTCCCAAGAGTTCGATTCCGAATACGCAGAGAGAAGCTCCACTATTTCATTCAATGCCTACTTGCAGCTTAGTACAGCATCACCCAGCCTGCATCACGTACCAGAGATGGGTCGTTCGATATCTGTCCCATTTTCTTTGTAGTTGACTCGGTATTCATCAAAGACCTTTCGCGAAACCGGTGCCAGGTCACGTGATTGGAAGTTCTTTCGTCCGGACGAAAGAACTTCTTACTGCGGTCACGTAATCAAGGTCTTAGTCCCCGAGGCGTAAAATTTCTGCGAGGTTCATGCTCTACTTAACAGTTGAATACTACCAACGACTGAACTTGGAGGAAATTTACGTGCAGAGGATTTCAGAAAGTGTTGCCAAACGTCACTGCCACCCCCTTGCGACTCCGCCTCATTGCACAGCCCATAACCCTTGAAATCCTTCAGCTGCCCATCAACCAGAAGCCAATAAGATTGAGCGTTATATGTGGCTCTAGTCGAGTCGCACACACTTAGATCATGGGCATTTTCTATTCATAATTCCCTACACTTCTCGCTTTCTACGTCGCTAATGATCGTCTTTACTTGACCGCAGCAGAGCAGACCCTGCCGCAATGACCATCAGAGGTGGGCCACGTTTGGGACATTAGGATTCTGTAGTTCAGCCTTATAAAGCCTATCTCAACCGCAACCAACCACCCTATTTATCAGCACAGGTGGACATGCAAGTTTAAGGGTCCTCAGAAGTGGACTACCGACAGATTCATAGTATCACTTTTTCAAAGGATCAATTACCAAGTGCCCTACCGTCCTCTGGTCGATCGAGTGTGATCCGTTGAGAGTAAGCTTTTCGTATGGGGACTTTGACAGAGATACAAAACGCTCGGTGATGCTCGCGAAGCAGGTCGTCATTGAATTCAGGTGGCATCTTGATGGTAATGCGAAAGAATTTCTGGGTATATTGGTGATCCAGGCACCCTCAATGGGACGACGTCTCTAGCTGTTGCTCTGGCTCCTCTGATCATTGCCGGGCTCTTGTCCGAGCCAAGTACACGTTAGAAGCAGCGTTGGGATAAGGATTCAGAGGAAAGGATGGTATGTAGAAGTAGATTGTTGGGGGGGGGGGGGGGGGGGGTGGAAGCCAAAAATAGATGCTAGGGAAAGGGGAGCCAAAATTAGATGCTTGGGGGGGGATGCTGGAGGGGCAGCCGGAAATGGATGCTGGAGAGGGGATCAGAAATGGATGCTGGAGAGGGGATCAGAAATGGATGCTGGAAAAAGGATCAAAAGTGGATGCCCCGCGAGACCAAGGATCGAGTGCAAGGACGGACGGTGAAGATTAATAAGAAACGGATTGGTTCGGACAGCTGTATTTTCTGGGAGAGACGCATTTAGTCAGAACTACATAGCCTCATCCACGAGTTCCTTCTACAAGTTCGATATGGCGGAATCCACCAGCACGTCGCAATCACATCCATCATGCCCAGGTCACCCACTGCGCCCGAATCTTGGGCTCAATGCAAGTAGAGGGCCAAGACCTGCGACAGAACACAGAAAGACGGAGCGTCCCCGAAGAAAATGGCAGGCCATTCAAGATGAGGAAATTCAAAAAGGGAAGCAGCTCCGCCTCCAGAATTGGGCGAAGCGGCGCGAACGCCTCGACGAGTTATCTACCTTGAACCCGGAAGTCTTGAAAGCACTAGACATGAAAGAATGCATGCTGGAGGTACAGGCATCATTGATCGGAAGGCTTGCTGCTGAGGACAATCATTTAAAGGGGCTAGTAGAGGCCCCCGAACCATCTAACATCAATTTTGACGAAAGGGTGAAGGAGGTAGAAGAGGTGATACGAGCGCTGCAATATTGAGAGCGAAGCACTTTAACAGGCAGAGGAGGGACGGCGGGAGGAAAGCGCGAGTAGATCATTGTTCGACTTCATCAATTCAAGCGGAGACAGAAATAGAAAGCAATCAAGCTAGCTTATCGCTGTCTGCCAAAGTGTGCATGCAATGCCTCTACCTTCTCAGATTTCACAGTTCCTCCTCAGGATCTTCGTAATTTTCAAATCGACGTATCAGATCCTGAACACCATGCTGGGGAACGGCGACCACCGCCTTCAGTCGCTCTGAACGGGCCTCTTCGAGGATAGTAGTCGGTGCCATCAACCTCAGTCGCTTGCCATTATCCCGCGCGACAAAGCTGGAGACGGACGGCAGCCGGAGGGCAGTAGTCATAGAGAGCTGATCGCGAGAATTCGCATGGCGCTTGCGAAACCTACCGTTTTCGAGGGGCGAGAGCACCGCGAACGTGTGCTCCGTGACACTCGTTCGCATGCTGAAGAGAAACTGTGAAGCCTGCGCCAAGGAGATGGCTTGCTCTCCGCTTTGCTGCCCAAACACATGCATGGGCGACTGGGGTTGGTTGACATCTGAAGGCGGTACGTAAGGGACAAGAGTTGTTGGCGCGCTTCCCACCGGCGAGACCGGCGAGACTGGCACGGCCGGTGATGGCATCGAACCTCGCGGTGAGGGAATCGGTTCAATGGGATCATCAGGATTCAACCTGTCATCATGACCTTGCTCTGGGACGATATCTTCGCCTGCGTCAGGCACTTCCAACGTTGGTGAAAAGCGATGGCCCGTAGGCTGCGTTTCCGAATCGGACATGTGAACATTTTCCTCCTGATACCTGCGGTGGTCATCTCGAAAGGCCTCGAATGACGGCTGTTGGTCCAGGTCGTCTTCTTCTGACCCGAAGAAAGCGTGAAAGACGTCTCGTTTGACGGCAAAGGAGGTCAGATACCGCTTGGGGAGGGTGCCATAGGAAGTCGAGTAGATGTGCTCAAGGAAGAGACTTTCCTCGTCTGCTTGGAAAGAACGCTCCCGCGGCCTCCCGCATCGATCAGAGATGTTCGATCCACAGTCGTCATGATCTGAGGTCAATGCTGGAGTCACCCTCCCCCTTTCGACGTACGGCACGTCGCCGAGGAGTTGGCAATTGAGCTGCACTATTTGACGCATCCGGTTCGCATCGATCGCGTAATATTTGGAAGGCAGGATGTTACGCACGCAGTCCTCGATGGCCTTGGCGTCTGCTGCTTTTCGATCGCGGTACAGACGACGGATCCGTCGGTAGCCATTCTCTGACGCCAGCGAGCAGAGCTCATACCACCGACGCGGCTGCCGCCCTGCGTGCAAAGTGCTCTGCTTCGCCTTGTCTCTTCGCGGCGATTGGCCGTCCATGACGGGAAAATGACGAAGGGCAAAGAGCCAGAGCTGCCGATACGACAACCATGATGAGCGGCCGGGGGGCAAAGTTCGATCCTCGAAGGTGGATTCACTCGTTTGCACCCTCACCTTCGTCTGTCCCCTGTGGAGGGCGCCGAAACGTTGAGACATGGAGCCCTTACACTTACCCGGTAGCAGTTCCTTCAGAATTCTTGCGGGAGGCTCGAGGTATTTCGTGTCTTCGAGAAAGGTGCGGATGGATGGAATAACATGCTCTATGGAGCAGACACGGTCGAAGATCTGTGATCGGTGATCGCCAGCTGTGACCGCGGGGAGGATATCGCCAGCGAGCATTCTGGTCTGAACGTACGCGCGGTCTTCCAACGACTGGGAGGGACAACGGCCTTGGAAGATGGCAACCGTGTTGGCATCGAGTCGCAGCTGGTCTGCCTCCTCGTCCCCGACGATCTGTGTCCATGTGTTCTTGATTCGACGCAAGTAGCGGGTCATCTCCTGTTGCTGTTTGTCAGAGAACAACATTGGTATTGAGAGAACGCTCGTACCTCAGGGCAGTGTAAATCCAGAAGGCGAATGAAAGTCCCTGGCTGCAATGCTGGCCACAGACCTGCGAATGGGATCAGGGCGTCAAGGCTCTCGATGAACTTCTCGGGGAGTGCTTCCAGTCGCAGGAGGCACCTCTGCATGCTTTTCGAAAGCCTGGCGAGCCATTTCCGCCTTCTCACGGTATCGCCACACAAGGTGGAGATGCGAATTTGACGGACAGTATCTCCATCGTAGAGCTTCGTAGAGTTGGCCGCGTGTTCTCGCAGGACGTCTTTCACCTTGGGGTTGAGATCTAGCTTTTGTCAGCCAGCCTTCCTTCCAAAGAAGGTCAACCCTCCCACCTCTAGAATAGAGATCCACTACCCACCACCTGTTTTCGTTTCCTGTGAGAAATTTCCGCGCCGCTTCCAGGCGGTGCCTTCCGTGCAGGCAGACCACAGGATGCTGGGGATCAAAGCGCGGCGGCTCCCCTCCTGGGCGAAGGTCTGGGGGCACGGCAGATCGAGATATCAGCGCAGGAACGTGGTGTTCAGGGTCCAGGCGCAAGCAACCCTCCGAGCGGAAGAAGTCCAGCAACGTCGTGACGTTGTTCTCGTTGAATTGGCGCGGGTTGTTGGGAAGCTCTTCATGGCGGATTTTGTCAAGGGGGATCTTGACCGAACCGCAAAACGTTCGGCTCTTCTCTCGAAATATCTGCAGGTCGTCAGATGATAGGTTGTCCATGGTGGAGCATGCGCAGGCTTTGGGATACCTTCAGGTCGAAGGCACTTACGAATGGCTATGAGTCGGACGACAAACTGAGCCATATGTGGAGCCGATAGCATCCACAAGGGACGCACGAAAGGCGTAGGCAGTATATTCTCTCTTCCCCAATATCTTCCCTTCGCCACAGCACTGTCATCACTTTCCTGAACTGTTTGTCCTTTTTTGTCCATCCTCGCAGATCGCTCTCTTTCCAAAGCTATTGCGGGCTTGTTTCCTCTCGTTCCTCCTCTTCACTCTTGGGTACACTTTGGTCCTGTGTCTATTTTTAGTTTCGCACTGGTGGGCCCCAGAAACAGCTGCCCCTCATCCAGTTTAGGATGCCCTCCAGTTTTGGATGCCCTCCAATTTCGGATGCCCTTCAGTATGGGCTCGCCCTCATCCAATATTGGCTCCTTCGTCACTGCCCCACCGGCATCCAGTGTTGACCACCTGTCCCCAGCATTGATTTCAAAAGAACAGAGAGAGGCATTATAAAATGAATAAGGCGTTGTTGCTCTTGGGACGAAGCCGTTCAGTTCACCCTCCCGTTGTCAGTATCCTCGACTTTCCCAAGCAGAGATGGACGCACCTCTGTTTTACGCAATTGCCGCAGGCGGCAGCCTTGTTCTCTTGCTCCTCATCAACTTTGCAGCCCATCTGACTCGGTTCCTCGGGCCTTGCCGGACGCTGGTACGGAAGTATTTCCTGCTTCCCATGCTCGTGGGGCGACACCGCTTCTTGGGGCCGTGGACCACCGCGCAGGTCTCGTTCCAACTGGTCTACCTCGCGGCCAACATCTTCTGTGCCAGTTTCAGGGTGTCGACTGCGAAGCAAGCGAGCGTTCGCGCCGGCCATTTGTCGCTGATCAACATGATACCGGCCTACTTTGGATTCCACCTCAGCTTCATTTGCGACATGTTGGGCGTCTCACTGGCCACGTACCGTCTTTTCCACGCATCCACAGGGACCATGTCTGTTCTTTTGGGGTTGCTCCACGTCCTGATCCATGCGGCTGGCAAGCCGAGCGTCAAAGTGGGAGAGTCCTGGCAGATGTTCGGACTGATCGTGAGCGACGCCGCTTCCAATAAGAGTGTGTTGCTGATTTTCCCCCTTAGGCAATCGTGTGTATGGCCTCGTTGCTCCTCCTGTCGCCGCGCCTGTTTCGGCTGCCGTCGTATGAAGTCTTCCTTCGTTGTCACCAGGCATTGGCCGTCGTCGTCGCTTATGCTCTATGGAGACATGTCCCTTCTCACTCGAAGCTTCCCCGCATTTACCTGCTCACCTCCAGCTGCACGGTCGCAGCGACGTTCGTTTTAGAGTGTTTGACCATTCTGTATCGAAATGTCGCCGTTGGCCGTGGCTGCTCGCGAGCCTTGATTGCGAGGCACAATCACGCCGTCCGGATGACCATCTTCCCCGCCAGACCCTGGAAGATCAAAGCCGGACAGTACGTCAATGTGTGGATTCCGTCACTCGATCTTTTTTCTTCCCTGCAAAGCCATCCGTTCACCATCGCATCGTGGAGAGACGGACAGCCGGCCTCCCTCGAGGTCTTGATCGAGCCACGGAGCGGCTTTACGCGAAGACTCCTAGACTGCGCCGATGACTATCAGGAAGACGAGAATTCACGCGTGGAGCTGCACGATGAATTTGCAAAGAGGCCTTTTGGCTTCGCCAGAAATTATCCGAGCCAGCCAGAGTCGTCCGATTTCCGGATTGCGTTTGTCAGTGGACCCCACGGCTCGACCGCTCCTGCCGGCGAGTATGGTAGAGTAATCATGATCGCCAGCGGCTTTGGCATCGCGGCACAGCTGCCGTTGTTGAAGGAGTTGATACAAGGGTTCAACCGTGCTGAGGTGCGGACGCGTGACATCCATTTGGTGTGGCAGTTACAAAATCTGGGTTTGTCTGCCTTTTGCTCCTTTGGCACCGAAGTTCGCTGACCGTTAGTAGGTGAGGAATACCCGGCAAATGATCTGCTTGACAGGGCGCTGAAGGAGGACACCTTGGACCATGGCTATGTAAGTTAAACGGGCCTCCGCGGAGTCCAACAGGACTCGGCTGACTAAGCCATGCTAGATGCTACGTGTCTCGGTCTTCTTCGCCAATGCGCGCTTAGATCCAGACCCTCAATATTTGGGAAAGCACCAACGCGTTGCCTACCGCAGTGGGGAAATGGACCTTCCCCGCCTCCTATGTGATCAGGTTGGTTCGGGGTCAGACAAGAGGATGGAGAGAGTTTTGATTACAGGTTTGTAGGCATTTTTTTCCAGAGAGCTCTGAGCTGACATCGCGTTGCAGTCTCTGCGAACGAGAATGTTCGCGATGAGGTGCGGAACCTGGTCAGGCCACGTCTCCACGAGGGTACGGAATTGTTGGAACTCGAGTATCAGCCCGCGGAGAGGCGACGGCGTTTGTGGTCTTCGGTATGGAGGCCCAAGGCCACCCGTAACATTTGAGCTTATTGGATAGAAACTCTTTTTGGACTAGAATCTTCGTCTTGTATTGGATGCAATTGGACATCAAAGCTCCGTGCCGATAAAAAGGCATCCAGAATCGCTCGTAGCTTCCACATCCATAATTAGAGCTCGGCTACCATCCTCACTTCACAGGGATTTCTATAAATAACGCACATCTACTTCTGACTCCTCAAGCATCCATTTTGGCTTACAACACAAAATGTTAAATACTCACCAAATTCTCCCTTCTCTCACTTTAATATCGAGCTCTGCAAAATGCCTAGAACGGAAAGGCCCGTTACCCAAACCTTTGGTTATAAACCGACGCTCAAGGACGGTGAGGCTGCTGATGAAGGAGCAATAGTGTACGCTCAGCCGGATCACTCGATGACGTCGCCTCGCCTTCCGATTCCCCAGAAGCAACCGTTGGAAAGTGCATCCTCTGCGTCGCGGTTGACGAAACCCAATCAGGGCGTGAATGATGTCGCATTTCCAAGAGCTCCGAGAGACGAGAAGCTCGCTAAGACGTTTCCCAAACGATCGTATCATCACCTGATGACCATTGATCAGGCTGGTCCTGCGGTCATCGGGGTTGACGACACTGATCGTCGTAAGCGAGTGGCCATTAAACGGGTGAGAAAACCTGAGGGTTCTGTCCATCAGGTGCCGCCGTCCACCTGTGATCAGATTGTCAATATTAACGACATGTACGTCGAAGATCGTGACGTTGTGTTCGTTTATGAGCAAATGGACGTGTCGTTGCGGCATATGACGGGTATTTTGCAAGATCGTCCGTTGAAAGCCTTTCAGATCGCGGCAATCTGCCGAGAGGTAAGCGCCAGCGTCGATCAGGCTGGAGCTGACCATGCTCACGGAGACCAGGTGGTGAGCGGCCTCCTCTACATGCACGAAGAGCTTGGTCTGGCTCATGGCGCGCTCACTTGCAGCACGATCCTTCTCGATCTCAACGGAAGAGTGAAAATCGGTAAGTTTGAGAGAGCGCGTGTGCGGGCGGCTGCTGATCCTATCCCAGCGAATGTCGGGGATTCTTTCATCGAAAACAGACGGCTGAATTCCGATAGCGAGCGCAATGACATTCGTAGCCTCGGAGCTGTTATGATGGAGCTGATGGAGCCTATGACATATATCCTGGACGCGGGATCCACGAAGCTGAAAGACGCAGATAAGTGGAAGGATGGTCTTGGAATAGAAGACTTTCTGGCAGCAACGCAACATAAATCCTTACAGGAGCTGAAAGAGGTAAGTTCCCTGATTGATCTAGATCCAGGGATATGATCTGATGCAACAAGCATGACTTTTTACCGCAAGAACCTCTCGGAACGTGCCTCGCATCTCACGTCTTTTGTGCACTGAGAGCGGCCAGGTTAGGAGATTGGGACATCTTGTCTATACAGTAGAGACAGAACCAGTGTTAAGTTAAGGGCAATAGAAACTTTTTCAGATAATGAAACGTGAACACTCGGAATCTATACATTGTCTATCCTATTGCATGCTGGTAGGTACTGTGAAAGGCAGTACTCTGAAAGGCAGCACTGTAAAAGCCAGTACTGTGAAAGGCAGTCCTGTGAAAGCCAGTACTGTGAAAGGCAGTACTGTGAAAGGCAGCACTGTAAAAGCCAGCACTGTGAAAAGCAGCACTGCAAAAGCCAGTACTGTGAAAGGCAGCACTGGAAAAGCCAGTACTGTGAAAGGCAGTACTGCGAAAAGCAGCACTGCAAAGGCCAGTACTGTGAAAGGCGGTACTGCAAAAGCCAGTACTGTGAAAGGCAGCACTGGAAAAGCCAGTACTGTGAAAGGCAGTACTGCGAAAAGCAGCACTGCAAA
>JAABUK010000652.1_pt1 | contig 70975 bp, 6 predicted proteins | sample 5559141 | NCBI WGS metagenome assembly JAABUK01 (sample SAMN10711869, study PRJNA513367) | rock metagenome | isolation source: Antarctica rocks | place: Antarctica: Victoria Land, Pudding Butte nord | collected 2016-01-03 | reverse complement strand
AGTAATGGCCATGTAAATAAATAATCCTGAGCGGCCCTGAGCGGCCCTGAGCGGCCCTGAGAATATTAAGCCGGTATTGAGAATCCTAAATAATCCTGAGCGAGCCTGAGCGAGCCTGAGCGGGCCTGAGCGGGCCTGAGAATTCTTACCTAGCTCTGAGCTATTTTGGCGCTCGCGAGCGGGCCTGAGCGCTCCGAGCAAACCAGGATTCTCAGAGTCGCTTGCACTTTTATAGATGTATATATCTAGATTAAGGTTTTTATTAATAAAGAAGAACCTACTCCCGATTACTTTTACGAAGAATTATTATTTTATATTTAAATATTCCGGTTAAACGCTATAAATAATATTTAAAACGAACCGTTAATTTATATATATCTTAAGGCTTTTATAAATAAGCCCGCTTAAAATAATTTTATTAAATGAATATACCTCTATTACTATATTAAGTTATAGGAGGTCGGAGTTAGTTACTTATTATATTATAAAATAATTAATATATACTTAATTTTTATTCCGTTTAGCGAAGGCGTAGACCGAAGAAATCCTATAAGAAATTAATAATTTAGGTATCTTTTAATATATCTAAAATTAACTACTCGATATATTTATTAAATTAGAGAATAATATAATTCAGTTTATTATTTTCTTTTCGATCTCGGAGGCGGATTTATTTTTTATTTTATACGGCGAAATATTATCTATATTTAATCTCGAGCGAGTATATATATTATATATTTATTAATTTAATAGTTTTAGCCGATATAAAATACAAATTTTAAAAAGATTAAATTATATTAATAATAAATCGTCTAAAGTATTTAATTTAATATATAATAATAATAACGAGTATTAGACTACCGAGGGTATATTTATTATTTATTAAAAAAAGAATAAGATAAAAGATATTAAGAATTCTTAATTTTAAAAATATTAATTACGCGCCTTAATAATTATATTAAAGGGTAATTATATTTATATAAGCCTCCTCCGCCTACCCTCGAATTACGAATATTATTTTTCGATAGAAGATAACTTCGTAATTAAATCTCTTATTAAGAGATATATAATAATTATCCTATTAAGACCCTTTCTTTATATTAGTTCGCTTAATTATATTCTTATACTTAACCGCCCCTAAAAATATAGAAAGAATAACTAAAATAATCTAAAATTAAAGTTAATCTTTAATTTAATAAATTTATAAAATATATTATACGAAGAGTTTAAGAACTTTTATTTCGACGCGGAGTCGATAATAATTAAAGTCGTTTCTCTTTTATCCGATATCCTATATAAATCTAAATTAACCGCTATTAAGATACTGAATCCCGTATATAAAAAAGATATAAATTATATCTATAATCTTTAATAATAACGATTTATTATCGGATAAGATTTATATATCTAGACCGTAGTTAATATTCTTTGAGGAATAGATTTTACGGTTAAACTCGGATAATAAAATATTAATTTAAATAAATCTTGAATAAGTATACTAAAATACTTATTATATATATTTAATAACCTCGGACTCTTAAAGAGACTATAAGGAACCGGGAAAATAAAACTTGATATAATTATTATTATATTATTTATATCGGCCGGTAAAAAAGTAAAGGTCCTAAACCTAATAAATAAAATAATAGACTTTTTTATTATAAAATTAAATACCGAATTTACTCGGCTCGGTAAAAAAGGAATTAGAATTATAAGGAAGTATATAATTCGCTTTTATTTATTTATAACCATTATTTATTTATAACCGAATAGGTCGTCGTTTAAAACAAGAATTAACGATATATAATTTACGATATTAATAATTTATAATAATAACCTAACTCTTCGCTCCTTTGAAACTAATATAATCGGTTTATAATAACTATAATAAATAAGACTAGAAATATACTTTTTAATATTATAAATTATTATTATAAATTTTATAATACGAGCTTCGGTATTTTATTATTATAAATTATAAATTTTCTCGGTCGATTTAACCTACATACTAATCCTATTCTTATTAATAATATTATTATAAGTAGTAATAACACCTTTAAAGGCGTATAATTAGATATTAATAAAATTATTAAAAACAACGAGTTATAAGGCGAAAGCGATCTTTAAATTAATATAATATAAACTAATAATACCCTTTAACCCGATAAATCGTAAAGTAGTTAAGAATAAAGAGGCTCGGATTATAATAATAATAATCTTATTAATTATAATAACGAAGACATTATCTTAATAAGTAGTAGAGACTTCGAGGACTACGGGGATAGAGCGGGGTTTATATTTAAAAATATAACTTCTAAAAAAATTAAAGAGTTATAATAAACGGTAAAAAAGAATATTAAATATAAATTAAACGAAGCCGGGAATATAACTCACTACTAAAAACTTTATAAAAACTTTCGCGAGATATTCTATAAAGTTAAGAATAACGATATATTCGATAACGAGGAGGAATATTATATATTTAAAATACTCGAATTATTACTTTTAGAGGATATCTTTATAAAAGACGTCGTTATTATTATTATAACTTTTATTAATTCGGTTATATAATCCTAAAGAAGAATTTTAAAGGCGATTATATTATTATCTAAAAAACTAATATAGTTAATAACGGGGAACTCTTCGTTACCTTAATATAATATAAAATTATTATATATTTATTTAAAAACGATAAATAACTACTACTTAAAGAGTAAAATATAAAATATAATCCTTTCGCTAAATAAATAGATACTTAGTAATACTTGGTATTACGTCGGTAAAACGAAAAGCGGCTCGATCGTGGCTTAGGGCGCTCGACGGGCGCCTTAAGAGCCTTAAGCGCGATATTTATCTACCGACTCGACGTACGCCCGAAGCGTATAATTAAAGGGCTTCGGGCGTATATTATACGCCTTAAGGCCTCGATTATTAATAGTAATATACCCGGAGACCTAGAGGATATATATACTATAGAGGATTATATTAATAAATATTATAATACTAGGATGAAATGAAGTTTGTATAGTTCGAATACGCTTAATATTATTCGATAATATACTAGTATTAGATAGAGTAATTATTCGGTTAGTTAACGCGTAATCACTATATTCCTAAAATTATATAATTCGATCGCGTTCGACTTTATTCGATAATATACTAGATATACGTGGTTCGACTTTATTCGATAATATTTATTAAATTAGTTAATATACCTTTACTATAATTAATCTATAAAGGCTAAATACTATTAATTAAGTAATACTATGAATAGCCGAAATAGTGCTACCTAGACGCCTATAGATTTATTTACCGTATTATTAAATAGCTCTTAATCTCTCCTCGTTATTATTCTCTCTTAAACCTTACTATTATCGCCTTTAGTATACTCTGCGCTTCTTACGTTATCGTTATTAACGGATATAAAGTTTAGGGAAGGGTTATTAATATTACTAGTACTTATAGGGTCGGAAAAAGGTTCGTCGGTATTACTAGCGCGTAGAGGGTCCGAGGAGGGCGGTATAGTATAAGCCTTCGTTATAATTTACTAGAATAAGGTCCGAGGGAGCGAGGGGGCCTATTATTTTAATATTATAAATTCTTTATCGGACTTTAGAAGATCGTTAAGTTTATTATCCTATCGATTAGGAATACCTATTATAGTATCTCCTACGTTTTCTATTATTATATTACCGGCGAGTATTTTCCTTTAGATTTTCTCTAAAGTTAATACCTCTCTTTTATTACTTATAAACCCCTATATCTCCTTAACGCGTTTATAGGTATCTATATATTTATAATTAATTTTATAATAGTCGAGTATTATTCTAGCGATTTACCTTCGACTTTAGGACCCTCGAAATTAGTTATCCTTTTTTATCCGCTCTCTTATTCTCCTATTCCGCTGATTATTAAAATAATAATAAACTAGACCGTAGCTAGACGAAGAGGAGTAAAGAGATCGCGTATTATAAATAAAGAGTTAAGGCTTAGAAGTTTATCCTATTAGAATCTGGGCAGAATCTCTACTATAGTCTAACTTAGTTAGGCTTAGCGTTGCTTAGTAAGCCAGCCTTACGCACTAAATATATAGTAACAGCAATACCATAGATAATAATTAACTATTCAACCTCCACTACTATCTATAATTAGATATATATTCTAAAGAGTTATGAGCCCGGGTTCAGTATTCGCTGCCCCTTAGTAAACACGTTTAAAGAAGTAGTTAAATCGCGTATATAACGATCTTAACAGTACCCCTAGATCTACCCTTAAATCTAGTCTATATAATAGTAATTAGTAACTATAACGGATTACCTAGAGTTTAAGATTAAGAAGCTAAGTAGGCCGAAGAATTAGCCTAAGTTTAAGCGTAAAATAATGGGTAAATACGTCCTCGATAATATCGACTAAATAGTATTAAGTAAAGAGCTTCGATTTATTACTCCTATAAAACTAGAAATAAAAGGACCCCCTACTAAAGAGGAAAAGGAGGACTATAAAAAAGAGTTAATAGTATAATAAAAAGAGGCTAAAGCCTAGGATAGAAAGAATACTAAGGTAATAACCAAGATAATATTCTATATTAAAGAAGGCCCATAAAGGTATATAGAAGGTATCGAGATAATTATTAATTAATAGGCTATATTTATAAAGTTATATAACGAAAGTAATCTAGGTACTAGGGATAAAGTAATATTTAAAATCTTAAAAACCGACTCTTTAAAATACGTTACTATCGAGGTTTATACCTTAGAAATTAAGGTAGTAAACTAAACCTTATTTAAAATAGGACTAATAATACCTAAATGGATACTTAATACCTTCTTTTATATGGGTTTAAAGGAGAGTCTAGCTCCCCTATTATTCACTATAATTCAGGGTACTAAAGAGAAGTAAGAACCTAATATTAACGATATAGCCGCTATTATCGGTTAATATAATCGGATGATTAGGGATAAGGAAGAAAATCAGTATACTTTTATAGCTAGATTTAGTAAATAGGATAAACCTAGTAAAGGGAAGCCTCCTACTACACCTCCTACTATTAATAATAATAAAAAGGATAAAAAGAAGGATAGGTACACTTACTATAACTATACTAGTTATAAAAAGAATAAGTATTACTTCCTTAACCCTATATAACGCCCTAAAGGCTAGAAACTATCCGCTAGTAAAAAACCCCTCATAAAAGAGAACCTAAAGAAGTCGAATAAGGCTATAGTTCAAAATTAGGATAAAGATGATTCTATACTAATTAAATCATTTACGGCCAAATAGAAATCCATTAATACCGATATAGTATATAACGTCAAGGAGGACGCAGTCTATATAGATACCGCCTCTAACGTACATATATTATAGGATAGAACCAAGTTCATATCCTATAAGCCGTACAACGATTCCCTTAGTAGGATTAATGGTCAATACCTTCGTATAAAAGGCACAGGATCTATACGCTATCCGATAATTATCGATAGTAAACTAGATCAAATTATCCTCACTAATATGCACTATATACTTGGAATGGACTATAACCTACTCTCAGTCGCCACTCTCGAACAGAAGGGATATTCTGCTACCATAGTAAATAGTAGATTTAATATCATAGATTCTAGTAAAGAGAAGGTACTATTAGGAACGCGTATTAGTACTAATTATTTACTAGATTTAAAGTATTCGAAAACACTATATACTTTAAAATCGTCATATAATTACCCGGTAAATCATTATTCTTAGGATAAATGGCACCAGCGTCTAGTATACCTAAACATATAGGATATAAAGAAGCTAGCGACTATAAGTAAGGGAATTAATATTAACGAAATAAATCGTCTTTAAAAGTTGATTCTAGATTATAAGCTATATAAACCATATATGATAGGGAAATAGACTAAGGAACCGTCTCGTTAACCTCGTCGCCAGAACCCTAATAAGCGGGAAATAGTAAAGGGTATATTTATATACTCTAATCTCGCAGGGGGAGGACTAATTAAATAAACTCTTAAGGGATACTCCTATACTAAGTCCTTTATAGATAACGCTACCGATATAATATTTATAACGATACTAAAGAGAAAATCCGATATACTAGTTACTACTAAGAATTATCTAAACTAAATATTAATTTAAGGTTATCCGGTGAAGCGACTAAATACCGATAATAAAATTATCTATACTAGTTATAAGGTTCAGAATTTCCTAAAAGAACGCGGGATTTAATAGGAGTTATCCACTCCTTATAATCCAAGTTAAAACCCGGTTACTAAACGTATTTTTCGTATTTTATTCGGGAGAGTGAGAAGCGTTCTAAATGATACCGGATTACTTTAATTCATATAGGGCGAAGCCCTAAATTTTATAGTTTATTATAAAAACCGCTCTCCTATTAAGGTATTTAATAGAATAACCCCATTTAAGGCCTAATATAGATTCAAACCCCGACTCGATTATATATATACTTTCGGCTGCGTTACTTATATATATAATACGGATCCGGTATTTAGGAAGCTAGATAATAAAAGTAGGAAGTATAAATTCCTTAGCTATAAAGGATCAAATTAATACCGTCTATAGGACCCTAAAAAGAGGCAAGTCTTTCGCGCCTTATAGGTAAGATTTAACGATATTATTATTAATAAAGAATTAAGGGGTGAGACGTATAATAATATTTAAGATTTCTTTTCTAAGGATACCGTTAATAATAATTTAATTTTAGTGTAGTTTATAAGCGAGAATAACCTTACCGGTAAGACTACTATTAATAGCTTTATAATTATACCGGTACCTAACGAGGCTGAAGTACCTTTCTAAGAAGCTAAAATACAGCTAATTCCTAAAGTAAAAATATTAGACGATGATTCTAAAGAATTAGTTCCGTAGCCAAGAGTTAGTAGGAACCGGGATAGGGTTAACTATCGCGAACTCTATAATATTAAGTAATATACTAAGCGCGGATTTATACTAAGAGCTAGTAAAGTTAAGCTAGATAATATTCCTATCGTCCCGTTAACTATATAAGAAGCACTAAATAGACCCGATAAGGAGAAATAATATACGGTATTTACCGAAGAGTTAAATAACCTTATAAGTAGTAGGGTTTGGGATCTCGTTCCGGTACTACCTAGTAAGAAAGCACTACTAGGAAGGTGGGTACTAGTAATTAAACTAGATTTAATAGGAGTACCTAATCGGTATAAGGCCCGTTAGGTTACTAAGGGATTTAGGTAAATCGAGAGTCTTAATTACTATAAAATCTTCTTATTAGTAGTAAAGTCTTTAAGCTAGCGGATACTACTAGTATTAGGGGTAAAATACGACTAGGAAATAAAGTATTTAGACGTGGTTTCAGTATTCTTGGAAACACTACTATAAGAGGAGGTCTATATCGAATAACTGTATAAATATACTAATGGGGATCGCAATATTACCTACCTATTAAGGCGTACTTTATATGACCTTAAGTAATTACCCCGCGAATAATATAATACTCTTCGTACTTTCTTCTAGGTAAATGGATATAAGCGTCTCGATAAAGACTATTTAGTATTTGTTTATAAGAATGGAATAATAGTGGTTATTTATGTCGACAACATTCTCATTCTTATACCTACTAAATCCGGTACTAGCTTATTGAAGTAATAGCTGGATAAACGCTTCAGAATAAAGTATTTAGGTGAAATCTTATAGTATTTAGGTATAAAGGTCATTCGCGATCATCCTAATCGTACTATTTATATTAACTAGGCTAGCTTTACTAGGTAATTACTCGAGTAAATTAATATATTTAAATACCACCCGACGGTAACCTTTATAAACTAGGGTAACGATATATAGAAGGCTCCCGACGGTTATAAAGCCGATAAGGAAGAGACTAAAGTATATAGATCCTTAGTGGGAGTACTATAATGGTTAATGACTATAACTAGGCCCGATCTAGTATTTACCGTTAGTAAATACGGTCGTTATACTATAAACCCTACTAGTATTTATTTTAATACTGTGAAGCGAATTTGTAAGTATTTGGCTAGTACTATAAGCCTAGGATTACGCTATGGGCCGAATATCCATAACGCTAGTCTTAACCCTAAGAGTAAATTAGTGCTTTGGACTAATAACTCATAGGCCGACTATAAAGACACTAGTCGTACTATATTAGGTTATATATCATAGCTGTGGAATAGACCTATTATTTAGTTATTTAAATAATAAACCTTATATACCCTATCGATAGTTGAAGCTGAGTATATAGCTTAAGTTAATACTATTAAAGAGTTATTATTCCTTAGCCTACTCCTTAAGGAGCTAGGATATAATAACGGTAACCTTAACTTTATTCGCCTTAATATTAATAACTAGTTAGCTATTAAGATAGCGTTAAACCCGGTGAACCACTCGCGTACCAAGTATATTCGGAACTACTATTATTTTATGAGGTAATTAGTGTCGGAAACGTATAAATTAGAAATCATTTATATTAACACGTCGGTTATAGTTATTGATTATATAACGAAGCCGGTGGGCCCTAACAAGTTCGCCTATTTACCGGTTATACTAGGACTAGTTATGAAGGGTGTTATCTAATAGACTAGTACTATTATTAATATATAACGTCGTCGCTTCTAAATAGGAGTGTTAGAATCTGGGTAGAATCTCTACTATAGTCTAACTTAGTTAGGCTTAGCGTTACTTAGTAAGCTAGCCTTACGTACTAAGTATATAATAACAACAATACTATAGATAATAATCAATTATTCAACCTCCACTACTATCTATAATTAGACGTGTATTCCAAAGTATCCCGAAAGAAGACCTTAATAATCGCGTATATAATTATATTAATAAAGAATTTTTTACGCCCTCGGGTTTAAGGATCCTAAATAATTATATAATTATTTAATCGATTAAGCCGGTAATTAAGTTATTAATATACCTTTATATCGCGATAATCCTTTAATAGGAAAGTATTATATAAAAGAAATTTAATAATTAAGACCTATAATAGTACTACCGTATAAAATTTATATTTGTATATAATAACGATTCTAACCTTCGTTATTATATAGCTCCGGAATTAACCGACGTAATTAAGTAACTAGCGGATTAGTAATATTTAAGCGTAAAGAACGAAAATAGAAATAGAAAAGATTATATACTTTTCGCGCTTTAAAGTCTTTAGGTTAAATGTTAATATCTTTATATATAATCGAACCCTTTTGGACCAAGATTTTATAATATATTTATACCTCCGTTATTATATTATTAACCTAGCTAGGAATTTTTTCGGGTTAAAAAGTCGCGTAACGATTACTACTACCCATTAAGACTATAGTTTATATATAGTAGACCGTTTTTCGTATAACCTCTTAATACCTAGTTAAGGAGTTATTATATTAATATTAATAAAGATTACCTTATAATAGGGTAGGTAATTTCTTATATATTAAATAGTCTCTAGTATTATTATTAAAATCCGTAATTAATAGATACTAGCGATAACGTCTATTTAAGGAAGAAGAGGTAAAGGACTTTACGTATACCGAGACGCGTCCGATAACGTAATTATACGGACGAGGGTTTAAGAAGTAATAGGGTTTAATAGTATCCCGGCGCTATTTATTATTAATTATTTTATTTATTACGTTATAATTAGGTTTACCCCGTAGCGAACTCGTTTAATTTATATTCTTTTATCTTTAACGTCTTCTTTATTTTCTTTTTTTTTTATTCTTCTTTTTATTCTTCTTTATAATATCCTACTCCCTCGATAATTAAATATCCATAACCGTATTCTTCTTCGAACGGCTCTCGGCGGCGTTTATTAATATTTTTAAAGAGCGATAACTCGTCTTCTAATATCTCGTTAAGATTTATTAACGAGAGTAATCTATAGCCGGTCTTTAATAATAATTAAATAAAGAATTTATTATTATTAGCCGGTTTCTTAGGTTTAGTTATTTATTAATAATATTAATAAGTCTCTTATTAAGTATATAAAGGAGTAATAATATATATACGATTTAATATTATATTAGAGGGATTCATAAACCTAGCTTTAGTCTTAAACTTAGGTATTTTAATATTAATAACGGCGGCTCCTTATAGTATTATAAACTAGATACTCTAGTTTTAATAGAATAATTAAAAGGAAGTATTAATATATATTATATATAATACGCGAAGGGGTCTTTTTAATCTTAAAGGAAATAAATAAAATCGTAGTTAATTAGGTACTATAATATATGAATATAAAAGAGGAGACCGGGAAATATAGACTAATAACTTTATTTAAGAGTATATATACGTTTTTTAATTTAAGGGCTAATATTTATTAATTTAGAGATATATACGCGTTATTTTAATATCTTCCTTATTCGAAATCGTTTATTTTCGTTCGATCCCGTTATTTTATACCTAAATTAGTTAGTATTATTAAAAGTATATACTTTTCGCGTAAATTCGCTCGATCCTATTAAAAATAGTTAGAATCTACGAGATTTTTTCTATAATTATATAATCTTTATCGAAATCTTTATGATTTTAGGTAGCTCTTCTTTATAAAGTATATAAAACTTTAATTTCTAGGCGAGGTAGAGATAAAGGGGTTCTTTTATACCCTTAAGTAATAAAAGTAGTAAGATTTATTATAATAAATAATCTATTATAGTCTTTATTAGACTAGTACCCCCTTTTTTAAAGATAAATACCCGAATAAATAATAAATAGAGAGGCGGTAATAGTTCTTTAGCTAATCGCTCCTTCTTCTTTATTATTAATTACCCGACGATACTTTACGACTCGATTTTTATACGCGCTTATAGTTATTAATCGACCGCTATAAGACCTACGCCGGGTAGTATCTTAATATAGATATAGTTATTATTATCGACGATATATTAAAGGCTAACCTATACGTAGATATTACGCGCGGAGTTAAGGACTCCGTAGTCTATAGTAATATAATTAGGGAATATCGTATTAACGCCGCCGAGGCTACCTAAAAGGTCGAATATTTAATATAATAATTTAAACTTATAAAAGCCGAGGAATATTAATAACGAATTAGGTTATTTTAAATTAACGGCGACCCTTAATATATCTACTTTAAAGCTACGACTCGGGATATAACTCCGGGTTTATAAATATCCTAGAACCTAGGCCGATTTTAAGGAAGATCGAATAATTTATTATAATAAAAGGTAATCGAGGAGCCGGTAGGAGAGAAGATCGTTTATTAAATATTAAAGATAATAGTTCTCGACTCTTCGGAGCCGATAAATAAAAAAGTAAAATTAATATATACTCGATCTCTTCCGTTTCCGTAGATTTTAATAAGTTATAATTTCTTACGAATTATCTTTATAAGCGTATATAGTATTATATTAATTCTATTACTTCTTAGCCCGGTTTTACTAGATAGGTATTACCTTTAACTTTATATTATCCCGTTTATTTTCTCTTCTTTAGTATAGTTTCCTATTATTCTTTAAAATAAATAATATATTTATATTATCTTTAAGGCTACGGTATACCGGGTATATATTAAACCCTAGTCGTATTTATTTACTTAAATATATTTCGATTAATATATCCCTTTATAACTATTTATTTACGATTTTAAACACCTTCCCCTTACCCGGTTTATAGAAGATTCTCTTTATAGCCTTATCGAATTATATATCCTCTATTAATATAATAAGAAACCGTTCGAATTAAATATTATCGATCTCGATATCTAAAGAACTCTTATTTAAAAGTAGTATTAAATCCTACGGCCGGTATATTATTATTATATTATTATCTTTTCTCCGAATATAAATTATAACGTTATTAAAGGTAGATATTAATAGAGTATTATATTACCGCTTAGTTTACTCTCTAAAAGGTATTATTATTAATAATTCTTCGGTTAAAATCTTCCGTCTTTTTCTATTATTATTATACTTTTAGGTTAAATATATTAAATACTCCTCCCTCTACGCGTAGTTTACGTCTTCGAAAACCTCCGGGAATTATATATATATCTTATAAAACGCGGGTCGTAGACTTTATTTTATAGTAATATTATTAATTTTATCGCGTATAATATCGTATATTTTAATCTGTGAATCTAGGGCCGCGTAAATTCTTCTATAAAGTTTTTAGTCGATAACGAGACCTATATATATAAGATCGACCGATTATGATTTTATAATAAACTCTCGTTATATTACTTCCTTTAGGCGCTCTAAGAACTATATAGTATTCGCTCGATTAAACTATATTTATAATTAGTCCGACGAAAGGTCGGCTAGGTAATATTATAATCTTTAGATTTATAGTAATAACGGCTAGGATATTATATTCTTTATAAATTAGAATTATAGTAGAAGTATAGAAAATAATCTAGTTAATAATAATAGTATTTATTAATAGGGGGGATTATACACTAAAGATATCTAACTAAATAAACGGCCGAACGCCCGTAGACGCTAAATTTATTCGAAATCGTTCGAACGTTAAACCTATTCGAGATAATAATAGTATTTAAGGGGGGCCGATTATTTTATTCTTCGTACGGGATTCTTAATTTTAAATAACGACGCGACTATAAAGGGCTAGTATAAGACTATATATCTAAAATATAATACGGTCTTCGATAACGCTAAATCTTACGATAATTTAAAATAATTAGTATTTAACTACGATAACTAGATATTTAATAATTCGGCTAGTAATAAAAGAAAAGCTAAGAAAATTAATATAAAATAAATCGCCTTCGATAATAAGCTTATAATATCGACCGAACTTACTACCGTACGAGACTAGATCGAGAAATAACTCGAAGATAAACCTAATAAGAAAATAATTATTTTTAGTTAATTCCTTATAATATTAGTTTTCGGAATCCTCTTTTAGCGACCGCTATTTACGGTAAATAAAATATAGATTCTTAAGCGTATCTACTAGAGGAAGAAATAGAAAGTACTAGTACGGATTAAAATAGACGAGATATAAGAGTCTATAGGTTTATTATAATAAATAGTAATAAATCGTTCTAAATCGCTTAATAATATATTAAAGCCTTTTAGGTTATTATTATTATTATACTTTTCCGCCTTTAAAGCGCCTAGTTATATATTAGGCCGCCCGAGACTTTATTATTAAGAAATTTTTATCGTATAACGTATTAAATTAATCCTAGTCGATATAGTTATTAATATAGTAGGTTAGTCTATCTATTAAGCCTCGAGGGATTATATATACCGTATATATAATATTTAAAGGGTTATAGATTCGTCGGTTTATATAACTATATTTAAAATTAAGGTCTAATCGATAATACTCCTCTACCTCTACTATACTATAAATAGGATCTATACGTCCACCGGATCTGAATTTAAGGGTTTAAATTATAATATTAATATATAAGAGGTATCGACCCTTTATATCTTCTCGACTAAGATTTATTATTATTAAAATCATAAATAACTTATTTATTAACCTCTTATCCTACGGGTATAATACGTTATTTCGATTATTACTTCCCGCCTCGTATTCCTATACCTAAATATAATTATTTCGTTATTTACCCTAGCCCTATTAATTCGGGGTATAGCGAGTATAATCTTTTATAACACGATCAGGATTAATAACGTTACTCGTTCTTTTTTATAACGTTAGGGAGTTATATATTTTTATAGAATAAAAAGCCGTTTATCTTAGATCTTTATTTATAGTTATACTAACGTTTTAGTTAATAATAATAAATATTTAATCCGAGTATTCGTATTTAATAAAATCGATTAAAGTAATATAAAGATCCGGGATTCTATATCGACGAGCTACGGTAGAAGTATATATCTAATAATTAATATTTAACCGGAGCCTTCGAATACCCCGTTCCTCGACTTTATCTAATAATTATTAGAGTTCTTTTAGGTTCTTTATTTTTAAAACTATATTTCGGATACTCCTTATAAAATATTCTAAATCCGAAAAAGGCCTACCGGTTTAATATCTTTTAATATCTAGTATTACCGTAAGGTTTAAATATCGAATATTAGTTAGGATAATTTACTTCTCGAATCCTCGTCGTTTATTCGTCCGTCTAAAGATATCTTTTATTAGATTAATATAATTAGTTTTATTAATATCCGTTAAATACCCTAGAGTAGGTTTAAATTAGCGGATATAATCCGCGTAATATATTATAGAGTATTATTTAGGAAAATCGAAATCTCTTAAAGATTTAAACCTACGGAAGGCCTCTTTACTTTTATTTAATTAAATAAAGTAGTATTTTATATACTTTAGAGTTTTACTGGTATAGGAATTATATTATATTAAAGTTATAAAGTTTACGATCCCGCGCGTAGTATATAAAATATTACTCTCTTTAGTTATTAGGAGTAGTATAATTACCGGGATTAATTAACGAAGTATACTTTTCTATTCTTTCCCCGTCTATTACTTAACGTTATTATAATAATTAAAATACTTTAAGTTTATAAATAAGGGTATATAACGAAATAATTAATTTAGTTAAATAGTTACGGGTATCTTAAGAATACCTTTTACGCCCCGATTTTTAGGCTTTTTCCGACTCGATTTTACCGCGGCCTTTATAATCTTAGTTATTTATTTAAGAAGATGATTACGACCGGCGACGCCTTTAACTAATTTATATAAAATATTAATTATTATATATTAGTAAATATTAATATAGGGAAGGTATTAGGCGAAGTTATTAAAAGTATAAATATATTTAGGATCTTCCTTTAGTGTCTATTCCGGTATACGTTACTTTCGATATTATTATTATATCTAATAATAATCGCGTATCCTCTATCCTCCTTTTCTATCTAATTATCCGAATTCTACTCGTGATATATAGTAAATAGGGTATTATTATAATGATTTAACTCCGGTAATAAGAATTTACTCTTTATAATTAGCCGAGATATTAACGAGTATTAGATATCCTCGACGGACTCTCCTATCTACGTAGGTAATAGGTATCCTATAACGGCCGTACCGTCGGAGGGCTAAAAAAGAATAATCGTTAATTATATAAACGCTAGTATATTAGGATATTATATATTTACGCTCTATAATAATACCTATAATAGTATAATATATCTTTACCTTAATATAAAGATTAATACCCTTCGGGATTAATATTAAAATAATAAAAATATTATTAGGCCGGTTTCTTTATCTTCGCGCTTAATTATTAAGGTTTCTAATAGTTAAATAAATAGGCTACGCTAATAAATCGCCGGAAAGATTAGTAAATTAAGTTTTATCGCTAGCTAGGAGAACCGGGATTATTATAATATTTTCGGGAAGTTATTCCTATATAGATTATTACTAGTTCGTAGTATATATCTCGGTATAAAGGCGGGAGTTTATATCCTCGATATCGATTTAACCTAATTCGTTTATAACGTACCTTCGGATAGGTATATACGATAGATTCTTTATAAAAGAACGGTAACCGAGGAGAAACTCGATTATTTTAATAATATCTCGATAATATATAAAATACTCTACTATTATAATGTATTTAATTCCTGTATCGATAGTAATTATTTATTCCTCCTATTAATTATTTAGGATACCGTTTATAATTTTAGATAAAAACTCCCTTTAAGTCTCGTCGTTCTAAAAAGTAACGTACTATTATAAAGGCCGAAGTCGGTAGTTATTAAAGAAACTGTTAACTTTACTCTTAATATATTTAACTCTAGCTAATTATTCCGTAAATATAAAATCAGTTTTATTACGAAATAGTAAGAAATCCGAATACCTAGTAGTACGAGTATTTACGGCCTACCGATAATAAGTAAAAGGTTTACCGGCTTTAATATTTATAATATCGTAAAAGGATTTTTCTTCGATACTTATAACTACCGGAAGGATATTCGGTTAAACGCGATTTAAATAACTAAAGGGATTAAGGCTAGGATCCTTATATCCTTATATATCTTTATCGTTTAGTCCTCTATTTATTCTAATAGTATACTCGATACTTTAATCGCTAGTATTTACCGCCGTAATTATATTTAAATCTAGTTTTTTTATTATTCGTTATAACTACTTTTTAACCTCTTTAATAATCTTAATAACTATATAAAGTCTTACCCGGGAGGGTTCTTTAGGTATTACGAAATTACCGTAATACTTTCGGTATAAATATATATATATTAAGAAACCGCGGTTAGTTTTAGTAATATAACTATAAGTTTTATAAACTTATATAGATATTTCAAACGGAGTAAATAAGATTAAATAGCGGGACGCTTTATTATATAATTAAAACTATAGGAAATTTCTAACCTAGAGAATTTATTAAAAAGCGCTTAATAATATTCGAAAGTATTCGAAATTTTTAGGGGCTTTATAGGGCTAAGGTCGATAAACTTATAAAAAATAATAACCTCGCTAGTCTTAAAATAATCTTCCGATTTACGAACTATATATAGATTCTACCTATACCGAGTAAAGAGTCGTAATTATTAGGTTAATAATTAATAAATAGTAGATCGTAATATAGAGGTATTAAACTCGATAACGAGTATTATTATTTAATATAAGCGGATTATTAAGAGCCCTATTTATATAACTAGTTTAATATAATTATTTACCTAGCGCCGGCGATATCTATATTTATAAAGCCTCGCGATTTATAAAATAATAATTAAGATAACTTTAATAGTAAGAAAATTATATTAATAAAGGAGTAGAAAAGGATTAATATTTATTTACGCTATCGCCCGTTAAATAATATAAAGCGATACCTTATATTACTTCTTCCCCGAAGTACTTTATACCGCCTAAAGCGATATTTCCTTTTACCCCTCCCGTTAAATATATTAAGACTACGCTATTTAAGAGATTTATATATAATAATACCGATACCTAATTATTAAAATATATATCCTAATTCTTATTAAAAGAGGAGAAAATAAACGGCGAAAAGTAGCTAGTCCTATTTTTAGATAACGATTCAGAAAAAAGCGAAGATAAAGAGGATTAAAAATTAAGTATAAATAAGGAAGAAGAGGAAGAAGAGGAAGATAACGAATTCGATAAAGATTATAAGGATACGGAATTAGATACTAGGCTTACTATTTACGATATTATTAACGATAATATTTACGGTAAAGAGGTTAAATTAATAAATATATAAACTCTCCCTTATAACTTTAATTAATAATAACTTATTAATATAATAATTCTAGGAAGTAAATACTTATTAATATAATACTTTATAAATACCTAAACGAATAGACTTTATTCGATATATATATATTCTTTATAATACCCGAAGCTACTCTATATATTAAAAAGCGAAAGGATCCTAAATAGAATAAATTTAAATTCATTACGCCGAGCTTTCCGTTTCTAGGAATGAAATTAGACCCCTACTACTACTAATTTTTAACGGCTTTTATCTTATTAAAGATATATAACGATATCGGAGATAAAAGAATCCTAGCTAATAAGATAAAGTACGATAAAGTTAGTAATAACGTCCTCGCTCGATAATATTCGAAGTCGTTTAATAGAACTAATTTTCGTCGCTAAACCCTTATAGTCACGTATAGCTATAGGTTATAATATAGCGCTGGATTAACCTAAATTAACGCGATATATATACCTCGCGAGAAAAGAACGACCCTCGATACCTAGTAAAGGGTTCTCTCGGTGTTTATCTAGACTAAATTAATTAACCTATACTATACTAGTATATAAGGGCGAGTATAACTTATAGATTCTATATATAATATAGCCTAAATATTATTATCGCTCCGCCGACCTTAATATTAATATAGCGGAGCGAGTTTCGGAAATACTAAGACCTAACTTTATTTCGAAGATTAGGCCTCGAATAGGTTATCGGTTATTTTATAATAAATATTTCTATTAAAATCGAACGCTAGATCTAGGTAGATAGTATTAGATATAAAAGGAATATTCATTATATAGGTTATAAGTTAAAGGGGAAACTAATTTAGTAATTATAATAATATATAATTATCGCGAGTATTAAAAGTTTCTAAAAATAGGTCCGCGAGCCCTTTAATATATCGGAATATTATTAAGAAGTACCCGAAGGTAGAATAAAACTAGTAAGATATATAAAATAAATCTAGGGGCTAATAGTAGAGAGATTATTCGTCGACGAATTTATTAATATAAAAAAGGTAACTACCGGATAAATAATACTACTAAAGAAGTTTAAGAAATAATCTTTCGAATAACGGTATATACTCGTCGCGTTATTTAGAATATTATAGAATAAGTCGCCTTTAGACCTTAATAACGTACTCGAGGTCCTATTAATAGGCCGGGCGGATAAATAAAAATAATATAATAATCTCCGCTATAATTTACTAGAGAAATTCTATACTATAACCTTAATATATAATAATATAGCTAAAAGAAAATTAAAGAGTATTAAAATTATAAAAAACTTTACGTAAAGAAGAGAAAAATTAATTAATCTTCTTCTAGATATTATAATTATACGTATAAATACGTTTATTTAGGTCGGGGGCGAACGAATACTATATCTACCTCTTTATATCGTTATATACGAGATATTCCCTTTCCCTATAGTACTTAAATAAGAATTTATCTAGGTCGAATAAATAGTTAAAAAGGATATTTAGCGATAATTTACGGAAACGGGCGGTAAATCTATAAAGGGCCTATTTTTTAGTAAATTAATTAAAACGCGATTAATCTTATTTATACCGGGCCTTACTAAACTTATTACCGATTTTAAATATAACGTCGATTTAACTTAAACGTCGTTTAATAAATAGTATATTATCGAACGCGTAGGTATTAAAATAAATAACCCCTATTATAAAAATATCGATATACTCGGTTAATACGCCCCTAAATTAGATCGGATTTAGTAGATAATATAGGGCCTAGGGTATATATAATTTAAACGTAATAATATTAAAGTACAGGAATAGGTACCCGAGAAACTTATTATTATATCGAACCTACCCCTAGTAGTATATATAACGGCGAAGGTATATATTACCCCTTTTAACTTTTTTAAATATAAATCTTATTATTATTTTATATTTAGGGCTTTATTAATTATTAAATAATAATTTAAAGATAAGCTTAAAGCGTCCGGTCGTAATCTTATCGTTAAATTTCTCTATTTAGGTTATACTATCGAGGAGTATTAAAGCTATATCCGCGCTTTCTAGGATAACGAGGAGGTCCTTATAAAAATCGATATCCTTATTTATTTATATTAGTTATTCGCGAAGAGATATATTATAACCCGTACGAAATAATTAATATTAATGGATATAAACTAGCTAGACGAGACCTAGGAGTAGGTTAAAAAACGGATCTATCGTATTAGGTCTTTAAATAATACGACCGCGTATATTTAATATACGGATATTAAGATCGATAAAATAATATTTAATTTATAATAAAAGTGTAAAAAGGGGCGGGAGGGTACGGTTAAATATTAAAAAGAAAAAGATACGTTATTATAAAAGGCGTAAACGTCTAAAAAGAAAAAGTAGGTAAAGAAAGAGGCTACTATTACTATTTAAACGATATAAGATATATATATCTATACCTAGCTTTAACGAGTAATATTAAATTTATCGGTAGATTAAATTCTTAAAGGGAACGACGATAAAATAATTCTTTCTACTAAAAATAAATAAAATATACTTTTATTATATATAATTTTAACCGTAAAAAGGCCTACCCTTATTCGATATTATTCGAAATCGCTCGAAAATAATTACTTCTATTAGAAATAAATAAAATATACTTTTATTATATATAATCTTAACTATAAGAAGGCCTACCCTTATTCGATAATATTCGAAATCGCTCGAAAGTATATTAACGCCCTTTAGTAAATAAAAACTCGGTTATTAACCTAATATCTCGGTAAATATATAATATTAGGTATATAAATCCTACCTACTCCGAAGAAATAATTATATTTACTAGATCGATAATTTATAAATAATAGAGTATAATAGATAAGTATTAAATCCGATAACGAGATTTATTAATTAATATAAACGGTATATAAAGAGCCCTCTTTATATTATTAGTTTAATATAATTATCGACCTAACGCTAGCGAGGACGATATTATTTTTATAGTATTCGAAATCCGCTCGAAATCGTTCGAAATAATTTTTGGCGTTAAGTGTATCTCTACGCGCCCTTACGCCGGGGGATAAATAAATATTTTAATCTATTATACCTACTATTCCGTACCGCTTCTATAGGGTTATTTATTACAATATATCTTACGTCGTTTTAATACTAGATTCCTTTTATACTCCGTTTAATTTATTTTATCTTTATTAATCCCGTTATAAATACGCTTTTCGACGTAAACTATAATTATAATCGGAGTCTAGGGACGATAAATAACGTTAATATAAAAAAGGCTCTTTATACCGATAAATAGTAATACGAGTTTATTAAAGAGGACGCCCGAGATTATTAAATATTTTATAGACTTCTATAATTTAATCTTATATAACCGTAAAAGTTATATAACGTCTTTATAGATTAATTATCTCGGATATCTAAAGTTAGGTAGTTATTAAAATATTCGTTAATATTTCGGCTTTTTACGTAGGCTACTAGTTATATATAATAAAAAAAAGATTTAAGATAATTATAAAGCGAAAGTTACTTTTTAGAAATATAAAGCGGATAGAGCCTTAAAGGTATCGGAGTTTAAGAAATAAAGGTTTTTATTTCCTTTAAGACTTAAGCCCGAATTTTTATTAAATAATTTTATTATAAAGGAATTATCTAAATTAAAAGTATTATCGCGTCCGCTACTACTCCCTTTAGACGCTCGATCGATTAATAATATAATTATTTATTATACTCGCGACGATAATATAATTAAGTTATATTTTCTTTTATAGGAAATCTTTATAAAAACGCGCGACCTAGGTAATAAATTACTTTATATATCTATAAATCTTAAAGATTTTAAAAAATAGTTAACCCTAGGTTAAATCTTAAAGGAAAATCTAGGTAAAGAATTATTTGGCTAGATATATAATATAACCAAAAAGTATTTAGTTCCGGTGGGTAGTTATTAAATAATATTCCGAGTATACCTTTTATTATAATTAAAGCACCCGAAGTATAAGAATCTATAGTTTATAGTTAGACTTTCTAGTAAATTACTTATCGAATATATTATTATCTTTCCTTTACTAACTTTTAATTTATTAAAATCGAATTCTTTATTTTATTTTCTTAATACGCCCGGCTAAAGGTAAAGTTAATCTTAATTAATAAAACTATAAAGAGATAAGAGGGAATACGTAGGTAATAATATATCTTAAACTATTCTCGCTCGATAAATAAAGTATTAATATAGGAAAAGAAGAGAATTTATATTTACCTACGCTACCCCTCGCTAAGTCGTATAAAGTAATTTTCTTATTATACCTCTTCCCCGTAGTACCCTATACCGCTTAAAGCGACGCTTTACCCTACCCTTTAATATACTCGGGCTCCGATACTCGGTTCTTTTAAATAGGAAAATACCGATATTTATTTATTAAAAAGAATATCTTAACTCTCGTTAGAAGAGGAGAGAAAAGGTAGTTATAAATACCCGATTTAAGTTTTAAAGGACTAAAAGGAAAAGGAAAAAGAAGAAGAATAAAATTTAAATATAGATTTTAAAAAGGAGGAATATAAAGAGGAGGGTAAATATAAAAAAGGAGTAGTAACGATTATAATATTTATTAAAGATAGGGATAAGTTTAATAATAAAGAGATTATATTATTAATAATATAGGCTCTCCCTTATAACCCTAGTTAATAATAATTTATTTACGTAATAATTCTAGGAAGTAAAGACTCGCCGCCTCGACTCTTTACGAATATAAAAATCCCTAGACTTTAATAGAAATATATTTATCCTCCTAGATACTAGGAGTTACCTAGGAAATTAAGAGTAAAAGAATTCTAAACTAGATAAATCTGAATTTATTAAGGCGAGCTTTTTATTTCTAAGATCGAAAAGTCTATTTTACTATTATTAACTTTTAGCGGTTTATATCTTATTATAAATATATAACGATATCGGAGATAAGGGAATCCTAGTTAATAAAATAAAATATAGTAAAATTAATAGTAGCGCTATCACTCGATAATATTCGAAACTATTCGATAGAATTAACTTTTATTATTAGACCCTTATAATATAGCTATTTAATAATACTTAGCGGTAGATTAACCTTAAATAATTCGACGTATATATAGCGCGATAGAAAAACGATATTTAATATCTAGTATAAGGATCTACTAGTCTTTATCTAAACTAAGCGAAGTAGCCTATACTATATTACTACGTAAAGTCGAGTATAATTTAAAGATACGCTATATAGTATAACCCTAACGTTATAAGTTTACTTAGATAAATAATATTATTATTTAGGATAAGAACTCTAGGAGCGAGTTCCGAGCTAGATTAAATATAAAAACTTCTTCGAGAAAGAGCTACGGATAAATAAATTATAAGGAATTAAAATATTACTTTATAGAGTACCCCTACCCTAATATTAATATAGCGTAACGAATTTATTAAATACCGGGACCTTAGACTAGATTAAAACTTTAGCCTTAAATAAATTATCGGTTATAATATAGTAGATGACTCTATCTAAATCAAAAAATGAATTCGGGTAAATAACGTTAAGTAAAAAGGGGATAATTATAAAATAAATTATAAATTAAGGGAGAAACTAATTTAGAGCTTTTAATAACTAATTATTAATACGAGTACCTAAATCTTCTCGATATAGGTCCGTAAATAATATAATATTATAAAAGATTCTTTCGAAGTTTATCTAGGTAGAGTAAGATCGGTAAAAAAATTAAAATATTTCCGGGGGCTACCGGTAGGTAGAATATTCGTTAATAATTTAACGAATACTAAAAAGGTAACTATAGGATAAATAATACTACTAAAGGAGCTTAAGAAGTAATCTTTCGAATAACGGTATATACTCGTCGCGTTAACTAGTACACTATAAAATAATCCGTTATTAAACCTTAATTATATACTCGAGGTCCTACGATAGAATCGGGCGAACGAATAAAAAAAGTATAATAATCTCCGTTATAATTTACTAGAGAACTTCTATACGATTATATTAACGTATAATAATATAGTTAAAGGAAACTCGAATAATATTAAAATTATCGACGATATTAAGGTTAAAAAAGAAGAATTAATCCATTTTCTTCCCGAAATTATAAATATACGTACGGATACGTCTACCTAGATCTTAGGCGAATAAATATTATATCTACCTTCTTATATCGTTATATATAAGATATTCTTTTTTTTAGAAGTACTTATAAAAGAGCCTACCTAGTTCGAATAAATAGTTAAAAGGGATATTTAGCGATAGTTTATAGAAATAAATATTAATTTTATTGAAGGCCTATTTTTTAATAAATTAGTTAAAATACGATTAATTCTATTTATACCGGGCCTTACTAAACTTAATATTAACCTTTAACTCGACGTCGATTTAATTTAAATATCGTTCGTAAGTTAATATATTAACGAAAAGATATATATTAACCTAAATAACTCTTACTTTAATAATATCGTTATACTCGGTTAAAACGCGCCGAAATTAGATAGGATTTAATAGATAGTATAGAGTCTAAGGTATATATAGTTTAAACGCGAAGATATTAAAGCGCGGGAATAAATACCCGAGAAGTTTATAATTATATCGAATATACTACTAGCGTTATATATTACGGCGAAGGTAAATATTACCTAGTCTCGTTTTTCTAGGTATAAATTTTATTATTATTTCGTATTAAGGGCTTCCCTAACTATTAAATAATAACTTATAAATAAATTTAAGGCGTCGAGTAATAATCTTATCGTTAAATTTCTCTATATAAATTACTCTATCGAGAAGTATAAGACCTATATCGGCGTTTTTTAAGATAATACCTACGACGATACTAGAACCGACGTCCTTATACTCCCGTACCAGTTATTCTCTAAGGGTTATATAATAACCTAGGTAATATAATCGGTATTAATAAATATAACCTAGCTAGATAAGACTTAAGAGTATATAAAGAAGCGGGTCCATTATATTAAGTATTTAAATACTACGACCGCGTATATATAGTATATTAATATTAAAATAGATATTATGATTTTAAATCTATAAAGGAAGCGAGGTATAAGGCGGGAGGGTATAATTAGATATTAAAAAGAATAAATATTATTAATACTTCCTAGCGATAAAGAGTTAAAAAGATTACGCGAGTAAGAATAAAAGCTTTTATATATAAATCCGCTTATTTAATATAATCGAAGGCCGTTCGATAATATTCGATAACGCTGGTATAAAGGGATACTTAATATTTATTTAATTTAACGCGGTAGGTAGTTAAAGCTATTAATAAATACACTTATTTTAATATTATTTAATACCGTTCGATAGTATTCGAAAACGCTCGATAAATAGAATACTTAATATTTAGTTCGATTAAAATAATAATTCTAGCCTCGTCCTAAAAGTCGCTAATAGAGCGCTCGAATAATTAAATCTCGTTAATCGGACGCTCGAGGAGCGCTCGGGGGGCCCGATATACGCTCGACGGGCGCTCCAAGTAAAACCCTAGAATATTTCGGGCTCTCGGGGTTCCGCGAGTACCCATTTAGCGGCTTTAGCTCCCGAGGTATTCTACGCTTTGGCCCCGAGCCGCTAGAGCCGGTTTTCGATTTACCGACGTAGGGTCTTATACCCATATTCGCTCTTATCTTTTATAGATAATTAATCAAGAAGTATTTCTACCTATTTTATATTTAATAGGTTATAAGCCCGGGCTCTACGTATATATCCGCTACGTACTCGCCATATTATTATAGTATTAATAATAGTAATACGGCGTTATTATATTATCGTAACTATATTTAGGGCGTACTAGATTACGCCCGTAATTTTTTTTTAAAATAGGGCCTTAATATATAGAATATAATTCCGCCGGCCCCGCCTCTACTAGGGAATAACCCAATAACCTAGTATATATAATTATGAGAAAATAGCTAAATCGCTTACAAAGAGCTTTATATACCGCTAGAAAATAACCTAATTACTAGTAATCTTATTATAGCTAGAAAGTGGTTAATATTAGAAAATAACTAATCGCTAAAACGATTAACGCTAGCGTACTCCTTATATACCTAAATAAAAACTTTAAAGGGGTAGTTACTTATATATAATAACTCTTTATCGCTATTAAACTAAAATAACCTCTCTATATAATTGATTATTTTTACTAACGGCGTATTAATAACTTTAAATTTATAAGGCCTATTTAAGACCTAGAATCGTCGTTAATTAATTAATATCGTAGCTCCTTTATCGCTCTACTCGGTTCGTAAGAAAGAAATAAACTACGAACTCCGTAATCGGGGAAGTAATTAAGTATAAATAATAATTATAACTCGAAGTTATAATAGTAATTCCTATTGTTAAAATAATTATTAAAGTTACTCGCCTTTATATCCTCTATTTATAAATTTATAACTAAATAAACCTTAATTATACTACCCTCTAGTATTTAAATTACGTCGTTTAGAATAATTATAATAATAGCGATTATTAAGATAGAAATAATAACCGTCTAGGCCTAAACTACCTTGTTTTATAATTAAACGTTAGTATATTCTTTAAAGACTTTTAACCCGTACGTTCTAATAGACCTAATATACGATTAAGAAGATTTATATAAAAGTATATAACGATAAAAGGTACGACGATAAAGTATATAAATATTGTTATTAATCTAATTCGCTAGCTACCTTTAGTTACTCTATAAACAAATTAATATTAAAACTACCCAGCGATATTAAATTATTTAATTTAACTCCTCGAATACCGTTATTATATTATAGTACCTAAAAGCTATTTAAATATTTAATAAAGTCGAAAAATTTAACTTTATAAAAGGTTTCGTCCGATAAAAATAAGACATATATAATAATTTTAATATTATAAATTTATAGAAATATCTTAAAGATCCTTTTATTAAGGCTTTAGAACTAGACGCTAGTAAACCTAATTATATAATCGAAGCTATATATTAATAATTTAGCGATAATAAGATAATTTATAATATTCTTCGTCGTACCGTTAATCCGGTAATATACGTAAAGATTAAGACTAAAAAGATAACTCTATAAACCTAAATAATAATTATAAATAAATTTAAACCCTATAGCTCCGGTTATTTATATATTACTTTAAATAAACCTAATTAGTTAACTACTTCTTAATACGATAGCCCTAGCGACTACGCTAGTAAATTTCAGGTTATTTATAACGAGCTTTACGGGTTTAATTACCTTAAATTTAATAATAATATTATAATTTAGTAATTCTATCGTAATCTTAATATTAAATATTAACGATACTACGAATCCTTCGCCGAAGACTATAATTTATTTAATACCGATAATATAGCTAAGATATTTTTTAGTATAGTAATCTCTCGTTTTTATAATACTTTATATCTTTAGGTTAATACCGTTAATACTTACTAGCTCGCTCTCGTTATTTATAATATTTAATAACGAGTTTAAGAGCCTAACTAAAAAGGAATTATTCGATTTTATTTATATTATACCGATTTTATAAAACGAGTTAGTTATTATACTACCTATAATAAATTATAATATAATAATCTCGGTTATAATAATTAGCGTAACCGTAGCCGCCGTGGTCGAGGTAATAAAGGTAATAATAACGCTATTAAAGATAATAATAATAATAGGAATAAAGATAAATCGCTCTATAAACGGGCTAAAGCCGATACCGAAGGAAATATAAAATCCTACTATACCTTAGCCGGTATTAATTTAGAGGTCTCTTAACTCTAGATATTCGATATTTATTATACTATCTATATTACCTATAATCGCTTTATATTTATAGAATATATTAAATTTAAAAGCGCCGACGTTATTAACGATTTTAGGGGTAAAATAATACTATATAATAATAAAATTATTAAATTATTATATTTAGACGATAACGGTATCTAGTACCTATAAATTAATAATATTATATACGTTCTTAATAGTAGTTTTAATCTTATTCGTACGCTAAGCTCTAACGAGTTAATTATATACTAGGCTTTATTTTAAAGGGGATCTTAATCGGATCTAAAGATATTATTATAACTCTTTAAAACTATAATCTTTATATCCTATATATATATAAATAAAATTAACTCGCTTTATTTATTATAAATGTTAAGGCCTTTATTTTATAATATAAAAGACTCGGCTACCTAGGTAAAGATAATATTATTTATTTTAAATAACCGATAGAATCGACTTATCTAAAGTTAAAGAGGATAATAATTACGAAATATATAATATTATTAAAATATACGTATATTTATATAAACGTCGCCTACGGTAAAGACGATTTAAATATAATATTATTTATAGCGATATTATTAACCTAAAAGTTTATAGTTTCGGTTTTATAATTATATTTATTAACGATAAATATAAATATAATTATTACTACTTTATCCCTTATAAAATAAGCGTCTTCGGTATATTCTATAATTATAAAAGTACTAAAGAATATAGAGACTATAGGATTTATTATCTTTATATCGATAAAGATCCTATATATATTAACGGCGAGTTTGTTAATTATTATTTCGAATATAATATCGTTTAAAATTATTTTATCTCTAGTAACCCCTAAATAAATAGTATATTAAAGTATATTAATTAAATCTTACTTAAGAAAATATATACCCTATTAATTAATAACGGACTTAATAATAAATTTATCCTAAAGTTTATCTCTACGGCGAACTAATTATAAAATCGGTCTTTTATTACTATAATAAACGTTATACTCTATTAAGGCTCTACTAGAATATACCCTAATTTATTATATCTATATAATATTAGTTAAATAGGCCTATACTAGGAATACTATATTATAAATAAAAATTAATAAAAATTTATTAATCGCGGTAAGAAAAGTATATTTATTAATTATAAGGGTAATTATTTTTACTATATATTAATATATACGGGTAAAGTACTCCGCTTTATCTAAGTTCGGTAGACCGAAGAGTATACCGCTAGTAGTAATAAATATACCGTAAACGACGGTATACCGCTAGTTAATAAAGTCTTAATAATAGTTCCCCGTTAAGGGGGCGATATTATAGCGAGACGTAAAGATATTTTAAAATTATACGAATTATAAGGTAATTTAGAATCTAATATTAATAACTATAATATTAATTATAATAATAATAATGGATAATTAATTAAAGCTACCTAGCCTAGCCATCTACAAAAGTGTAGGGCAGGCTCTGAGCGCTATAAGCGCACGTAAGCCGGTTAAGTTTGATTGAGCGGGGTGATATTATGTCCTGACTCTCGAGCGCTATTAGTCCCTGTGAGCGCTCCTGAGAATCCAGCGCGCTCCTGAGAATGTTTTTGGCTCGTGAGAATACCTAAATTTAGAATGCGCCACCAACATGGCCCCCATGCATGGCCCCCATGTATGGCCCCACTTATGGCCATGGCGCATTCCATTCATGGCCATGGCGCCATTCCATTCATGGCCATGGCGTATTCCATTCATGGCCATGGCCCCATTCTATTCATGGCCAAGGCTCTGTCGCTGTCGCTGTCGAACTATATAACTGCACCTGGCAAAACGTCGCCATATATCCGGTGTCGCACAGCCGGGGCGTCACCCCCGCGTAGATTTCGCGCGAATCGATTGAATCCGGGAATCAAAAGTTCCTGGCGTTGGGGGTAGTTCCGGGGGGTCGCTGCCGTCGATAGGGGCGATCATGGAACATCATACATACGCGTATGTATAGGCCATAAATGGGGGTATGCGCGCATCTATGGGGGCAAGAATGGCCATATATGCGCATATCTATGGGCCATGTATGCGCGTATCTATGGCAGCAGCAATGGCCATGTATACGCATATCTATGGCAGCAGCAATGGCCATGTATGCGCATATCTATGGGCCATGTATGCGCGCATCTATAGGCCAGTATGCGCGTATCTATGGGCCCTGAATGCGCAGATCTATAGGCCATGTATGCGCATATCTATAGGCCATGTATGCGCATATCTATGGCAGCAGCAATGGCCATGTATGCGCGTATCTATAGGGGCAGTAATGGCCATGTATGCGCGTATCTATGGCAGCAGCAATGGCCATGAATGCGCATATCTATGGCAGCAGCAATGGCCATATATGCGCATATCTATGGCAGCAGTAATAGCCATGTAAATAAATAATCCTGAGCGACCCTAAGCGGCCTTGAGCGGCCCTGAGAATCCTAAATAATCCTGAGCGAGCCTGAGCGAGCCTGAGCGGGCCTGAGAATTCTTAAGCGGCTCTGAGCCATTTTAGCGCTCGCGAGCGGGCCTGAGCGCTCCGAGCAAATTAAGATTCTCAGAGTCGCTTGCACTTTTGTAGATGGCCGTATTAAATTAGTAGAGGATATTATTCGGTCTTTACCGTTATTATAACGATTAATTAAATATATTATATCACCGAGGCCTAGGATAAGGTTATTTATATTAATTTTATAACTTATATTAAGTTTATAACCGGTATAATAGCTATAAATAAATCTCGCTAGTAACGTTAATTCTGAGTTAACTCGCGTAAATATATTAGAAAATATAAATTCCGAATTTAATATAAAACCGGCCTAACGTTCTTCTAGCTCCGGCGCTAATACGCCTATAACATTAATAAGTCTAGATAAATATCTAGAGCTTTATGAATTTATTTTATTCTTTAACTTATTAATTTTATTTATAAGAGTCTCGCCTACCGAGCCTTACGAGCCTAAAACGTATAAAGAAATTATAGTTAATACTCTTAATAAAATATATTAATAGCTCGGTATAAATACCGAAATCGACTCTCTTTTAATTAATAATATCTAGATATTATCGAATCTACCCCGAAATCGTAAAGTACTTCGGGGTAAATAAATTTCTAAATTTAAATATAAAGCCGTTAGCGAAATTACTCGTTATAAGGCTCGCTAGATAGTATTAAACTATAGTAGATAGAAATACTTCTTAATTAATTATCTATAGAGGATAAGAGCGAATATACGTATAAGACCCTAATACTAAATATTACTAAGTATTTATTTATTAAATAGTCCTATACTCCTATATTCTAATACTCCTACTCGAATAAAATCCTCTATTAAGAAGTCTCTAAAATAGCCCCGTATTCCCCCTATTTTAAGGTCGTTATAATAGGCTATAAAGACTAAAACTATAATTTATAAAGACTAAGTTATAGGCCTAAATTATAATTAATAGAGGCCGAGTTATAAAGTTAAGTTACGTCGGTAGAGGTTAAGTTATAAGGTTAAATTATATTAATAGAGACTAAAGAAATAAAACTCCGTTTTTTAATAAAATACGATATTTTAAAAATTTTATTTAATAATTAACCTATATACGCTAAATTTAGGTAGTAATTAGGTCGGAGTATTAATAAGCGATATAAATACTACGAGAAGATTATTAGAAATAGTCGGATATTATAGGGTTTATAGGGAGGCGATTATTAAGGATATAAAGACCGCCTAGGATACTACGGGGACCGCGTTAGGTACTACGGGTATAATAATATATAACTATAATAAATATTTAGGGGATATTCTAGCGATATATATATTTATTAATAAGAGTTATAAGAGGGTTAAATAAGAACGATAAATTATAAAATAACTTTATCGTCGCCGTATATAGCCTAAAAATACCTAAAGCGAGTTAGGATATATCGTTATATATACGGACGCGATTTAGCTAAAATTTAGAGAGTATATTTTATAAGGGCTTTAGATAAGGTTTTAAAGATTTAATAATAATTTATAAGGTAGTTATTAGTTAGTATTAAATTACGTATTAATTTTTAATTTGCGGGGAAGGCGTTAAATATATATTAAATTTTAAATACGGCTCTTCGGGTACGCCCGTAGAGTCGTATTTTTAATATATAAAGATTTAAAATTCTTTTATAGGAGTATTAATAGGTTTTTATATAAACTATTAAAGGCCTAGAATAATTTAAAAAATATCGAATTTAATTTTAAGAAAAACCTTAGTTAGGCCGTCGGGGATTTACTTTATAGTCGGAATATAGCGGAACTCGATTTCGTTTATTATTATTTTTTCGCGCTAGAAGTAGTACTAGATTATAATATATTTAGTATAGTTATAGTCCTAGGGGTTTTTAGCTAGTATTATAATACCTTAATTATTATAAAAAATAATTATTATAAATATAAAGTAGACTAGTAGAGCGGAGTAGGAGGCTAGCGTAAATAATATAATAACGAGTACTATTAATATATACTAGCTTAAATCTCCACCGGAATAAGGTATACGTATAATAAGTATTAATTATTTAAATAGCCTCTTAAGCTAGATAATTTCTTTAATAGCCTAGGTCTAGCCCGTATATTCGGCTTTATAAGATAATAACGTAATAATTAATTAATATTTAGATTACTAGTTAATAGTTATATTATTAAGATTAAATATATAGCTAGAGGTAGAATATCTTATATCGTAGTTACCCGTTTAATTAATATTAATATAGCTCTTTAATAGGGCGAGTTAACCCTAGAAGACTAGCTTTAAGTATAGTATATTACGTAAATAACGGAAAATACGTTTTACGGCCGCTTAATAAGATTCGTTAAGATTAAAAGTATAACGATTTATTACTAATACCGCGTAAATAATATTAAGGCGCGTATTTATTATAGTATATATTAGTAAGTTAACGGTTAATTAGTATATAGTAAGAAAGGTAGGTTTAGTTTAATATTTTTTATCGGCCGGTACGAGTTTAATTATAGGGTCTATAGGGACTCCTATAGCTTTAACTTTAATATTAAATATATTATAATCTTTAAATACCCGCTTTAGGTATACTTCCTAGCTAAAGGATAACGTATAATCTAAATAATCGCGCGATATTTTAAGATTAAGATAATACGTAATAGGGCTAAGGTTAGTTATTTTATATTTATCGCTTAAGTATTATTTTAACTAAATAATAATATCTTTACCGGCGCCGGTAATTAGTATATCGTCGATATATAGTATAATGATTAGTTATATCTTATAGTTAAAAAATACGTTAAAGTTAGTATTTAAGGATATAAAGCCTAATTTAGCTAGGAAAATAATAAAGGTAGTATATTATACTCGAGGGGATTATTTAAACCTATATAAAGTACGTTTTAAGAAGTATATACGGCCTAAATTATCGTCGAAACTAGTAGGCTATTCGATATAGATTTTATTATCGATTAGGCCGTATAGGAAAATAGTTTATATATTTATTTATTTAAACTCTAGGTCGTAGGTAGTTATAATAACGAATAATATTTTATAATTTATAAATTTAACTACTAAAATAAACGTTTTATTAAAATCGATTTTATATTATTATTTAAAGTTATATATAACTTAACGGGCGCTAGTAACACTATATTTAAATTTATAAACCTATTTACCGCGAAGGATTTTTCGATTATAGGGTAGATTAACTAGTATCTAGGTATTATTAATTAAGAGTAAATTAATTTCGACCTTTATACCGAGTTACTAGTATATTTTATTTAGGGTATCAGCTATAGTTTCTTTATACGTTTTAGACTCGTATAATTTATATAATAATATTTTAGCTAGTAGTATTATTAGGTCGGGGGAAAGGGTAAATTCGCGTAGTTCTAGATACCTATTAAATACCCTTATTAATATTATAGGCGAGGCGGAGGCGGGGGAATATTAAGCCGGATCTATATCATTTAATAAATTAAAGCTCGAGGACCCTAATATTATTACTCGCGATAATACCTCGTTTATAATTAATAGCGGTTATAGCGCCTATAGGCTAGGGCTAGGTATATTAATTCTTAGTTTTAATAACCGTAGCGAGATAGCGCGTTTAATAGGTCGCTAGAGAGGGGTTATAATAAATTTAAAACTACTACTACTATATCCGTAGTTATCGATATTTAATTCTATATTAATAGGAGGTTTATATAGGTTTAAAGTATTTTTATATTTTATTATAATATCGCTTTTTTAACGGGGAATTATTCTAGAGATCTTATTAATTAATAGTATTTATATTATAATATATTTATTTCTAGTATAACGCTCCTCGGTTTATTAAACCTAGGTAAAGTAGAGTATTTTACCCGTAAGTATTAATATTTAATAGAAATAATTACCCTTATATTTAATAAAAACGCCCTTAATATTACGTTAGGTAAACTTCTATTAGTTTTTACCTATAATATAATAGTCCTAATATAGGCCGATTTAGTTAATATTATATAAATACGATAGATTAGGACGTATTCTAGTAGAGCTTTTATAAGGCGTAATATTTATTATAATAATAAAAGACCGATTTCGGAGCTAGTTTATAATTGAGATAAACTTTAAAATTAATATCTTATTAAGGCCGTTATTATCTAGTAAGGTATATACCTTTTAGAGTAGGGTTTAATTAATATATTTTAATACGTTATTTATTTAGGGGTTCCTAAAAATAGAGTAACTCTAGACGATATTATATTCGTATTAATAATCGGCGAAGGCTCTATTAATATATATAGGATCCTTATCGGTATAAAGGTAATAAATATAGTAATTATTATATTTTTTAACGGACTTATAATTACGAAAGGCGCTAAATATACCTATTTTATTAAATATGAAATAGTAGTAGTTATATTTAAACTTATTATTAATATAGGTAACTATAAAGCCGAAGCTATAGGCCCTAAAATTAATAATATTACTATAAATAATATTATATTCGAAACGGCCTTTCCGTAGGCTGCGTTTATACGAATAAATATATATCTTTATAACGCTATAGGTCTTATAACTATTATCGCCCTTAATCTTTAATAAATCGATACCGTTAACTATTTTGGATAACTATACTATATTATTTTTCCCTAAATAACCGAGTCTCTCGTACTATTAGGTTAAAGCTTTAGCGTTAATAGTAATTAATACGAGTTATTATTAATTTATATATAGAATATAGAGGTTATAGTTTTATAATATTATAATAAATTTTTTAGATCCGATAAAGATCCTTTTTAAAATAAAACCTAGGGGGTAACTAGCTCGTTAAAACTTAACGTAGGAAATTAGGTTAAAACCGCTATTAAGAATATATATAACGTTATTAACCTTAAGGTACTATATACTTTTTTCGCCTAAATATAATAGCCGAATAACTTCGTTATTATATAGTATTAGGCCGCCCCTAAAGCCGTTAATATTATTAACACTTTTAAACTTAATATACTCCGTAAAAATAAAGCGATTATAATTAATATAAACGATAGTACCAATATCTAGAACCTAAGGTTTAGAAATATTAGTTATAATATCTACGAGGGTATAGTAATATTCTATATTTCCTAAATTAGAATTACCTTCGGTATTAGACCTCTAGTACTTATTTAATTTATCGGATTTATCGTTCTTATTTTTATTATTATCGTTATTATTTTTAATAATAGTATTATTATTACCCCTACCGCCGCCTCTAACGCGGCTACCTCGACCGCGCCGGCTACAGTCGCGCTAGTTATTATAGTTAAGATTATTATATTAAGGTTTATTATAAATAGTATAGTACTATGCCCGCCTAATAAAGTTAGTATAGTAGGGGTATAATCGAATAGTTCCTTCTTAATTAAATTCTTAAATATATTATAGTATTAAAATATATACTATAGATACTAGCTAGCTATAGCTAGCGCTATTAACTTATAGGTATAATATATTACGAAAACGAGAAATCGCTATATTTAGAGTAATTTTAATAGTATTATTAATATTAAATAAATCGTAGTCTTTAGCGAATATTTTATAATAACGCTAGTAATTAAAGCTAAAATTACGGTGGAACTATTAGATTATAAAGTTATTATTAAATTTAAAGTAGTTAAAGTTATAGAGCTCGTTATAAACCTCCTAAAATTTATTAATATAATCGCTAAAACTATTATATTAACTAGTAGTAAATTAATTAAATTTAGTTAGTACTTTATATAGGTAGCCGGAGCTACGAGGTTTAAATTCGTTTATAATAATCCTTTAGGCTATAATAGCGACCTTATTATTTTTAAGTTTAGCGTAGGTTATAAGGGCGACGGTATAATAAAGGATATTATAAATTATCTTATTATCGGTAAAGTACTAATACGTAGTATCGATATTATAGTTAGGCTTACCTACGTCCAGTTCTAGGGCTATAATGAATAAATCTTCGAGGTATTCCTATAAATTTATTACGTTAAAGTTATTATATATATCCTACTTCTATTTAATAAAGCCTTCTATTAAATTTAAAGTTTCGACTTTAATAAATACCTAAATAGTTTTTATAAATACCGATATACTAGCGGTAACCTAGGTATAAAACCGAATAACTTAATATTACTAGGTAATTCTAGTATTAATTTAAAATAACTAAAACTAGCTAGAGAGTCGGATCGATAGCGGTATATATATATTATATTAACGTCTTTTTTATCGTCGTATATATATACCTTATTACGGAGGTAGTCGACTATTTATTTAATCTACCGAAAGGTACGGAGCTAGAGTCTTTAGAGGGTATATTATTATTTAATAATTAAATAAAAAGGTTTAGCCTTAAACTACTCTAGATTTTATTTTTATTTTAATAATCGTTATTATTATAATCGTTCTAAACAGCGAGGCTAGAAGTTTAAAGAATAATATATCTAGAGTTTAACTCGCTATTACTCTATATAAGGGAATAAGGACGAATAACTTTAATAACTACTTTAGTAGTAAAAATTATAGTTATAACTACGACCTATAATTATAGTTTATAGTGTTTTTCCCCCCGACTACGAAGTTATAAGTTTATTTTTAACTACTAACACTACTAACGCTATTAATACTTATTTTTTAAAGCGGTAAACGAGTTATAATAGTAATTAATTACGATTATTCTAGGTTTTAAAAAGACCTTATAAACTTAAAGCTATAATATATTAATAATAATTATAATAAATTATATAGAGGTATTAATAATAATAAATAATTATTATATATAACTACCCTTAAGGTATTTATTAAGGTATATATAAAGTACGTTAATACTAGCCGATTACGGCGATTAGCTACTCCCTAGTATAATAATTAACTATTTTCTAATAGCGTACTTCGCTTATTAACTATTTTCTAGCGGTATATAAACTCTTTATAAATAATTTAGCTACTCTTTAATATATACTTTATAATATAATTAACTACTTTCTAGTAATTACGTATATAGTCTATCGGGCTATTTCCTAGTAGGGGCGGGGCCGGCGGAGCTATATTCTAGGTACTAAGCCCCTTATTTAAAAATTTCTTACGGGCGTAATTTAATACGTCCTAAATATAGTTACGATAACGTAATAACGCCGTATTACTATTATTAATACTATAATAATATAGCGAGTATATAGTGGATATATACGTAGAGCCCGGGCTTATAACCTATTAAACTATAATAAGTAGAAATACTTCTTAATTAATTATCTATAAAGGATAAGAGCGAATATACGTATAAGACCCTAATACTAAATATTACTAAATATCTACTTACTAAATAGTCCTACACTCCTATATTCCAACACGATTAGCTACTCTCTAGTATATACTATATAGTACGATTAACTACTTCCTAATAGTTATATATATAATCTATTAGGCTATTTCCTAGTAGCGGTAGGGCCGGCGGAACTATATTTTAGATACTAAACCTTAATTTACCGTCTAAAAGAAAAAATTCTATATAGGTATAATTTAGTGCGCGCTATAAGAGCGTAATTATAACGTAATTATACTATATTACTACTATTATTTATTATGGAATAGGGAGTACGTAACGGCTAGATATATAGAGCCCGGGCTCATAACCTATTAAATATAAAATAAGTAGAAATACTTCTTAATTGATTATCTATAGAGGATAAGAGCGAATATACGTATAAGACCTTAATACCAAGTATTACTAAGTATCTACTTAGTTAGTAGTAACTAAGTAGTCCTGTACTCCTATATTCTAATAATTAATTAGCTATCGGATTATTTATATATATAATAATAGGTATATAACCTAATATCGCCTTCGCGGTATTAATAATAAACCGTTATATTTCTAACCCCGATAAGATTTATTAGGCCGTAGTTAAATATATATTTTATTACCTACGGGGTATATTATACCTAAAGTTTATATTCTAGGGTTAACTCGCCCTATTAGAGGGCTATATTAATATTAATTAAATTAATAATTATAATACGCGATACTCTACCTCTAGTTATATATTTAATCTCGGTAATACGGTTATTAACTAGTAATTTAAACGTTAATTAACGGTTATATTATTATCTTATAAAGCCGAATACGTTAGTTAAATATAAACTATTAAGGAAGTTATTTAACTTAAACGGTTATTAAAATAATTAATATTTATTACCCTTATACCTTATACTAAGGAGAAATCTAAAGACTATACGCTAGTACTACTCGTTAATATATTATATATATTTATTACCTTTTCAGCGATACCTATATACTTCGCGCTTATTATAGTTATCTTTTATAATAACTAGGGTATTATAACCCTAGTTAAGAACCTCTAAAAAAGGGTATTGATTCTTTATTATAATATCGTTTAAAACGTATTATTTCTATATTATTATAACTTAAATACGGGTATTATATAACGAGGAAAATTCTACTAGGGGTATAAAATCAGTTAAGATAAAAAGAAATAAAGATAGTAGAGATAAAACTTAAGGTACTAGGGTAGAGGGTAGATATAAACTACTAATATATTCTAACGCGACGAAGATATTATAATAAATAAAGGGGACGGGTAATCGAACGGGAGAATATAAAGGGGGTATAAAAATATTAAAAATATTAATAATAATTATAATAAAAGCTATAAAAGATATAGAGTATAAAGAGGTATAAAAAATAATATATCGTAAACTATAATTCACGTAGATTACGCTAGGAATAATCTTTAATTATATATAAAAATTAGTAGAAAAACATATACTTTAACTAGCCTAAATAAAATCGCTAAAATAAAAGGTTTAAAAATTTAGGGCGAGGAGCGTACCTACGTTATTAATATAAAACTAGGTTAATATTACCCGTAGAAATATATTTATCTTATCGAGGTATATAGCCGAAACGAACCCCCCTCCCCTTATAATAACGACTAGCGCGAAGGCGAAGTAATTAATAATTAGGATAAATAATACTAAGGCTAGAGGGTAATTTAGAAAGGTAATTAACTTTTAATTAATTAAAATATTCCGGAACGGAGCCTACTCGGTAATAGAGTTAATTATCGGGGTAAAATAAATAACGAGAGGAGATTTTATTTTATATTATATAACGGTAGAGGTAAGATAAAAGCTAGAGAAAGTAATTAAATAAATAAAAAATATTAACCCCTCGGCGAGAATACTAAAATAAATTTATATAATAATAATATATAGTATAAGGAAAGAGGCCGTCGATATAAATAATTAAAAACCGGTAATAAAAATATTATAAAAGGATAATTATAGGTTATACCCGGGATTAAATATTATAAATATAAAATAATTAAGGTTCGCCTTTAAATTAGACGAATACGGTCGTAAAAAAAATTAATATTCCTTTTTAAGATCCTGGACCTAGATACCGTAAATAGATTAATAGCGGATAAATTCCTAGAAAACGAATAATTATTATTATATAAAAGGTAGGAGAGAATAAATAACCCGAGGTAGTATTTTAATTACTAGAGGTATAATTATATAACCCTAGTTTATAAAAACTAGCCTAAATACGGGATATATATAAAATTATATTAATTATACGAATATAGTACCGAAAGCCCGAAGGAAAAGCGCTACGCGGTTTATTTTAAATATTATAAATCCTAAAATAGAGTATATTTAATTAGGTAAAAAGAGATATACCGAATCTAATAAAAATTAAAGAATAAACCTAAGTAGTTCGCGGTATTATTAAAAATAATAACTTTAAGCTCCTAGGTATAATTAATTAATAATAGGTTTATATTAATACCGGCTAAAGGCGTAAGGAAGAGGAAAATAATAATAAATTTAATTAATAAAATTTAAGATATTATTATTATACCTAAGAAAGTAGAGAGGCCGAGATAAAATAATAAATTAATAATAATATTTAAATCAATAATTCTTTAAGTCTTAAATAATTTCCTAGGAATAATATTCGATTATCTAGATAAAAACTGGCTAGAATTAATACTACTAGGTAAATAAAAAATAAATAAAGAATTTATAAATACGATATTAATATATAATAAATTATAGTACCTAATTTAAAATCGTATAATATAATATTAAGAAGGAATTAAAGTTAATAATAAGGTTACTCTAAAATAAGTAAATTAAAAATATCGATATTTTAGTTATTTAAAAACCTAGTTAGAACTCTACTACCTAGGCGTTATATAATAATAATATTAATTATTTCTACCTAGTATATAAGGGAGGCCTAGAGACCTTTATATACTTTTATATAAATAAAAGAATCGATATAAATAATTAAAAGTTAATTTATTATAAAAGCGACTTATATTTTATAAAGATTATATTAAAAGGGCGAAGGAATAAAAAGGAATCTCGGTCGGATAAAATCGGGGAGGAGGAGGTTATTAATCGAGGAATCCCCTATTATAAAAAGATATAAATCTATAATATATATAATTTATTATTAATATAGTATATTTTAATTAATAATCCGTTAATATTATTATTACTAGAGGAAGCGCTAGCGGAGGAAAATAAATATATCTTTTTAAAAAAATTTAACCTTTACTACCCTAACTAGAATAATACTAGGCGATATATATATTATATTATAACCGATTATCTTTTAAGGATAATAGAGTCGAGGGAAATAAAACTAGAATTATTAAAAATATCTATTATATAAAAAGCCCGAGGATAAAAAAACGTAATTAATTTATTATTCCTTATAAAAAGAGTATATTAAGTTATAAATAACTCTATAATCCGCGAAGACCTATACTATAACTCCGACTATAAATTAGTAATAACGGAATTCGAGTAGGCGTAGGAAGAGATAATATTATATATTTATTATACCTAAAAAAAGATTAAGGATAATATTATTTAAAAGGAAATATAATAGCGCGTAAAATCCCTCTATTAAATATTAAAGAAACTAAAGTTTAAAAATAACGAAAATATTAATTGATATTTAAATAAAATAATAAAAGATTTTTAAAAAATTGTTAAATTTATAATCTTATAGGTCCGTTTATATTAAAGAGCCAAATCTTATTAAAACTCCCGTTATATTAATATTATATTAAAGGTAAAGGAATATATAAAAAAGTATAAATAAAATTAAAATACCTAAATAAAAGAGGCCCTAAATACGATAAATAATAAGAGGATATATATAATTCGAAGAACGAAAATTTTTTTTTAATAGGAGAATATATATAAAGTCTTATTAAAGCCGGCGGGAGTATAAAAACTCGCGAGATAAAAAAAAGAGAAAAATAACTATTATAAAAAACTCTTTTAATTTTTAATTATTAAAAATAATAAAGAAGGAAAAATTAAAGATTTCGAGAGTAAAATAAAAACTTTATAAAAAATATTATTCCCCCCTCTACCGACGATAAATTTAAATAATATTAACGGAATAAAATACCCGGAGCCCGTTAGAATAAACTAGGAAATAACTAGGATAAGAATATATAAAATAATATAATACCTAATTACTAATAAGGCGCTAGGAATAACTAGAATCCCGAATCGATTCCTAAAAATTATAATAAAAACGGGAGTAATAAATATTATTATTTATTTATTTTAGGTTTACCTTAAATAAGGATATTACTCGAGGTATTTTAAAAAAATTAATATAATAATCTTTAAGAAATCGAAAAAAGGCGACTATTTAGAGTTAAAATTTATATAGGTTTATTATACTTCTTAATATACTTAATAAAGCGTTAGAAGTAATTATCTCTAAAAAATTAAATAATATAACGGAGGAGTACTAATTATTATTATTATAATAAATAAAGGCTAAATAAAAGTACTTAATAAAAACCACGCTAGAGACCTTTATAGATATAGTATATATTATATAAAATTATAATAAAAACGGGAGGGGAAAGATAATAAACCTATTATTATTAGATATAACGGGAGCGTTTAATAATATCTTATATAAAAAGCTATTATACGATTTACGAATAAAAGATATACCTAGCTTAATTATTAACTAAATAATAAATATTCTATCGGATAAAATTATATTCGTAATATTTAAAGGAAGAATAAATATAATAGAGAAAATAATAACGGGTATTTTATAAAGATCGCTTATTTTACTAATATTCTTTCTATTCTTTAATATATTACTAATCGAGGAGTATATTAAAATAAACCTATTAATATAAATCGGAGGATTTATAAATAACGTTTATTTACTCGCTTATAATAAAAGTATAAAAAAGAATTATACGAATTTAAAAAGAGCCTATAATATTTATTTATAAAGTATTATTTACCCCCTAGAAATACGAGCTAGTTTATATATCTTGAATACCGAAGAAGTTTAATATAGAAATAATAATAAATTTTAGGAACGTAGTTATCGAACCTAAAATAAATATTAGGGTCTTAAAATTATACGTCGACTTAAAGTTAAAATAAGAACTATATTTAATTTATATTAAAACTAAAACGACTAATTAAAGTCGCTTTATAAAATACTTAATTAATTCGATAAAGGGCGTTACCTTCGCGAAGTATAAAATAATATATAATATAATAATTAAATTAATATTAATATTTATAACTCCGATATAATATTAATTAAAAAGAATAACGGAGGTTATAAAGGGATATATAAAAAAATTAATAATTATCTAGAATAATTATTTTAGAACGGTTCTAAAAGTATTTAAAATTATCTTAATTCTAATATTTAAAGTTAAATTAATAATCGTATTAATCGACCTTTAATTAAACCGCCTAATAATATAATATTATACTAATCGAGGGACCTATTTAATTATAATTATAAAAAATATACGAATCTAGAATAAACTTTAGTATAGGGGAGGTAGGTAATAATAAATACCTCCGATATTATTAACGAAAAAAGAAGCCTAAGTACTTCGCGTCCTAAAATTTAAAGAATAATATAAAATAATTATAATTATAAGGAGGAGAAAAAACTAGATAAAATTAATCGAAGATATCGAAGAATATTATAATATTAAAATTATTAATTAAAAGGTAAAAAACTAGGCCCGTTAATAATAACTAGATAAATAAAAGAGTTATAAAATAACGATTCTTATATAGGTTATTAACCCGGCTTAAAAGGGAGATTTATTTAAGGACTAGTTTAATTATTATAATTAATTAAAAAAGGTTAAAAACTTTATAATAATATAATTAAAATATAGTAAAATCGGATTAAATAAATTTTTATATCGAATAAAGATATTTATAGTCCGTAGCGCTAGCTACTAGTATAAATAAAGGAAATAAAGTATAAAGTATATACTATTATATCCGTATTTCCGATAAAGAACCCTAGCTCTAGATAAGAAAAAGAGAAAAAAATCTTCCTCTCTAATAGCCTATACCGATAATACGAAAAGAAAAAGATAAGACGAAAGTTAGGTTAATAGGATTTCACTATCTTAAAGGATTACGAAATTAATTAAAATAAAAGAGAATAAGGGTAATAGAGATAACACTTAAGATACTAAAATAAGGAGTAAGTTATTAATATATTCTAATATAACGAAGATATCGTAATAATAAAATTAAATTAATAATTAAATAAGAGGGTATAAAGGAGGTATAAAAGCTTTAGAAAAATTAATAATAACTATAATAAAGACTATAAAAGATATAGAATATAAAGAGGTATAATAAATAATATACCGCGGGTTATAACTAATATAAATCGCGCTAGGGATAGTCTTTAATTATATATAAAAATTAATAAAAGAGTATAGGCTTTAGGAGGCCTAAATAGACTCGCTAAAATAAAAGATCCAAAAATTTAGGGCGAAGAGTATATTTATATTATTAATATAAAACTAGGTTAATATTACTCATAGATATATATTTATTTTATTAAGATATATAGCCGAAACGAACTCTCCTCCCCCGGTAATAACGACTAGCGCGAAAGCGAAGTAATTAATAATTAAAATAAATAATACTAAGGCTAGGGGATAATTTAAGAAAATAATTAATTTTTAATTAATTAAAATATTCCGGAACGGAGCCTATTTAATAACGGAGTCGATCGTCGGAGTAAAATAAATAATAAAAAGAAACTTTATTTTATATTATACGATAATAGAGGTAAAATAAAAGTTAAAGAAAATAATTAAATAAATAAAGAGTATTAACCCCTCGGCGAGAGTACTAAAATAAACTTATATAATAATAATATATAGTATAAAGAAAGAGGCCGTCGATATAAATAATTAAAAAACGGTAATAAAGATATTAAAGAAAGATAACTATAAACTATACCCGGGATTAAATATCGTAAATATAAAATAACTAGGATTCGCCCTTAAACTAAACGAATACGGCCGCGAGAAGAAATATTTAATACTCTTTCTTAAAATCTCGGACCTAAATATAATAAATAAACTAGTAGTGGACGGGTTCTTAAAAAGTAAATAACTATTATTATACGAGAGGTAGGAGAGAATAAATAACCCGAGGTACTATTTTAATTACTAGGGATACGGTTATATAACCCTAATTTATAAAAACTAGCCTAAATACGGGATATATATAGAACTCTATTAATTATACAAATATAATACTAAAAGCCCGAAGGAAAAGCGTTATATAATTTACTCTAAATATTATAAATCCTAGAGTAGAGCGTACCTAGTTAGGTAAAAGAAAATATACCGAATTTAATAAAGATTAAAGAATAAATCTAGGTAATTCGCGGTATTACCGAGGATAATAACCTTAAGCTCCTAGGTATAATTAATTAACGATGAATTTATACTAATATTAACTAAGGGTATAAAGAAGAGGAAAATAATAACGGATATAATTAATAAAATTTAAAACGCGGTTACTATATTTAGGAAGGTAGGGAGGCCGAGATAAAATAATAAATTAATAATAATATCTAGGTAAATAATCCTCTAAGTTTTAAATAATCTCTTAATAACGGTATTCGACTAATTAAATAAAAACCGGCTAGAATTAATACTATTAAATAACTAAGAAATAGATAAGGAACTTATAGATATAATATTAATATATAATAAATTATAATATCTAATTTAAAATCGTATAATATAATATTAAAAAAGAGTCGAAGCTAATAATAAGGTTACTCTAAAACGAATAAATTAAAGATATCGATATTATAGTTATTTAAAAGCCTAGTTAGAATCCTATTACCTAAATATTATATAATAATAATATTAGTTATTTTTATTTAGTATATAAAGAAGGCTTAAAGGCTCGTATATACTTTTATATAAATAAAAGAATCGATATAAATAATTAAAAACTAGTTTATTATAAAAGCGATTTATACTTTATAAGGATTATATTAAACGAGCGAAGAAATAAAAAGGAATCTCGGTTAAATAAAGCCGGGGAGGAGGAGGTTATTAATTAAAGAATCTTTTATTATAAAGAGGTATAAATTTATAATATATATAATTTATTACCGATATAGTATACCTCGATTAATAATTCGTTAATATTACTACTATTAAAGGAAGTATTAATAAAGGAAAACGAATATATCCTTTTAAAAAATTTTAACCTTTATTACTCTAACTAGAATAATACTAGGCGATATATATATTATATTATAACCGATTATCTCTTGAGAATAATAAAGTCGAGGGAAATAAAATTAAAGTTATTAAAAATATTTATTATATAAAAAACTTAAAAATATAAAAATATAATCGATTTATTATTCTTTATAAGAGGAGTATACTAGGCTATAAATAACTTTATAATCCGCGAAGATTTATATTATAACTCCGATTATAGGCTAGTAGTAATAAAATTTAAATAAATATAAAAAAAAAATTAATTATATATTCGGTATATCTAAAAGAAGATTAAAGATAATATTACCCGAGAGGAAATATAATAAAGTATAAGGTTTCTTTATTAGGCGTTAAAGAGGCTAAAATTTAAAAGTAAAGAAAATATCGACTAATATTTAAATAAAATAATAAGAGGTTTTTAAAAAATTATCGAGTTTACGATCTTATAGGCCCGTTTATATTAAAGAGCTAGATCCTACTAGAACTCCCGTTATATTAATATTATATTAAAAGTAAAGGAATATATAAAGAAATACGAGCGAAGCCGAAATACCCGGACGGAGGAGGCCCTAAATATAGTAAATAATAAAAGAATATATATAATTCGAAGAACGAAAATATTTTTTTAACGGGAGAGTATATATAAAATCTTATTAAAACCGACGGGAGTATAAAAATTTATAAAATAAAAAAGAAAGAAAAATAACCGCCTTAAAGAACTTTTTTAATTCTTAATTATTAAAGATAATAAAAGAAGAAAAATTAAAGATTTCGAGAGTAAAATAAAAATCTTATAAAGGATATTATTTCCCCCTCTACGGACGGTAGACCTAGGTAATATCGATAGAATAAAATACCCGGAGCCCGGTAAAATAAACTAAAAGATAACTAGGATAAAAATATATAAAGTAATATAATACCTAGTTATTAATAAAGTACTAGGAATAACTAGAATCTTAAACCGATTTTTAAAAACTATAATAAAAACGGAAATAATAAACGTTATTATTTATTTACTTTAGGTCTACTTTAGATAAAGATACTACCCGAGGTACTTTAAAGAAATTAATATAATAATCTTTAAGAAATTCAAGAAAAACGATTATTTAGAGTTAAAATTATATAGATTTATTATACTCCTCGATATATTTAATAAGGCGTTAGAAGTAATTATCTCTAGAAAATTAAATAATATAGCGGAGGAGTACGAATTATTATTATTATAATAAATAGAGGCTAGATAAAAGCGTTTAATAAAAACCGCGCTAGAGACTTTTATAAATATAGTATATATTATATAAAATCATAATAGGAACGGGAGGGGAAAGGTAGTAAACCTATTATTACTAGATATAACGGGAGTATTCGATAATATTTTATATAAGAGGTTATTATATAACTTATAAATAAAAAGCGTTCCGAGTCTAATTATTAACTAGATAGTAAATTTTCTATCGGATAAAATTATATTCGTAATATTTAGGGGAAGAACGAGTATAGTAGAGAAAATAATAACGGGTATTTTATAAAAATCGCTTATTTTACCCGTACTTTTTCTATTCTTTAATATATTATTAATCGAGGAGTATATTAAAATAAACCTACCGGTATAAATTAAAGAATTCGTAGACGACGTCTACCTACTCGCCTATAACGAGAGTATAAAGAAAAATTATATAAATTTAAAATAAACCTATAATATTTATTTAAAATAAATAGTTATTTATAAAATATTATTTACCCCCTAGAAATACGAGCTAGTTTATATATCTCGAATACTAAAGAAATTTAATATAAAAATAACGATAAACTTTAGGAATATAATTATCGAATTTAAAACGAATATTAAGGTTTTAGGATTATACGTGGATTTAAAATTAAAATAAAGACTATACCTAGCCTAAATTAAGACTAAAGCGACTAACTAAAACCGCGTTATAAAGTATTTAATTAATTCGATATAAAGCGCTACCTTCGCGAAGTATAAAACGATATATAATATAATAATTAAACTAATATTAATATTTACGACTCCGATATAATATTAATTAAAGAAAATAATAGAGGCTATAAAGAGATATATAAAGATATTAATAATTATCTAGAATAATTATATTAGGACGGTTTTAAAAGTATTTAAAACTACCCTAATTCTAGTATTTAAGGTTAAATTAATAATTATATTAATCGACCTCTAATTAGACCGCCTAGTAATATAATATTAAATAAATCGGGGGACCTATTTAATTATAATTATAAAAAATATACGGATCTAGAATAAACTTTAGCGTAGAGGAAGTAGGTAATAATAAATATTTTTAATATTATTAACGAAAAAAAAAGCCTAGGTACTTCGCGCTCTAGGATTTAAAGAATAATATAAAGTAATTATAATTATAAGAAGGAGAAAAGATTAAATAAATTTAATCGAAAATATCGAAGAATATTAAGATATTAAAATTATCGATTAAAGGGTAAAAAACTAGGCCCGTTAATAATAACTAAATAAATAAAAGAGTTATAAAACGATAATTTTTATATAAACTACTAACCCGGCTTAAAAGAGAGATTTATTTAGGGACTAGTTTAATTATTATAATTAATTAAAAAAGATTAAAAACTTTATAATAATATAACTAAAATATAATAAAATCGGATTAAATAAATTCTTATACCGAATAAAGGTACCTATAATCCGTAGCGCTAACTACTAGTATAAATAAAGAAAATAAAAAATAAAAAATATATTATTATCTTACTCGGAACTAGCTAGGGATAAAACGGAGCTAATAAAATAATTAAATATATATAACTTTAGGAAGATATTAATATAGGTTTAAAATATATATATAGCCGCGCGGTAAATAATAAAAATAGGATAACTTAGTTAATTCTTTTTTATTAAAGAATAGTTAATATAATTTAAACTACCGTTAGGACCTAGCGATATACTTAAACCTATAAAAAAGAGGAAGAAAAGGAAGAAGCCGCCGGCCGGAGAGTTATAAATATCGATTATTTAATAAGTTTATAATAAAGCGGCCTATAAATTTATAAAATAAATAAATAAAATCTAAAGCTAAAGTAGAAAGAAAACGGAGGGAAGAATAAATAATATTTTAAAATAATTATAATTATCGGCTACTAACTAATAAAAAGAGGAAATAAATTATTAATAAATTAAAGTTTTTAATTAACGAGGTTTCTTTAACGGCTAGTAGGCGCCGCTAGTAGCCCTATTAGAAAAGTATTCGCGGAACTCCCTTATTAATAAAGTAGTTTTACTAGAGTAGGTATATAAATTAATTAATTAATTAATATACTATTATTTTACCCGGAATTAACTAGGGATAAAGCGGAGTTAATAAAATAAATAAATATATACGACTTTAGGATAATATTAATATAGGCCTAAAATATATATATAACCGCGCGGTAAATAATAAAAACGGGATAACTCGGCTAATTCTCTTTTATTAAAAAATAGTTAATATAATTTAAATTACCGCTAGGACCTAACGATATATTTAAATTTATAAAGAAGAGGGAAAAAAAACTAAAACCGCCGGTTAAAGAACCGTAGGTATCGATTATTTAATAAATTTATAATAAAGCGGCCTATAAACTTATAAAATAAATAAATAAAGTCTAAAACTAAAATAAAAAAGAAACGGAGGGAAGGATAAATAATATTTTAAAATAATTATAATTATCGGCTACTAACTAGTAAAAAGAGGAAATAAATTATTAATAAATTAAAGTTTTTAATTAACGAGGTTTCTTTAACGGCTAGTAGGCGCCGCTAGTAACCCTATTAAGAGAGTATTCGCGGAACTCCTTTATTAATAAAGTAGTTTTACTAGAGTAAATATATAAATTAATTAATTAATCAAGAACCTCTAAAATCACGATTATATTAAATATATCGATCTATAATATTATTTCTAACGCGAAAAGATCGTATTAAGCGAAATTAAATTCCGTTATATCTTTATAATAAATTAAATCGTTAATAAATTTACTAAAGCCCTTTTTAAAATTAAGTTCGATATTTTTCGGGTTATTCTAGGTCTTTAATAATTTATATAAAGCCTATTAATACTCTTATAAGAGTATTTTAAATCTTTATATATAAAAAATACGACTCTACGGGCGTACCCGAAGAGTTATATTTAAAATTTAGTATATATTTAGCGCCTTCCTAGTAAATTAGAAATTAATATATAATTTAATACTAATTAATAACTACCCTATAGATTATTATCAAATCTTTAAGGTATTATCTAAGGTTTTTATAAAATATACTCTTTAAGTTTTAATTAAATCGCGTCCGTATATATAACGATATATCGAAAATCGCTTTAGGTATTTTTAGGTTATATATAGCGACGATAAAATCGCCTAATAATTTATCGTTCTTATTTAACTCTTTTATAATCTTTATTAATAAATATATACGTCGCTAGAATATCCCCTAAGTATTTATAATAGTTATATATCGTTATACCCGTAGTATTTAATACGGTCTCTATAGTATTTTAAATAGTCTTTATACCTTTAATAATTACTTCCCCGTAGAACCCTATAGTATCCGACTATTTCTAATAATCTTTTTATAGTATTTATATCGTTTATTAATATTCCGACCTAATTACTACTTAAATTTAGCGTATATAGGTTAACTATTAAATAAAAATTTTAAAATATCGTATTTTATTAAAAAACGGAGTTTTGTTTCTTTAGTCTCTATTAATATAATTTAACCTTATAACTTAACCTCTACCGACGTAACTTAACTTTATAACTCGGCCTCTATTAATTATAATTTAGGCCTATAACTTAGTCTTTATAAATTATAGTTTTAGTCTTTATAGCCTATTATAACGATCTTAAAATAAGGGGAATACGGGGTTATTTTAGAGACTTCTTAATAAAGAATTTCGTTCGAGTAAGAGTATTAGAATATAGGAGTATAAGACTATTTAGTAACTACTAATTAAATAGATATTTAGTAATATTTAATATTAGGGTCTTATACGTATATTCGCTTTTATCCTCTATAGATAATTAATCAAGAAGTGTTTCTATCTATCCTATATTCAATATATACTATAGGGGGCTTTCGTTTTAATATTTTAGAGACTATTACGGGGGGCGTATATCGTATACTATTTAAAATACCTTTATATACGTTATTACGTACGCTATTACGTATACTATAAGGTATATTATAACCTATATTATAGTCTATACTATAGCGTATATTAATACGTATATAAATACGTATACTATAGGGTATATAATGAGCCTATTCGTCTAATATTTAAATTATTAACGATTTATCGAGTTACTAAACCTATTGAACCTATTAATAATAAGTATTATTTATTAATAGGACTTTACCTAGACCCCTAATTTACTAATCCTACTAAATTTCGGGTCGGTATTTAATATAGAGTTTTAGTATAAACTCGTAGACGGCTTTCGAATAGAGTTGATAGTATTTAGAGTATATTAATGTTTACTTTTAAGATTTACCGATAATTACTTCTTAATTAGGTAGTATATTTATATAGGAAAAAAAATCGGATAATATAAAAATTACGTAATTATTTAACCGAATCGGGACTAGCTCCGCGCTAAAATATATTTAATTCTAAAAATACCGTTAAATAACCTTCCCTAGTTAACTAGATTTACGTTAAGACTTTATTTTTTTAATATATATTTCAGGCCCTAGCCCTTTAGTATTATACTCCTATAATATTATATATATACGCCCTTATTTTATTAATATTATAGCTCTTATCGTTAATTATTTATATTATCTTTATACCTCCCTATCGGTTTAGTTTATTATCGCGATTTTAATACTAAACTTTACGGCTCTATATTAAACTTTAAGACTCTATAAACCTACTCGTAATTAGTCGATAATTTAAAATATATATTATTTACTTATTTACCCTTATATATAAACGTTATTTACGTTATTATTTATAGTACCTTATATAAATATATTAACGAGGGCGTTAACTTCTTTCTCTAAAAGAGAGTAATCTATTATAAAATAAATTTTAATAAAAGTATTACTATAAATATCTATTAAAACGACGAGTTAAGCTCTACCGCTAGTCTTATCGAGACTAGAGTAATATTAGGGTTCTAGTATATTAGAGCCAAATCCTCTATAAAATAATTAATATCTTTTATATTATATATTATTATATTAACTCTTTATTAATTCCGAAATAAAGTCTATTTAATAGCGGAGTTAATTATTAGAATAAAATAAACTACGAGAGGGGATATTATTTTATATTATATAATAATAAAAACAAATAAAAAACTAAAGAGGGTAATTAAATAAATAGAAAATATTAACTCCTCGACGAGAGTACTATAATAGATTTATATAATAATAATATATAATATAAAGAAGGAGGTAGTCGATATAAATAATTAAGAAATAATAATAAAGATATTAAAAAAAGATAATTATAAATTATACCTAGATTTAAATATTATAAATATAAAATAACTAGGATTCGCTCTTAAATTAAACGAATACGGTTATAATAAAAAGTATCTAATACTCCTCCTTGAGATCCCGGACCTAGATATATTAAAGAGGTTTATCGGTAAAGCGAGAGTCTATACGAGAAGAGTCGAGGTATTAAATCCGTATTTTCTTAATTTAGGCGGAAAAATAACGAAAGAAGAATTTAAAAACTCTAAAAATAGTAATATCGAATTTAAGATCTTAAATCCGTGATTTTCTACTAGCGTCGGGTAGCTCGCTAAGGTTATATAGAGCGCTATAACTACGCTAGTCTAATTTCGATTTTAAATTATATTAATTCACGAAAATTATATACGCGCGTAATACCCCCTAAGCTAGCGCGATATTATAGACTATATAATTTATTTATAACTATATATATCTAACTATTTACCGGTACTACTTAGACTAGCTTATTCCGATTTATTCAAAATTATTCAAAATGAGTCGAGGTACTAAATGCGCATTTAGTAACTTCAGACGAAAGTAGGTGTCAAATCGATCTCTGGGGCTGGCACATGGGCTGAATAGATCTGCGCGTCTTTTCCGCCTTTTTCGGTAGAATACTAGCTTACTACTTTGCCGATATTAATAATAAACGAGTTTTTAAAAAACGAATAACTACTATTATACAAGAGATAGGAAAACATTAGAGATATAAAATAATATTTTAATTACTAGAGATACGACTATATAGCCTTAATATATAGGAACTAATCTAAATACGGAATATACGTAGAATTATATTAATTATACGAATATAATACTAGAAGCCCGAAGGAGAAATATTATATATCGGTAAATCCGGAAAAACAATTCTACTTAATCGCTACTTAATCGGTACATAATGCGCATTCTGTAGCCTTGGCAAATCTTGGCGCCAAGATTTTAAAGTTAGAGTTAAGGTCTGCGCGAGAGAGTTAAACTTAGTCCTAAAACTAGCTTTATAACCCTATAGGGCAACGCTAGTAAAAATCTAATTAAAAATTCGGAATCTAGGCTAAAAACAGAATTAGTAGGATTTTTATATTCCTATATAGGGGCCCTAGTCTAAATATCATTAAAAGTTAAAGTCAAAAAAAAAGTTACTTAATCGGTGCATAATGCGCTTAGAATACGGGATATGAGTAGATACGCATTTCCAGTATTTTACGCATTTTCGGTGCAAAATACACAGAAATCGGGGTTTCCGGAGTTACCGATATATAATTTATTTAAAACGCTACGAATTCTAGAGTAAAGTATACTAGGCTTAATTAAATAGAAGGAGTTATATCGAGTCTAGTAGAGATTAGAGAATAAACCTAAATAATTTATAATATTACCGAAGATAATACCCCCGGGCTCCTAGGTATAGTTAATTAATAACGGGTTTATATTAATACCGGTAAAGAATACAAAGAAGAGGAAAGTAATAATAAATATAATTAATAATATTTAAAACGCGGTTATCGTATTTAAGAAAATAGAAAGATTAAAATAAATTAATAAACTAGTTAAATCTGAGTTAGTAAATAATTCGTTAAATCTCGAGTAATTTCTTAATAACGACCTTCGATAAACTAGACGAGAACCGGCTAGACTTAATACTACTAAAAAATTAATAAATAAACGAAGAATTTACGAATATAATTTTAATATATAATAACTTATAATACCGAATTTAAATTATATATATTATAATTTATTACGTATTAATATTATAATATTAAATAGAAATTAAAATTAATAATAAAATTACTCTAAAATAAATAAGTTAAATATATTAATATTATAGTTATTTAAAAACTAAGTTAGAATCTAACTATCTAGGTACCGTATAATAATAATACTAAAATAGTTATTTTTATTTAATATATAAAAGGGGTCTAGAGACTCGTATATATTTTTATATAAATAAAAGAATCGATATAAATAACTAGGATTTAATTTATTATAAAGGCGGTTTATATTTTATAAAAATTATATTTAAAGAATAAAGGGCTAGAAAGGAGCCTCGATAAAATAAAATCGAGGAGGAAAATAACTTTAATAAAGAAGTCCCCTAGTATCAAAAGATTTAAATTTATAATATATATAAATTATTATTAATATAGTATACCTCGGTCGATAATCCGTTAATATTACTACTACTAGAAGAAGAATTAGTGAAAGAAGGTAAATATATTCTTTTAAAAAATTTTAACCTCTACTACCCTAGCTAGATTAATACTAGGCGATATATATACTATATTATAATAGACTAGCTCCTAGGAATAATAGAATCGAGGGAAATTTACGTATCGCGAGAATAATTTTATATTTTATATTTTAAATACTCGTTTTCGCGTTCGATAATTAAAAGTATTATATATTTTTAAAGAATTCCTCGGCGATACTTTATATTATTTAATTTAATATTAATAATAAAGTCTCTAAACTCGTCCGGGGAGTTTATATTATTAATATATTTATATTATATTTAATTTATTTTTATACTTTTAATAGATTACTATTTAAAAAGATTTAGAGAAATTAAAACTAGTAAATTATAATACCTAAAGTATATATAATAATATAAAAATAGATATATAAATTTAATAAAGATTTTTATTACTCGATAAAAGAATTAATTTCTAAGGAATTCTAGGAGCTAGGAGTTAATAACTAGTTATATAATAATATATTTAATTATAATATTAATAATTTATTAATTATATTATTAACTAATAAAATTAACGTAAAGACTATATATTATATATATAGTCTTTAGCCCGAGTCTTAACTACTAAAATCTAATCTTAATATAATATAATATAATTAAAATAATATTAAAATATAAATATCTTTAGATAGATATCTAGAATTAATAATATATAAATATTATTAATTCTAGATATTCTTTATAGGCTACTAAGAGTTATAATATATAAATAGATTTATCTCGATAATTATAGATATTTCGTATAATAAATCGCTCTATATATTTAATTAATTAACTCTTCTTCGTAAAATCTAGGTCTTAATATTTATAATCGAAATAAATATTCTTTTTAAAAGATAAAACTTAATAGAGTCGTTAGAATTTCTTATTAAATAAGAAATACTCTTCGCTTTAAATATTTAACGTAAACGGATAATAATTATTTTTAAAATTAAACTTCGAGATACTAATTAATAAATAAATTATAAATTATATTACTCTTTATCTAATAATCGTAACTTTACTCGTAAAGTTTTTTCAAAATATAAAAATATAATCTAGATATTTACGACTATCCTTATAATTTTAATAATTCTAATTATTATAAATATAATAAAAGTAGTTTAATAGAAAGATAATAGTCGATTTATTATTATTATTAATATATTTATTAGAATAACCTCGAATAAAGTACGTTTATTTATAAAAATAAAATAATTCGGATAATATATTTATAAAATATTATTATATTATAATAAAACTAGTTATTAAAAATTAGGATTAGAATTAGAATTATATATTATATATATCATTTTTATATTAACTTTATTAGTTAATAATATATTAAATAAATTATTAATATTATAATTAAAATATATTACTATATAGTTAGTTATTTACTCCTAACTCCTAGAATATTTTAGAAATTAGTTCTTTTATCGAGTAATAGAAATCTTTATTAAGTCTATATACTTATAGTATTTTTATATTACTATATATATCCTAGGTATTATAATTTAATAAATATACTATACTTTTATATACTTTAACTATAATAGTATTTAATAATAACGCGGTTTTAAATAAGTTTATAGGATTAAAAGAATTACTCTTATAGAAGCTTTATCCGTATCTTGATTTTATAATTTATATATCGGTAGATACTCTACGTTAACGGATAACTCTTATTTCCGTAACTATATTCATAGTAGTTGCTCCGTAATATATTTTTTAATAGTAGAGACTATACGAGGTAGCTTACGGGCTCGAGGTGTATAAAAATCAAGATGCATCATCGCTGTTTGTTGGAAACGCCTCATGGTTGCTACCCGAGGTCGTTCTGGATTACGCAATGATTGCGAGGGATCGAAGCCAGCTGGCCGAATGCTGACCATGAGATGTGGATACAATATGGGCGTAATTTGCAAAATAAGAAGAACACGGTTGGAGGGGCGATCTGCCTTATTACAACATACCTTATGAAAGATATATCGCGCCAAGGTTACCATATTGGGTTACCGGTTAAATTCTTAAGCTATCTTAGCGCTTAGGCGCACATTAAACCTCCGTGTGTCATAACTGTTACGTTGTAGGAGACATTTGCTACTCGAGCCAGTTTACTTTTGCACTTGGGTTGAGATTCCCAATGCAGACCTCCTGCAGCTGGTGCTGATTTCCAACTCACCGCCAGGATCCCCAGCAGTCATCCGCTGGAGATGAAAAATCTTATTTTGATTTGTGATGCCTTCACAGAGATGGTTTGGGTTAGTCATAGTGTTGCATCTTTGCAGGCATCCATAGCAATTCATGAGATCGAGTCGCTTTAGAAAACCCCATGGGTCTCCCACTGGCATCTCTTTTTTTATCATCAGTCTCACCTCCCATCAACCATCCAAGCATCCAACAAAACTTCAACCCAACAGACACCAGACTTCCAAACCTCCTAACAGCTCTACCACCGACATCATGCGCGTCGTACTTGTCATCTCTGCCCTGTTTGCAGCCTTGGCAACGACTGCCCCTGGAGCTGCTCCCGAAGCTCGTGGACTTGGAAACCTCTTTAAAAGGCAAGGATGCATCGACAGTCCCTGCTGCGGCGTATGTCGTGATGCGGGAAATTGTCAGGTAAGTGAACAATGATCTCTAGCTTCAGCCAGGAATTGATTGCTGAGTCCTGATTGGTATACAGGATTCCAGCTGCTGTTGATTGGAATACATAGTTCCAGTCGCTTACCAGTAAGCACAGTGTCCCCTGTCGACAGTCTGATTCGTTGGCAAAGTATGCCTCAGAGGAATCTTGTCAGTATTTTACTAAGGTCTGGTCGTCGTCTTCGCATGATCTAACCGACATCCATCAGGGCATGGTTTCAGTTGGGACACCGTGCTCTGCAAATTCAGGACTCGAATTGCTGGGGATTAGGGAAAGCAACGTTGGGTAGAGTCTTGTTTTCACCCTCGGCTTCGTGCTCCGTCATAATCGCATGGCCTGGATACATATAGTCACTCGTTTATTTCACATTGATATCTGCTGTGAGAAATTGTGTGACCTTCATGCCTGCAATCTTAATTCGCGCTACAACGTCTGGAAAGATATTTCATGTCTCATTCCACCCACCAGTACAGGTACCCTCTCGAGCGGCATGACATTATCTTAAACACTATCCTATGGCAGCTGTGGAGGTGTGTCTAACTAATCCCCGTCACACACTCAAGCTTTCTAGCAGTTTAATTGGCTTGGTTGCGCCCCGACTCCTTCTTAGAATGGCAGTACTAGTATTTTAAACGTTGTATCCACGTTCAGCGACCGTGCTCCTCCACTACGATGAGCATATACCAAAGACATATTCTTTCCTTCCCGTTTCCTAAGTGACTTCCCATTGTCGCTGACTTTTAAATTGTTCCACTCTCATGCTTACTTGTACCCAACACCTCATTTGCAATTTCGACTCTTACGACCATCTTTACTATCAACTGTCTCCCCTACTTGAGACTAATCAGCCATGCAGTTCCCCCATTTCTCCACCGCCATCGTCGCCCTCCTCGCCGCCAGCGACGTTGCATCTCCTGCCATTGCATCTCCTTGTCGCGCAACTGCCTCACATCGGCTCTCTTTGCGGCTCGCCTTGCACAATTACTGATACGTTTGGACATGTACACATGCTCGACTAATGGCATAGCTCTGGTGCGCAAATGGTCTCATCCTACTGTTCTGGGCAGGAAGACTGACTACTTCGAAAAATTTGTACTGTGCCGTTGATGGAGACAATACTGGGAAAGTCGCGTCATCTGAAGCGCATACACGCGCCTGTCCCGTCTGCTTCTACTCAATTCGCACGCTTTGCGCCGTTCTTGAGCGTCAGAACGTCCAAACTGCTGCCCACCCGAGGCAAAGGGTAGCTGCTGCAAGTGGTCTGTCTTCAGTATCATACTGTTCTTCCTCGTCTGCTTGTTCCTCGAGTCAGACGCTTGTGATGACGATGTACTGAAGGGATGGACCGAAGAGGAGCAACAGCCCGAAGAAGAAATTGCATCTGATCGGTCGGGGGCAAACCTGGATAGGAGCATAGCTTGATTTGACGATTTACTTGCGTTGGCTCGAAGGTGTTGGAACGATGGAGGAAACTCCATGTTTCTTTCGACGTGGAAAGTGGAAAGGACCGAGGAATTGAACCTATCTACTATGGAGTGTCGCAATATTTTAGCAACATAACCTGGTATTTCGAGTCCTAAATAATCTCTCAATCGATGGCTACCCATCAGGCCCCTACTTACCCGTCATCATGGCAGACATGAGAGAATATTTTGCAACTTCTTTAAGCACAACAGCCTGCTCAGTCGAATTGGTATCAGCCTTAGTCACAGCGTTCCCAACGCTGACACTAGCATAACAACCGGCCGTATTAACGATGGTGGTCTCAGTGGGAAGTCTTGTCGATCCACAGGTCTTGACATCCGTGGCCGTAGAGGAGGAAGCAGCGTTGATCCTCGAAAGCGCGAACTTAAAGTCAGCGGGCGAGGAGCAGGTACTACCGGTTGGTTGGTTTATTTATATATCTAACCCGCCTTTCGGTATACAGGGGAGTCTCAATCCCGGACATTATACCCGGAACCTGGCTCGAAACTAGCTAAATAGGGTTTATACTTATAAATATAAAGCCATCCCTCTACTCCCTAGGGACCGCCCTAGGAAGATATTCTAATTTAAAAGTAATACTCCTATATACCTATTTATCCGTTCGAAGGTTATATAACTTAAGGGCTAGAACCCTAGTAGTACCTCCCTATAATAAATAAATAATAGAGTATCTAGCTCTTTACTAGCGACTACCTAAAAAATAATTATTAAAAAATAAAATTAAAAGAAGACGCCTATAGGAGTTATACTATAAGTATAACTCTTAAAGATATTTATTCGAGGTTATACCCTCGAAAATAAATATAAACTCTTTATCGCCTAAAAAGTATATATATTCCTATTTTAAATTATTCCGTCCTAACTCCGAATTTTAAATTATTTTATTTTATTTTAATTTATTTCCTTCCCCTCTATAGTAATAGCGATATAGTTATAGTTTTAGTTTTAATTTATAATATTTTATTTAAATTATTTCGGGTATATTAAGGTCTTTCCCGAGGGATTAATTATAAATTTTATTTAAATAGGCTTCCTTCGATTTTTAGAAATTAATATTAATATAATATAAAAATATACCCGTCGTAGAGTCCTAAAGATATTATAGAGATATCGAAGTTAATCGCTATACTATTTAATAGTATATCGAAATTATAATTTATAATTATTTAGTTACTTTTATAATAGTTTATAGAATTTAATTAAGGACCCGCTTAATATTATTATAGGATACCGAATATAATCGGGAGACTTTCTTTTTATAAGTCTCGATCGTAATTATAAAATTTAGTTAACGGTTATTTAATAATAACTAGTAGTAGTTATAAAGTATAATTATTAGTTATTAAAATCGATATACTCTAAAGTTTAGCGCGGTTATACTTTATAACCCTTCCTATTCGTATATATAGTGAATTACTTTAGTCTATTATATTAAATAAGAAATTAAATAATTCTAGTTACTCGTTCGGGGTTCCTAAATAAATAAATTAAATTATTTACTCTTTTATTATTAACCTAGATTATTTATTCCTTTAGGTCCGCGAATTTAGAATAATATAATAATAGGTAGTCCTTAATATTCTAATTATATTTATATTTTAGATACTAGAGCTCTTCGATATTTTAATAAATTTTAATCCTTTATAAATAGTTATTTAAACCGATATACTACGTATAAACCTAGATAAATATAGAGCTACGGGCGCGGTCCAAGCTTTTATATTTATCTAGTATATATAAATTAGAGATAAATTCTAGGCGGTGAATAAATCGTTTATATTCTAATACCTCTTATTTCGCCGCCTATTACTTATTAATATATACTTTAATTAAGTATATTTAAGCTACGATAAGAATACGTAGATCGAGCGGGATAATTATTAATATATTTAAACTACTCTCCCTTTAATTTATAATTTCTTTCGCGATCTTATCCGCTAGCTTATTATTAAATACTCCTATATAGGCCGGGATCTAGTAGATCTCGATCAAATACTATTAATAATAGTTAAATTTATATATAATTAATTTAAGAATATACTAGTTTAACGGATATTTAAATTTATTAATAAAGCGAATTATAATTTAATTATCCGTAAAGATAATTATTAAATAATAATTATACTCGTAATCGTAGTACCCCTCTTTAGGGTCTTTAATAATTATATAAATAATTATTAATAACTTATAAAATTCTTTAATATATACTATAAAGTTATCGCTAAAGCCGAGTAGTACTATATTATATTCGGCCTCGAATAGGGTAAAGTTAATAAAATTATTAAAACTAAAGAGATTAATAATATATACTACCGATATATTAATTAGACTATTAATACCGTTATTATCGGTATAATAAATAAGGTACCTATATCCGTATATAATATAATTATAATTAGTAGTCGCTTCCTCGGCGGAAGTCGTTATCTTAATAAAAATACTTTTAAATTACGAGGGAGTAATAATAAAGACTCTTTATTCTAGTTTATTTAATTTATCTTTATATATAATCTTATACCTAAATTCCTACCTTTAAAATAGGCTAAATTTTATATATATAATATTTAATCTATCTTTAGGATTTCGGTATAAGTTTATTAAATTCTAATTATTACTTTATCTACCGGTATAAATTTACGGTTTTAAGCGAGATTATAAGAAGTAAGAATAAATAAGGCCAGATTTTATATATAAAAATACCGCCGCGAAGGTAATATCTAGACGCTCCTCTATTAATAGAAGATAAAGTTCGATATTAAAGACTACTCCTAAAATAATTCGAAAGACTTTAATAATAATTATAACCGCCCTCCTCTATATATAATATATATATTTTAAGGCCTTATCCTAGCGGCCTTTAATATTATATCCTCTATTTAATATATATTAAACGGAGTAGTAATAAAGGAATTAAGAGAGGATCGTCGAAATATAAATATTATAAAAGTTCTTAATCTCTACTCCCTAAATTAAGTTTACGAATATAATAAACGTCGCGAGTCACCTAATAATCTTACTCTTTATATAATTAATATAGTCGTTCTAGTATAAACATACATTAATTACTATACCTAGATAAATATATTTTTCTTTATTTATTAAAATTATACTACCGCCTCCTAGAAACTATATCGTTATAGGCGCGACGGGAATTATTTTAATTTTAAGGATAAAATAAACTAGTTTAAATTTAATAATATTAAATATAAATATATATCGCGAAGCCTAATCCTAGGTTTATATTATCTTTATTTCTAGATATACGGCGGTTTCTTCTACCGTCTCGCCCGTTATAAGGAATACTATATCGTTTATATAACCGGTAGTTATAATATCTATAACGATATTATTACTTAATTTTATTAAATCTACGTTATAGAATAAATAAAATATAGGTAATACGCCGGATCCTTATAAGATACTTATATTAACCGCGAAATTACTAGTTATATAGTCTAGAAGTTTTAGGGATATAATTTTATTAGTAATAAAATTAATTATTTATTCTATAATTATATCGTTTATTCTTCGCTTACGAAGGTTATAAAGTAGTCGTTTATAGGAAATATTATTATAAATACCGGTAATATCTAGGTAGAAGAGGTTATAAATATAATTATCCCTTTAAACGGCGTAAATCTTCTTAATTAAAATATATATTATACTCTTTATCGAGGTTTTTTTACGACCTCTAAAATAGTTTCTAGAGAGTAAATTTATTTATTCGGCGGTATAATTAATCCGAAATATTATAATACTCTTTATTACCTTACTTAAAGTTAGGAGTAACGCGATTAATTAATAATTCTTTATTATCGAGTAATCCCGGTTACTTAGTTTTTATAATATAATTATAATAGACTCTTTAAAGATTATAGGGTAGTACCCCGCCTTAAAATATTTATTATAAAACTCCTAAAGTCGGGGAAGTAGCGCTAGAAATATAATCTCGAAAGTTTTATTTATAATATTATCCGGACTCGGAGCTTTATCGGCTTTAATATCTTTAATAATATAAATAATCTCTATATTTAAAACGTCTTAAAGGAAATCGAATAATATAGAGTATTTAATATTCTCGATATTATTAAGATCCGTTAGGGGAGGCTTTAGGAAAAATTTCCTATATAAGAATTTAATTTTCTCGACTTTATTATATATTATAAATTTATCTAGGCGTTAAAGATCCGGAGTAAAAAATTTAAAAAGTATATATCTACTTTTTATTTATTTAGCGAGTTTCTAAACTTTGGTTATATTATTTAAAACGGATTCTATAAGGTCCCTATATATTTAGCGGAGTATTATTTTAATAAAATTATTTTTCGCTTTTTTAATATTTTTATAAACCCTTCTAGCCCGGTTTAATTAAAGGGAGTATACTTTTTATCCTTTAAGATTTTAAGCCTCCTTATAAAATCTCCGGATTTTTTTAATTATTTTTTTATACTTTAGAGTAAATCCTAGGATTATATAAAGACTATAATACTTTTTAGAGACGTATAATTCTAAAGTATAATAAATTATATCGATTATTTAGTTTATAAAGTAATTTAATCCGAATTCGTATATTAGCGAGATCTAAGCGAGTTAAAGTTTTAGTTTAATATTAAAATCCTTAATATTTACCTAATTTTATACGAACGCTATTACCGTAGGAGTTTCGTCGATAATAATATTTAAATTAATATTTATTAGGTCGTAGTCTAAATTATAATTTAAATTAGAAATTACTTTATAATATATAACTCGGTCGTAAAGTCCTATTATTATAAAGTATAAGTTTAATATAAATTAGAAGTTATTATAGTTTATTTATATTTTAATATTAACTAGTAGGTACTAGGTAAATTAAAACTCGTTTATAAATTATAATATAATATTTATATAGTTATTAACGTTTATACTCTCTTCTTTTTAAATCGGGTAGTAAATATTAAAGTCCCCTATAATAATATATTTATAGTAGTTTTTATTAGGGTTATAGAATCTACCTTTATTATTTAGGGAGTGATAGAGGCTATATAATTCGTTAAATTACTTTAGAGGATTATAAATATTATAAATATTAATATAAACTTACCCGTTATCCTCGCTTATATCGTATAGCCCGATACGTAGTAATATTATTCGGGCGGTATTAAATATATTTAATTATTATACCCTTCGGGGGTCGATTCTTTTATAAATAAAATAATATACTTAGATAAAATCGTCGTATTTTCCTAAATCGGGGTAGTATAGTTTAAACGAATTAAATATAGGGTTATAAGTAGAGTATTTATAAAAATCTTTCTATAACTCCTAAATAATAATAATATTATATTCTAGGATAAAAGTATCCCTAAATAATAATACTATTACGATAGTCCTCGACTTATAAATATTATATTATAGAATATTTAGTTTCCGCGATATCGCTCCCTAGGAGTAAATAGGCCGGGATATTAAAATTAGAAATATATTTAACGCGGAGACTCCTATATATTAAACTAAGGTTATTTAAATTAATACGAGAGTTTATATAAAGGTATAAGGTATCTAAGGAAGAAGAGGGTAAAATAAATAATAAAATATTCTAAATAATACCGTCTTTAAATAGAGTAGTAGAGGATTATCGGGAATAAATTAAATTAACCGATATTTAGGTACCCGTAGAGATACTAGTTATTAAGAATAAAAATAATAATTAGGAAAGAGTATCTAGATTTATTAAAGACGCTTTTTATACGCCCCCTAAATACTAATCTAGTTTTAAACTTATATTACTAGTTTTTCTCTATTAATTAATTACTTTAACCCGTTTATTTTCTAGGTTTAAATTAATAATATTTTTAAGCGAACCCTTTATAAATATTCGATAAAGATTCTTAGCGCGTCTATTATTATAATCGACGTCGGTAATTATTAGCGCGTTCTTTAACGCGACTTTTTTAAGGTTAAAGCGATTTTTATATTCTTTATACTTTTTAGTCTTAAATTTATCGGGTTAATAAAAAGCGATTAATATTTCTCTTTAAAGATTTCTAAATAATATCGAGAAATCTAAAAAGACCTCGTTATTAATTTTATATTTTTAGATTTTTACTTCCCCTCTATTATTTAGGAGGCGCCCTATAATACGGTCTATAAATACCTACTACTATTATTATACTATAGATATCGTAGTTATTATAGTTATTAATATCGTCTCTATTAATATTTTTAGTATAGGTATAAATCCTAGTATCGATATTACCTAAACGATTATACCTAGGAATAATATTATATTTATAAATATCCTAGGGGCTCCTTCCGGGGGTCTTATTACTACTACTATTACTTTTACTATAAAAGATTAGGACGATTCTAGGTTATTAATATTTAAAGAGGTAATTTAAAAATTAGTATACTTCGGGCTATCTAATATTAATATTAATTTAAAATAAAATATTTTCTTAAATAAAAAAGTTTATATAGTTCTCTCCTTCTCGGATTTCCGTCTTAAATATAAATTAGATTATATATAATATATCTAGGTTTTATAATAACTATACTAAATAATAATCGAAGTATACTTTTCTCTATTATAATTAATAGAGGCGTACCGCCCGTATTTTTTTTTAAAGATATATTAGACTCCGATATATTTATATCCGCCGTAGTTAAAATACTACCGGATAGTATAATTAGGTATATATTTCTTATATATATATATATCGCCCGCTTAGACGATATTTTTATATATAATATAATTCGTTATTATTAGCGACCTAAAATCTACGACGATAAAAGCGAACTTTTATACCGTAGCTTTCCTCGTAAACTAGTTAATATAATTAATATTATAGGTTTATTTTATATTTAGAATTAAGATATTAGTTATCTTTAAGATTTACGCGATTTTCTTCTAGTTATCCTTAATAGCGTTAAGATTTATTATTTTAATTTTAATTAAATTTATAACTACCCTAAATATAGGTATAAAGAGAGATATTATTTAATTAAAGACTAAATACTAAATCTTCCCTATATTAAATAGAGGGATATTATTCGAGTTTATTATTTCGACCTAAAAGTCGCTACTTTATAACTAGTAAATCGAGTAAATAAATATTTATAAATTATTATCTTTAGAGCGATAACTTAAGGGTATTTTAATAAAGAAGTCGACTTTAATAATCTTATTTATATTTTTATAAATTTAATTATTACTAATCCCGCGGCGTAAAGTTATAACGGCCTTATTTATAAATTTTACGATTAGCCTATAATTTAATATATCCGAAATATAAGTAGGCGCTACTATCTCTATATTTCTAACGTATATAGTATAGTCTTTAACGACGTTTATTTATTTTTAGAGTCCCTTTAAAGCGAGCCTTATATAGGTATTATCGTCGACGACGCGTTATTACTAATACTAGATATTATTAATTTAGGGTAGTAACTTTATAGCGGGCGCGTATATCTTCTTAAAGAGTATATTATATAATTTTATAATATACTCGAAGGTTTTAAAAGGAATATAACGCGTTTTACTACCGTTATAGGCGGCGTTAATAATATTTTATATATTAAAACGTAGTTAGGAAACGTATTTAGTTACGATAAATAAATACGAATTATTTAAACCTAGTATATCGAAACTATATTTACCTCCTACTATTATAACTTAGATATAAAGATAATTACGGACGAGCCTTTTTAATAACGAGAGTTTAAATATAATAAAAGCGTATCTTAATAATTATTTTTTAAAAAGTAGTTTTAAACGTATAGTATTGTTTTTTTTTTAAGTAGGTACTACCGTTAACGATAGGATAATTAACATTGAGCTAGATACCGTTAGGAAGATACGACTTGCCTAGGAAATCCTAGAAGCGCACGTTTAGGGGGAGCGCACAGTTCGCTTAAATAAGAGCGCACGTTTCGGTACTTAAATTTATATAGGGTTTATACCAAGATCTAAATAACTATTTATACTCTATTATCGTCGCTATTTACCGCTATTTACCTCGTATATATACTCGTTTTAACCTCCTACCTCTATCCTTCCTACGCCCTTATTATCGCCCTTACTATCGCTCTTATTAAATTTACTATCGTATCTTTATCGACCTCATTATCGTATCCTTATCGCCCTTATTTTTACCCTCTCTAATCTCACTATCGTTTATTTATATACCACGCCGCCGCTAGCTTAAAGGGATATACCTAATTATATAAATCTATTTTTAATTAAGAAGCGCCGCCTATTTTATCCGCCCCGCTAGTATTCGGGCGGCGATAACCTAAACCTACTAAAGTATAGGTAGTATAAAAAATTCTAGAATAATTAACTACTTTTACCTCGTATTTCATAGTCGACTAGATTACTTAACTAGTAGTTATAGTCCGACTATATTCCGGAATATATAGTCGACTTATAGTCGACTATTTATTACTATTTTTAGTAACTCTCTAAACTAGTAATAAATACGATTTTTTTCTATTTATAAAATATTACTACTATTTTTAATATACTATTACTATTTATAGTATATAATTACTATTTATAATATTCTAGTATTAAATATCAATATAATATTATTTATTTATTTATAGATTATTTTCTAGAATTTTCTAGAATCTTTTATTAAAATCTCGTAGAATTCTATAAAATTTAAATAAATTATACTAATAATAAGAAGTTACTAATAATAGACGAATAATATAAACTATTCTAAAAGGATCTATATAACCAATTATTACTTAATATTAATAATTAATAGTTAATATAAAAAGAGAAAAACGTATCTCGAGAGAGAGATCGAGTTTTATTATAATATAATAGTATAGTATTTAGTATATAGTAAAAGAGTTACTATTTCTAAATACTAGGCCTACGTATTTATAGTATTTACGCTAGCTATATATAGTCTAGTATATTAAATAGTAGGAATTTACTAGTAAACCGTAATATTTATATATTCGTTTTATTAATTCTAGTACCTTCTATATTATAAATTAAGATTATAAATCAATATTATAAATCAATATTATAAATCAATATTATAAATCAATATTATAAATCCGATTATTAATCCCGAATATATTATTAATAATTATTAAAAGAGAGAAGATTCGAGAATCTTCTAGAATTTTAAAGAACTAGATTATTAATTATTCTATTACTAATCTTAATAACTAATTTTGATTTATAATTTTGATTTATAATCTTAATTTATAATATAGAAGGTTCTAGAATTAATAAAACGAATATATAAGACTCGATCTCTCCCTCGAAATTCTTTCTTCTCTCTCTATCTTAAATCAATACTATATTATATATTATTATATTATATACTATACTAAGATATTAACTTATTATATTATATACTATACTAAGATATTAACTTATTATATTATTTATTCTATCGTCTATTCTATTATCTATACTATAAGTTTTATTATAGAATATTTTAGTAATTCTTTATAAAAATATCTTCTCAAAGAAATATCGAATAATACGGCCCGAATTACGAACTACTTTGCCTTAAAAATCAAGTTTATTTATTTAAGAATAAATACTATAAATAAGAGTTTCTACCCTACGAAGAAAATAAAAAATAATAAGTAAGTTATTATTATTCTATTAATAATTCTATATTATTAATAATATACTAATTAATAATAGAGAAAGATAATCTGTTTACAAAAAAATTGTCGATATTCGAAAATCGAACTCGTTTCTCAAACTCGACTAAATAATTTTTATAATTACTATAGAAATATACATAAGAATATCTCTATAAAAAACGAAAAATACGAAGAAATATCTCAAAGTTTAGGTACGTTATTATATATATTTATATATATATTATTATATTTATTAATTATTTAACTAATAAATATTTATTATACTATATTAAGACTAGCTTTATAGTAGTTATTAAATATAGTATATAGATCCCCTAGAGGGAGTATACGGCGTGGTTACACTATTTATATTATAGTATTATATTATAGTTTCCGTTATTTTAGAGCCTCTTTAGAAATAAAAGGCTCGGAGCCCTTACTCTAACTCTTTAAAGATTAATTTTATTATTTAAATATAAAGATTATTTTCCTATTAAGGCTTTATATTTATTTTTATATTACTATAAATACCCTAGGTATTATAACTTAATAATTTTAATCTCTTTTAATTTTCTTAAATAGTAATCCGTTAGAAATATAAAAAATCTTTTTAGAAATAATTATCCTAAAGGCGAGATATATAGGATTAATACTCTAGACGAAAATATAGAGGATTTATTAAAGAATATTAATCTTATAATAAACTAACGATTTATAGAATTAAAATATAAATAAAAAGCCCTCGAGAAAGAGGCCTCTATTATTATAATTTAAAAAAATATTAAAAATTTATAATATATTATCGTAGGTAAAGGAAATAAGGAAATCGAAGATAATTTTTAAAAATTAAATATAAAAGACGAAAACGGCCCGATAGTAGGTCGTAGTTAAATCGGTTATAATATAAATTAAGATAATTTACGATTATCGAAACTACGGGATTTCTATATAAAGAATCCGTAAAATCATTAAAAATAAATTTATAACGTAGAGACTACGTTCCGCTTAATACCCGTAAACTTTCGAATAGATAAAAAGAAGATTTTATATATAATACCCTATTTAAAGGGGTAAATTAAGAAGTTATAAAATAAATATAAAGAACTTTATTTAATAGATATATTAATATAAAAGTTCTTTACGGATTATTTATTTAACGTAATCGAGGACCCTTTAAACCGAGTTATAAATATAAATCTTAAATATTAATATATACGTTAGAGGAATAATTAATTAGTACGAGATTTTAATATTTATTTTAATACCCTAGAAACCGAACTACCTCCCTATAATAAAAAATAATAAATAATTTATTTAATAACCCGCTTAATATTTAATATTTTAAAAGAAATTAACCGAGCCTAAAGTATTCCTAGTAAACGAACCGAATTTATATCGTTTACGGCGCGTTATAAATATAATTTTAATCGGGACTTTAAAATATAAAATAATAATTAAGATAATTAATTAGAACCTCGGAAAAGATATAAGAAAGAATTAAAGAGCGGAGATAATAAAAATAAATTTAATATAAAAAGATAAGATTCTAATAGTAGTAATTATAGTAATATAAATAAAATATATATAACTCGCGCGAGCGATAAGAATCTTAAGGATATTAAGTATTTTAATTATTATAAATTCGGCTATTACTCTAATAAATATCTAAAGAAGAAAATAAAGACTATTAATTATATCGGCGATTATACCGCCGAGTTAAAAAATAATAAACCCTTAAGGAAGTCTTTATCTTAAAGGAATAAAAAGAAATAAAAACCCGACCGAGTATAAATATTTATAAAGAAGTTATTACGAACCTAATTAATATCGATATAAAAATTATTCGTATTAAAATAGATAAAGATCTAGGAGCGGAGATAAATATTATTAATAAAATATTTATATAGTAGTATAACCTAGAGCGTCTTAAGAGCGAGCCGTTACCGATTCTTAAATAAATAAGCGGGTAATCTATTTATTATTATAATATTTATAATATCGTTTACTATTTAACCGATTTATAAGAATAAATTAAGAAATATAATAATACCTTTTACTTTATTAATAACAAAGGCTCGCCTATTATTATAAATATACTAGTTATAAAAAAGGAAAAGATTTAAACCGATTATAATATATATACCTAACGGTTCGGTATCGCGCTAAATATATATACGTTAAAATTATTTAAGGATTTTACGAAATTATTAAGGACGTAACTAGTTATATATATATTAATTTATATTAAGGTTAATCTCTTTAATTAAAATCCTATTAATAAGAACGAGATTAAGAAAAGCGATATTACCGTTAATATAATATCTTTTAATAATTTTATTATCGTACCGCCTACGCTTCCTAACGAATTTATAGATTTTAATAATATCTTTTTAAATAAAGAAGTAGGTCGACTACCGTTATATAAAAATAACGATTATATAATTAATATAAAGAGTAACTCGTTATATAGGCCTTTTTATAATTTATCGAACCTAAAATTAATAAAGTTAAGGAGATACCTAGATAATACTTTAATAAAGAGTTAAATTAGGTATTTTATAAACCCCGTTAAAGCTCCTATCCTTTTTATTCTAAAAAAGAATAATAAACTATAATTATATATCGATTACTAAGGTCTTAATAAGATTATTATTAAGAATCGTTATTCGTTATCTTTAATTAGTAAAACACTAGACCGCCTAAATAATATTATATAATTCACGAAATTTAATTTAAAAAATATTTATTATCGAATAAGAATTAAGGAAGGCGATAAATAAAAGATAATATTTCGTATATAATATAACCTTTTCGAATTTATAATAATATTATTTAATTTAACGAATATACCTATTATTTTTTAAATTTATATTAATAAATCGTTAGCGGGTTTAATAAATATATTTTATATTATTTATTTAAATAATATCCTAATTTATTTAAATTCGAAAGAGGAGTATATTAACTATATATAATAAATACTCGAACGCTTATAAAAATATTCTTTATTCGTAAATCTTAAAAAATACGAGTTCTTTACTCGGTTAATTAAATTTCTAAAGTTTATTATAAATACCGAAAATATATTAATAAACGAACGTAAGATTAATATAATTTAGTCCTAACTAAAACTAAAGTCCTTTTATAATATGTAAGTATTTTTAGGCTTTATTAATTTTTATCGTCGATTTATTTATTATTATTCGTAGATAATAAACCTATTAATAGGTCTATTAAAAAGTAGTTAAGATAATAAAAAATTTAGTTTATTTAAATAACTTAAAGAGATAAAGTAGCTATTTTACCTACTTCGCGATTTATTTTTATATATACCTATTCTAGTATACTTTAATCTAGAATTAAAAATTCGGATTAAAATAAATACTTCTAATTTTACCGTAGCTACGATTTTAATATAATTATA